>CAJHXT010000196.1_pt1 | contig 14408 bp, 10 predicted proteins | sample 9198451 | NCBI WGS metagenome assembly CAJHXT01 (sample SAMEA7708326, study PRJEB35096) | sediment metagenome | biome: marine neritic benthic zone biome [ENVO:01000025]; feature: sediment [ENVO:00002007]; material: shallow marine sediment [ENVO:03000034] sea grass bed [ENVO_01000059] ... | reverse complement strand
TTCCTTCTGATTTTCTGCCACCTTATGCAAGGTTACCATGCGTTCTATATCCATCCAGTCGCTGACCACAAAACCGTCAAAACCCCACTCACCGCGCAGCACATCGCTCAGCAGCCATTCGCTTCCATGAGAGGGCACACCATTAACTTCATTGTGTGCGGCCATAAAGCTGAATACACCGGCATCAATGGCACGCTGGAATGGAGGAAAGTAAACTTCCCGCAGGGTACGCTCTGATACATCCATGGGTGATGCGTTCAGGCCGTTGGCGGGATCACCACCAGCAACCAAATGCTTGGCGTTGGCGATGACTTTTTTATAGCCAGTAAAATCCCCTTGCTGTAAACCTTCAATGGCCGCAGCCCCCATTTCGCCGGTAAGATACGGATCTTCACCAAAGGTTTCGCCGGCACGACCCCAGCGCGGATCGCGTGCCACATCCACATTCGGAGTAAACGCCCAGTGGGAACCATTAGCACGCATTTCCAGAGCCGTCTCAGCGGAGGATTTTCTGACCAGATCAAGGTTCCAGGAGCTGGCCATACCCAACGACGCAGGATAAATGGTAGCGCCATTAACCATGCCGTTACCATGAATCGCATCTATACCAATTATTAATGGAATACCCAAACGTGTTTTTGCCGCATGTCGTTGTAACTGGTTGGCTTCTGCCGGTGTCATCACATGAAGAAAAGAACCAATTTCGCCTTTTTCAACAAGTGGCGGAATCTGAGATGAATGCAGGCCGGAATAAATGCCATGAGCATCGCTGCCTTGCATCGCTTCCAGGCTCATATGATCTTCAGATTTCTGGATATGTTTAATACCCACAAATTGGCACATTTGCCCAACCTTTTCTTCCAGGGTCATTCGTGTCAACAAGTCTTCTACCCGCTTCTCAGCAGAAAGCTCAGTATCTTGATATGGAAATTCAGCCCCCGCTGAGGCAATGGGTAACACCAAACCAAACACGGCGAAAAAGTGCGCGATCAATCTCATAAATTATTCTCTCAGACACAACTCAATATAATTTGCCTATCTAAGGTAAGACAGGGACGACAAAACCTTAAAAAAGGAATAAGTGGCAAGGCAAGAACTGACCTCCAAAAACTATTTGAACCATTCATTCCACCTCGCTTCACAAAAGCATATAAATCCAAATTTGTTTCAGGGTGCCTCTGTCCCTATATATTTCTTGGCAAAACTAGTATGTATTCGCATCAGTGATAGATACTTTATATGAATGATAGTTCTCCAGATTTACTGTAGAACACTTAGAACAATCTAATTTGAAGTTTGTGGTTTCACCGGGGAACACTCTTTTATCTACGTACGATTTACATTCGTCTATATAATTACCCTCTTCATCAAACAATTCAGCCTGCACATCCACTGTCGTCCACTCTGTATTCCCTTCATTCCTAATATTCCCAAACAATACAAACTCCTCTTCAGTGATCCGTTCTGATGTAACGCCTAGCACCAGACCTGACGATTCCATGCATCTCTTATAATCCTTGCACTCTCCACTCTCGGCATCACCATAAAGCATTTCTTCCCGCTTATTTTCAAAATAAAATGTACTACCCCACATGAAAATTGCCATAACAATGAAAAACCCTATACCATATAATAGCCCAGTTCCAATTTTGCTAAATATCAATCCAAATTTATTCATCGTTTTTTCCTCTTTACTTATTGCATATTGGTTTCAAATCGGATAAATCTGCTACACCCATACAGTTTGATATTAGGTCATTTCTAAATCACATACCCCATCTACTCACGTAGAACCTATACCGCCCACTCCAACTACCACTCAAATACATAGTCTGAACTATCTACTAAAAATAGTATCAGAACAAGATCTATCTAAGTTTCCAGACATTAATATGAGTGCCCCTTTATATTTTGTCGTCTGTCCCTGTGTTTTTCTTTTCTAACTCTCGGTAGGATAACGACAATGCTGCTATCTGTATGGGAAGCAAGGTCCACCATAATAGCGCGTAAAACGCATACCCAGGTAATCCATAGTCGCTTGGAATCAAATACGAAAGCAATACAACAGCCAATGGTGAAACACCCATTATTATCATTAAACGAACCGTATTTCCCTTAGTTATTCGCCATGACCACTTCAGAGATGTTCTTTGGTCAACCGCCACAGCCGGTAATATCAGGCCAAACCTAGAGAAAACGAATAGTTGCAGTAAATAGTATAGATCCTGCATATTTTCTACAAACCAGTCAGAAACTGAAAGTTTGTTATCTAAAAATAGATTAGCAATATTCAGGGGGAGTTGAACGATGATCGAGATCCCCGCCATAAACAAAGTCGAGAGGACAGATAACCCTACTACAGCCAATATAAAAAACATCTCACGCTTAGTAATTTTCAATATACCGTAGACTGGCACAGATTCGACGCCGAGAAGAATCACCCTATGACAAGTCACCGCGAACAGTGAATACAATAACCCCGTTATTAACCAAACTGCTATAAACATGAACCAAGAAGAGTATCCAGTACCTAGATTTAGCCAAATAAAACAGAAAAAAAGCACCCCAAAAAAAGCAGGAACAACTAAGGCCCTAGCCAACGCATTCCGATATGCCCAAGGCATATAGAACGCACCAGCCAGGATTTTTATAACCGGAAGCTTGAACTTTACGTTTTCATTCATCCCGTATTTCCTTAAACACCACTTTTTACTATCAAAACTAGCACTCTAAAGCTTTATAGCTCCCTTTATTTGTGCCATTTACCAATTAATTCAAACGTTTACGTTTAATGATTTTTCTTCCTCTTATGCCAACTTCCTGTCGGCAAATAATTGCACGTCTCCTAACGCGCGGTCCGACCCGTTGACGGCATATCCCTCATTAAAAAATAATTGAGATCATCGGCTGCATAAGATACAAAGCCATCGCGAACACCGCAATAAGCAGAGCTAAAACCAACACTTTTTGCTCAAATCTTTTGTCTGAAAATATTTTGTACACATAATATATTGCTGGTTTCACTTTATCACCGTCTAATATCCAAATAATTTAAGATTTTCCTGAACCTCACTAAGCTCTATCCAGAGTTTTTCTATTTCCTGTTTTCCATTTTTTAAATCTTTTGGGTAACAATAGTCATCGTAAACATACCTTGAAGGTGTCCAGTCCGACCCGGAATCCATAATTTCTACAATAGATGTTCTCTTTGAGTATTTGCAGCCCTCTGGATTCAATAATGCACCATGAATGTGCTCAACAATCTGGTTCTCCGACTTTTTCGATTCTTCATGCATCAATCTTTCCGCGTCCACCATAAGAACAGATTCACTCATTTTTGATTTTCTTATGACTATAACCGCTGCTGCCACTTTAGTATTTGAAAAAATTGTATTAGGCAGTTGAATTACTGCGTCTACCACGCCTGTTTCTAGTATTCCTTTTCTAATTTTCTCTTCATGTCCAATTTTAGATAGTGTACTGAGAGGCAATACAACGCAGGCGACTCCTTCATTTTTTAAAAAATTTATAGAGTGCACCAAGAATAATAGATCAGCGCTAGATTCGGGCGGAATTCCATACTTAAAGAGCTCGTTATTTAAATGTTTCTTATTGTATCTCAGAGAGAAAGGAGGATTTGTAACAACTGCATCAAAACTACCTTTATTTTGATCATCAGCACTTAGATAACGACCTGTTAAAATTTCATGGTTTGTATACCCGCCTAGATTCAGCAATATTTTAATTAATACAGCAGTCTCGAGGTTGTTATTAATACCATGAATGTAAGTACGCTTGTTTTCAATTCTGTTTACACTCTCCAGAAGCATATTCCCTGATTTAGAGGCGATGTCGGCAATCGATCGCTGATAGGATAAATTAGCAATCTTTGAGATCAAGTCAGTAACGATTCGAGGGGTAGATTCCGTATTGTTTGTATAGTATTTGTCAGTTATAAATATATGTAGAACATATTTGAAAATATCTTTTTCTTGACCCCTAAAGTTTTTTTCATCTATACCATTAAATGTGTCGTATATTATAGGGAGAAAAGATGATAGTTTCTTGCTGTTAACGATGGTATTTCGCAGTGATTCCTCAGAAACTAAGAGAGATCTTGAAAGAACCTCACTTTCCAGGTAATCCATTATCTTTTTTAACTTGTCATCAGATTTCTGGTCTCTAAATAGTAATTTTAAGCCACTATAGAATTTTGTGTGTTTTTCTCGTTTAGCATATATGTACGCATACAAATAAACCAAAAAGCAAAAAGATAGCTCATTAGATCGTTCTCGTTGAAAAAAATCTTCATTAAACCGACCCACTAGTTCCCTACATTTTTTTTCCAGCATTTCATTCATTTGTTTTCACCACTATTTAGCATTTCAATCACCGTAACTTCGTCGTAATAATTTTTGTACTTTTCTCGAAGTGATTCAAGTATCTTTTGTTGGCGAAATTGAAGTAGCGCTATTTCAATAATTCGATTCTGCTGTTTTAGCGGTGGTACTACAATGCTTAATTTTGAAATTTTAGCTTTAGTTAGGTTTTTAACAGTTGCCCCAGTAGCGACGCGGTTAATTTGCGATTTACCCAGTTTGTGATTTAGATACCACGCTATGTATTCCGGTTTCACAATTTTTTCGTCTACACGGATTATCAAAAAATAGGAACTTGCGACAACTAGCTTTAAGTCCAAAACGTAAACAATTGCTGGATTACTTGTACCCTTCGCTCCAAGCAATAAGTCTCCCTGACGGAGCACTTTGTGTGGCCGGAATTTCTTGCTTGATTGTGTGATTAGTTTGTCAGCCACGATCGTGTAAGGATCAGTTATTGCGCGACTGTTAAGTACCAGATAATCACCAGCAGGATCACTCTCAAGTTTCCCAGGATAAGATTGGCCAGATTGAATCTCGGCAATATCACCAAGCTTGAGCTTTTTCATAATTATGTATTCCAAATATCATGAAATGTATAATAGTGTACATTTCAACAAAGTAAAGGGAGAAACCCTAAAAAACTTTTCTTCACAGGGCCAATTCTGGAAATATTCCTTTACTTATCAGTAAGATAGAACAATTTCAGGGATTAAATTATTTTAGAGTAAATTCGCGACAAATACACGGCTCTGCCCTAGAACTAGGTCAGTTAGTCACTTGTGCGAAAGCATCGGGGGGGTAAGACTTGTTGATTTTCTAAGATTTTTACCCTTTGATTTCGGTCAAGATTTGATACCCGTTTCCCTTATTATGACTAAGAGTTTACAAACTCAGACTCGAGCACCTGCCCCAACATATGTACAAACATTGCCGGAACCGTCCACACAGCGATTAACAGGCCAGCATATACTACCTGTTTGAATGGATCACCGTCCGAAACAAAAAAAACAAAGTGAATCAGCGACGCAAGAACGAATTCCAACAAGAATATAAACGCTGAGTTACCATGTTCACGCATATGTCGATAGCTATCAACAAGCTCCTCTTCCCAACCTGATCCTCTTCTAATTATCCTTTTCGTTTTCTTAATTCTACTTTTGTTTACCATTAATTTTTCTCGATCGATCCCTTCTTCGCTACTTTTAGTTTCGCCACCAGCCCTCTTTATAGATAATTTTTCTATAAACCAGTAACTTAAGGTAGTCTCTTCTCCCGTCGACTTCGATATACATTTGAAAATGCGATATAGCTGCCACGCACAAAATAACATCAAAAACAATCCTAATATCAATCCAGGCATACACTGCTTGAGTGTTTCTTCAAGAAAATATAGCGCCCCTGCTAACACTACAACTACAAAGACTAATACATAAAGAAATCGAAATTTTTCTGCAGGATTCCTATTTTCTATTACACGTGTCGCATGAAAAACCAATATAGGATAAGACGCGATATAACAAAACAAATTCCCATAGAGAAACAATAATAGAAGTGTGTATATATTTAAATCCGAAATATTATCCGGTATATAAAGCGCTTGAGATACGTTATACGGAACAAACTTAGATAGCCAAATTACAAATATGATACCAGCTACTGAAGGCATCAAATATCTGACAAGATAAAATTCCCACCACCGACCACCCGAATTTGCGTAAGCCATTATCAATTCTCCTAACGTAATATGTAATTGTTTAGCTTGGTTTCGATATAATTTGTATAATTTGAAAGAAGAGGAATAAGTAAGTCCAAAAAAAGCGTTCAAAACACTCCCCCCTAACTATACTACCCCTAGCAGCTTTTCATACTCCACTTATTTGAAATCACTTCTCTCTGATTTGTTACTACTTCAACCGTGTATACGAAAACATGACTATTCACTTACATATAAATATTTTTGAAACCCAACAAACACTTCTCTGATTTTTGCAGGCGAACCTAATTCGGTCACTGCATCACTAGTGTTGTGATATTTAAGTTGGATTAAGCTAGACAGTTTTTCAAGGGCCAGTTCTCCCACGCCCTCGTTTATATACTGTTCCAAGACAAAACCAATAAACTCATAATGATCCCAATCGAAGTGATTGTAGATGCCTGCTTTATGCGTCGCTACTCGTTCAAGCCGCGTTATAGGTGGGGTTGCGTAGGCAACGAACGAAAGCACATCGTATACATCGCTATCTTTTGCATCCACAATCGCCTTCATTTCTTCAAATTGAGTTGAGCCGTACCCTTTATCCTCTAACTGTTCAAGGAGTTTCCTTCGTGTATCCGGAAAGCTCCATATTGCTCGCAATTCATCTTCATTTTTAAATAGTGCAGGTAACTCACCGAACAATTGTTCCACAAATTGCGCTGCGGACAAGGGCTTGCCATCTGTTCCCCAAAAGCTGGTGGAACTCATATGTTGTATGGATCGTTGTTTTCCGTCTGCAAGTTTTATTTTTACTTTTTTCCGTTTATTGCACTCGCAAGGGTATTCGCCGCACTTTGGACAAGGTTCGGGGTCTGTTGGTTCGCAAACACATGGATTTTGACCGCACTTCTTGCAAGGTTGAGGCGGCAAAACCATACAGGTACAGGGGCAGTTACCACAACGACTACAAGGATCAGGATCTAGCGGTTCACCATCCCATTCTTCATCATTAAATAGTTCATAGGCTTTTACAAAATCGTAAATCGTGAAGTAATCTTTATCATCGAATAAGCGTGTTCCGCGACCGATGATTTGTTTGAATTCAATCATCGAATTAATAGGTCGCATCAGCACAATATTACGAATATTGCGCGCATCGACACCTGTCGATAGTTTTTGCGAGGTCGTAAGAACAGTGGGTATTATTTTTTCATTATCTTGAAAGATTCTTAAAAAACGTTCACCTTCTTTGCCATCGTTTGCGGTAACACGCACACAATAATTCGGATCTTGACTGGTCTTTACCTGGTTAATCGCATCTCGCACTGCCAGGGCATGTTCTTGGGTGGCACAAAACACTAATGTTTTTTCATCTTGGTTAATCATGTCCATAAACAGATTAACGCGGTATTGTTCTCGTTCGCGAATCTCGATTACCCGATTAAAATCTTCCTCGGTATAACGACGTACTTGGTCAACTTCCCCTTCGATGATTTGATCATCCGAGGTATAGGTGTATTCATCTAAAGTAGTGGCAATCTGCCTTACTTTAAAAGGCGTGAGAAAGCCGTCATTGATGCCTTCTTTCAAAGAATAAATGTATACCGGCTCACCAAAATACCGATAGGTATCGGCGTTAATTTGTCGCTTCGGTGTTGCGGTTAAGCCCAGTTGCACCGCAGGTGAAAAGTATTCAAGAATCCCGCGCCAAGTGCTTTCGTCATTAGCCCCGCCGCGGTGACACTCATCGATGATAATTAAATCAAAAAAGTCTGATGGATAATCGCCGAAATATGGAACCGAGTTACCGTCAGCATCTTTACCCGTCATAAAGGTTTGGAAAATAGTAAAAAATACCGCAGCGTTTTTAGGCACGACACGGTGTTGTGTCGTTCGAACCTGTTGTGGATTAACGATATTCATGTCTGGCTCATTCGAGCGCTGATTACGCCTTCGGATTTCATCTGGTGCAATGCGTAGCAGAGCATCTTCTGGAAAAGCAGAAAAATTGTTGTAAGCCTGATCTGCCAAAATATTGCGATCAGCCAAAAACAGAATACGCGGTCGTCGTGAAGGCTCCCTGCCTTCGCGCCAATCTCGAATATTCCAGCGGGAATGAAATAACTTCCAGGCAATTTGAAATGCAATCGGGGTTTTTCCTGTGCCGGTAGCTAGCGTTAGTAGAATCCGGTCTTTACCCTCGGCGATGGATTCTAAAGTTTTATTAATGGCATTGTGTTGATAATAACGAGCTTGCCAATAACCACCGCGGTCTTCAAAGGGCACTTGGCCAAACAGCTCGCGCCAATCGACTATCTTGGCTGTAGGCTCAGGCGGAAATACAATATCCCATAATTCCTGCGGTGAAGGATAACGCTCGATATTACCCTCATTCCCCGTGTGCATATCCACTTGATAAATGCCAACACCATTTGTGGAATAGGCAAAGCGTGTTTGCAGGTGGTCAGCATAACGTTTGGCTTGGCCTAAGCCTTCAGTATCCGCAGCGCTTTTCCGTTTAGCTTCAATAACACCGAGTTTTTGGCCCTTAAAAAATAAAACATAATCAGCAATGTCCTGACTGGCACGCTTGCCAGCACCTTGCAAACGCCCAAGAGTAATCACTTCTCGCCGAACGCGACTACCTTCCACTACACCCCAACCTACTGCTTTCAAAGCAGGATCGATGAGTTCGGCACGAGTTTCAGCTTCGTTCATGCCACGGCCTCATCCATGATTTCATTAATATTAGATGTCAATTCGCCAGAAAAAGCTTTTTGTAACAGTGACTGTTTCATTTCAAGTAGCGAATTTAGTTTTTGGCTATATAATTGCTGCGATCGCGAGCAATACTCATTCACTTGATCAAGAGTTTCTACAATTGAATTTTGTTCTTCTTTTCCAGGGATGAATAGTGGGCACGCCAAAATATCAGCTTTCCTGAGGTTTGTTTGGTTTTCTTTATTATCAAAACCAAGAAGATATGGATGTCGATTCAACTGATAATATAGAAACTTAGTGATATATTTATCTGATTTTATGCAGCATATACGTTGGTTTAACGTAAATTTGTTATTCTCGTTAACTATAAAACATTTGGCCAAAGCCTTTCCTTTTGGAACATCACTCATCACCATCGTAATATCATCAATAGTGAGTGGAAACAGCGCTTCTTTTGTCTTTTTTCGAACAGCTCCTTCTGAAGAGATAAATTTAGAGTTAACAACTACAACACTGCCATTGTCGTCAATTACTTTTTCATGCGCTTTTCCATTAAAAAATTCACAGGATTCACCTAGCGTTGTTGTACCCCATTTTTTTGATTTCTTATCAACTAAAGTATTAAAAAAACTCTCAAACAACTCACGTGCATTGGCGAGATTTTTTTGGGTGTTGGCGATGGCGGTATCGATCCCGGCAAAGACTTCATCGAGAATGGCGACTATGCGTTTTTGTTCTTCGATTTCTGGCAGAGGTATTTTTGAAGCTTTAATTGTTTTTAATATTATCCGCTTGATTGCAGCACCAGTCATCTGACCAGTTATCTGCTTGAAACCATCGGGACTTTGTAAATAATAAAAAAGGTAGCTCGAATTTAATACCTGCTGATCTGGTTTAAGCAGACAAACACTCGATAACAAACAAAATTGTTGATCAAAATTATTGATTGCGACATTCCCGGTATTTGCGCCATCTTTGGTAAGTAGCACGTCACCCAATTCAGGGTCGCATCTAGGAAAAATCGTATTGTGAAATTCTTCATCACAAAATTGTATGGTATCTAGCTTTAAATAACCTGTTCGAATATTTTTTGAGGTTAAATAAGGAAACCTACCTTTTCCAGGTCCATCGAAAAGCTTTTTAGGAGAATGATGAGCACCGTCTTGAATCTTTCGGCACACTTCATCAAGTCGCACATTTTTCCAATCTGTACTCATAACATCCCCCGAATCCCTTCCAGTATCGCTTCGCTTTCTTTATCCAGTGTTTCAATTTCATTGATGATCACTTCCGGATCACGCAGCGGATCTTCTTCGGCTTTAAAGGGGTTTTTGACGCTAAGGTCAAAGGATTCAGGATCGACATCCTGAATATTCACCGACCAGGATTGTTCAGAATCGGCTTTGCTTTCTTTTGCGAATTTGGCTTGCAGTTCGACGAACGTTTTTAAATCGTTGTCGTTGAGCGGGTTAGTTTTACCGAGGCTGCGACCTGGGTCGAGATGGTAGTACCAAATGTTGCGCGTGGGTGCGCCTTTTTCAAAAAACAACACCACCGTTTTAACACCGGCGCCTAGAAAGGTGCCACCGGGACAATCGAGTACTGTATGAAGGTTACAGCTTTCCAGTAATTCCTGACGCAGGGCTTTGGACGCATTATCGGAATTCGACAGAAAGGTGTTTTTGATCACCACTGCAGCACGACCACCCGCTTTTAAATATTTAATGAAATGCTGTAGAAATAAAAACGCTGTTTCGCCTGTTTTAATGGGAAAGTTTTGTTGCACCTCTTTGCGTTCTTTGCCGCCAAAGGGTGGATTGGCCAAGATGACATCGAAGCGATCTTTTTCCTGGATGTCGGCGATATTCTCACTTAAGGTATTGATGTGCACGATGTTGGGCGTTTCTATGCCGTGCAGGATCATGTTCATAATGCCAATCACGTAGGCGAGGCTTTTCTTTTCCTTGCCGTAAAAGGTTTTATTCTGCAATGTCTGTAATTGTTTAGTCGTTAGTTTTTTATTGCCATGGCGCAGATAATCATAGGCTTCGCATAAAAATCCGGCTGAGCCACAGGCGCCATCATAGATACATTCTCCTACTTTTGGATCAATCACCTTAACCATGGCTCGAATTAAAGGCCGCGGTGTGTAGTATTCACCACCATTACGACCGGCGTTGCCCATGTTTTTGATTTTGGCTTCGTATAAATGTGAAAGCTCGTGCTTCTCTTGTTGCGAGCGAAAGCTTAAACCGTCGATATATTCGAGTGCATCACGCAGAGAATAACCGCTGTTAAATTTAGCTTTAATTTCGCCAAAGATTTCGCCGATTTTGTATTCGATGGTATCTGGACTACTTGCTCTTTCTTTAAATCCTTGCAGATAGGGAAACAATTCTCGATTGATATAATCAATTAAATCATCACCGGTTAGCGCATTATTATGATCGAACTGACCGTCTTGAGTTTTCGGCGCCGCCCAACTGGACCAACGATGCTCTTCGTCAAGAATGAAATCATAGTTCTTGTTACTTAGCTCAGCTTGCAGCGCTTTTTCTTGCTCAAGATCATCGAGGTATTTTAAAAATAACATCCACGACGTTTGCTCGGTGTAATCAAGCTCCGTTGTACAACCAGCTTCCTTCCAAAGTACATCGTCTATATTTTTAAATGTTTGTTCAAACATGTAGTTCCTTAAAACACAAATTGTCTATATCTAACCTTTCTCGACACGATGTCGCCAACGGCGCTATTGCTGATTTTGACTTTAATCTTTCCGCCCGTAATTCTCGCCGAGGTTTACGACCGATATAGCGGAAGTCGGCCAGGGACGGCCGACTTAGTTGAGATACTGTGGAGGGACGAACGTTCGAAACGACGCGTAATATCGGGCGTAAACCGAGGGCCACGCGTGATTCGTAAAGCGAATCACAAGCGCAAGACTTCCCGGGCAAATGGCTTTGCACACTTTCGCCAAAACGAAAGTGGGTCGCTGCCGGTCGATTACCGGCCCCCCTGCTGCGAAGCAGCCAACAGATCATTCCCCTGATTCCCTGATTACGAATTGCACCGGTTAACATTGTTCCTTTCCCATATTTTCATTACTTATCAACAACACTTCTGCGCTCCTCCCGTAAGCCTATCCTCTTAGGCTACTCCCTGGTACTTTGTTGCCTGAAAATCGTTATATATTCGGAGAAGCCAAATAATCTGTTACGCCGTTTACCCATAATCACTTCAAGTACGCCATGCTTTACAAAGTCATCAATTAAAGCTGCCGCAGTGTTTATTTGGACATCTAAAAGCAGGGCTACACTTTTAACATTTACCACTGGTGTTTGATAGAGAAACTTTATTAGTCTCTGCGCGTTGTCTTGCCTTCTGACGCTAAAATGCGGTAACACATCCCCTTCAATACGTTGCTTCAACGCAAGTATATCCTTAAAAACCTGAATTGAGCTTGCTGCTGTTTCTAACACACCATGTAGAAAAAACACCAACCAGTCTTGCATCTGATTTGCCTCACGCACAGCCGATAAGTGATCAATATATTGAGTTTTATTTCTCTCAAAGTAATCGGACAAGTATAAAGCCGGTTTGTGTAACAATTTAAAACTGGCCAGATACAATGCGACCATCAATCTTCCCAGCCGACCATTGCCATCTAGAAATGGGTGGATGGTTTCAAATTGATAGTGCGCAATAGCAATTTTTATAAGATGCGGTATTTTCAATTCTTCATTGTGTAAAAACTTTTCCAGATCGCTCATTAATTCCGCCACTTCTTCATGGTGCGGCGGAATAAATACTGCATTCTTTAAGCTAACCCCTATCCAGTTCTGGCTGGTTCTAAACTCACCCGGTTGTTTTGTTTCACCTCGAACACCTTGCATCAATACTTTGTGCGTATCTCTAAGCAAGCGATTCGATAAGGGCAAATTCTCCAATTGGCCGATAGCGAAGTTGATTGCTTCGATGTAGTTTTGGACCTCAGACCAGTCATCTCGTTTTTCAGGCGCGATATCTTCTGCGCTTAGCAACGCCTCTTCCATATTGGTTCTGGTGCCTTCAATTCGGCTCGATTGAGTTGCCTCTTTTGTAATGTGCATGCGGATAAAAAAGTCGACATCTGGAATCAATTGCGAGAAGGCATTTAGTTCGCCTAGCACGCGATCTGCGTCACTCAGTAATTGCTGAATATCGGGAGTTGCTATCGTCCAGGAGTGATTTATCAGCTCTGGTCGAAAGCTTTTATATTGGTACTGTCGGACGTACCCGCCTGCGTTATATTCGTCGATATTCATGTCAATTCAAAATTGCGCGTTATTATTGGTAGCCAGGAGCTGGCAATTTAGGCTTTTTGCGTCTTTATGTCAAATAATATCCCACTTTCTGACATAAGATTTTACTTATGTCAAAATCGAGCAATGCGACATAAATGAAACGAACCTTTCATTACGAGCCCATTTTGACCTGATTATTAAACGATAAGTGATTATCGTTTCATTACTAGGCGATACCGGTATCGACATATTGCTCGTACATATCGATATTTCCAATTATTTTCGACACGTTTACCCACCTCATCAGCGCTACTGGAGTTTACGACCGATATAGCGGAAGTCGGCCAGGGATGGCCGACTTAGTTGAGATACTGTGGAGGGACGAACGCTCGAAACGACGCGTAATAGCGGTCGTAAACCGAGGATCACGCGTGATTCGCGAAGCGAATCACAAGCGCTAGTATTCCCGGGCAAATGGCTTTGGTTACGACGTACAGGAAGTACTAATGCTGCGAGTGCATGGACGCACAGGAGCAGTGCTTCGCCGAAACGAAAGTAGGTCGTTGCGGGCCGACGCCCGCTACCCTCGCTGCGAAGCAGCCAAAAAATCATTCCCCTTTAATCCCTACCAACCACGGCTCCGCTAACCTACCAATCGCAATTTCCACCTGATACCTTGGCTCCTCATCGGCCTTCCTATCCCATCCCCCCGGTAACTGCTCAAAAAATTTATGAAACCGCAGCGGTACATTTATATAAACTGGCAAGACGTTATTAATACTAACCCTTATCTCTCTTTGCTTCTTATTGCAGTAACTGGCATTCGAAATCTCCGCTGCAAAAACCATATACCGAGATTTATCTGCATACTGTTGAAGCATTTCCTCTTTGGATAGCGCGACATCCACGACGTATAAACGCGAGTGATAGCGCCTGCTTGCCTGCAATTGACCGGCCAGCCTTTTAAGTTCTTCCTGTTCCGGTTCTGCGGAAACATTGCCAATTTCTTTCTGTCGCTTCCGCAAAAACTTTTCTAATTCCTGAATATTGTTGGCATGCACCGGCCCATCGTATTCCAGCGCCACCCAGGCCTGCCGGGTTTTGTCCCGGCCACCGTAATAATCATAGCCGCCTTGGCAACTATCCGGCAGATCAAAACCCAGCTCCTGCAACTTTTCTTCGCTGACGTCTAAAGAATTGGGGCGATGCCAGTAATAGCTATCTCTATCAATATCAGATGACTGCCAATTAAGCTCCAGCTTTAATCCACTGTTTTCATCCCGTTGCCGCCGATATTTGTAGGGCAGTCTTAATTCCCTTTCGGTC
>CAJHXT010000123.1_pt1 | contig 14489 bp, 12 predicted proteins | sample 9198451 | NCBI WGS metagenome assembly CAJHXT01 (sample SAMEA7708326, study PRJEB35096) | sediment metagenome | biome: marine neritic benthic zone biome [ENVO:01000025]; feature: sediment [ENVO:00002007]; material: shallow marine sediment [ENVO:03000034] sea grass bed [ENVO_01000059] ... | reverse complement strand
GCCAATACAGTACGTGTTGTGTTGGCAACCGGTGGACAGTGGACGCGTAACAACGGTGCCGATGTCGCCAACGTTATCTCATTATGTAAAACCAACAAGCTTATTTGCATGTTGGAGGTACATGACTCTACTGGCTGGTCAGAATCAGCTGGTGCTACACATATCACCGATGCGGTTACTTATTGGTTAAGCTCTGATATTAAGAGTGCAATTCAGGGTCAGGAAAACTATGTCTTGATTAACATTGCCAACGAGCCTTTCGGTAACACCACAACTGCTAATTACGTCGCCGACACAATTGCTGCTATCCAGTCGCTGCGTAATGGCGGCCTAACACATACTCTGGTGGTTGATGGTGCAAACTGGGGGCAGGATTGGTCATTTACCATGCGTGACAATGCTCAACAGATTTTTGATGCTGATCCATCAGCCAATGTTCTGTTTAGCGTGCATATGTATGAGGTGTACCAAAATCAGGCAACCATTTCTGCTTATATGCAGGCCTTTGCGAACAAAGGCCTACCTCTGATCGTGGGTGAATTCGGTGGCGACCATAATGGGCAACCGGTGGATGAAGATTCGATATTGTCTGAAGCGCAAGCCCGCGGCGTTGGTTATATCGGCTGGTCATGGTCAGGAAATGGTAGCTGTTGCACTAATTTGGATATCGTTACTAATTTTAATCCAAATAGTCTTTCTGTTTGGGGGCAGCGTTTAATTAACGGGACTAATGGTATTGCTCAAACTTCGCAGCTTGCCAGTGTTTACGGTGGTGGTTCATCAAGCAGCTCGTCATCAAGTAGTAGCAGCTCTTCCAGTTCAAGTTCTTCTTCAAGCAGCTCAAGCAGTGGAGGTGGTGTATGTTCTGATGGATTCTGCGGTACATGCACATGGTATGGAAATAATGTGCCTATTTGCTGTAATGCCACAAGCGGCTGGGGTTGGGAACAAACGACCAGTTGTATTTCACTTAATGAATGCCTGAGTGGAAACCAGCCGAATACAACTTGTGCCGGTGGCAGCTCCAGCAGCTCTTCCAGTTAAAGTTCTTCTTCAAGCAGCAGTTCATCAAGCTCAAGTAGCTCAAGCTCTTCAAGCAGCAGCTCTTCATCAAGCAGCTCAAGTTCAAGCAGTAGTTCTGGCGGTGGTTGCGTTGTAAAAACTGGCGGCCAGTCAGGCAACTTTAATACAACAGCTGCCTACTGTTTTAAAACCCAAGATTCCATTTCAGGCTGGGGTGCGTCTAATTTTAATGGCAGAACTATTTCGGTAACGATCAATGGTAACGGAGCAGCAGTAACAACTATAGGCGGTTCGTTGCCGGCTAAAGGCGCGAATGATTACTACCACTTCGAGGCTAGCGGTGGAACCTATCCATGGGCATCGGTTTATTGGTGGTAAGTCATGAGAGATAATAATCGCTGAAGCCTATATGTGTGTAAATCGGACTTATTACGGAATAAGTCCGATTTGCTTTTTTGAATCGTAGTTACAGAGATATTTTCCCTGTCGACTCTCTGACCAGTATTCGGTGTTTGATTATCTTGTCAAATTCACTGTGGGTTAAATCTTTCTGGTTTTTTTCTATTAGATGGATAAGTAACTCTGTTGCTATCGCGGCCTGTTTTTCTACATACTGATTCACCGTTGTTAGGGCAGGTGAAAGCATGTTGGCAAGTTCAATATTGTCAAAGCCAGCTACCGATAGGTCATTTGGAATATGCAAACCTATAGAATAGGCAGCTTTCATCACGCCAGCTGCCATATAGTCATTGCTTGCTAAAATTGCTGTAGGCCTGTTTTTCTCGGTTAACATTTTTTTTGCTGCCTGGTAACCAGACTTGATTTTAAAATCGCCTTGCGTAATCAGCTTTCTATTTAATTTTATATTATGATGCGTGATAGCATCTTTAAATCCATTAAACCTTCTTTCGCTAACATGCTCTGTGCGACGCCCTTTAATAAAACCAATGCTTCGGTGGCCGAGTGAAATAAGATATGACGTTATTTCAAACGCTGATTCATAATTGTCAATACATATGCAGGGCGAGGTGGAACGAATTGGTCCCGAGCAAACGCGTACGTGCTTAATGCCGGCATGCTCTAATATTTTAATAAAAGATTTATTGTTGCTTACGAATTCGGGTAGTATCAAGCCATCAACTTTAATTTGTTTAAGTCTAACTAATACAGATTTGGCGTTAACGGTATTGTAAAAACGAAAATCTTCCAATAAGAATTTGTAGTCGGATTTGTTACATTGTTTCATAACCCCAGATACAAGTTGACTGCAGTAATTCGAGCTTGGGTCCTCATGAATCATAAGTGCAATACAAAATGATTTTCCACTGACCAGACTACGGGCTGAACTGTCGGGCATATAATTCAATTGTTTAGCGATTTTAAGAATTTTATTTCTAGTCTCAGTGCTTGCTCCTTTTCTGCCATTCAAGACACGGGATACAGTCATTAAAGAAACGTTTGCACGTCCTGCGATATCACTCATTGTTATATTTTTGACTCTGGTTTTTTTCACAGTCGGGTTTCTCTGTTAAAAAGAAAACTATTTCCATTGAACTGATGTTGCTTTGTCATCAATTTGACAATTTAGTATTTCAAATTTTAGTTTGACCTTGAAATAGTAACAATTTTCAAGTTAGCGCTAACGTATAATTTCATGCTCCCGGGCCAGAGGTCCGATTTTAGTTATATATTTTGCACAAAAGAGGAACTTTTGAAATAGGTCGTCTCAAATTTATTCCGAAAGCTGCACTCAATCATTTTTAGAATCTTATATAGTCTCAAACTTATCTGCGACATCAATTTAGCAAATCCTAAAAAAATAAAACCATTCTGATGTTTGTAGGAATCGTTTAGTTAAGTACTACGTGTGAGGGGACTATGAAAAAGCAATCTATTAATCAATTATCTAAATCATGTATGTGGTTAGTCAGCTTTGTTTTACTGGCAGCCAGTGGGAATTTATCAGCAGCGGTTTGTGAGCACATTGTTACTGACCATTGGAATAGCGCATTCCAGGCTAGCATTAAAATCACCAACAGTGGTTCAACCACGATTAACGGTTGGGAAGTAAGTTGGCAGTATACAGATGGCTCAACGCGCACAGGTGGCTGGAACGCCAGTGTCACTGGTAATAATCCCTATACAGCGACACCGCTTAGCTGGAATGCCACCATCTCTCCTGGTCAAAGCCGTGAATTCGGTATTCAAGGCATTAAAGGTAGTGGTGATGGTGGATTACCTCCAACAGCTGTTGTCGTAACCGGTACAGTTTGTGACAGCGGATCATCGAGCTCGTCGAGTAGCAGTTCTTCAAGCAGTAGCAGCTCTTCGAGCAGTAGCTCGTCATCGAGTTCATCAAGTAGCAGCTCGAGTTCTTCCAGTAGCTCAAGTTCTAGCAGTTCATCTTCAAGTTCCTCGAGCAGTAGCTCAAGTAGCTCAGGTGGACAATGCGTGGAAGTGTGCCAGTGGTACAGCGAAGGTACATACCCGCTGTGTCAGAATTCAACTGGCTGGGGCTGGGAAGATGGTCAGAGCTGTATTGGACGCCCAACCTGCGAAAGCCAGAGTGGCGACGGTGGTGTAGTGCTGGATTGTGGTACCGGCTCTTCATCTAGCAGCTCGAGTTCTTCATCTTCCAGCAGCAGTTCTTCCAGCTCAAGCAGTAGTTCAAGCTCTTCAAGTTCAAGTAGTGGCTCAGCGAGTAATCTATATACGCTGGCAGATTTCCCAATTGGAGTTGCTGTTGCAGCAGGAGACTTTCCTCGAAGTATCTTTAATATTCCAGAGCAGCAGAATACGATTACCCAGCATTTCAGTCAGCTCACCGCAGAAAATATTATGAAGATGAGCTATCTGCACCCAGCGGAGAATACGTATACCTTTGGCAATGCCGATGCCTTGGTAAATTGGGCGATATCGAACGGAATGACGATGCATGGACATACCTTTATCTGGCATAACGACTATCAGGTCCCGGCCTGGATGAAAAGCTATAGTGGCGATTTTGCGGCCATGCTTGATTCACATGTTACGACCATTGCTTCTCACTTTGCTGGCAGAGTGGTTAGCTGGGATGTTGTGAATGAAGTGATCGATGACAATGGAAGCTGTTGGCGTAATACGCTGTTTTATCAAAAGATTGGGGAATCTTATGTTGAAAACGCTTTTCGGGCAGCGCGTGCCGGAGATCCTAATGCCGACCTGTATTACAACGATTACAGCACTGAATGGGATATCGCCAAGCTCAATTGCATGCTGCAACTTATTGATGGCTTAATAGCGAAGAACGTGCCTATTAATGGTGTGGGTTTTCAAATGCATGTACAAATGGATTATCCGGATGCCAATACCATTGCCAATGCGTTTCAATCCATTGTTGATCGTGGTTTGAAGGTGAAAATTACAGAACTGGATGTGCCGGTTAATAATCCTTACAACGGCCAGCCTTTTCCGCAATACACAAGCTACACAAGTACCGCGGCCAGCCTGCAGAAAGCGCGCTACAAATCCATTGTGCAAACCTATTTGAACGTTGTTCCAGCCAATTTGCGCGGCGGTATATCGGTCTGGGGTTTATGGGATGGTGATAGCTGGATACAGGATTTTTCCAACTACCAGGGTGCTGAAGAATGGCCATTACTGTTCACCGGGTCGGCAAATGGGCCATACATCGAGAAGCCTTCTTTCGACGGTTTTGCGGAAGCACTTTCCGGCCAATAATAAAAGAAGTTTGCAATCAAAAAGACGCGCAGCCAATTGGCTGCGCGTCTTTAACTACTTAAGTGTTAAGCTAGTTAAAGTGTAAACAGTGTTTTTATATTGCTGCCGGGAAAAAGGATTTAGACGATATCAAATTGCAGCGCTATTCAATGCTTAGTGTATAAAAACTGAGTCTAGCTGAATAGAAGGATAATGTTTGCGATAACCGCATTTCTATTTTTTCAGTAGAACATACAATGCACCCGTACCACCATCTGTTTGGCGTGCGGTACAGAAAGCGAGCACCTGATCCTGTCGTGACAACCATTTTACGGTCAATGGTTTCAAGACTGGGCCTTGGTTGGAAGAACGTAAACCTTTGCCGTGAATAATACGCACGCAACGAACGCCTCGTTCCAGCGCATTTTTAATAAAACTGGTTAGCTCTTTTTTGGCTTCAGCTGCTACCATGCCGTGCAGGTCAAGTTCACCACCCACACTAAATTGTCCTCGCCGTAGTTTACGCAATACGCTGAGCTGCAAACCCGGTCGGTAGTATTGAACATCATCGCCAAGGCCGGCATGGTCGGGGTCGCCTTCTCCGCTTAATAAGTCGTTTAGCACCAGCTGCTCATCTTTTTCCAGCTGTGCGGGTACGGCTGCAGGCGCCGGTTTTTTGCTTTCTATCCGGTCATTTACTACAGGTTTTACGTCACCAATACTATTACGGAACAGTTCAATGTCGTCATCATCCAGTTTATTCATGGTCAATATCCGATTATCAATACTCTGGCCGGTCTATTTTCAGTACAATCGCTTTTTTGCTTTAACTGGCTTATTGACCACCGATTGTAAAGTAATATCCCACCAATATGCGTATTCTGATAAGTAATGATGATGGTTACCAGGCGCCTGGTCTGGCTGCTCTGGCTGAGTCCATCGCCGATGTGGCCAGCGATATTGATGTGATTGCGCCTGAGCGTAATCGTAGCGCGGCCAGCAGCTCGCTGACGGTACACAATCCATTACGGGTATATAAAGCTGACAATGGTTTTATGTATGTCAATGGTACGCCATCCGATTGTGTGCACCTGGCTGTTACCGGATTACTGAAAACCTTGCCGGATATGGTTATATCGGGCATCAATGCCGGTCCAAACCTGGGGGACGACGTTATTTATTCCGGTACCGTGGCGGCCGCTATAGAGGGTCGATTTCTTGGCTATCCGGCAATTGCCGTTTCCATGACATCGTTCACCCCACGGCATTTTGACAGTGGAGCACGCGCAGCCAAGGACTTGCTCGCCAAGATTCAAAATGCCAGCTTGCCGGGTGAAAGCATACTAAACGTCAATGTGCCGGATCTGCCCTGGGCAGATATTAAAGGTTGGCAGGTAACCCGGCTTGGTAATCGTCATCGAGCGGAACACGTTGTTCAGAGTCAGGATCCCCGTGGCGAGGCACTGTACTGGATTGGTGCAGCGGGTTCAAAGCAGGATGCTGGGCCAGGAACGGATTTTCACGCTGTAAGCAACGGTTACATCTCGGTTACACCATTGAAAATTGATTTAACGCGTTATGATCACCTGGAATCACTAACTGACTGGATAAAAGAAATATGAGTCGCTTAGTGCGCAAGGATATTCTGGGTATGGGCATGACCTCCCAGCGACGCCGTGATGAGTTGTTGGACAGGCTTCAGTCGGAAGGCGTAAAAAATCTGGAAGTATTGCAGGTGATGCGCAATATGCCTCGGCACTTGTTTATTGATGAAGCTATGGCGAACCGCGCGTATGAAGATTGTGCCTTGCCGATTGGTTATGGGCAGACCATTTCGCAGCCATTGATTGTTGCGCGAATGACCGAGGCTGTGCTTGGTGGTGCGAAGCAGACCAGACCAAAGAAGGTCCTGGAAATTGGGACCGGTTCCGGCTACCAGGCTGCGATACTTAGCATGCTGGTGGAAAGGGTGTATAGCGTGGAGCGCATTGAGCCCCTGTTTCAGCGCGCAACAAAGTTAATTAAAAAATTACAGCTGGATAATATCAAGATTAAATACAGTGACGGTACATTGGGCTGGCCTGACCAGGCACCATTCGATGCCATTATAGTCACCGCTGCACCGGAAGATGTGCCCGATACGCTTTACGATCAACTGATAGTTGGTGGGAAGATCATTGTGCCTCTGGGTAAAGCGGGAAGCGTGCAAAGATTAACTCTGATTCATAAAACAGCGGATGGATTGGAGCCTGAGGAACTGGAGCTGGTATCTTTTGTGCCCTTTTTATCCGGCCGCAACTAAACAGGTATTTTATGAAACTTTTTTCTCCCCTATATAACCGTGTGATGCGCTGGGCGGGGCATCCCCATGCTAAATGGTATCTATCCGCCTTAAGTTTTATGGAATCGTCGTTCTTTCCGATTCCAACGGTTTTTATGCTGGTACCAATGGTGGCTGCCAGACCAAAACAGGGCTGGTCTCTGGCACTTATTGCCACCGTAACATCTGTTGCAGGCGGTTTGCTGGGCTATTTAATAGGTTATGCACTGATCGAAATTGCCATGCCTTTAATAATTGAATTCGGTTATGAGGATAGTTTCAATCTTGCTCACAGCTGGTTTGCCAAATGGGGCTTCTGGGCACTGTTTCTGGCTGGGGTATCGCCTATACCCTATAAAATATTCACCATTGCTGCCGGTACGCTTTCAATGCACCTATTACCCTTTATATTGGCATCCCTTATTGGTCGCAGTATTCAGTTCTTTCTGGCGGCGGGGCTGCTGGTTTTTCTCGGACCAAAATTCGAACCGGTAGTGCGGCGGTATGTTGACTGGTTCGGTTGGATTACCCTGGTTTTGGCTGTTATCGTTTATTTATTGCTGTCTTAGAGCGTTATTAAATTTTGCGTATTCGGTAAAGTCATGAAGCGGTTTTATCTCATCCTGTTAAACTGATGCCATGTATAAAATTCGGTTTAATCGATCAATTAAATGGCTGCTGGTATCTGCTTGCCTTGCAATAATAACAGCATGCAGTTTTACGCATGGGCTTAGGAAGTCTCACGTTTATCGTGTACGGTCTGGTGACACCCTGTATGCCATTTCATGGCGCTATCAAATCGATTACAAAGAACTGGCACGCTGGAATGCTATTAAAGCCCCGTATATTATCCACCCGAATCAGGAGCTGGTTTTATTTGATCCATCGGACCTGCCTGCCAGTCAGCAAGTTGCTTCCAGTTCCAGCAGTCGCGTCAAGTCCACTGGGAAAACCAGGCCCACTAAAGTAAGCCGTAAAGCAGGACCCCCACCAAAAGATTTTCGATGGCCGACCGAGGGTAAGGTGGTACGTAAATTTGCCGGCAGTAAAAGTAATTCACAGGGCATCGATATAGCTGGCAAGCATGGGCAGCCGGTTCATGCCGCCGCAAGTGGCCGGGTGGTTTATAGTGGCAGCGGATTAACCGGTTATGGAAAGCTAATTATCCTTAAGCATAGTGAGGACTTTTTATCGGCCTATGCACATAACAGCGAGTTGCACGTTAAGGAAGGAGAAATAATAAAAGTGGGAGAGCGTGTTGCCAGCATGGGGTACGCCGAAGAGAACAAATCACGTCTGCATTTTGAGGTGCGAAAGCAGGGCAGACCTGTTGACCCGCTCAAGTACTTGCCCAGGCGCTGAACTTAGGGCATGCTGGATTCCTTTATCGGAGCGCGAAGACGAGGGAGTTGGATGAAAAAGAAGAGGGCTCATCCTAAGGGGGCACAGCGTTCTACGGCTGATTCCTATGAGGCGGAAGCTGAAGGTGAGCAGAGTTCGTCCAACAAAGCGGTGTCGGATGGCGTGGTTCGGGACGGGCAAAAACCCAACTATGAAGACAAAGATATATCCAGTCAGGAGCTCGATGCCACTCGGCTCTACCTGAAAGAAATCGAGTATTCCCCACTCTTAACACCAGAAGAAGAAGTTCATTACGGTCGTTTGTCTCGTGACGGTGAAGAGTCCGCAAGACGCAAAATGATCGAATCCAATTTGCGATTGGTTGTTAAGATTTCACGCGGGTATATGAACCGGGGTCTGGCATTACTGGATTTGATCGAAGAAGGTAATCTCGGTTTGATACGTGCGGTTGAAAAGTTTGATCCGGAGCGTGGTTTTCGTTTTTCAACCTATGCAACATGGTGGATCAGGCAAACTATTGAACGTGGGCTAATGAATCAAACACGCACCATACGTTTACCAATACATGTCATCAAAGAACTGAATGTTTATTTACGGGCAGCGCGTCAATTACAGCAAGGCCTGGAACGGGAACCAACTCCAGAGGAAGTTGCGGATAAACTGGATAAACCTATTGATGAAGTAGCCAGAGTATTTGGTTTAAACGAACGGGTAACTTCGGTTGATGTTCCGATAGGTAAAGACAGTGACAGCGCATTACTGGACATTATTCCCGATGAGAATAATCCTGAGCCACCTGATTTGCTGCAGTCATCTGAAGTACGTGACCATATTGAAGACTGGTTAAATGAGCTGGATCACAAGCAACGGGATGTGGTTATCAGGCGTTTTGGTTTGCGTGGATATGAACGTTGTACGCTGGAAGAAGTCGGCAGTGAACTGGGTGTGACGCGGGAAAGAGCCAGACAAATTCAAATGGAAGCTTTAAAGCGATTACGACGCATACTGGAAAGTAAAGGTCTTTCGGCCGACGTCTTGTATCAATAGTTTTCCTATCGTTATTGCATCAGTACTGTCCCGTTAACGCGACTATTGAATCCATTAAGTGCCTTTAATGACGAGTTTGCGATGTGGTGGAAATTTTGGGGGACATAAGCACTGGTCTTTGCTAGAAAATCCTCTCTCCCTCAGCACTGGTCTTTGCTAGAAAATACCCTCTCCCTCCGGGAGAGGGCCAGGGTGAGGGAGCATAAACTATTGACGTAAACCACTTTTCTTTTTCAGCGCCACCTCTTCCTGCCCTTCTCCCAGGTTCGTCTTTGAACCGGGCGGAAATTTGTCCTATGTACAAATAAGAAAACGGGAGAAGGGGCCTTCTTTTAAGTAAACGGGACAGCAGTGTTATTGCATAAAAAAATAGAAGTGGTTTTAATTTTTCAAAACAATTGCCGCCGCGACTTTCCTGTCTTCACTTAACAGTATATTGAATGTGCGGCAGGCGGCTTCTGTATCCATTACTTCCAGCCCAATACCTAAGGACGCCAGTTCTACGTAAAGTGGTTTTGGAGGAAACTGTATTTTTTGGCCACTGCCCAGAATCAGGACTTCCGGTTTTTGGGACAAGAGAAGACTAAAGTCATCCAGTTTTAATCCGGTAACCGGGTTGGCTTGCCAATTATCAAAAATGCGATTTACTGTGAGCAGCAGGCTATTTGAATACCACTGGCCGGCAATTTTAATGCTCTGGTTTGAATAAGCCTGAACAGAGTTTGTTCCAGAATTTGTCTCAAGATCCAGTTTCAATGTTTTTTCCAAGCGTGATTTTGACGAAATATGCTAGCAGGTATTACAGCAAGCCGTATAAACCTGGCTAAAGTATACCGAGGATAGAATAATCCAGGCTAAGTATTAAGCCTCATTTGACACTCTGCAGGCAGCCAAGTACCTTACCCTGTTCGGCCCCAATGGGCCGATTTCACTTTACCCTAACCAATAATGGAAACCCGCGTGAACACTGATTTTCCCAGAATTAAACGACTTCCGCCTTATGTCTTTAATATCGTAAACGAATTAAAGGCCCAGGCGCGAGCGAGAGGGGAAGACATTGTTGATTTTGGCATGGGAAACCCCGATCAGCCGACTCCCTCGCATATCGTCGACAAGCTTTGCGAAGCGGCACAGCGTGGCGATACTCATCGCTATTCCTTGTCCAAAGGCATCCCCAGATTGCGTCGAGCGGTAACCGGTTGGTACAAGAAAAAGTTTGATGTTGATCTGGATCCCGATACCGAAGCGATAGTCACCATTGGTTCAAAAGAAGGTCTATCGCACCTGGCCCTGGCTACTGTGGGCCCTGGTGACGCAGTACTGGTACCGAATCCGGCATACCCTATTCATCCCTATAGTATGGTGATCGCCGGTGCAGACGTAAGACATGTGCCGTTGCGGCCGGATGTGGATTTTTTCTCAGAACTGGAAAAAGCCATTAAGACCTCATATCCGGTTCCTAAAATGTTGTTGCTGAATTTTCCTGGCAATCCTACTACCCAGTGCGTGGAACTGGAGTTTTTCGAGCGGGTGGTTGAAATAGCGCGTGAACATGAGATCTGGGTAGTACATGATCTTGCCTACGCTGAACTGGTATTTGATGGCTACAAAGCGCCTTCAATTTTGCAGATACCCGGTGCGAAGGATATTGCGGTCGAAGTCTATACATTGTCAAAAACCTACAATATGCCGGGATGGCGGGTGGGTTTTGTCTGTGGTAATCCCACTCTGGTGGGCGCATTGGCAAAGATGAAGTCCTATCTTGATTACGGTATGTTTACACCGATTCAGATTGCCTCGATTCTGGCGTTGGAAGATGATCAAAGCTGCGTGGAAGAAATTAGGGAGTTATATCTGGGGCGAAGAAATGCGCTTTGCGAAGGATTGACAGCAGCAGGCTGGAAGGTTGAAAAGCCCAAGGCAACGATGTTTGTCTGGGCGCAGATTCCAGAAGCGTATCGCGAAATGGGTTCGCTGGAGTTTTGTAAAAAGCTATTGAAAGATGCCAAGGTGGCTGTGTCTCCCGGTATTGGTTTTGGCGAATACGGCGACGATCATGTGCGTTTCAGTTTAATTGAAAATAAACATCGCACACGTCAGGCCGTTCGATGTATTAAAGAAATGCTACGCAGAGATGGCGTAGTGTAACGGACAAATAAAATGAGTCTTGAAGCAGTAAAAGTTGGATTATTAGGTTTGGGTACCGTTGGTAGCGGTACTGTGCAGGTATTGAGTGGTAACGCAAAGGAGATCTGCCGTCGTGCCGGTCGCGATATTGTGATTAGTCATGCCGCAACACGTGAACCGCCCAAACTGCCGATTGATACTTCATCGATGGTTGTTACTGATGATGGGTTTGAGGTTGTTAATAACCCGGATATATCGGTAGTCATAGAATTGATTGGCGGTTATCAGCCTGCACTTGAGCTGGTATTGAAAGCAATTGAGAACGGTAAACATGTTGTTACTGCCAACAAGGCGTTGATTGCCAAGCACGGTAATGAGATTTTTGCTGCTGCGCAAAAACACGGTGTCACTGTGGCTTTTGAGGCGGCGGTTGCTGGTGGCATACCGGTAATCAAAGCCATTCGTGAAGGTTTATCAGCCAACCATATAGAATGGGCCGCCGGTATTATCAATGGAACCGGTAATTTTATTCTTAGCGAAATGCGTGATCATGGGCGTGATTTTGCAGATGTACTGGCAGAAGCACAGGACCTGGGTTATGCCGAAGCGGATCCCACTTTTGATATTGAAGGTATTGATGCTGCGCATAAATTAACTATTCTGGCTGCCATAGCCTTCGGCATACCGCTGCAGTTTGATGCTTGCTATACCGAAGGAATAGGCAATATTACCCGCGAAGATGTCGCTTATGCGGAGGAGCTGGGTTATGCCATTAAACATTTAGGCATCACTCGCAAAACCGATAAAGGCATAGAGTTACGCGTCCATCCAACCCTGATTCCCAAACGCCGCTTAATTGCCAATGTAAATGATGTAATGAATGCGGTATTGGTGAAGGGTGATGCGGTGGGCCCAACCTTATATTACGGGGCCGGCGCCGGTGCTTTGCCAACAGCTTCAGCAGTAGTTGCTGATTTGGTTGATGTGGTCCGTTCTTTAACTACCGATCCAAATAACCGGGTACCGCATTTGGCGTTTCAGCCTGATTCGATTAATGACGATCCAATGTTACCGATGGGTGAAATTGAAACCGCTTATTATCTGCGATTGCTGGCTGAAGATGTGCCTGGTGTTATGGGTCAGGTGACCAGTGCTTTAGGTGATGCGGGTATTAGTATAGAAGCTGTGATTCAGAAGGAACCTTCTGAAGGTGTTGAGCAGGTGCCCATTATAATGTTGACTCATCGTGTGCGCGAAAAACAAATGCAAGCTGCTATCGCTGAAATTGAAAAGCTGGCCAGTGTTGCAGGTTCAGTAACACGTATACGTTTGGAAAATCTAGAATAAGTATTGCACGAGGATAAGATGCCATTTCGCGAACACTATACCGGTTTATTGCAACGCTACCGCAGTCGATTGCCGCTGGCAGATGACGCCACGCCAATCAGTCTGGGTGAAGGAAATACACCACTTATCAAATTGCAGAACATTCCGGCGCAGTTTGGCCTGGATGTGGACTGGTATGTTAAGTACGAAGGATTAAATCCAACGGCTTCGTTTAAAGACCGTGGTATGACTATGGCCGTTACTCAAGCGGTGTACGAAGGCAGCAAGGCAATTATCTGTGCTTCAACCGGCAATACTTCTGCATCCGCCGCGGCTTATGCAGCGCGTGCCGGTATTCAGGCGTTCGTGCTGATACCGGAAGGAAAAATCGCCATGGGTAAGTTAGCGCAGGCCATGATGCATGGTGCGCTGGTTATTCAGATTGAAGGCAACTTTGATCAGGGTTTACGTCTGGTGCGCGAAGTGGCCGAAGAATTACCGGTAACCATTGTTAATTCAATTAATCCTTACCGCCTGCAGGGCCAGAAGACGATTGCCTACGAAATCATTGAAGAACTGGGGCGTGCACCGGATTATCATTGTTTGCCAGTAGGTAACGCGGGCAATATTACTGCGCACTGGATTGGTTACACGGATTATTCCAGTGTTGCCAACGCAACCGGGTCCTGCACTTATTGCGGTGGCGGCGAATGTAAACTACCCGGTGACGCACTGGTTGATTCGCGCCCAATCATAGCCGGTTATCAGGCATCCGGATCGGCGCCGTTTTTACGTGGTGGCCCCGTTGAACACCCGGAAACAGTAGCAACAGCTATTCGTATTGGTGATCCGCAGTCCTGGGATTATGCCTGGGCGGCCAGTAAAGAGTCAGGTGGCTGGTTTGATGAATTAAGCGATGATGAAATACTTAGCGCACAAAAAATGCTGGCCGATAAAGAAGGTATCTTTTGCGAACCGGCTTCAGCGGCTTCGGTAGCCGGTGCCCTGCGTGATTTACAGAGCGGTAAAATCCCTTCAGGACAAACAATTGTCTGCACCTTGACTGGTCATGGTTTAAAAGATCCGGATACAGCAATACGTTTAAGCCAGGGTAATGTCGTTTCAATCAATGCAGAACTAAAAGCAGTTAAAGAAGCGATTTCCGGCAATATGTAAAGGTCCGGGCATATTGAATTAATGCAGCCATGTTTTTTTCGATATCCAAAGTAGGCTGGGCTTTAGTTTCACCGGATAGCATCCTTGTTTTGCTGCTGCTTGTTTGCTGTTTTCTTCTCTGGCGCCGTTCCTATAAAAAAGCAAAAAAGCTTTTACTGTTTGTAACCGTTGTGTTTCTGTTGATCAGTCTTTTTCCCATTGGTAGCTGGTTGCGCTATCCACTGGAAACGCGTTTTACAGCGAATCCTGAGTTACCGGCTAAGGTGGATGGCATCATTCTGCTATCCGGCCCCGAGCGTGCAGACCTATCGGATGTCTGGAAGCAAATGCAACTTGAGGATGGCGCTGAACGTCATTTGGCATTTATGGAACTGGCGAGGCGTTATCCGCAGGCGAATCTGGTATTTAG
>CAJHXT010000327.1_pt1 | contig 14564 bp, 11 predicted proteins | sample 9198451 | NCBI WGS metagenome assembly CAJHXT01 (sample SAMEA7708326, study PRJEB35096) | sediment metagenome | biome: marine neritic benthic zone biome [ENVO:01000025]; feature: sediment [ENVO:00002007]; material: shallow marine sediment [ENVO:03000034] sea grass bed [ENVO_01000059] ... | reverse complement strand
CAACGCGTGCAGTATTTAGTTCATCAGTGTCGTCCGGCGACCTCAGTTTTTCGTAATTCTTTAAATTTTTATATGTGTTCGCCACGAGATCAGGGTCGATACCCTCTTCAGACGCATATCGTACCAGGGATCTTATATCTTCCGTTTCAAAGGCAAACATCATGCCGGGATTGCTCTGCCACGGGTACAATGCACCTAGTGATAGCAGGCCTGTTGCGTCTTTTCCTAAGGCGAGCAAATGATCTACAAAGCTGGATTTTTCCTGCGAATCGGAGCGGGTATTGCTCTTCCCATTTTTTTGTTTTTTGATCATTAGTAGAACTCCTTAAGGCATTAGATTTTGAGTATAGCTCAGATGATGAGCCAGATAAGGTATTTAGCAATAAAAGTTATAGTGAAGTGCTGTATGTTATACAGTGCATGCAGGAGATCGTAGAAACGATCTCTTCAATCAAAGTGAAATACCCGAATAAACGCTTTTTTATTACTAATATGATTTTATTTTGACTGATATTTTCTGATTGCACTTTTCACGGCTGAGTAATTTGTGTATTTGATTTCATGTGGTTAAGAACTGCGCTATAAACAGCGTCTACTACCATAGCCATTTTATTGTAATCTAATGTATCCCAGGTATCTTGTTCAGTATGGTATCGATTGTTTCGATAGAAAGCGGTATCTGTGATCATTATAGCCGGGTAATTAAATAACCAATAGTTACGGTGATCGGATAAATCAATACCAGGAATAATTGGCGGCGCATTGATAGAGTAGACGGGCAAGGGGCTTGCCTCAATCATCGAAGACTTAATATCTCTGATTAGAAAATAATGACTCAAATTCGAAACCAGTCCAATAAAGTTGCCTTTCTCTGGATAGAACATCTTCAGTATTGGTAAAGGGTACTGTTGACTGTTCTCCTCATCAGAAAAATAACCAATCATCTCCAACGCTACCATTAGTTCTACTTTTACCTTGTTCTCACTTAAGCTTTTTGCGTGATAGAAGCTTCCCATATCTTCACTGCGAAAATAGGGTGGCTCTTCAAGTGCATAAGCTACTAGCTGGACAGCGCATGCGGGTGGAGAAATGCTAAATAGTCGTGCCAGTTCTATTAATCCCGCAACACCGCTGGCGTTGTCGTCAGCACCAGGCAATCCATTGTAAGCATCATAGTGCGCGCCAATAATGTACAGCCCATTACAATTTGAGTTTCCATAATTTGAAATGACATTATTGTATGGAATACCCCATACATCGTATTCCTGGAGATAAACATCGTTAGAATATTCAGTAAATTTGTTCAGAATATATTTTGCAGAAACATCCAGTTTGTCTACATCATCAGATCTTTCCGGTAATTCAGAAGACAGTGTCTTAACGTGTTTTAGCAGGTTTTCAGGAATGGCGTTATTTTTGTAATTACCTGTAAACCTGGCAAAGCCGGGAGCTGAAATAAAAACCCAACCGATAGTCAATAGCAAGACTAATGTTGAGACCATTACTAATACTATTAGAAAAAAATCGCGCATAGCTTGTAGTACTCCAGAATTGCAGACAGGCACCGTGCCTGGCCACTGGCTTGCATAGTTGTAGTACCATTGCGTTGCCGTTTGGCGCCAAGACCAGGCCATTAATCAAAGGCCACAGCCTTTTCATCAATCGGCGGTTGCAGTCTAATCTTTTCTGCACGCTATTCGCCACATAATTTGCCTCCTCAGATACTCTGGTGATCGTTTATGTGTAGCTCTCCCTGTGGGATAGAAAAACGCGCATGCCAGCCAAGTGGTATGTTAAAGGGGCCTGACGCAGGCCCAAACCCGATCTGAGCAAACTTTTTGATCATTGACCGCTATTTAGGGCAATGTTTCTCTTGATTGTTATTCCCATCGTTTGTTAAGTTCTTGCAGTGTAATCTGGGCGCTTAGGCCTTGGCTTAAGAACAACGAAATAACGCGGGGGACAAGCCTGTGTATGGATGCATCAGGGAAAACAGGTGGTGTTTAACGCGTAAATTCGTAGGTAGCTTTGTATCGGAAGCAGAGATTCCTATTTCGGGGATGATCCTCATTCTTCACAGAGAGTGATCTGTAGAGGTATAAAATGAGTCAGCAAATGATGCTACAACAAAAGTCCTGGATTAGTTTGATACTGGTGATACTTGGCAGCTTTTCCACTGCAGGAGCAGAAGAGATGCAGCTTAGCCTGTTAACAGAATCTGAATATCTGGGCGAAGTACCGACAATTGTGTCAGCCTCCAAAATGCCACAGCTTCAATCTGAAGCACCGGCTGCGGTGACGGTAATCGACGCAGAAACGATCAGGGCTTCAGGAGCCAGAAATATAGTTGATCTAATGCTATTAGTGCCTGGCTTCCAAGTTGGCAATTTTAATAGCGGTCAACCGGTGGTGACTTACCACGGTTTGGCTGACCAATATCCCAGGCACATGCAGGTGTTGGTCGACGGTCGCTCGGTTTATAGCCCAATGTTTCGCGGCGCATTCTGGACAGATTTAACTATAGCGATCGACGATATCGAGCGTATTGAAGTGATACGTGGCCCAAATACAGTAACTTACGGTAGTAACGCTTTTTTTGGCGTAATTAATATTATTACTCTGCACGCTTCACAACAGTCTGGCACATTCGTGAAAGGTGTGTTGGGCAGTAACGGCATTCGTGATGCAACGGTTCGACAGGTCTGGCATTCAGGGGAACACAGTTTTCGATTAACCGGTGCCTGGCGGGAAGATAAAGGTTTTGAGGCTCGCTACGATGATGTGCAAGCGCAGTTTTTAAATTTTACCGGAGATATACGCCTGGGATCTAGTGACACATTGGAAATTGATATAGGAATTAACCAAAATACTTACATCGAGGATTTTATTGACGGAAGTGTTTCAATATTACCTGCGACGGAAAAGGTTAATAGTCACTATCAGCAAGTTCGTTGGCATAGCATTATTAGTCAATCTCAGGAATTTCATCTACAGTTTTTTCATCAGTATCGGGATCAGGTACTTAATACGGTAACAGATCCAATTGATTTTTCTTTTCTGGGATTAGGAGTAGTTACCGCGCCACTAAGCTTCAATGCAACTGAACACCGTTACGATTTTGAGTTTCAGCATAACTTACGTCCTAGTGCAAATTTTCAGTTCGTCTGGGGTGCCGGGGCAAGACTTGATGAAATGAACTCACAGAGTTTTTTTGGCGATGATCGAGTGCGAGAAAATCGAGTACGCCGATTATTTTCAAATGTCGAGTGGCATGCAGCTTCCGACCTCATTTTTAATGCGGGTGCGATATATGAGGATAGTGATGTGGCTGGCGACGATGTTTCACCCAGGTTGGCGGTAAACTATCATCTTGCTTGGGGCGATACCATTCGTGCGAGTGTATCTGAAGCAACCCGAATGCCGGCATTAATTGAGCAGGAGGGCAGCCAGCAGTACTGGCTGGACAACTATTTGATTGACCAGGTGTTATTGGGTACAGGTGGGCTAGTCACTGAAAAAATTACCACGCATGAACTCGCTTATCTCGGACGTATAAACAAAGCCAACCTGTCTTGGGGATTGCGTCTATACCGCGATAAAATTACAGATCGCATAACCGAGATTGCTATCCCTGTTGTTGAAGTTCTTCCCGAGAGAGAGGCTTATAGTTTTGCTAATACGGGTATAGTCGAAGTCACCGGGCAGGAACTGGAACTGGACTATCGACCAATCGAAAAGCTCCGTGTTTTGCTGAACTACGCGCGAATGCAGGAAGAAGTGTACGGCTTTGATCCGAGCTATACACTTGGGCAGCGCGAACCAGTGATCGAACGTTCAGTCCCAGGGTATAGTGCTCAGGCAACAATCATGTATCAGTTTGCACCTGAATGGCAGGCTACGCTATTGGGTAGTCGCGTAGATGAAATGGAATGGTTGGGAGACGGTGATTTCATCGGCGCACAAAATCGCATTGATTTAAATATATTAAAGGAGTTTCGCTTTAATAACACTACTTCACGCTTGACGTTTACTGCACAGCTAAATGATGGAGATTTTGCAGATTTTCGATTTGTAAACCTTGTAAGTCGTAAATACTATTTGACTGTTGATACGCAATTTTAATTATTATTTTAAGCCGGGTCGTTCTCAGAGAACATATAGGCACAACAGACAGGGAGAGAAATGAAACGTTTGTTTGCGATTTTTATACTCGCGGTTTCCGTGGGCTTGATTGTTGCTGCAGACAAAGTTCATGCATCAAATCGGTTTGATGTTCGGGTTATTGTTAACGAGAAGACTCAGACCAAGGATGCCCTCATTACAGCACTGCGAAGCGAAATTCGCTCTAATTCGAGTGGTGGCGGTAGTGAAATATTTCTTAGTATTCTATCGCTAGAGCAGTATCGCGCTGAAGCCTCAGAAATTAAAAAGTCCGATCTGCTTGTCACAATCGGAACGGTACCAATGCTTGATGTGGCTGCCGATAACGACGAGACACCAATTTTGGGAGTATTAATTCCTCGCGTAAGTTTTGAATTGATTCGTAGCAAAACCATTCAAAGCAATCCTGGCAGAGAAGCGAGGAAGATATCCGCTATTTATCTTGATCAGCCGTTTGGCAGACGTTTGTCCTTGGTAAAACACTTATTGCCGGATGCAAAGGTCGCAGGTGCTGTGCTTGGCCCAAGTACAGCAAGCGATGAAAAAGCATTAAGGGACGCGGCCAAACGGATCGGTCTTAAACTCAATGTTGAGTTGGTACAGAATGAAACGCAATTGGTACCTGCTTTGGAGCGTGTTCTTAAAAACAGCCAGGTTTTAATAGCGGTCCTGGATCCCCTGGTTTTCAACCGTTCAAATGCGCAAGCGGTGCTACTGACTTCCTACCGTTATAGAGTACCGATTATCGGAATATCCCCTGCATATACCAACGCCGGTGCTTTAGCTGCGGTATACAGCACTCCTGATCAGATTGGCAAACAACTCGCAAGGGAAATTAGGAAACTTTCAAATACGCAACAAAAGGACATATTGAAGTCAAAGTACCCCGACATATTTTCGGTGGCTATAAACAAGCATATTGCCCGTTCCCTGGGGATTGAGATTATCGATGAACAGGTACTAGAGCAGCGACTTAAGTAATAGTAGATAAATGTAATGAAAAATTGGGGAATAAAAAAGAGAGTTTTATATATAGCCTTGCTACCAGCATTTCTAGTTAGCACGCTGTTAGCGGGGTACCTGATTTTTACACAGTTGCGAGATTTGCAGAACACATTAATCGAACGCGGTTATGCCCTGGTGCGGCATTTGGGTCCGGCTAGTGAGTACGGTGTATTTTCTGGTAGTTCAGAGATACTAAACCCGCTTGTCACCTCTTTAAGCAATGAGCCGGATGTACGCTTCATCAAGATAGAAAATGTCGCCAATGAGACGCTGGTTTCGGCAGGGAATCAAGGCTACAAAGAATCACTTTTTAACGCACCAGGCCAACAGGATATTCGTTTGCTTTATTCTAATTCGAATAGCCTGGTTTTTCGTGCACCGATTATGCGGAGTGAGTTTGTTATTGATCAACAGTTGCATGATGAACTACTTTTTCTTGAGAAAACAAATGGTACAGAAGAAGCAAATCTCGATAGTTCCGTTATTGGATGGATAACGGTTGAATTTGATCAATCCAGGACTATTGTTCGACGCAACCAGCTGATAATAAGCAGTATTTTACTTACATTACTAGTTTTGACAGGCAGCGTATTTCTTGCATTACGTCTTGGAAAAGACGTGACAGTCCCCATCGTTGAGCTTACAAATACGGTCAAAGAAGTTGAAAGTGGTGATCTGGATAAATCAGTCACACTGCAGGCCGGAGGAGAACTGGGCAAACTGGCGTCCGGCATGAACTCTATGATTGCTTCATTAAAGGCGGCTCAAAGTGGATTGCAGCAACGCGTGGAACGGGCTACCCAAAAGTATAGGGATGCCGTGTCTTTGCTGGAGCGTAAAAATATTGAGTTGGAAAATGCGCGCAAGCAAGCTGTTGCAGCTAATGAAGCAAAATCAGAGTTTTTAGCAAATGTTAGTCATGAGATACGCAATCCATTAAATGGCGTGCTTGGATTTCTTGGGTTGTTATCTAAAACTCAACTGAATCCGCAACAGCGCGGTTATTTGCATACCGTTGACGTGTCTGCAAAGAATCTACTGCGGATTATTAGTGATTTACTTGACCTTTCGCGAATTGAAGCTGGCAAGATGTCACTTGATTTTAAAGTGTTTTCGGTGCGCGAGATGTTGACAGATACCCTTGCGCTACATACGCCTGCGGCCGTCGATAAAGGACTTAAATTGAATATGGAGGTAGATGAGCTACTGCCCATTGTTGAAGAAGGCGATCCGGTCAGAATCGGACAAGTGCTGTCCAACTTAATTGGTAACGCTATCAAGTTTACTGATTCTGGAGAGATTAACGTTAGCTGTAAAGTGCGCGAAAACGTCAAGCATCGTCTGGTTATTGAATTTTCTGTTACTGATACAGGGGCTGGTATAGAAGAAAAACATCAGTCTTCGTTATATGACTCATTTTATCAGGTTGATAGTAGCACCAGGCGCAATGTGGGTGGGGTAGGTTTAGGCCTGGCTATTGCTAAAAAGCTGATAGAGATGATGGGGGGCAATATCGGCATAAATAGCACAACAGGAATCGGAACCAGAGTATGGTTTACAGTTGTACTAACAGTTCCCCAAATTCAGCCCGATCAGGCTGAGTTAGGTGATGGCGAATTTACTACCGGAGCGAATAAGATCGTACAGTTTGAAGAGGAATTACGGGTACTCATCGTCGATGACAATGAAATAAATCGAAATCTTGCTTCATTGTTACTGGCTTCCCACGGCATACATGTAGATGAAGCTAAGAGTGGCTCACGTGCAATAAAAAAAATAAAGCAAGAACAGTATGACATGGTGTTTATGGACGTACATATGCCAAAAATGGATGGTATCGAGGCAACAAAAATAATCAGAGAACTAGACGATGTTAATGCGGATATACCCATTATCGCCTTAACTGCTGACGCGATTTCGGAGCGTCGCAAACGCTATATTGATGCCGGTATGAATGATTACCTGGCTAAACCAATTGAGGAACACGGACTGATTTCGCTGCTTTTGAAGTGGTGTCCCAGAAAAGCCAAGCCCGGAGTATTATTGCATGAGGCAAGTAGCGAGCGTGCTTCTGCACCGGCGTCAGAGCTTTCGCCTATCTTAGATAGCGTCCTTGGATTACGCTATGCTTCAGGTAAGAATATTGTGTGGGAGAAATCGCTACGCCTGCTTATGGAAAAGCTTCAATCTGATTTGGGCGTGTTAAATAAGTTGAAAATACAGGATGCAGGGCAATTGTCTGAGGTAGCCAGCATAGCTCATGGGATTAAAGGTTCGGCAAATTACTGTGGAGCGATTGCGTTGGGTAAAGCGGCGGAAGAGTTGGAAGAAGCTGTGCGTAGCGCTGATTCAGAGGAGCATTTGCTGTCTGCTAAACAGACATTAGTGGAAGCCGTTGGAGAGTTGAAACGTTATATTATGAAATACCATCCAGTTGTAAATATTGAAAGTGAAATGGGAGAGCAATCGTGACGCAGAAAACAGATCATCAAACAAGAGTTTTACTGGTAGATGACGATCCTGTCGTATTAAATTCCCTTGGTAGCGGCCTGGTTGCTTACGGTTACAACGTTGAGACCTGTAAAAATGGTGAACTAGCCTTAGAAGCGAATAGAGAAAATCCTCCAGATGCGATCGTAATGGATTTCAATATGCCGGGTTTGAGTGGTATTGAAACACTTGAGGCCATGGCAGAGGAAAGGAACTGTCCAGTTATCATTTTAACTGCGTATAGCGACGTTAATATCGTGAAAGCAGCTGTGGGGGCAGGAGTATCAGCCTATCTGGTAAAACCCGTTGAGGCAGAACGTCTGGCGCCAAGTATTGAGGCGGCATTGGTACGCTACAGAGAGATAGCTGCCTTGCTGAAACAGGATGCAAATGTTCAGGACATTATGGAGAAAAATCGGATTATTAACGCTGCTGTAGGTATTGTGATGGAGCGCTGCAATATGTCGTTTGATAAAGCGTTTGAGAGTCTTAGGCGGCATGCTCGAAATGAGAGAAGGGCGCTGAAAGAAATTGCTTTTGAGCTTGTTGACGGAGTTTCAGCAATTAATGAGGCGTTGAGTCGTCTAGTCAAATAGATTAAGTCTTATATTACAAAGTGCTGATAAAGGGCACACAAACTGAACAATATAAGCATAGACTGTGAATTATTTACATCGTACTTTTGGCTGATACAGCGGTCTGATGTATTGACAAAATATTAGCCCTGTATTAGCTTACCCGGGTCGACGCCATATCCCCGCTTCGACATGGTTATTCAGGGATGTATCACTTGCAAGCCCTTCCCCAGCTTTCAAATCTGCTTTGGCTACCCGCGTAGCTTATAGCATTCATCGAGCCATCAAACGCTCAGTCTTATATATCACAAAGAACTCTATTTCTCTCGATACAGGATTTTCTGAAGACAGGTCGTGTGTCGAACTAGCTATTGATTTTACGGCTGCTTCTGCACCAGGCGGACAGAAACAGCATGGCTAGGAGTGGTGCTGCCAATATCGTTATTGCAGCAACGATTCAGTTTTTAATAATGGCCAACCCCGCCACTTTATTAAATGCCGAATATGAATCCCCCCATTATTGGTAGCACCACGATAGTCATTGGATATGTACTAAAAGTACTGTTCATTATTAAAAAGGAGAACCGTTTAAATAATGGGACTTAATGGCGTTTAACGTTATCTGTTTGGAGAAAAAAATTGATAACTTACGCCGAAGGCTGACCGGGCGTTAAAGAATAGGGAGTGCCAGAAATGGCTAGGGCACCAGGAATCCTCTGATGGATCGGAGGAAAGGCGACACAAGGAAGTGTCGCCAATTTTTAAAATTAATATGGATTTGCAGTTATTTTTTTGGAGTTTACAATGCGGAAAATAAATAGGGGTATGATGCAGGCCTTGCAGCGGTATTCACCCGAAATTAAAAAAGAAGTACTCAGCCGTGCGGAGCGTTGCTGGGGTATAAGTCATGATACGACTGGCGAAAATAAGGATTCCAACAAAAAAGAACCCTCGCTAACGGGAAAAATGGAAAAGCTGGATATTGGGTAGGCATTGAAGACAATAGTTAATTCATATACCAGTCTTATTTACCTTTAGTTTTAATCTGTTTTTATAAATGGAGCCTTGAGTATCGATATCAGGGGAATACACTGTTTTGGGTCGCGCCAGTTTTCCTGACCAATTATCATTTCAATCTGTCCTTTTTTAGGTCTCTCACGGTAGGTTTTGAAAATCCTATCCCATAAGGAAAGATTAAAGCCGTAGTTACTGTCTGTCTCCTCTCTTTCGCATGAATGATGAATGCGATGCATGTCGGGCGTTACAAGCATCAGGCGTAACACGAAATCTATCTTTCCTGGAAGGGTAACGTTGCCGTGACTGAATAATGCTGCTGTGCTTAAAATTACCTCGAACAGCATGGCAGCAACTACAGGAACTCCCATCAATAACACAATCAATATTTTGATCAGCATAGACAACAGCATTTCGACAGGGTGAAATCTCAAACCTGTTGTGACATCAAAATCCAGATCTAAATGATGTATGTGGTGAAAACGCCATAGAAACGGTATTTTGTGAAATACGACGTGCTGTATATAGATGGATAGATCCAAGAAGATTAATGCAATAATGATTGAGATCCAGTCAGCTATTTCAATACTATTTAGCAGGCCTATCTGGTTCCTGGCAGCATAGAAGGCAAAACCTGCGGTAGCGGCGGGGAATAAGATACGCAGCAAAAGGCTGTTTACGGCGACCAGCCCTAAGTTATTTAGCCAACGCCTGGCTTTCGATTGCGTTAGCGTGCGTCGCGGAGCCACTAATTCCCAAGTTGCCATGATCGACAGCATGAAAAAGAATACGGCTAATCGTAATTCCGCCTCAAACGCACTGATTAAGCCTATAAAGTCCACTATTGGTTTCTCTTATTTATAAAAATACCGCTATTGCTTTATGGTAAAGCCGTGTATGGGTTCTACTCACCATAGGCGGGTGCCTGGTACTACTCAAGCGGCAATGACAATAATATTGGATTATGATTTCAATAATCAGCTATTTTAATTTGGTCATTTCCTTTTCGGACTTCAAGCTGTTACGCTATTTCCATATAAGCTACTGTTTTTATTAATATAAATCGATGTTGATTCATGTTTTCTCCGACCTTCATCTGGAATTTGGTGCATTTCAGCTACCTGCCGTGAAAGCCGATGTTATCGTCGCAGCAGGAGATATTGATGTTCGTGCCAGGGCCGTCGATTGGCTGATTGGCCTGGAAAAACCTGTGATATACGTCGCTGGCAACCATGAGTTTTGGTCTGGGGACCTGCATTGTGTCTATGAGGAACTGCGTGCTGCCTGCCAGGGCACCAATATCCATTTTCTTGAGCAAAATCAGGTTACTATCGACGATGTAACGTTCTACGGCTGTACACTTTGGACCGATTTTGCTGCCTCCAACCGCGATAAACTTGATCAGGCACGTTTGCAGATGAATGATTTTGAGTTTGTTTCCCTTGCCGGTCAGCAATTGGAGCCGGAGGACCTGGCAAGGTACAATCAGCAGTCAAGGCGATGGTTGAAAAAAGCCCTTGGTCGTCGAACGGACAAAAAGCAGGTGGTAGTGACCCATCATGCGCCTAGCTTAAAGAGCTGGGGATTTAGTCACGATGACCCGCTTCGCTTTGCTTATTGTAACGAGATGGATGAAAGTATCCGTTTCTGGAATGTTGACTGCTGGATACATGGTCATGTGCATTGCCGATCAGATTACCGGGTACTTGATACACGTGTAGTCTGTAACGCAAGAGGCTATCACCCGCATCGTCTGGTTGAGGATTTTGAACCTGAGAAAGTAATTGAGATATATGGCTAAGACTTTATATAAAGTGCGTTTTATTAACGGCGACAAGGTATACGAGCTTTACGCTCGACACGTATTTCAGGGAGATTTATACGGTTTTGTTGTCGTAGAAGACCTGGTTTTCGGAGAAACCAGCTCCGTTGTCGTTGATCCACAGGAAGAAAAGCTAAAAAGTGAGTTTGAGGGCGTAAAACAAACGCTTATACCCATGCATGCTGTGCTACGAATCGATCAGGTTAAAAACCGAGGTATAGCAAAAGTTTCGTCAGTGGAAGGTAATGTAGCAAGCTTCCCTTCACCAATTTACACGCCGAAGAGTAGCGATTAGCTATCTTTAGTATTTAGCAGTCACCTGTCGTGTTGGAGACAGAGAAAAGTTAAACAATTGTTACCATGAGCGCAGCCTGTAATATTCTTATTTTTGGCGGTAACGGCGATCTGGCCACTCGAAAACTACTGCCATCTCTTTACTATCTATACTGTGATGGTTATTTGCCATCGCATGTAAGAATATTTGGTGCGGGCCGCAGCGAATTTAGCGATGAAGCCTATCGTGAGCTTATTGTCACAAAATTTAAGGAATACGAAGGCGAACAGCACTTCAACGAAAAGCATTGGACTAAATTTATTAGTCTCATTCATTATCAAAAAATTGAAGCAGGGAAAGCCAGTGATTTTAAAGAAGCGGATGAACGCCTAAATCTTTCAGACGAGGATGAGCTGGTTTGTTATCTTTCAACTGCGCCTGATCTATTTGGTCAAATTTGTGAAAACCTGGATAGGGTTGGGCTTGTTAAGTCAAATACGCGCGTTGTACTGGAAAAACCAATAGGTCATAGCCTGAAGACGTCACAGGTCATCAATGATGCAGTAGCCAGAATTTTTCCAGAAGAACGAATATTTCGAATTGACCATTATCTGGGTAAAGAAACCGTTCAAAATATTTTGGCGCTTCGCTTTGCTAATTCGATTTTTGAACCGCTTTGGAATAGCCGGGAAATTGAGCATGTGCAGATATCACTGGCCGAGACAGTAGGTGTTGAGGGGCGATGGTCCTATTACAACGGGAGTGGTGCACTTCGAGATATGGTGCAAAGCCATGTTCTTCAGTTGCTGGCGCTTATCGCCATGGAACCGCCACGACATTTTGAGCCTGATGCAGTGCGCAATGAAAAGGTCAAAGTATTGAACTCACTTCGGCCCATTACCGGCGACGATGTTTTTCATGAATCAGTTCGCGGACAATATGCCGCCGGGTCAGTGGATGGTCAGGTAGTTAAGGGTTACCTCGAAGCAGAAAAAGCGGATAAAAGAACAGAGACATTTGTCGCAGTAAAAGCGCATATTGATAATTGGCGTTGGGCGGGTGTTCCATTTTATCTGCGTAGCGGCAAACGTTTGCCGAACCGAACATCAGAAATATATATTCAGTTTAAAGAAGTTCCTTATTCCATATTCAGCAAAACTGATTCGTCCGCTTTGCGGCCAAACAAGCTGATTATTCGTTTGCAACCTGAAGAAACCATAAAGCTTTCTGTTATGAACAAGGTGCCTGGGATAACTCAGAAAGGCATTGAAATGCGGGAAGTGGATCTGAATTTGAGTTTGCCAGAAGCCTTTAAGAAGGAATCACGTCGCATGGCCTATCAGCGGCTGTTCCTGGATATTATCAATAACGATACAACGCTGTTTCTTAGACGTGATGAAATTGAAGCTGCCTGGATTTGGGCAGATGGCATTCTTGATGCGTGGCGGGAGTCGAGGCAGGAAATCAAACAATATCCCGCTGGTAGCTGGGGGCCTTCAGCAGCACATGCTTTGACTGAACGCCATGGTCATTCATGGCGTGACGAGTGAGAAGGGCTGACTACTTGTTACTGCTATGAGCATTACATTCAATTCCTTTCCCGATAGTGAAAGTATGAACGCATCCCTGGCAAACCTGATTGCTGAGCGGTTAACGGATGCTATCGGAAAAAGAGGCCAGGCTAGCCTTGTGGTTTCAGGTGGCAACACGCCACGAAAGCTGTTTGCCCGTCTATCTACGGTACAGCTTGATTGGCAGAAGGTCACCATAACATTAGCTGATGAGCGCTGGACCGATGTCACCAGTGAACAGAGCAATGAATATATGGTGCGTAACGCCTTGTTAATCAACTTTGCCAGTGATGCGAACTTTATCGGTTTAAAGTCTGACCACCATCATGCACTGGATGCAGTACAGACATGTAGCGATGCCTTAGCCAATATCAGGCAACCATTCGATATCGTGTTGCTGGGAATGGGTGATGACGGGCATACCGCCTCACTGTTTCCGGGTGTAAATGAATTGTCTACTGCGCTCGATATGCAAAGCCAGCAAGATATTGTCGCAATCAAGCCAGACCCACTGCCAGAGCATGCACCTTTTGAGCGCCTTTCAATGACATTGCCGAAAATTCTAGATAGCCGGTGGGTGGTTCTGCTTATTAGTGGCAAACATAAGTTGAAGGTCTACAATGACGCTTTGGCTGGGGATGATCCATTGGTATTGCCAATACGCAGCGTTTTAAGACAGTCTAAGACAGCTGTTAGCTGCTACTGGGCACCCTAGCGTTAGTAAAGGTAGTTGCATGCACAAAAAAATAGTTCAGCTGACACAAACTATTGTTGATCGTAGCCGGGAAACCCGCGCTGAGTATTTAAATAATGTACAGCAATGGGGTGCTAATAGTCCGCAACGGGGTGCTTTGTCCTGTAGCAATCTTGCGCATGGATTTGCTTCTGCAGCTACAGGTGACAAAAAGGTGCTGCGAGCGATCCAGGCACCGAATATTGCCATGGTCTCTGCTTATAATGAGATGCTCTCCGCGCACCAGCCACTTGGTAGCTATCCTGAAATTATTAGTGCCGCAGCGCGTGAACGAGGCTGTACTGCGCAGTTTGCTGGTGGGGTACCCGCCATGTGTGATGGCATTACTCAGGGTCAGCCCGGTATGGAGTTAAGTCTATTCAGTCGCGATGTAATAGCGATGGCAACAGCCGTTTCCTTGACTCACAATATGTTTGATGCGGCTATCTGCATGGGCGTATGCGATAAAATTGTACCCGGATTGCTTATTGGCGCCTTAAGCTTCGGGCATCTACCCGTTCTGTTTGTGCCGGCAGGCCCGATGACATCCGGTATACCCAATGCAGAAAAGGCGCGCATTCGTAACCTGTATGCGGAAGGAAAAGTTAGCAGAGAAGAACTACTGAAAGCGGAATCAGAGTCTTATCACTCTGTTGGTACCTGTACTTTTTACGGTACAGCCAATAGTAATCAGATGCTAATGGAGGTTATGGGTTTACACATGCCTGGCACGGCGTTTATCAACCCCGGCACACCCTTAAGAGAGGCACTGACGCGAGCGGCTGCGCAACGCGTTACCGAAATAACCGCGTTGGGAAATGATTATCGACCTCTGGCGCAGATTGTTAGCGAAAAAACTATCGTCAACGCCATGGTTGGTTTGTTAGCGACGGGTGGTTCTACCAATCACACCCTGCAT
>CAJHXT010000188.1_pt1 | contig 14687 bp, 15 predicted proteins | sample 9198451 | NCBI WGS metagenome assembly CAJHXT01 (sample SAMEA7708326, study PRJEB35096) | sediment metagenome | biome: marine neritic benthic zone biome [ENVO:01000025]; feature: sediment [ENVO:00002007]; material: shallow marine sediment [ENVO:03000034] sea grass bed [ENVO_01000059] ... | reverse complement strand
TACCAGCGCTCTACCCTGCTGCAGTACCTGACCCAGTAAGCTTAAGTCCTGTTCAGTAACACCTTGTTGCGCGTCAATGAGTAAAACAACAACATGCGCATCGGTAATCGCCTGAAGGGCTTTGACTATACTGAACTTCTCGACAGTTTCCCGTACTTTTGCTCGACGCCTGATACCCGCTGTATCAATTAATGTATATGACTTGCCATCACGTTCCAGTGCAACATATATGCTATCGCGAGTGGTCCCCGGTTGATCAAATGCAACAACTCGTTCTTCGCCCGCCATTCGATTTAACAGGGTGGATTTGCCTACGTTAGGTCGGCCTATCAATGCCACTCTAACGCCACCATCCTCATCATCTTGCGCTTCATCCACTTCAGGCAAATCCTGCAGCACCGACTCCATCATCTGCGTTACGCCACGCCCATGACTGGCGGCAATAGCAAATGGTTCGCCCAAACCCAAACGGTAGAAGTCACTGACCGCTTCGTGTTCCGGCAAACCATCTATTTTGTTTGCCAGTAGATAAACCGGCTTACCGCAACGGCGCATAACATCGGCAATCGTTTCATCGGCTGCAGTAAGACCACCGCGAGCATCAACCAGCCATAAAACAAGATCTGCTTCTTCAATAGCTTGCTGGGCTTGTTGTGCCATCAGGCCATCAAGGTCGTCTCTTTCGTCACTTAAGCCACCTGTATCAATCACAATATAAGCCCTATCACCAACAAGCCCATCGCCGTATTTCCTGTCTCGGGTAAGACCGGGGAAGTCCGCAACCAGCGCATCGCGGCTTCGGGTGAGACAGTTAAACAGCGTTGATTTACCGACGTTTGGCCGGCCGACCAGAGCGATAACGGGTTTTAACGACATGAAAGAGCCAGATAAACTTGCATGATACGGTGTCTAAACAAACATTCTTTAGCCAGATATGTAAGCAACACAATGTACTCGATCTGTATAGCTAACCGTCGCTTGCAATACGTTCGATTGTAAGCGCGGATAAATCACCCTTCTGGTTAATAACATACAAGCGATCACCATCCGCATACGGTTCCACGTAAATTGCGTCGCCAAATTTTTTGCGTGCAATAATTCGTCCATCCGATGCATCCAGAGCATGTAAATAACCTTCAAAATCGCCAAGAACGATCATCCCTTTGTACGTGGCAGCACCTGACGCTGGTCTGGCTCGCAAAGCCTCCTGCACCCAGAGAGTTGTTCCACCAAATTTACCCAGCGCCCAGACAAAGGAACGACTATCCACCACATATAAATTCTCATCATCCAGAGACATGGGCAGGTGCACCGAGCCATCCCGCGCCCAGAGAATCTGTCCATTCCTAATGGCAATCGCAGCAATTCGACCCTGGTAAGCAGCAGTAAACAAGGCTGGTTCATCGATCACAACAGGAATATCGATATCAATCACGCGGGACAATTCAGAGAATCCAGAGTTTGCCGCTACTGGTACATCCCATAGTATCTGACCATTATCCAGCCGGACGACAGTCAAACGACCATCATCTCCACCACAAATAACACCCCCTGAATAAATAACCGGGGCAGCTGTACCAACCAGGCTAAGACTGGGTACGCTAAAACGATGAGTCCATAATGGCTCGCCGGTTGCGGCAGAAAATGCTTTCAGACTTCCGTCGGTAAGACGAGCGACAACGATGCCCTGAACGGCCGCAGGCGGTGCCAGCATCTCACCAGCCAAATCGATCTCCCAGGCCAGTTCGCCGTTTCGCTGCCAAAACGCCAGTAAGTGACCATTGTCGGTGCCGACAAAAATCATATTGCTACCACCGCCGACACCACCTATCAGCGGCGTATCTACATCGACCTTCCACTTGGTTTTACCGGTTTCTTTGTCTAGAGCAACAAGCTGACCCTTTGTATCGGCAACAAAAATGCTGATGCTGCTATACCATGGCCTTAGCAATATTCTGCTTTCCCCAATTCCCGAACCGGTATCAACTTTCCATAGGCGTTTTATTGTTGCTTCGGGATCAAAATCGACAAGCTCTGCTGGTTCTTCTGTGGTATCTGAGGCACAGCCGCTTAAAGCAAATATAATAATAAAGAGAAAGAAAATTCGACTATGCATACCGTTATTCCGATACCTCAGCTGTTTCACCAGCTCCTGTTTCCTCTATCGCAGCAACGCTAACAGGATCCAGAGCATCACGCTTTATCTGAATCATTTCGCGATTTCGTGCCGGGATTTCTGCATTTAATGCATTGCTGTAAGCACCTTTTGCCAAATTTACTTCTCCTTTCAGCGCATACAGATCTCCCTGCAACTCTGCTACTCTTGCCGCATAGCTTGCTGGAAATTCATTGCCTTCGATCAACGCCGTGGCTTCATCAATACTATTTTCCAGTATCAACAAACGCGCCAGTCTTAATTTAGCAAGTGACAGCAGATCTGCCTGTTGACTATGGTCAATCACCCACTGCAACCGTTCTTTCGCTTTATCGTAAAGACTGTCAGCTGCAGCCACCTTTGCCGCTGCCAATGCAGCCCGGCTGGCATAAGGTGTTGCGGAGTATTTCTCTATTAATTCGTCTGTAATCTGGTTGATATTGCCCGTTTGCGCATTGTCCATACCAATTAAAATCTGGTTATAAAGGGTCGATGCCTGTTCAGCGCGCCTGTTAACAAAGTCCTGCCATTCTTGCCAACCATAAAGTCCGCCAAACCCAACTGCTACACCAACAAAAATGGCCAATCCATTTTCCCGAATCCATTTTTTAATTGCATCAATTTGTTCCTGCTCGCTACTGTACGCTTGCATTGCTTTCTACCACTATGTTTTGTTGAAAAAATCCCTAACCAAGCCGTATTGAGACTTGTTAGGGCACTGTCATTGATTAATACGCTACTCAGGTGTCTTTTGTCTGACTCAGAGGGCGATTCAAATCAAGCTCGAGAAATTCCACCAAATTCTCGCGGCTAAGCGTGCTCTGAGGGCGCTTTTCTCGCAAGAACTTCACCGTCACCGACGATGCCTGTTCTTCTTCCTCCCCGAGGATTAGCGCCAGTCGCGCACCACTTCGGTCAGCACGTTTAAGCTGAGCCTTCAAACCCGCGGAGCCGCAATGATACACGATACTTCGATGCGGTAATGCATCGCGGATAAATTCTGCCAGCTCGATACCCTTTGCTGCACTTACTGGACTCATAACCATCAGATAGACGTCAGGCAAGGATGTTTGAAGCGATTCCTGCTGCTGCAAGAGCGCCAACAATCGTTCCAGGCCGATAGCAAACCCAATCGCCGGAGTTACAGAACCGCCCAGTTGCTCAACCAGACCATCAAATCTGCCGCCCGCACAGATTGTGCCCTGGGACCCCAGGGCCGTAGTCACCCATTCAAAAACAGTAAGATTGTAGTAATCCAGCCCACGCACCAGTCTGGGATTTAGTCGATAATCAATGCCGGCATTGTCTAAAACCGCTTGCACACCCTGAAGATGTTGCCGGGATTCGTTGCCAAGAAAATCGGTGAATGCCGGAGCCTGCTCAATCAGGGGCTGCATATCTGGATTCTTGCTATCAAGGATGCGTAATGGGTTCCGCGACAGGCGATCCAGGCTGTCTTTATCCAGCTTGTCCTGTTGGGCAGAAAAATAGCTTACCAGTGCATCCCGATACTTCAGACGCTCCTGTGAGGAGCCAATCGAATTAAGCTCGAGCTGTACATCCGTTAAACCCAGCTGTTGCCAAAGCCTGGCAGACATCAGTATTAGTTCGGCATCGATATCCGGTCCCGCCATACCAAAAGCTTCAACTCCAATCTGGCGAAACTCGCGATATCGGCCTTTTTGCGGGCGCTCGTGCCGATACATGGTCCCCATATACCAGAGCCGTTGAATTTGATTATGCAAAATACCATGTTGAATTCCTGCGCGAACACAGCTGGCTGTGCCTTCAGGCCGCAATGACAGCGAGTCACCGTTGCGGTCTTCGAAGGTGTACATCTCTTTCGCAACAATATCGGTCACTTCGCCAATAGAGCGCGCAAACAACTCCGTCTTTTCCAGTAAGGGCAAGCGGATTTCCTGATAACCATACAATCGCATCAGTTCTTGCAACTGGCGCTCAAGACGCTGCCAAGCGGAAGTTTCAGCGGGCAATAAATCATGCATGCCGCGAACAGTAAGAATTTTATTTGCCATGGGTATTTTGTTTACGTCGATATATAGTGGGGCTTATTCGGTATTCGGATTGTTGTCCCCTAAGCGTACACGCGCTGTATTGTTTGACCGTCTGTGTCTACGCAGTTCATATAATTGACCATTAACAGTGAGCTCGACAACATTGGCATCACCTACAATGACCTGAAATGGGGCCTGACCCTGAACAGACAAAGGATTATCACTCTCATCAAATAATCCATATATCAGTCGATATCCCGGAGCGTCTACCACCTCTATCCAGGAAACACCGGTAAAATGCAATTCCAGCCTGTCGTTACCCTCAGGTGCAACTGGGTTAATCTCATTTTCCATTGTTTCCGGCAACGTAGAAGTATCTGTATCAATTTGCTTGATGTTTGCCAATGGTTGCGCGCGCTCATCCAACTCAATCTGACCAACTGCCTCAGGTGCATCAGCGATTTCATCCGTTCCCATAACGTCGTCAACAGCGTGATCGAGATCATCCAGAGGCTGCTCCGACTCGTATACTGGTATGAAATTATCGAGCTCAATTGCATCAGCTGCCGGACCTAAATCCGATTCATTAGAACCTTCCAATAAGGCCTGATCTGATGGCTCATCTGGCATAACTGGCTTTGCTTCGCTATACCAATACCACCATGCAACAAGTAAGAAAAGGGCTATAGCGACCACAGCAAAGGTCCCAAGCCAACCAGCCATCACACTGTAATCCTTGCTAGCTGATTCAATCTTATCCAGTTGTGTTAATGCAGGATCAGCAACAGCGTCCTGGTTGTATAGCTGGATTATTTCATCCGCATTTTCCGACACTAACTGACTATAATTTCGAAGGTAGCCGCGAACAAAGGCTGGTGCCAGCTGTGACTGTCGGTCTTCCTGCTCAAGAGTCAGTACCACTTCGACTTTAAGACGCAAGCGATCAGCGACCTCATTCACAGTCAGCCCACTTGCCTCCCTGGCGCGCTGTAATCGTTTCCCGTATCCGACTTCTCTATTCATGGATTGGTCTCGGTGCCTGAAGAGCGGCTAATGGTTAATATCCAAATTCTGTGCTTCCTTGGAATCTGCAAAATCTCGCCTTAAGCGTAAACGATAACTGGCCACGGCATTTCTGTCTCCCAGCCTCGATGCGATTTCTATAGCCATCCATAGCGTTTCGGCGGTATGCGGAGAACCGGGCCGGGACCCGCTCTCCTCAAATCTCTGTATATAAGTATTGGCAATACGATACTGGCCCTGTCGCGCTTTTAGAACAGCCATGCGATATAAAGCATCGGAAAAACGCGGGTTAGCCCGCAGCGCTTTATTAAAATAATCTTCGGCTTTACCAAGATCAGCATTTTGCATTCTGCATCGCCCGGCGTTGGTTAAGGCATATTCAGGGGTTTCGTACAATGGATCATCCAACGCTTTCAGAAACTGTTTTTCAGCTTTTGCAAACTGCTTTTGACTATATAAATAAGTCCCATAGTTATTCAATATGCTGGGATTATCCGGGTCGCTGCGTAAAGCTCGCTTGAAATGCTTGTTGGCTCTTTTATTTTCCCCTAAGCGACCCCAAAGAAGTCCATAGCCAGCATGTGCAGATGCAAGAGACGGGTCCTGTTGCAACGCTTTTTCGAATTTGATTTTGGCAAGCTGTACGTTACCTTGCCGAAGGTATTCATTGCCCATTTGAGCATTGTATGTTGCCGCCAATCTCTCGTCGATCGCCCCGCCGGTGCCGCCGCTACTCGCGCAAGCCGACAACCATACGACCACAAAAAGGCTCGCTACTCGAAAGATGGCATTGCGTGTCATGTTTCCCCCATAAGGCTAGATCGACAGTTGTTGTTCAGTATGTTTGGCCTACACAACGGCGCATTATACCTCAGACACCCACCAGATCACCGCGTGAATGTCTGCAGAATACAGGAGTTAGGCTGATGTCGTGCCAAAACGAGGCTGTACAAAACGTAAATGTCGATGACTCCGGTCTTCGACCTTACCGGCGAGCTGCCCGCAGGCCGCTGCGATATCATCTCCACGCGTTTTGCGAATGGTGGCTACATAGCCTCTTTTCAGCAGATATTCGCCAAAAGCCCGAGCTTCGGCTTCGCTGGACCGCCGATAACCAATACCGGGGAAGGGGTTAAATGGGATCAGGTTAATTTTACTGGGTACACCCTCAAGCAATGTGGCCATCTCCTTGGCATGCTTAAGACTGTCATTCACACCTGATAGCAAGACATATTCAAATGTTATCCGCCTGCGCTGGTGCCCCTCCACATAGCGCTTACAGGCAGCAATGAGTTCAGCCAGAGGAAACTTTTTATTGATGGGCACAAGCTCATTGCGCAAGCTGTCATTTGCTGCATGCAGTGAAACCGCCAGTGCAACATCGGTATGTTCGCGTAACCTGTCAATTGCTGGCACAACACCCGCTGTACTAACCGTAACCCGCCGCTTGCTCAATCCATAAGCGTGATCATCCATCATCAGGTTGATAGCCGGCAGCAAATTTCGGAAGTTCAACAGGGGCTCTCCCATACCCATCATAACGACGTTAGTAATTGCGGACGCGCCAATACCGGCTTCGTCAAGCTGATTTCGAGCTAGCCAGAGCTGACCGATCATTTCACCCGTTGTCAGGTTTCGGTTAAAACCCTGCCGTGCCGTAGCACAGAAGGAGCAATCCAGACCACAACCTATCTGCGAAGAGATGCATAGCGTGCCACGCGTCTCCTCCGGTATAAACACCATTTCAATACGGTTTCCGATCTGACCTTTTGGCCCACCCTGTAATTCCAGTAGCCACTTTCTGGTGCCATCGCTGGAGATCTCGCAGCTTACAATTCTGGGCAGGTCAATGCGCGTGCTTTCTGCCAGCCACTGACGTAATGGCTTACTCAGGTCCGTCATAGCGTTAAAGTCGAGTACGCCTCTCTGATGCATCCAGCTAATAAGCTGTGTTGCACGAAACGGTTTTTCGCCCTGTTGCTGAAACCAGGTTTGCAGCATACGCTTGTCGTAATCCATTAAATTAACGGGCAGAGATGGGTCGCGTAGTGACATGCTGAACTACAGAATTTAACTAAATATTATCGAGTACGCGGACAGACTTTCACTGCATCAGCAAAAAAGTACTCAATTTCTACCCTGGCTGTATCCGGACCATCTGAGCCATGCACAATGTTTTCATCGACTGTTTTGGCAAAATCCGCCCGCATCGTCCCTGCAGCTGCTTCGGCTGGATTGGTTGCACCCATTAATTCGCGGTTTTTATTAATTGCATTTTCACCTTCAAGTACCTGCACCACCACAGGTCCTGATGTCATAAACTTTACCAAATCATTAAAAAATGGGCGCTCTTTATGCACCGCATAAAAACCTTCCGCCTGTTGCTGACTAAGGTGCAACATCTGCTGACCAATTATTTTTAATCCTGCATTTTCAAAACGACTGCAAATTTTGCCAATCAGGTTCTTTGCAACGCCATCTGGTTTAATGATCGACAAGGTTCGCTCGATTGCCATGTTGTACTTTCTCCGATTGTAAGAGGTATAAATCTGTGCGGGACCCGTTAAGAATCCAGGGTCGCCACAATAAGCTGAGCCGCGATTCTACGCGCTATAAGACGAAACCTAAAGTAAGGATAAAACCGCCTGATATCCGGAAAACTCACATAAAACAGGCTTCAATTGATAATCGATAGTCGCATCATAAGCGAAGATAAAGGGTGGTAAAAACCAATGATGGTTAAGCCCCGCTAAAAGGTATTATTAGAATCGCCATAAGGTATTACTGTTCTAATCCGATTCGTCGATCCAGGCCATTTGTATCGCTTCCAGGATCTTTTCATTCGAGGCATCAGGCTCATCATCAAATTCTTCCAGTTCGCACACCCATTGATGCAAATCAGTAAATCGAATGTATTGAGGATTTACATCCGGAAACTTATCAGCCAGCTCAATGCCAATATCCAGCGAGTCTGTCCACTTTATTCCCATGTGCGCTACCCCCTAATGATTCTCTGAAACAAGGTTTATCGTGTACTTAGGAATTTCAACAACCAGGTCTTCGTCACTAACAATAGCCTGACAACCGAGGCGTGAATCCGGATCAAGCCCCCAGGCCCGATCCAGATAATCGTCTTCGTTGTCACTGGGTGGATCCAGCGAATCATAGCCCTCACGAACATGGATATGGCAGGTCGTACAGGCACAGGATTTTTCACAGGCATGCTCAATGGCAATACCGTTCTCCAAAGCCGCATCAAGAATACTGGTACCCGCCTCAGCCTCTAACTCCGCACCTTCCGGACAAATTTCTTCGTGTGGCAAAATAATGATATTTGGCATACTGATAACTAATCTAATTGAAGGTGACTAGAGTTCGTGAATGTTTCGACCGGCTACAACTTTGCGTACGCTTGCGTCCATTCGCCGCGCAACAAACTCCGCGCTCGCTGTTTCCAGATTGGTAACTGCGGCCTTGATGGCCAATTGATCGTCGCTTGCTTTGACCCTGTCCAACTCCTGTTTTGCCAGTTCGATGCTGGCGCGTTCTGATTTATCCAGCAGGGCATTACCATCCGCTTCCAGCGCAGCATCAATAGCCTGCAAGACACGATCTGCTTCAACCTGTTGCTCGCGCAAGCTGCGGTTAATTTTATCCTCAGCACCAAACATGATAGACGCCTTTAACATATTGGCAATTTCATCGTCGGATAGTCCAAAGGAAGGTTTCACCTGTACACTGGCTCGCACACCACTACTGCGCTCCTCAGCTGACACATCCAGCACACCGTCGGCATCAACCTGGAAGGTCACACGTATACGTGCAGCGCCAGCCGTTAGAGGCGGAATGCCCCGTAATTCAAAACGTGCCAGCGAACGGCAATCATCAACCAGTTCCCGTTCTCCCTGCACAACATGAATGGCCATTGCCGTCTGGCCATCCTTGAAGGTTGTAAATTCCTGTGCGCGGGCAACCGGGATGGTGGAATTTCGGGGGATAATTTTTTCGGTTAGACCGCCCATGGTTTCAATGCCCAGTGAAAGCGGTATCACATCCAGCAACAACAAATCTGAATCTGGTTTGTTGCCGGCGAGAATATCAGCTTGAATGGCTGCACCAATTGCAACCACTTTATCCGGATCGATATCCGTTCGCACGCGAGTACCAAATAATTTACCGACTTGTTCTCTAACATAGGGTACGCGGGTAGAACCACCCACTAGAACCACATCGTCTACTTCACTGGCACGAATATCTGCATCATGCAATGCGTGACGACAGGTGTTGAGTGTTTTTTGCACGAGCGGATCAACCAGGGCATCAAAGGTCTGGCGATCCAGACTGCCTGACCAGCTTCCTGCTGATCCTAAGTCAATATCAAATTGCACGCTTTCCTTTTCACTAAGCAACTGCTTGATTTCTTCAGCCCGCATTAACAAACGACGAACAGTTGACGCGTCCAGCGCCGAAAAACCCTGCTCTTTCAGACCGGCCTGCTCAAGTATCCAGACCGCAATCAGATGATCGAAATCGTCACCACCCAGAGCGGTATCCCCGGCGGTAGAAAGCACCTGGAAGACACCCGCTTCAAGGCTAAGAATTGAAATATCAAAAGTACCGCCACCCAGATCGTAGACAGCAACAGTTCCCTGCTTTGCGCGGTCCAGACCATATGCAACCGCTGCTGCGGTCGGTTCATTTAGTAATCGTAAGACATGTAATCCTGCCAGCGTGGCCGCGTGCTTAGTGGCGTGTCGTTGTGCATCATCAAAATAAGCTGGTACGGTTACCACCGCGCCCACCAATTCTCCTCCCAGCCCCTTTTCTGCTCTTTCACGCAGGCTGCGTAAAACTTCTGCAGAGACTTCCTCTGGTGTAACACTACGATAATCGGTCTTAATGCGGGGGACGGCCGAATCAATTTGATCAAATGTATACGAGCCGCGCGTCTCATCCGCCTGAACTTCAGCCAGACTATGACCCATCAAACGCTTAACTGAAACAATAGTATTACCAGGATCATCTGAAGCAGACTGTTTGGCACTTAATCCAACTTCAATTTTGCCGTCCGCTTGATAGCGCACAACTGATGGCAATATATGGTTGCCCGCTTCATCAGCTAACACTTCTACACCCTGATCACCTACGGATGCGATAAGGGAATTAGTGGTCCCTAAATCGATTCCCACCGCCAGCTTTTTTTCATGCGGTGACTTGGACTGACCAGGTTCAGCTATTTGCAGCAAACTCATTATTTAGCTCTCAGTCTCCAGTAAAAGCAGGCGCTCGTCTGCCTCATGCTGAAGCTTCTGAAAGAACTGAAGTTTCTGTACTGTAGTAATTGCGGTCTGATAATCCTCGTTTTCAAATTGCACATTTAACTCATCGTATAAACGAATTGAGCAGGCCTCAGCATGCGCTTTTAGTTTACTTAACTCTGTTGCCGGGCTGGTTGCCGCAGGTGCTTCGGCCAGTTGCTCTCTTAGTTCAATCTGCTCCACCAAAAAGTCCTGCGGCATGGCAACAGAATGATCAACAGGATCAATACCAGCCAGTTCAAGCATATAGATAGCTCTTTGCAATGGATTACGCAGGGTTTGATAAGCGCTGTTAACTTGTGAAGCAGCCTGAACGGCATACAGTTGCCTGTGTGCATCTTCGGCAACAAAACGATCAGGATGCACTTTGCGCTGCAAAGACTTATAACGACAATCGAGTTCACTTTTTTTCAGACGATACCCGACAGGTAGCTGAAAAAGCTCAAAATAATTATTTGTTAAATCGATGTCACTCACAGTTTATGCTGATGCAATAGCAAAGTTGATGGATTATATAGTGACCAATGGCCGATGTCTTATCGAGCCGGCTCAAGACAGTCTAAATATTAAAGCTTTCGCCGCAGCCGCACTCGTCTTTCACATTCGGATTATTAAATTTGAACCCTTCGTTCAAACCTTCACGGGTAAAATCCAGTTCCGTTCCATCAAGATAGGCAAGTGATTTGGGATTTACAATCACCTTCACACCATAGCTTTCGAAAACCTGATCACTGTCTTCGACCTCATCAGCAAACTCCAGAACGTACGCCATGCCTGAACAGCCACTGGTGCGTACGGCAAGCCGCAAACCAATGCCTTTACCGCGTTGATCGATAGACTGCTGAACCTGTTTAGCTGCTTTTTCGCTTAAAGTAATTCCCATTCATTCCATACCGTCAGGCGCTAGCTGCTTTTTTTGGTTGCTGAGCAGGCTTCTTGCTTCGATAATCTTCAATTGCGGCTGCGATAGCATCTTCGGCCAACACAGAACAATGGATTTTAACAGGTGGTAAAGCAAGCTCTTCTGCTATATCGCGATTTTTAATTTCCGCAGCCTGATCCAGAGTTTTACCTTTAACCCACTCCGTAACCAGTGAACTGGAAGCAATCGCAGAACCGCAACCATAGGTTTTAAAGCGCGCATCTTCAATGACACCATCTCCGCCAACTTTGATTTGCAGCTTCATAACATCACCACAGGCGGGCGCTCCTACCATGCCGGTACCAACATCATCGGCGTTGTCAAAACCGCCAACGTTTCTTGGGTTTTCATAATGATCTATAACCTTGTCACTGTATGCCATATATTTAGCTCCGGTATAAACATCGCGATGCTGCGATATTAATAATTAATGTGTGGCCCATTGCACCGATTTCAAGTCTACGCCCTGTTGCACCATCTCCCACAAAGGTGAGAGCTCGCGCAGCTTATCAACCGCGGCGCGAATTCTGTCAACAGCATAGTCAATCTCTTCAACCGTAGTAAATCGACCAATGGAAAATCGTATAGAACTGTGCGCAAGTTCATCGTCTCGACCCAGCGCACGCAGTACGTAACTTGGCTCGAGGCTGGCGCTGGTACAGGCAGAACCCGAAGAAACCGCCAAATCTTTTAACGCCATAATCAGGCTCTCACCTTCTATATAGGCAAAACTTATATTTACGATGCCTGCAACACCCTGCTCAGGGGTGCCGTTTAGATAAACTTCAGGAATATCTTTAACTCCATCCATAAGCCGCCCGCGTAACATATTGATGCGCTCGTTGTCAGACGCCATTTTTTGCGCCGCGAGTTCAAATGCCGCACCCATTCCTACTATCTGATGAGTTGCCAGAGTTCCTGATCGCATGCCTCGTTCATGGCCGCCACCGTGTATCTGTGATTCCAGACGGATACGGGGCTTACGCCTGACATACAAGGCACCAATTCCTTTTGGGCCATAAACCTTGTGCGCACAAAATGACATCAGGTCAACCGGCAGGCTGGCTAAATCGATTTCAACCTTGCCGGCGCTTTGCGCAGCATCGACGTGAAACAACACTCCATTTTCACGACAGATATTACCGATCGACTGAATATCCTGAATAACACCAATTTCATTGTTCACGTGCATTACCGAAACCAGCACAGTGTCTTCGCGGATAGCCGCTTTAAACTCATCGATATCCAGTAATCCGCTATCCAGGGGTTTGAGATAGGTAACATCAAAACCTTCTCTTTCCAACTGGCGCATAGTATCCAGTACCGCCTTGTGTTCCGTTTTAACCGTAATAAGGTGTTTGCCTTTCTTTTGATAAAACCGTGCAGCACCTTTGATTGCAAGGTTATCTGACTCAGTCGCACCGCTGGTCCAGATAATCTCGCGTGGATCAGCATTCACCAATCCGGCAACATTTTTTCTGGCCTGCTCAACCAACTTTTCACTATCCCATCCAAAAACATGCGAGCGTGACGCCGGATTACCAAATACGCCAGCCCTGGTTAGACATGCTGCCATCTGTTCAGCTACACGCTCATCAACCGGAGTCGTCGCAGCATAATCAAGATAGATTGGTAGTTTTAATTCAGTCATTAATTTACATTCACCTTATCAAGCGTTAACAGCACGAACTGTTGTCGTTCTAAATTCATTTACCAAATTTGTTAATACTTTAACAAACTCATCAATATCCCTCTCAGTTGAAAACTGACTCACACTGATGCGTATGGCGGTCAATGCCAATTCAGGCTCTATACCCATTGCCAGCAGCACATGACTGGGATCGCGTAAATCAGAATGGCATGCCGAACCACTGGAAACCGCTATGCCAGCTCGATCAAGTTGCAGCAACAATGTTTCACCATGGCAACCGTGCAAACCAAATTGTGTCGTGTTTGGCAATCTGTCAGTCTGCTCAGCAAAAATACAAACTTCTGGGATTTTCTTTAACTCAGACTCAAGTCGCGCTCTTAAGGAGAGCATATGCTTGCGCCGAGCCGCCAACTCAGTTGACGCCAGATAGGCTGCTGTAGCAAAACCGACTATCGATGCAACATTCTCTGTTCCGGCCCGCATACGAAACTCGTGATCACCACCGCGTTGCTGAGGCTGAAGCACCACGCTACGGTCAATAACCAGCGCTCCCGCGCCCAAAGGACCATTCAGTTTATGTGACGATAAAGTCATTAGCTGTACGCCACTGCCAGCAAAATCAACTGTCTGTTTACCTAATGACTGCGATGCATCGCTGTGCATGATGGCACCGGAGCAACGAACCCGTTCAGCAATCTGTGTAATTGGCTGAATAACACCAGTTTCATTGTTTGCGCTCATTATCGAGACCAGCCGGGTATCATCGTGGATGCTTTCCATTAACGCATCCAGCTCAATTTGCCCTGATCTTGGAACCGGTATTTCATCGATACGCCAACCCTGCTTGCGTAAGGCAAAAGCCGGCTCTCTAACAGACGGATGTTCAATGGCACTAACTGCCATGGCAGACGGTATAGCATGCGCTGCCAGACCCTTAATCGTAAGATTGTTGGCTTCGGTGCCACCGCTGGTAAAAACAATCTGATCAGGATGGGCATTGACCGCGGCAGCGAGTTGCTCTCTAGACTGCTCAATTGCACTGCGCATCAAGCGACCATAGCGGTGTAAACTCGATGCGTTGCCATAGACATTCAATAAATAAGGATCCATAGCATCCAGCACCCGTGGATCAAGCTGGGTGGTGGCATTATTGTCTAGGTATACGGGCATCGAGATTGCTTTTTTCAAAAGTTCAGCTAGGCACTTGCCTCTATAACATCCATATCTGCACGGCGTTGTATCAAATTACTGTTCTGTTCTGTAGCCATTTTACGCAATTGATGTTTCTGAATAACATCCGCCAGGCTCACGCCGCTTAAAAAACCGCGAATCTGACAACTCAGCTCTTCCCACAGGTCATGTGTCAAACAGCGATTGTCACCAACACAGCCATTTAACCCGGCGCAGTCTTTTGCGCCACCACAACGGGTAGCATCTACCGGTTCATCGACAGCAGTAACCACATCGGCTATTACGATTTCATCGGGTTGGTGCTTGAGTTTATAACCCCCACCTGGACCACGTGTGCTGGCGACCAAACCCTTTTTACGGAGTTTGGCAAAAAGCTGTTCCAGGTAGGAAAGCGAAATGCCCTGGCGTTCAG
>CAJHXT010000357.1_pt1 | contig 14826 bp, 15 predicted proteins | sample 9198451 | NCBI WGS metagenome assembly CAJHXT01 (sample SAMEA7708326, study PRJEB35096) | sediment metagenome | biome: marine neritic benthic zone biome [ENVO:01000025]; feature: sediment [ENVO:00002007]; material: shallow marine sediment [ENVO:03000034] sea grass bed [ENVO_01000059] ... | reverse complement strand
GGTGGTGAGCAAGGTGGAAGCTGGGAGCGCGAGGCGACCAATGATCTACTCAAAAGCAAAATTAAGATTCGTTCAGTAAACTTTATGCGTGGGCGCACGTTTGTAAATCGTTTTGTCATTATCGATGAGGCTCAAAATCTGACAGCCAAACAAATGAAAACACTTATTACGCGCGCTGGGCCGGGGACAAAAATAGTTTGCCTGGGTAACGTTGCACAGATCGATACACCATACCTGACTGAGACGACTTCAGGGCTCACTTTTGTCGTTGATCGATTTAAAGACTGGGAACACAGCGGGCATGTCACCCTGCAACAAGGTGAACGTTCACGATTAGCTGATTACGCTTCAACTGCGCTTTAATGAACGCGATTTAACTGAGTTGCTGCTCCTCAATATCCGGTTCGGTTGCATCTTTATGATCATGCTCCATACGCGGCCATATGCTTAATACGGTATCAATTAGGGTCGCCAGGGGGATCGCAAAAAAGATTCCCCAAACCCCCCATATCCCGCCAAAAAATACTATCGACACGATGATTGCAACCGGGTGTAGGTTAACCACTTCTGAAAACAGAACCGGTACCAGAAAATTCCCATCCAGAATCTGAATAAAAGTATAGAAACCCAGAACGTACCAGAAATCAGAGGCAATGCCCCATTGCACATAGGCAACGATTGCGATGGGTATGGTTACCACAATAGCCCCTACATAAGGAATAATGACTGAGATACCAACGAGAAAGCTGAGCAACATTGAATAATTCAATCCAAACAAGCTAAATAGGATGTAGCAGGTAACCCAGATAATAAGAATTTCAATGATCTTGCCGCGAATATAGCTGCCAATTCGAATGTCGACATCATGCCAGACACGTTTGGTTAATTCTCGACGCTCGGGCAAAAACCGCTCAAACCATGCAAGTATAAGCTGCTTATCTTTTAGTCCAAAAAATACCAGGATCGGCACTAATACAATATAAACCAATACTGTTAATACACCGGCTGCTTTTGATAGGGAGACCGAGACAATCTGCTGGCTGGTAGAAAGCAATTCATTTCGTACTTCTTCGAATATCGATTGAACTTGAGTTTCAGAAAATACCGTTGGATATCTTTCAGGCAACAGCTGCAGATAACTCTGACCTCTGGCCAACATCTCTGGTAATTCTGAGAAAAATCGCGATAACTGTCGGGTTAATGTTGGAATAATCCCAAAAATCGCGACAAAACAGGTAGCCAGAAATAAAGTTGTGACGAGCACTACCGCAATCAAGCGCGGTATTTTCAGTGCCTGGAGCCTGGTAACGAGCCCCTCCAGAACATAAGCCAGAACAACTGCTGTGATAACGGGTATAAGTGACTGCCCAAAAACAGCAATGACAGCGAACACAGCCAGTATGAACAACGCAAGAATCACTGCCTGCGGATCAGAGAAATATCGGGTATACCATTGCTGAATGTAGTGCCACATTGAGTATCAGATCCTTAAACCTTCGCTTCGGCAACAATTCTATTGCCAAAAATCGGTACAAGTATACTCGTCAAAGCATTATTCGTCTGCGGCTGAGGTATAATTGCCCTGTTTCAGGCCGTATGAACTGGTTTACACCATGAAGAACTATATAAAATCCAGCAACCGACTAGCACTGATATTTAGCCTCCTTGCGATTTCTATCTCAAGCAGTCTGTATGCAGAAAAGATTTACAAATGGGTAGACGAAGATGGAAATATTGTTTACTCACAGACACCCCCCGCAGGAGGTGGAAAAGCGGAACGTATTACCAATATACAGCCCCCACCCGTAGATCCTGTCGAAGCCATGAAAGCACTTCGAGAGCGAACCGAGGCCTTTAAGCAAAGGCGCGAAGATCGTATGTTAGTGGCCGAGGAAGGAGAACAGGCACTCGAACAAAAAAAGCATCAGGAAAAGCTTTGCGCGCGACTTAAAAAAAATCTGCAGACGTTGCAAAACAACCCCCGAATTCGTCAAAACGCTAAAGGTAAGGAACCCGTTGTGATGACGGAAGAAAAGCGTCTCGAACAGATCAAGTCCACTAAAGCGCGTATCCAGAAAGAGTGCACTAATAGTTAACCAGAAAAAAAGAATTTATTAATATGCGAACCAGTCAGCATCCACTATCAACAATAAAAGAAACTCCAGCCGACGCAGAAATAATTAGTCACAAATTAATGTTACGTGCCGGGCTTATCAGGCGCCTGACTTCCGGTCTATATACCTGGATGCCTCTGGGACTTCGCGTTTTACGCAAAGTTGAAAACATCATTCGTGAGGAAATGGATAGGGCGGGTGCACTGGAGCTTTTAATGCCAACCATACAACCGGCAGAATTGTGGCAAGAATCCACTCGCTGGTCGCTATATGGACCTGCACTGCTCCGAATAAAAGACCGGCATGACCGCGATTACTGTTACGGCCCCACGCACGAGGAGGTCATAACGGACTATGCACGGCGTGAGCTAAATAGCTACAAACAATTACCTGTCAATTTTTACCAGATACAGCTTAAATTCCGCGATGAAATACGTCCCAGGTTTGGCGTTATGCGCGCACGCGAATTTTTAATGAAGGACGCTTATTCTTTTCACACCAGTCAGGAATGCATGCAGGAAACATTCAATCTTATGCATGACACTTACAGCCGGATATTTTCAAGGCTGGGATTAAAGTTTAGAGCAGTGGCTGCAGATTCAGGCGCTATTGGTGGAAGCAGCTCAACCGAGTTTCATGTTCTGGCAGAAAGTGGCGAAGATGCGATTGCATACTCCACAAAGAGTGACTATGCCGCTAACATTGAGCTGGCGACAACCATTACGCCAACTGAAAAACGATCCGCAGGCTCTGCTAAGCCGGAACAGGTGGCGACACCCACCCAAAAAACGATAGAAGAGGTGGCTGAATTTCTGAAAGTGCCGCCCAGCCAATGCTTAAAAACATTACTGGTTAAGGGTAGTGAGCAACCAGCTGTTGCATTGGTGTTACGCGGAGACCATAAGTTAAATGAGGTTAAGGCAGGCAAACTTCCCGAGATTGCTCACCCAATTAGCTTTGTCGACGATGACACCGTTCAATCACTCACTGGGTGCCCTGTTGGTTTTATCGGCCCGAAGAATTTGCCGATTCCAATGATCGTGGACTACGCAGCATTTGAATGTACTGATTTTGTATGTGGCGCCAATCAAGCCGGTACCCACTGGACAAATCTTAACTGGGAGCGCGATATACCAGTTCCGGTTCTGGCCGATTTACGAAACGTTGAAGAAGGTGATCCTAGTCCGGATGGTAAGGGAACGCTAAAAATCGTTCGCGGTATTGAGGTGGGACATATTTTCCAACTTGGAGATAAATACAGCAAAGCGTTGAACGCTACCGTTCTGGATGAAGATGGGAAATCAATAATCATGCAGATGGGTTGTTATGGGATTGGTGTGACACGTATTGTTGCCGCTGCCATTGAACAAAACAACGATGAACGTGGAATTATCTGGCCTGTCCCAATCGCACCTTTTCAGCTTGCATTAGTTCCGATTAATATGCATAAATCCGTACGTCTTGCAGAGGCTATTGATTCGCTGTATCAGGAACTGATTGAAGCAGGCATTGATGTATTGCTGGATGACCGAAAAGCACGCCCTGGTGTTATTTTTGCTGACATGGAACTGATTGGTATTCCGCATCGTCTGGTTTTAAGCGAGAAAGGACTTGATGAGCAACAGATAGAATACAAGAGCAGAGATGGAAAAATCGACAAGAAAATACCTCTATCAGAAATTACGGATTTTTTGAAGAATATCATTTAACACAAAATTACTCGTCGCCCGCAATGCTGAAAGTGTTTTTTAGATACTCCTAAACAAGCCAGTCAACTGCAGGCACAAAGTGTAATGCAAGACATAGTACATCAACTTTTTATCTGTCTTAATCAGAAACGATTTTTACAGACAAGCTCACAATCCATAAATTACACTATAACTAAGTCAATAAGCATTGTGCTGTGGCTTATACTTTATCTACTAATAAATCCAGCATTTGCCGAGCAACATCGTCACGCAATCACACCCGATCTTCGCATCTTGTTACAGCGTGCTATTGAATCGACTGATAGTTTTACGGATCGCTTTGAAGCTGAAGTATGGTTGGCAGACATGTCTACCAGATTAAAACAAAGGGTGGAAGATGACAAAGAACGACTCACTATTCTGAAAAATGTTCATTATGAGGCTACACGAGCAGAACTTGCACCGGAATTGATATTGGCAGTTATCGAAATTGAGAGTGGTTTTGACCGGTTTGCAATATCCAAAGTGGGCGCGCGGGGATTAATGCAGATAATGCCTTTCTGGTTAGTAGAACTAAATCAGGCGAATGCAAACCTGTTTAGTATTCCAACCAATTTGCGATTTGGTTGCACAATTCTTAAACACTATCTGGAAAAAGAAAATGGTGACTTGCGTCGCGCATTTGCACGTTACAATGGCAGTCTTGGAAAACGGCGCTACCCGGACAAGGTGTTTTCAGCACTTAGCGAGCGTTGGTATAAAAATTAGCCTGAAACTCAGTATATCCTTAGCTCCCAAACCCAGTCGCTGGTGGAGCAACTTTTAATACCTCACCAATAGTGGTCAGTCCAGCTCCCACTTTTTGTGCACCACTCAAACGCAATGGGATTAACCCTTCTTTAACAGCCCGTTGCCGAAATTCCACAACGTCTGTGTTTGGCCTATTCATTGCTTGTAATACATCGTTCATCGTGAAGATCTCATACAAACCAATGCGGCCTCGAAATCCTGTCTGACGACAATCCAGGCAGCCAACCGGCTCATAGACACTTTTTGGCATAGCAGTTTTCCAGGGATTAACCATTCCCTTCCAGGCCGACTCATCCAGCGCAGCAGGCTTCTTACACTTCGGACAAAGCGTTCGAACAAGCCTCTGCGCCATAACGCCCAGCAACGTTGCGTTAATCAAGTAGTGAGGGACACCAATCTCCAACAATCGGGTGATTGCAGATGTAGCATCGTTGGTATGTAAAGTCGATAGGACAAGGTGCCCGGTAAGCGACGCCTGCACAGCCATTTGAGCGGTTTCTAAATCGCGTATCTCACCCACCATAATTATGTCTGGATCCTGACGCAATAAGGTACGTACCCCGGAAGCAAAATCCAGATCAATATTGTGTTGCACCTGCATTTGGTTAAATAGTGGTTCAATATTTTCAATAGGGTCTTCGACTGAGCAGACATTAACCTCGGGTGTGGCCAACATCTTCAGAGAAGAATAAAGTGTTGTTGTTTTTCCAGAACCAGTTGGACCAGTCACTAAAACGATCCCATGTGGCTGTCGAATCATAGATTGCCACTTTTCACTGTCCTGGCTGTTAAATCCCAGTTCTTCAAAGTCTCTCGAAACAACTTCAGGATCAAAGATACGCATTACCAGTTTTTCACCAAATGCTGTAGGCATGGTAGACAATCGTAACTCGACTTCGCTACCTACCTGATCCTTGGTTTTTAGACGACCATCTTGCGGCCTTCTCTTTTCCGCAACATCCATTCGACCCAATATCTTGATTCGACTTGTCACCGCAGTCATCACGGCAGCAGGCATCTCGTAGACTTTGTGCATAACCCCATCAATACGGAATCGGACATTCCCCAATGTGCGTCGTGGCTCAAGATGTATATCACTCGCACGTTGGTCAAATGCGTATTGCAGTAACCAGTCAACAATACTGACAACATGCTGGCTGTTGGCATCGAGATTACCTTCTCGACCCACCTCCATAAGCTGCTCAAGATTTTGTATTGGGCTAGTAGAAGATTCATGCAGGTCTTTTGCATGCTGAACACTTTTTGACAAGTTGTACAACTCAATCTGGTAGCGTCGTATATCATCTGGATTGGCAACTACCAACGATACCGATTTGCCAGCAATTCGGGATATCTCGTTGCCCCACTCGATATCAAAAGGCTCTACCGTGGCAACAATGACGGCATCGGCCGTAACATTAACAGGCAAAACTCCAAAACGCTGCGCATAAGCATAAGACATAACAGCGGTAACAGCCGCCACATCAATTTTTAGCGGATCAATGGTAAAAAATTCCAGTCCGACATTGTCAGCCAGCCAATTACAAAGAAAGTCGAGTGTAAGTTTTTGGGAAGGTAATTTAGCATTCGGTAATTGCTTACTTGCCAGCAATTCAAGCGCGCCGTTTCTTAAACAATCGTCTGGACGTATAACATTGCGCATCAAGACCGCCTTGTCCTGACTAATTAGCCCCTGTTGTTCAAGAGGCTCAAGCAATGCTATCGCATCAAGGCGGTGGTTATTGAGTGTTATTGCAGTAGCTTCAAGCACAAACCCCTCCACTCACTTTTCAATTAATACCAAGACTAAATCGTATTAGCGAATTTGGAAACTGTCGAACTTAGCATAGTCGATATCAATAGCAATCACCGAATCCACTCTGGCTAAATCGGGTCCGCTATGTAGCCATTTTTCAAACTCTTTAAGTTGAGTCTGGTCTCCACTCGCTACCGCCTCTACCCTACCATCAATCATATTTCGAACCCAGCCACTGAGCCCAAGACGCTGCGCGTACGATTGCGTAGAAGCGCGAAAGCACACACCCTGCACACGTCCCGACACCCAGTATCTCTTACATGGCATGCTGCATTAACTCCCAAATAAGTACCCCAATGCAAAAAGGGGGGCATAGCCCCCCTTTCCTTAGTACTCGATATAAAAAGTTTTTCTAGCGTCTAGCGTGCCAGATATGCTTCATCTGAAGCTTCTACAGAACCAACCGACCATGCGCCGCGTGATTTTGCGTGACTTACTGCTGCCTCTACTTCACTTGAAGAAGGAGACACTTCGTAATCAAATACCTGACCAGGATAAATCAAATCCGCGTCATTTATTTTCGCTTTATTAGCTTTGTAGATCAGTGGCCAACGGAACGGATCACCATAGACGGAACCCTTTCCTGCGATATCCCAGAGATTATCGCCAGCAACCACTTCATACGAACCAACTGTAGGCTCGTCGGGAACTTGAGCATCTGCAATCGCCTGACGCGCCATGGACTCTGCGTTATTGGCTAATTCAATAGCACGTAGAAACTCACCGGCTTCTTTAGCTGCCTCTGCTTCATCCAGAACTGCTTGAGCATCACGCCAAACGGCTCCCATTGCTGCAGCTTCCTCAATAGCAGACTGTGCAGAAGTGATAGCTTCAGCAGCCATCAGCTCGTCTTCGTTGACTTCCGGCGGAGGAGGAGTACTTGCACAACCAACTGCTAAACCTAACACTAGAGCCAAAATACTCCAGTTCTTCAACCAACCAATCATATTCATGTTTTATTCTCCCAGCAAAATCTGGATGACCTGAATTATTTTTACTAAGCAGGAAACTACCCTTCCTGCAGCATACTGTCAAGCTGTAGTCCTAACAGGGATCTGGTTTTCACATTACCAGCTTGAAACTGTGACATAATCGATATTTTAACGGCGCCTGAACAAATTAGTTAAGAACCTTTTTTTTTCAACGCAAAAATGACTTTCCCAGCATAATAAATACTGCGCTGTAATTGGCACCACCAGCAAAAACCTCTGTATGAAAACTCAAACTGTAACCCTCTATCACAATCCTCGATGTAGCAAATCACGCCAGGCTCTGGAAATTATTAAGGCAAGAAAAATTGAACCTGAAATCGTTGAATACCTGCAAAATCCGCCAAATCTGGACACATTGCAAAACATAATAGCGTTGCTGGGTGTCGAAGCTGAGGAACTGATTCGAAAAAATGAGTCCGTATTTAAGGCTATGAAAATAACGGAATCTGAATTTGACTCAAATCAATGGCTGGAATTGCTTCTTAAAAACCCAATACTGCTGCAAAGACCTATTATCGTCACACAGGACAAAGCAACCATAGGCCGCCCGCCGGAGCGGGTTAACCAGCTTCTGGATACTCTAAATAAATGATTGAAGTTCTGGTTCTATATTACAGTCGTGGTGGTGCAACGGCTCGCATGGCAAAACAAATTGCTCGCGGAGTGAGAGAATCGAATATAGCCGAAGCAAGATTGAGAACTGTTCCTCCTGTGACCGCAAGCTGTGAACGCACCACTAGTAATATCCCTGATAATGGTTCTCCCTATGCCGCTCTCAATGACCTTGAAGAAACCCATGCTCTGATTCTGGGTAGCCCAACCCGATTTGGCCATATGGCCGCCCCACTAAAGCATTTTCTGGAAGGAACCAGTACTCAATGGTTGCAGGGGGTACTTGCCGGCAAGCCTGCTGCGGTATTTACCTCATCCAGCAGCCTACACGGTGGCCAGGAATCCACACTGTTATCCATGATGCTACCCCTACTCCATCATGGCATGGTATTAGTCGGATTACCCTATACCGACCCTATGCTAATGCAGACTAAAGACGGTGGTTCTCCATACGGTGCCACCCATTTCGCACCGCACAATATGGAACAACTATCATCAACGGAAAAGCACCTTTGTCGAGCCCTGGGAAAACGAATTGCAACGATTGCTCATCAGCTTTCAGTATGATTATTGTTAAACAACCGCTAATTTGGCGTTTAACATCTGCGGCTTCCTACTTCAGTTTGCTTATCTGGATCTTGCTCTGGAACGCGCTGATTAGTCCACCCCGCCCAGCAGCATTAGTTCTACTTGTGCTGCTCACCCCCCTGCTATTCGTTTTAAGAGGTGTACTGCATTCCAATCGTCGTACTTATATCTGGATCAGTTTAATGACACCGTTTTATTTTGCCCTGGGAATCAGTCATGCCTACGTTAAATCAACCACACAGACATACGGCATAGGGCTGCTGATATTCAGTCTGCTTCTATTCGCAAGCGCAATTGGCATGGTTCGCAGTAGCAGGAATAGCGAACGCACTAACTAATTTTTCTAATCTGCTTCTAGTACGGTTTTGATAAAAGGTACCGTTAAACGCCGCTGCGCTGAAAGCGAAGCTTTGTCCAGAGTTTCCAATAATTCGCACAACTTGCACATATCGCGAGGAAAACGAGTCAACAGATAGTTTACCGATTCATCACTTAATTCCAGACTACGCATTCTTGCTCGATCTTGTAGCACCTTCTTCTTTTTGGCATCACTCAACTGCTTAATCTCAAAAACCGGTCCCCAGCTTAATCTTGAATCAAGGTCTGCCAGATCAAGGCTCAACTCCGGCAGGTTTTGCCTGGCAGCAAACAATAACTGGGTAGATGTGCTACGACATTCGTTAATTAAAGTAAAAATTGCCTTTTGCCAATCAATATCCTGAACAATATGATCAAGATCGTCTATTGCAACCAAATCCAGAGTGTCCAATCCATTAAGGATCTGTGGGCCATGCTGTTGTAAAACAGCATAAGGCAGATAACAGGCTTGACGACCTAATTCAGCTGCTAATTTACAGGCCGATTGCAGCAAATGTGTCTTACCTAATCCAGTTGCTGACCAGATGTACAACTGTAGCTCACCCTCACCTGTTGCAACCTTCTTCAGTAAATCCAGCAACAACAGGTTGGAACCGGCTTCAAAATTTGCAAAACACGCCGATTCGGGAAACTCTATGGCTAAGGGCAACTGCATAAGGCTGAGAAGAGATTATGGCTGCCAGATAAAGTGCAACTCAGTTTTTTCAGGCACTAATAATTGCATCGGCATCGGAGCAGTTTCAACAGGGCTATTTTCTTCTGCTGCCGCCGAATCGACCAACAGCAAATTTGCCTGCAGCGAGAGGGCTCTTTCCAATTCAGCTATGCTGCCGCGCATACGCAAACGATATTTAACACTTGTATCCTCAATATGAATCGGCGTCACAGCTTCGACGAATACCAAGTTCTCTAACACAGCTAAGATTTCTGCGTAGTGCTCCAGCGTCATAACGTTATCAATAAGTAAAAAATAATCAGATTTTTGCCCACCCGGCGCAGAAAATGCGTATCGCAAAGCCAGAATATCCCCCAGCCCATCGATACCGGAGCGAACCGCCTCTTGCAGGGTTAATTTGGAATCTATCCAGCTGCTACTGGTATTCTCTCTAAGCACCGTCCATTTTACAGACCAGTTGTCTTTTCCTTTTAACTGTAGAGCACCCACCAGTAATATCTCGCTATTGTATCTTTCGGCGGCCTGCAGCAACCTGTCCGAAAATCCACCGCGAATATCAACATATTCAACCAGACGCCTGTCTTGCCTATCCATCAGCGGCAGGGTTATCGGCAATCCTCTTTCATTAGCAGCATTGTGTAACTCATCCAAGATAACGGCATCAGATTCATCGGCAACAATATACCGTCTTCGACCCTCTTCAACCGCCAACCAGACCAGAGATGGTTGTCGGTCACCAGTCCAAACAGGCAAGCCAGCTGCAATCAGCGCTCGCTCGAGTGCAGGCCCGTCAAATTCAACCTGAAGCAATACACCATAAGAAACCTCTTCTTCCAAATCCTCCTCTAATTCTTCATCGGGCATTTTTTCTTCGCTGTAAGTTCGGATGTATCGAGTGGGACTATTAATCACTGCCTCAATTTCAGGTGCTTCAAGGATCTCACGGGTTCCAGACAGTTTAACCAGCACCTTCCCCAGTGCATCTTTAAATGCCTCCCGACGCGTATTCGATGAGCCATCCTTTAACTCTACTTTCGCGGCATAAATTTCGGAAGCAAGCTGTGGCTCGGCAAAGATGGGCTGAATCAGACAACATAGCCCAGCAATAGGAATAACTGGCCTTAGACCCCGAAAGAAAGCAAATAAATTAATCATATATGGGAAATTTCAATAACCGTTTGCGCGGCATAGTGTACCGTTGCGCATCAGTATTGAACAGCTGCAGAAGAAGGTGTGTGGAAGAGATGCTGATCAAATTGCCTACAGTGTGTACAATCGCTGCTCCCGAAAAACAATTTAGATAAACCAGATGTCAGAAAATTCAAATACTCCATCACTCAGTTACCGGGACGCAGGCGTCAATATTGATGCAGGAAATGAGCTGGTTGAACGCATAAAACCTCATGTAAAACGCACCAATCGGCCAGGTGTCATTGGCAACCTGGGAGGTTTTGGCGGATTGTTTGCACTTCCGGAGAATAAATATCAAAAACCTATACTTGTATCAGGCACTGATGGTGTAGGCACAAAATTAAAGTTGGCCATGCAACTGGATATGCATGACAGCATTGGCATCGATCTTGTGGCCATGTGTGTGAATGACATACTCGTTTGCGGTGCAGAGCCGTTATTCTTTCTTGACTACTACGCTACAGGTAGCCTTGATCTGGATACAGCGGAAACCGTAATCGCCGGTATCGCCCAAGGTTGCGAATTGGCTGGCTGCGCCTTGATCGGTGGCGAAACAGCGGAAATGCCCGGCATGTACTCTGGTGGAGACTATGACCTGGCAGGTTTTTCAGTTGGCGTTGTCGAACAGGATGAAATTATCAGCGGCACTTCAGTTGCAGCAGGTGATGTACTGATTGGGCTCCCTTCTTCAGGCCCTCACTCAAATGGTTACTCATTAATCCGCAAAGTTATCGAACATTCCGCTGTTGATTTAGAGCAAGCTTGCGGTGAAACAACATTGGGTAAAGCCCTTTTACAGCCAACGAATATCTACGTGAAACCTATTCTGCAGTTACTGCAAAATTGCCGGCCCAAGGCCATGGCACATATAACTGGCGGCGGACTAACAGAAAACATTCCTCGCGTTTTGCCTCAGAATACACAGGCAGTTATTAGTGAGTGTAGCTGGCCTGAACTACCGGCGTTTGACTGGTTATTGCAGGCAGGAAACTTGACTCAGCCGGAGTATTACCGGACTTTCAACTGCGGTATCGGCTTTGTACTCTGTCTTGCTGAATCAGATAAGGATCTTGCTCTCGATTCACTGCAGCGATCCGGGCAACAAGCAATAGAAATTGGAGTCATCGAAAAAACTAGTCAGGATCAACCACAGGTTGTTGTCCAGCCCCGTTAATCATGAGCAACAATTCAAAACCAAGTATTGTTGTTTTGATATCCGGTAGTGGTTCAAATTTGCAGGCCTTAATCGATGCCTGCACACCAGACAGCCCGTTTACTATTTCCGCGGTAATCTCAAATAAAGCCGACGCCTATGGCCTTGAACGCGCCAAAAAAGCTGGCATCCCCACTTTGTGTATCGATCATAAGAACTATGTGGATAGAGAATCGTTTGACACGGCCCTGATTCAGGCTATCGATTCCTATGACCCAAGTTTACTGGCTCTCGCTGGATTTATGCGTATTTTGACTTCAGATTTTGTACAGCATTATCAACGGCGGACAATAAATATTCACCCATCGTTGTTGCCAAAATACCGTGGCCTACACACGCATCGCCGAGTACTCGAGACAGACGATACAACGCATGGCTGTAGCATACATCTGGTTACCGACGAACTGGATGGTGGCCCACTTATTATTCAGTCAAAAGTGCCAGTATTGGCAGACGATACCGAAGACATTCTGGCCAAGCGCGTACTTAAAGATGAACATATCATCTATCCCATGGTCGTAAACTGGTATGCACAGGGACGACTGCAATTTACTGAGCAGCAAATCCTATTTGATGGAAAAGTACTGGAAAAACCAATAATCCTCCAGGAAATTTGTAATGAATAGAACAATTAGCTTGATTAAGCACCTGCGAATTGGTGCTTGTATATTTCTTGCAGTCCACTCTTTTTCAACTTCCGCTAATTCAGAATCAGCTGCGGATACACCAAACATGGTACTCAAGTCATATACCGCTAACTATGTACTTCGTAAAGCAGGAATGACAATAGCCAGCTTACGCCAACAACTCTCCGTTCAGAATGAGCATCTGGAATTCACCACCTATACCAAACCAAAAGGCATAGCCGCCTTAATTAGCAGTAAGCCTGTTTCAGAACGAAACCTGATTTATATAAGCGGGGGGGAAATCAACCCTGAATTGTATTCACGGCGCTATACGGGAAAGAATGATGCAAAAATTAAGGATATGGATATTGATTATAGTAAAGATCCTGATAATGCCCTTGTGACTGTTGCCGGTAAAAAATACAAATTTAGGAACGAAGAAAATCTATGGGATGAAAGATCTGTAATCATCGCAACGATGTACGATTTATATCAGAATAAAACCGACCTGAATTATCTGGTCATTGATGATAGTGAACTTAAGGAATATCACTACACTGTAGAATCAGGCGAAAGACTAGATACAGCAATTGGCGAGCAACAGGCCGTTAAGATTGTTCGTCTGCACGGCAACCGAGAAACGTATATGTGGTTTGCTCCCGAATTAAACTACTTACTACTAAAAGTTCGCAGTTACCGAAAAGGCAAACTTAAATCAGAACTGCTCTTAAAATCCGTAACAGGTGAATTGCTTTCACCATAAGATACGAACAGATGGGTAAGGTATTTAACGAAATTCTCTCTATACCCAAGAAACAATAAGTGGTCACCTTAGAAAACATTGAACATTACAGCCGTATCTATCCGGTCCTAAAAAAGTAATCAGAACCACCTGCTAACGATAGTTCTGATTACCAATATTTAAGAAGGCTATTTTAAAAGGTCTCGTGTTTTACCCTGAATCCTTAATCTCAGGGCATTCAACTTAATGAAACCTTCCGCATCTTTTTGATCATAAGCCCCTGTATCGTCTTCAAAAGTTGCGATCGCTTCGTCAAACAGGCTGTCCGTTTCTGATTTCCGCCCTACAATAACGACATTACCTTTGTAAAGTTTGACTCGGACCACACCATTTACATGGGTTTGGGTATTGTCGATCATGGCCTGTAATGCCTGCCGTTCCGGACAAAACCAGTAGCCGTTGTAAATCAGCTCGGCGTAGCGAGGCATCAGTTCATCCTTTAAGTGTGCAGCCTGTCTGTCCAGTGTTAGCGACTCCATCGCACGATGCGCTTTCAGCATGATGGTTCCGCCTGGTGTTTCATAGCAGCCACGTGACTTCATACCGACATAACGGTTCTCAACAATATCGGATCGACCAATACCGTGCATTTCACCAAGCCGGTTTAACTCAGCCAATAATGTCGCTGGCGACATTGCTTTACCATTAATTGCGACCGGATCACCTTTCGCATAGCTAATCTCAATATATTCGGGTTGATCTGGTGCATTTTCAGGCGATACCGACCAACGCCACATTTCTTCGTCAGGCTCGTTCCACGGCTCTTCCAACGGCCCGCCCTCATAAGAGATATGTAACAAATTGGCATCCATGGAATATGGCGATTTTTTACCGCGTTTCAGCTCAACGGCTATACCATGTTGTTCAGCATAAGCCATAAGCTTTTCCCGGGAATTCAGGTCCCACTCCCGCCAGGGAGCAATTACTCTAATATCCGGCGCCAATGCATAGGCACCAAATTCAAAACGTACCTGATCATTGCCCTTGCCTGTGGCACCATGAGATATAGCGTCAGCACCGGTTTCCGCCGCAATTTCAACCAGGCGTTTGGCTATAAGCGGTCTCGCAATTGAAGTTCCGAGCAGGTATTCGCCCTCGTATATGGCGTTGGCCCGGAACATCGGAAATACATAATCGCGCACAAACTCTTCGCGCAAGTCTTCTACATAGATTTCCTTAATACCCAGCGCTTTCGCCTTCTCTCGTGCCGGTTCGACTTCCTCACGCTGACCCAGGTCGGCTGTAAACGTTACCACTTCACACTGATACTTGTCCTGCAGCCACTTTAGAATGACTGAGGTATCTAAACCGGCTGAATAG
>CAJHXT010000358.1_pt1 | contig 14970 bp, 11 predicted proteins | sample 9198451 | NCBI WGS metagenome assembly CAJHXT01 (sample SAMEA7708326, study PRJEB35096) | sediment metagenome | biome: marine neritic benthic zone biome [ENVO:01000025]; feature: sediment [ENVO:00002007]; material: shallow marine sediment [ENVO:03000034] sea grass bed [ENVO_01000059] ... | reverse complement strand
ATAGCTCAAGAGTCCGCCTGGTTTATTTCTTCGAGTAAATGACAAGCTGCCATGTGTTCGGCGTCGGATGGCATTGCACGTAATTCAGGAACTTCACGCCGACATATATCCTGAGCATATGGGCATCGTGTATGGAAATGACATCCTTTGGGGGGAGCAATCGGAGATGGCACATCACCTTCAAGTGCTACCATCTTCTTTTTATGTGTTGGATCGGGTATGGGAATTGATTGAATCAACGATTGAGTATATGGATGCAAAGGCTGTTGATATATATTATCGGCTTTTGCCACCTCAACAATTCTGCCAAGATACATAACAATGATACGATCTGAAATATGCTTAACAATAGACAAATCATGCGCAATAAAAAGCAGCGTTAAATTTAAATCCCTTTGTAATTGCATAAGCAAATTAAGTATCTGAGATTGCACCGAGACATCTAGAGCTGAAACAGGTTCATCACACACAACAAACTTGGGATTCAGCGCTATTGCACGTGCGATTCCAATGCGTTGTCTTTGACCACCGGAAAACTCATGCGGAAACCGGGAAGCAGCATCTTCTGGGAGACCTACTTTTAACAACAACTCCTTAACCCAACGCTTCCTTTCTTTTGCGGTTCCGATATGATGAATCTGAAAAGGCTCTTCAAGTAACGAAGCGACGGTATGCCTTGCGTTAAGCGACTCAGCCGGGTCCTGAAAAATGATCTGCATTTCTTTCCTTAGCGAACGCATATCACCTTTACTGGTTTCGCAAATATTTACACCTTCGAATAGAACATCACCAGCGGTTGCTTTATACAATTGCAATATCGCTCTTGCCACAGTGCTTTTTCCACAACCCGATTCGCCAACCAGGCCCAGCGTCTCACCTTTATTTATAGTAAAGGAAACATCGTCTACGGCACGCAAACTGGCTGCCTGCCTTAGAAACACACCACCTTTTATCGGAAAGTGCATTTTAAGATTGCGAACTGTTAACAACGGCTCACTCATATAGCAATCTCACGCCAACGGATACAAGCTACCTGATGACTCGTATCAACTGATTCGAAAGTCGGTATCGAATCCGCACACTCCAACTTTGAGTAATCGCAACGATCGCGAAAACGGCAGCCCGATGGCATATTTTCCATTGAAGGGACGACTCCTTTTATAACCTTCAACTCAGATTTTGATTGGGAATCTAAGCGGGGCACGGATGATAATAAACTTTGCGTATACGGGTGCTTAGGGTTTTCAAAAAGGTCCGTTACTGTTGCCTGCTCGATAACACGCCCTGCGTACATAACGATTACATCATCACAGAGTTGAGCTACCACACCCAAATCATGGGTGATAAAAATAATCGACATACCCATCTCATTTTGCAGATCCTGCATTAATGATAGGATTTGTGCCTGAATGGTGACATCGAGCGCCGTCGTTGGCTCATCAGCTATAAGAATGTCGGGCTTGCAGGCCAGCGCCATTGCTATCATTACACGTTGCCGCATACCCCCTGATAACTGATGCGGGTAGTCGCTCATTCGTTTTTCGGGAGAAGGTATTCTTACCTTCTCCAACATTTCAATCGCGTTTTCAATCATCTTCTCTCGCGAGAGATCAGGAAAATGCAGCTGAAACACCTCCAATAGCTGATCTCCTATTTTTTGCACCGGGTTTAGCGCCGTCATGGGTTCCTGAAATATCATCGCAATACGCTTACCACGAATGGCATGCATCTGCTCTACGGGTAAATTCAGCAGATCATCTTCACCAAGTAATATTTTTCCTGATTCAATATTTCCAGCCGGCAAGGGCAACAGTCGCATAATTGAAAGCGAGGCAACACTCTTTCCACAACCGGATTCACCAACTATCCCTAATGTCCTGCCCTTCTTTAATTCAAAACTGACATCACTTAGTACCTGCACATAGTTATCATCTCCGGCAAAACCGGCACATAGATTATTCACACTTAGTACTGATTCACTCATTGTTGAGTTTTGTATGTCGTATCAATAATGGTAACCGGATCAAAAGCTTCGCCCTTTTTCATTGCTTCAAGTGTCTTTTGCTTTTCCTCTTCATCAATCCAAAATTCGCCATCGCCAGGTGGGAACAAATATTGACTCATACGAGTGCCAATACTTTCTGGTAGCTTTACCCATCGCCAATGACTATATCGAGTAAAGCCAACAGAATAAGTCGGCACATATCCACCAATATCATGTATTTTTCTTAAAATCTCTTTAGATAATTGAACACGTTCTGGCTCATTTGTTCCATACCGATAGAGGTCTATTAACTTATCTAATTCTGAATTGGCATAATTACCAATGTTATTGGTATTAGGTTTATGCGCATTTTCAGAATGAAACATTTGCCAATAACTGGGTCGAAACTTCGGTCCGAATGCGACGCCTGCAATCTCATGCTTTTTATCACTCATTCTTTTAAATGCTGCGGATCTGTCTAATTTGTCCAAATTGAGCTCAAAACCGGCCTTTTTCAATTCTTCTCTATACACCACCAATCTCTCGGTAATGTTTTCCTGACTGTATACTACGCTTGCAGACAAGCGTTTCCCATTCTTTACGCGAATTCCATCAGGACCGCGTTTATCCCAACCAGCCAAATCGAAATAATAGTCAGCTTTATCTAAATCAAATTCTCTCGCTTTTATCCCAGTATTACTGTATTCACCATAGCCTTTGTAAACCGACTGCTGTCTCTCATAATCGCCGCGTATATTGATATCGATTACTTTTTGAACATTAAACGCATGGGCAAACCCATAACGCACGTTCTTATCTTTAAATAGTTCAAAATCTTGATTTAAAAAGTAGCCTTGTAATGGCTGGGGCGCGTCGTAATGAAAATGCACTTTATGAACATACCCTTTGTCATATACTTTACCTTTTGCTTTTTCATACCAAAAATTTGGCCAAACCATATAATACGCATCAATCTCACCTTTTAAAAAATGAGTAAATGCTATTTCTAAGTTTCGTATTACTTTAACTCTAATCTTATCAACATTATTACGCCCTATGTTTAAACGATAATCTTTAGCCCACCAATCCTTAATCCTCGAAAATTCTATGTATTTTCCTTTCTTTACTTTAGTGATTCTATAAGGCCCTGTCGTGGGTTCTACCCTCCAGTTATAATCTTTCACCCAGTTATCATCTAGCTTATGGAAGTGTCTTGGTCTAGGGCCGATACTATAGTAATACATAAGATCATTTTCAGGTCTTTTACTAGCACCAGTTATGCTAATCGTATAATCGTCATACTTAGTTACCTTTATCACTCGGTTGGTGTAATAATCATTGTAAAAAGGAGCGACAATATATTTTGAGCGCATAAAATCGAATGCAAACATATAGTCGTCAGCAGTCACCAGCACACCATCCGACCATCGAGCATTTGGATCCAATTTATAGTAAACAGTCACACCATCTTCATCGAACGCCCAATGGGTAGCCAAAGATGGTATCCAATTATGTGAATTTGGATGCAATGAAACCAATCCCATCTCATAACTATGTAAATAATTAGCGAATACTCCATTTGAATCCGGACCAACAGAACGTAAGGTTAATGGAAAACTCATCATATAGGTTCGAAATATTCCGCCTTTCTTTGCAGCACTAGACGCTATTGTTTTTTCACTATTATTTGTTTTCCACTCTAATCCATCCGGCAATGGCACTGAATCATAAATCGGCAACTCACTAACCAAGCTCGAATCTTTCGATGCTTTATCAACTTCATCGACCAGTGTTTCATTATTATCTGTTGAGCAACTGCAAATAAAAAGCATTGTCAACGCAAGAACACCAATGCTCAATTTTTTATTCTTCACTTTAATATCCATAAAAATATCACCTTACTCATAAACAGCATGTTTTTTCGGGTCATATGCCTCCCGAACTGCTTCACCAACAAAAGTAACCATAGTCAACACAACCACCAGCGCTGTAACCACTGAGATGGATATCCACGGCGCATGTAAGTTATCAGTACCCTGACGTAACATTTCTCCCCAACTTGGGGTTGGCGCGGGCAACCCGAAACCCAGGTAATCCAGAGATGTCAGCGCACCTATCCCACCCACAATGGAAAACGGCACAAAGGTTACAATAATCGAAATTGTATTGGGAAGTATATGTTTAAAAAGTATTCTTGGAGTCGACGCACCTAACGCTTTTGCTGCCATTACATAGTCTCTCGACTTTTCCTTATATGTCGCTGTACGCATATACCAGGTCATCGACATCCAGCCAAACATCACCATAATAAGGATTAATAACATAAAACTTGGAGTAACAATTGAAGCAATAATCATAATCACATACAGGATTGGAACGTTAGACCAAATTTCAATCAAGCGCTGAAACAGCAGGTCAAAAGCGCCGCCCCGATACCCCATAATACAACCTAGAGTAATACCTATCGCATAATTAAAAACCAGAAGTATCAGTGAGAAAAAAATAGCAATCCTGAAGCCGTATAAAAGTCGCGATGCAATGTCTCTGCCTGCAATATCAGTCCCTAAATAATGTGATGAATTGAAGTTTGGTGGTTCCGGAGGGTAGTTACCCTCAGTAACTGTTGTCTCGTACGGCCCATAAGGAATGATGGGCATTAGCATCCAGTTACTGTTATTTTCAGCCTGGAATCGCCTTTTTAGTTCACGATAATTGGTTTCATACTCGTAATTCAATCCATACTGAATTCCAGGTGTAACAGCACCATAAACTGGAACAGTTAAATTACCTTCGTAATAAACAAGCAACGCTCTATTGTTTGCAATTAATTCAGAGAACAACGAAATGAATAACAAGGCCAGCAGAACAATGGCAGACCAATATCCGCGACGGATAGATTTAAATCTTCTCCAGGTTTTTAGCGTTAATGGACTAATTACTAATCGCATGTCTATTTACTGCCAAATTTTACTCTCGGATCAATTAATGCCACACAAATATCCGATAGTATGTTTCCCAGAAGAAATAAAAAAGCCGATATTGCCAGTATTCCCATTACAACCGGATAATCTCTCTCGACCAATGACTCATAACCCAACAAGCCTATGCCATCGATATTAAAGACTTTTTCAATTAAAAATGCGCCTGTAAGAAAGAAAGAAATGTTTTGACCAAATGTGGTCGCAATAGGGATCAGGCTGTTTCTCATGGCATGTTTCAGTACGGCTCGATTAAAAGGCAAACCTTTTGCCATCGCTGTTCTTAAATAGTCCGCCGCCAGATTTTCCATCAGTGCGTTTTTCATCATAAAGGTCATTACAGCGAAACTACCTGAAACATATGCAATCAGTGGTAATACCGCGTGATAGAGTAGATCCGTAACTTTACCGAAAAAACCTAAGTCATCAAATTCATCGCTGACAAATCCACCAAGAGGGAATAACTCCCATGTCGATGCAAAAGCAATAATCAAAATAATACCGACAACAAATCCTGGGATTGCGTAACCGACAAAAACGAGAATGGAGCTAAGATGATCTATTGTTGTATTGTGTTTAATTGCTTTAATAACACCTAAGGGTATACAGACAGCATAAATTAACACCATTGTGGCAAGACCGTAAAATACAGAAACAGGTAATCTTTCCTGAATAGTCTGCCATACGGGATCACTGTAGCGTGTCGAAACACCCAGATTAAGCTGCAATACTTTTCCTAACCACTCAACATAGCTTTGAGCGATCGGTTTATCAAAACCGTAATACTCACGGAGCTGTTGCAATTGCCCTTCAGATAGGGGGCTATCACTTACATTATTCGTTGTACTAACTGCCATGGGCCCATCGCCTGCGAACTGAGCCTGCATTAATATGCGCTCAATCGGACCACCAGGCACAAAGCGGGTCACCACAAAAACTAATAGTGTTATGCCAATAAAGGTTGGAATAATCAGTAAAAATCGCCGAATAAAGTAAGACGTCATCAGTTAACTCTAATACACCCAAACGAAAGGTGATTTCTAAAGGGGTAAATTGACCTCAATGCATATGGCGTACAACCGGAACCAATCGCAGGCGCAAGTGTATTGGTCGGAGCTGCTGAATTCAACCAGCTAAAGATCCTTTCCATATACAGGAATATTGACTTTTGACAAAGCCATTACTAATTGGTTTAGCCCAAGATACTAGCCAGCGTTCACTATTACGCGATAAATGTCTTTTAATTCCTTATTTTCAGCCATCGCTTTCAGGCGAACGGCCATTGCGTCGGTTACTTCCTGCCCTCTCGCTGCAATCAGCAATCCTTTTTCAGAAACTATATCTTCATCGATTACCATTCCCGCTTTCATCTGAGTTGGGGATACCATTTTCGAGACACTTTCCGCCTCAATATCCTCCATATCATCCAGCAGTTCCAGTAACTTGGAATGAAACTTCTGCGGGTAACGCTTAAGGTGGCTAATCGCAGCCAGCATAGAGTCACCTGTAGAAATATGTTTATCCACTTCAAGCGCAATAGCAATTAACTGCCCTCCAAGCAAAACGGGAGATAATCCCTCTAGCGGCTGCTTTACCTGATCTCCCAAGGTCTGTTTTTGTGCCTGAATTATTTGTGCGACAACGTGTAAACGAGGGATTTTTGTAATCAAATCATGCGCAGTTTGCGGGTGAGCATTATAAATCTCCTGTTCACGACTTGCTAAGGCACTCTTGCTATAGACCTTCTCTAGAATATCGTTTGGGATTGTTACACAGCCAATCTGCGACAGCATGGCTGCCAAATCATACTGCCAACGTCCCGGTAGTTTTAGTTTTGCAGACATATGGCTAACATACTTTCTGCTGCGCGCACTTCTACCAAATGCAATGGGATTGACCAGACTGAGAATATCTGTCAATACCTTTATGCTACCGCGCAAAGTTTTTTCCAGTAACTCTTTCTCTGCAGTTACCAGGCGATACTGATCTACTCCGTCCTTTATTATGGTAATGAGCGCATCTGTGGGACAAGGTTTCAACAAGAACCTGAATATTTGCCCTTCGTTGATGGCAGAAACTGCTGACTCAATATCTGTTTGACCCGTTAACAGCATTCTGGTCGTATGTGGTGCAACAGCTCGCACTTTAGCCAGAAAGGTGGCGCCATCCATCTGCGGCATGCGCATATCAGAGACCACAACGGGAAATGGGCCGTGATCTCTTATTGATTCCAGACCCTTAAGGCCGCTATCCGCCGTATAAACACGGAAATGGCTGCGCAATTGACGTTTCATGCCCGACAACAGGTTTGGTTCGTCATCGACAAAAAGCACTTTTTCCTGTTTACCTTCCTTTGGCATTACTTTATTTCCCTGCGCTAACACCTGGCCTAATCCCAGCTATTCCGGTAACTCGGCACAATTTCGACCGGCTGATTTAGCACGATACAAGGCACGATCTGCACGCGCCACAAGTGCTCGCCAATCCGGCACTGAATCGATCCGCGGATCAAAGTTACTGATACCGGCACTGACCGTCAGAACACCCCGCTCATCATCTTCATGCGGTATTTCACGTTCCCGAACCCGCTCGACCAGTCGACGTGCCAGTACCTCGGCCCCCTCCTGATTGGTTTCAGGAAGCAGTAAAAGCAGTTCCTCTCCTCCGTATCTAAAAATTCGATCTGCAGATCGAATAGCACCTTTTATAATTATTGCTATTTTTTTTAACGCCTTGTCTCCTGCCTGGTGTCCATAGTGATCGTTGTAAAGTTTGAAATGGTCAACATCAAATAGTATTAGCGAATAGAAACGCATATATCGAACGGCGGTACTATGCATATGATCCAGGTCACGCTCCATCGCGCGCCGATTACCGATACCCAGCAGCGGATCTTCCATGGCAAGTAATTGCAGCTCCTGGTTAGTGGCTAGCATACGGCGTGTCGCGAGAAAACGGTCATACCGATCAAATGCTTCCTGTAGAGCTTCTGTCAGAACCTCTTTCGTACAGGGCTTTACCAGATAGCGAAATATCTGCCCATCATTAACCGCTGAGATCGCTGCTTCAACATCAGCATGTCCGGTTAATAGTATTCTCTCTGTCTCTGGACTAAGAGCACGCACTTTGGATAAAAATTTGGAACCGTCCATTTCAGGCATACGCATATCGGATACAACAACTGGGAATGGGCCCTTCTCTCTCAACAGATCCAGAGCTTCTTTTCCACTAAGCCGGGTGTACACATCATAGGCGCCATGCAACTGCCTCTCCAAGCCTGTTAATACCGCAGGCTCATCATCAACAAATAATACTTTTTTTAGAAAATCACCCATTTTCAATCCCTGTTATCTGAAGCCGCACCAACCAGTTCCTCTGTCATCTCTCGCCACTGTTCCAGATTCTTGGCGACACCTAATTTTTCGAGATATTCGATATTAATTTCAGCATCTTTTGCATGTTCATGTACATCTGCTACGAGATGCGTAGCAACATACAAAGCATCCAAGATCTGATATTCATTATGTTCTACCATCCAGGGTTGATTGTGATAGGCAACCGCCTCAACCACGGGGTAAGGCAATCCCCACAGTCCAAGCAGGTACGCCCCGACGTACTCATTTGACGCTCCAATTATTTCTTTTTCCACCTCAGCTAACAGTTTGTCCGATTCCTTATGGGCTGCAACAACCTGCGCCAGCTTTTCCGGTAAATACTGCGCCAGTACCAGTTTTCCGGTCCTGTGCAATACCGCCGCCATAAAAGCATTTTCAGCGTCATCTTTCGATTGCACCAGCTTTTTTGCAATCTGGGCACACATAAACGATATTTGATACTCTTCATCCAGCGAGAATCCCGGTACCTTATTCGCTATTTTGAAAGACCGGTACATCTCTTCAGACAGAACAATACTTTTAATCATATTCACACCAAGATATGACGCTGCATCTTTAACCTTGCTCATATTTTGCGGCAAACCAAAAAATGCGCTGTTCACCACCTGCAATAGCTTTGCAGAAATTGCGACATCCGTTTCCACTATCTTGCCGACATCCTCCAAAGAAGTATTTTCATCGGTCAGGGCACGAGTTAATTCGGAAAAAACCTGCGGACGACTAGGTAATGAGTCGACCTGACCTATAATTGTTTTTAGTTCGTCTTCCTGAATAAAGCTATGAAGTGACAAGGCACGCCGAACTGCATTGGTTAACTGCTCTGGAGTACAGGGTTTGGAGAAATACTGATGGGTAACGGGAATGGCCTGTAATATCGGTTGTGAGTCGGCATGACCTGACAACACAAAACGGGCGACCTTTGGATGTTTCTCAAATACCTTGGTAAGTAGTTCTGCCCCACTCATTTTGGGCATGCGCATATCGGATATCACGCAATCAAAGTGTGATTCCTCCAGCATCTGCAAGGCCTCTTCACCTGAGGCCGCCATTTCAACTTCCCATTCTTTATTGAACGGTCGCAGCATGCGCTTTAATCCACGCAAGACATCCGCATCATCGTCAACAAACAGCAGTCGTTTTTTCGTCTCCATCGCTTCCCTCGTCATTAACCGCTTCTATTAAGCCAGTTTTAGGTGCAGATATCGGTAACTGAATAATAAACTTCGTCCCCTTACCTTCTTCACTTTCAACATTCACAGTACCAAAGTGCTTATCCACTACAACAGAATATGCAATTGCCAATCCCTGCCCGGTGCCTTTTCCAACCTCTTTGGTTGTAAAAAATGGATCGAAAACTCGGTCTTTAACATCGTCAGGCATACCCTTACCGGAATCCTGTATGGTAATTTCGCATTGGTCCTCAACTAGCCTAGTACCTATTGTGATTTTGCCCAGTTCACCCGAATCGCCAACGATATCCTTAATGGCGTGCGATGCGTTTACTATCATATTCAACACAACCTGGTTTAGTTCATTGGGCAAGCATTCAACTTGCGGAAGATCTGGATCAAGATCAGTCTCCACTTCGGAAACATACTTCCACTCATTACGAGATACTGTAACGGTATTTTCAATATTCTTATTAATATCGGATAATTCTTTGCTTGCCGATCCAGGGTGTGAAAATTCCTTCATTGCCTTAACGATATCCCTTATACGTGCAACACCATCCAATGATTGTTGCGCCGCCTGTGGGATTTCCTCGAGCAGGTACTCCAGATCTACTTCATCAATCTTTTCCTTAACCTGATCTACAATGTCGCTACAGTCTTCCTTTTTCTCTGCGGTATCAAGCAATTGCTGATACAGCTCAAGCAAAGAAGCGATGTCACCAAATGAATCCTGAAAGAAACGTGTATTGTCGCCAACAAACTGTGATGGCGTGTTTATTTCATGCGCAATGCCCGCTGCCAGTTGTCCAATTGCTTCAAGCTTTTGTGAATGTCGCAACTGCATCTCGAAATTGGTACTTTCTTCTTCGGCTTTCTTTAACTCGGTAATGTCCGCAACTGAACCAGCCATTCTTGATGGCGTGCCATCATCTTCCCAATCCGCCTGACCACGAGCCTGTACCCAAATATATCGGCCATCTTCGTGTCGCATTCGATATTGAATATCAAACTGAGTGCCATCTTTAAGATGAGACTGCATCGCGTCCTTTACCTTAGGTAAATCTTCAGGATGTATGCGTTCATCCCAGAATGAGCGTTCAGGCCTGAAAATCTTATAGGTAACACCGAGCATTCTTTTATATTTATCGGTCCAGAACATCTCGTCGGTTGTAATATCCCAATCCCATAGACCAACACCAGCGCCTCTAACGGCAAGGAAATAGCGTTCCTCGCTCCGTGTCAGCTCATCCTCCATACGTTTTCGATCATGAATATCGGATATGGAGCCTGCCATACGCACAGGATCACCTTTGTGATTCCAGACCGCTTGCCCACGTACTAGGAACCAGCGGAACTCGCCGTCTTTTGTTCTCATGCGATGTTCAGAGTGATAGGCAATATCCTGTTCCTGCAGATGCCGCTGAATACCCCGCAATAGCGCTTTCCGGTCATCCGAATGAAAGCAGTCTTTCCAATTTGCCAGAGTTGGAGGGAACTCACCCTCTTCGTAGCCAAGCAAGTTGTAGAATTGCTCTGACAACCATAGTTCGTGCTTGATAATGAACCAGTCCCAAATACCATCGAAAGTGCCCGTTACGGCAAGCTGAAAACGCTGTTCGCTGGAGGTTAGTTCGCAATGCGAGCGATAACGATCAATTGCAGAGACAATCACTCGCTTGAGTAAATCAGGACGTATCTCCTTTTTCGAAATGTAGTCCTGAGCCTCTCGACGTAATCCTTCCAGTATTGTTTTCTCGTCACCCTCCCCTGTTATCATCACTATCGCAGTCTCGGGTGCAGTCATATGCATTTTAACCAGCGTATCAATACCCTGGACATCTGGCAGAGTAAGATCCAGCAATATAATGTCCGTATCCCGATTATGACGAAATGCGTCAATCCCCTCTTTTAAGGTGCCTGCCTGAAGTACGGTAAACTTTATATCTGCAATATTCTCCAGTATGCCTTTGACATACACGATATCGGACTTGGAGTCCTCAATGTGCAATACTTTTATTGCGTCAGGGATTCTGTATTCATCCATATTTTCACCAACTGTTCTTTTCCTTTAAATCCGCGGGCCGTTTATGGAATTAAAATCAGCACAAGCTTGCATTTTTTTGCCAAAAGCATTTACGAAGAATACTTAAATCGCTTTATATTCAACATGTTACATGCTTTCCGGAGCACCATATTTAATGTGCACCAGCGTACGGAACTCGATCTGGACTCGCTTTAAACAAATCGGCGGTGACGGCTTAAACTTAAGCAGATGAAATATGGCGTGCAAATACAGGCTTTTGGGCAACAAATTAGCTCATTTACTGCCAGTGGTTACCATTTATCCAGCAACATAGTATGATCGCGGCCTGGAAAAAACAGCATAATCTAACTCTTATTCATTGGAGCAAAATATGGGATTTTTGTCCGGCAAACGTGCCTTAATTGTTGGTGTGGCCAGCAACAAATCCATAGCCTGGGGGATCGCGCAGGCTATGCATCGCGAGGGTGCCGAACTTGCGTTCACCTATCAGGGGGACCGCATTAAAGACAGAGTAATAAAATTTGCCGCCGAACTAGGCTCAAGTATTGTTGCACCCTGCGATGTTACAGATGATGCTCAAATCGATGGCGTCTACGATGTACTTGGCAAACACTGGGACAGCCTGGATATCCTTATTCATTCTGTTGGCTTCGCGCCGTCCGACCAGATTCGCGGCGATTATCTGGACAACATCACGCGTGAAGGCTTCAGCATAGCCCACGATATCAGTTCTTATAGTTTTGCAGCGCTTGCCAAATCAGCAAAACCAATGCTTGAAAAAAGTGGCAAATCAGCCTTGCTAACTCTCAGCTATCTGGGTGCACTTCGCGCAATTCCAAACTACAACACTATGGGTCTTGCCAAAGCGAGCCTGGAAGCCAATGTGCGCTATATGGCTAAATCAGTGGGAAGCTATGGTGGCCGGGTTAACGCGATATCTGCTGGACCAATTAAAACTCTTGCCGCTGCAGGAATTGGGAATTTCCGCATGATCATCGATCACGTCACCCAAGTCTCACCAATTGGTCGCACCGTAACTCAGGAAGATGTGGGCAATGCGGCTGCATTTTTATGCTCGGATCTAGCGGCAGGCATTACCGGCGAAATTATGTACGTTGACGGGGGTTACAGCACAACCGGCATGGCATTACCGGACGCAAGTTATTAGGTCCAGATTAAGCAAGCTGGATCAAAAACTAACACTTTACCAGCCGCATCAAAAAAGCCCCGCTGCGCTAAGACGGGGCTTTTTTTTGCTTATTACTTAATTACTTATTGCAAATCAGGATGGATAACTATCTCTGCTTGGTCTTTTACATCAGCAATCACAGCTGCAAGATCATATTCACCTCTTGCTTTAACCAAATCGGTAATAAGTTTTTTCTGCTCATCTGCCTTTAGCCATTCCATATCGCCCATGGTCACTTCATTCAGTTTAATGACCGCACTATCACCGCTGGATAAAGAAATTTTTTCGATGGGTAGAGACATATGCATGGTAAAGGCTTTTTGTATTACTTCTCGGGGTGACTCAGTATCATCACGATTAATTTCAACCTTCTTGTATTTAGCACCATGGATTTTTGCCAGTTTTTGTAGTGAATCACCCGATTGAGCAGCATCTACTATCGCATTAGCCACTTGTTGCAATTCACTGCTGGCTTGCTCATTCGTTAAGGTAGATCTAATTTGTTCTGTGGCTTCTGACAGAGTCTTGGTACGACTTGGCTCATGCTCGGCTATTCTTAACACAACCACATGCTCTGGTTCTGCTTCGATTGGAGTGGAGTTGTTTCCTTCCTTTAATACTTCATCAGTAAATGCCGCACTTCTTATTGCAGCGTTTTCAGCGATACCTTTTCCTACAGACGCTGTGAACCAGTCAGATGACTGAACTTCGACACCAATCAGTTCGGAAACAATCTGCAAATCATCGGGGTTCTCAAAAGCCGCATTAGCTAAAGTGTCTAACAACTCATAAAAATCAGGCTCAGCTTCGATTCTGCGAATTTCCTGATCTAACATAGCTGAAACTTCTTCTAAAGGCTGCACCTTCGACTCTATGACTTTATCAACTAAAATCAGATGAAAACCAAAACGCGTTTTTACCGGCTCTGTAATTTTGCCAATTTCTGCTGCATATAATGCATCTTCAAACGGTTTAACCATCGCACCACGCTGCACATCACCAAGCGACCCACCTCGAGATGCCGAACCGGGATCTTCTGAAATATCCTTTGCGAGCTGGGCAAAAGATTCACCTTCCAGAATACGTGTTCGCAGGACTTCAATTTCTTTACGCTTCTCTGCAACAACATCTTCAGAAGCATCTGCGGCTACTTTTACCAGGATATGACTGGCATTACGGATTTCCCCAGTAGCAAACCTGCCTTGCTCAATAGCCTGTTGATAAGCACTCGTAAGTTTGGCATCGTCGACGAGCACATTGGCTGCCAGGGCTGCAAGATCCAGTTCGACGTACTCAATTCTTACTCTTTCTTCGGTTTTATATTTATCTGCGTTGGCAGTGAAATAATCTTCAATATCGTCTGACGATACTTCAGATATTTTCTTTTTATATGTTTCTAGAGGTATCGTAAGGTATTCGAATTCGCGATTTTGATAACGCAACTTGGCGTATTCAGCTACTTCTTTCGGTGTAAAAAATGCAGACTTTCGAATGCTGTCCTGAATTTGCATGGCCAACATTTGATCACGAAGCTGAATTTCATAACCTTGTTTACTTAAACCACGAGAACGTATTTCAGCAGCATATGCTTCCGGATCAAATTGGCCATTAGTTTGAAAAACTGGATCAGCTGTAATAGTACCAATAACCTGTTGAGCAGCCATGCGAAACTGCTTGTCTTCAATTATCTGATCATACAATTCACGGTTAATCAGCATAGCCAGTGTTTGCGTACGCAGAAAAGACTCAGCATCAAAATACGTTGGCATTCGACCACCAAATGACTGTAGCAACTGCTGTCGATTGCGAGCAATCTCACGCTCAAATTCGTTCAAAGTAACTTCAGCGCCATTAACCTTTACGGCAAAACTGTCCTGCCCAATACCCGTGTACTCTTGAACACCCCATAAAACAAACGGGACACTAATTAGAACCACTACAAACCAGGCGATGATGCCTGTTATCCGGTCTTTAATTGCCAGTAACATATCGTTGCCTACGTCTTTGAATTAACCAATACATATTTGCAAGTATGTAATATCTAAAAACAAAGGGCGTCCCGATTTAGGACGCCCTTCCGTCATTAATGGCGGAGTGGACGGGACTCGAACCCGCGACCCCCGGCGTGACAGGCCGGTATTCTAACCAGCTGAACTACCACTCCGACGCTGGTGGGTGCTGCAGGGATCGAACCTGCGACCCTCGCCT
>CAJHXT010000113.1_pt1 | contig 14979 bp, 13 predicted proteins | sample 9198451 | NCBI WGS metagenome assembly CAJHXT01 (sample SAMEA7708326, study PRJEB35096) | sediment metagenome | biome: marine neritic benthic zone biome [ENVO:01000025]; feature: sediment [ENVO:00002007]; material: shallow marine sediment [ENVO:03000034] sea grass bed [ENVO_01000059] ... | reverse complement strand
TTCGTATTTCAATATAACCGGCTACATCGAGCAGCATAAGATACATGGGAGTGGTGGGCAGCATATTAAGACCTGGTCTGTCTCCGATTGTTCTCAATCAATTTAACAAGCCCGTGCTAGCACCCCATTCCACATTTAACAATTAGTGGACCCACTAATTATAATCGCAGTAAATTTAAGGTTAATTCGACTGATACGCGTGACCTTACCTATACTGTACACAGTAACTGCAAGGACTTATCAACTAAAAAGCATAGTTAATAGACTGCAACAACATATTTGTTTAGCATGCGATAAAGCGTGGCGATTAATAAAAATGAATTAGGTGTATAGCGGCTTTATCAATAAACAATATGGTTTAATATTTTCTATAACTTGAGGCTGACACGCTCATACCATGAAATTATTTAAAATTTATAGGGGGGCAACATGAAATATTTTTTTTCTTTTTTTCTTTTTGTTTTTTCCACTAATATTCTATCTGCTGACTCAGCGCAATCAAGCCAAGATCCTAAAAGACCACTTTTTCAGTGTGATGTGTATGCGCTAGATCCCAATCCAGAATGGTCAAATGTTTTTAGATATAAAATTCAAAAATGGAATTATGGGAAAGCTGAATGTGTGACGGAGGGGAATCCTCGCACACTAAAGTTACCAAAAGTAACTCATGGGACAAGTGATTGCTCAGCAGATTATATTTTAAAAGAAATATCTGATGGGTGCAGTGCTGGTGGAAGTGCTGATAAACGAAGATTTAAGGCCGCATGTAATGAACATGATGCTTGCTATGGGACGTTGGGTAAAAGCAAGTCGACTTGCGACAAGAACTTCAAAGCCAATATGGAAAAAATTTGCAGCAAATATCTGCCTACTTGTTTTATTAACTCGACAGCATTTTATGATGCAGTAGTTTTAGCTGGTAAATCTGGTTACGATTGGGATCAAAAGTGGGCTAAGAAGCATTGCTCAAATTCACTCTATAATGTTTGGAAAAAAATAAATGATATTCCACCGATGAATCCTGAGGAACAAAAAATGGATGGTGAGTGTTTTGTTATAAAAGTCGGCCAACCAGTAACGACCGACATGATAATAGTATTGAAAAGTGTTACAAAAATAGAAGCCGAGAAATATGTAGATAAACATTGCACAAACAATCAAAAGATATAGCTCACAATAACCAGGTGTATTATTGAACTCAGCGGTTAACTCAAAAGCACCGGGAATTAAATACAGAAGGACTTAAGAGTTATTGGTAAATACCTCTAAGTACGGGGCGATGAAGCCTTTATCTTTTCTCTGCGAACAAACAAAAAAGGCCCCTTGAATAGGGGCCTTTTACAATTATTCCAATTCGGCGGCCTGCGGTGCACCTCAGGTGAGAGGATTACTCGTCTCTTCCCTGAGACTCGCCCTTCGGGCTCCCCAGCAACTTGTTCCAAGTAGCTGAGTCGTGAAAATTTGTTCCCGAGCGAATGGATTCGCGAGACGAGTCTATTCGCGATGGATCGCGAAATATTATCAATCGAACCGCCTTTTATTTTGTCGGTGGTTCGAATTTCTTTCACACTGATCATCAAAAAAGGCCCCTTAAATAGGGGCCTTTTTTGATGATTGGAGCTGGTGAGAGGATTCGAACCACCGACCGGCTGATTACAAATCAGCTGCTCTACCAACTGAGCTACACCAGCTTTTCTTTAACTATTTCCCAATTCTTAACTGGCCCTTACGGGCTGCTGCTCTCGACCGCTTGTTCCCGACGCGGCCTACCTCCTGCGTCCATGCAGTCGTACACTGAGCTACGCCAGCGAAGGATGCGCATTTTAGGAAATCAGCAGACAATACGCAAATCGATTATTCCAGGCTGCTTTCGCAGTCGCGATCCAGTCGCTGTAGTTCAGGTGTTTCTTCACTTAGCTCGCGCCACAGCGCCTCTGAGTCAACATCGGCGGTATGATCGAAGTCCAGCCAGTAAATGGTGGTATCGCGGTAACGCACCTCCAGATGCGGTCTGAAATCGAAGCGGCGAACCTGCGCCATACGTCTAATGGCGCCGCTTTTTTTGCGGAACAGGCCGAGTGAGATACCGTTTATCTTTTCCAGATCATCTGTGATGATGTAATAGTCACGTACGCCATTTTCAGCCAGCCGACGGGCTTCAGCGACGGCCTCCTCGCGCGTGGCGTAGGGCTTGAGGTAAACCCGGTAGCCGTACTGCTCTTGCTCAACCTTGCTTCTTCTTGAGGCCGGCGCGCCAATATCGTCCAGACGCGTGCTTATCATTTTCGCCGTACCAATCTCCTTAATCGGACCCATGGTATAGCAAAACAATTGAGGGATTTCCGGTTCAGGCTCTGGTTCGGGCTCCGGCTCTAATTCCGCATCAAGCAACTCTTCGGATAATGGCGTTGTGCCCATTATTTGAATATCAGGTAAACCAAGATCAGGCTGTGTTGGCTCGATGGCTGGTGCTTCGGATTCTTCAGCCACCTCTTCGACGATGTCAACGACAGCAGGCTGTTGATGCTCGCTAAGCAGAAGCAGTTTATGCTCAGTCGGAATTTCCGGTAATGTTTCTGCATCGCTATTGCGCAGTTTAATCTGTGTCTGCCAGAGTACCAGTACAAGATTCGCTAACAGCAATATTAAAAAAGTGATTCGCATCAAACTACCCGTCTTTTAGTTCCGCTATGGCCAGCCCTTTCAGCACCAGATCGGGATCATGATGAAACGGTATTCCCAGAAAAGAGCCAAGGAAAACCGCATCGCCACCCGTCAAAACACAGTTGGGCTGCCCGTGCTCCGTCGCCACTTGTTCCACCGCAGCTACCAGTTGTAACAGCGTACCATTGGATACAGCTGAATCACTATCCGTAGCAGGTATTAAGTCGCCGCCACGCACTTGAGGCAAATTTTCAGTACCGATATGTAAGGAATGCCGTGCCAAACGCAATCCCGGCATGATGTAACCACCCAGATGCCGCCCATCAACATCAACTAAATCCAGAGTTAATGCAGTCCCACAATCGCAAACTAAAAGCGGGCCAAAATAAAGCTGGTAACCGGCTATCAGCGCAGCCCAGCGATCAGCTCCAAGCGATTGATAGTTTCGATACGCATTGCGAACTCTTGCGCAGTGTTTGCGACTGACAAATCGCTGCACCTGCACACCAGTAATTTCGCCTACCTTGAACACGACATTCTGATATAGCGTTTCGGCACCAACACAAACCACCGTGGCGGAGCTTATGGGGCTTTCACGATGCAAGCGCATTAGCAGCTCTGAAAATGCCTCCAGGTCCTGCTCCATAACGCCGCTGCGCAATAGTGTCGCGTCCCCATTCGTGAGTCCCCACTTTATACGGCTATTGCCAATATCAATTAAAAATTTCATCTGGATCAACTTGCTCGCACACTGACATCACCGGAAGTGATGGTTTTAATTTCGTTATCAGCTGCTAACAATAACCCACCTGAGTCGTTCACTCCACAGGCAATTCCCGACAGTGTGTGATTGGCGTAGTGAACATCAATCGCCCTGTTCATTAGAGCATCCTTTTCTGCATAAGCTCTTTGGAAAGCAGCAAAGCCCTGCTCAGCAAACTGGTCTAGTGTCTTCACCAATTCGTTAATCAACTCGGCGGCAATTTGATTACGCGATATACGCTGACGCGTGTGCGTCAATAAGTCAGTCCAGGGTTGATCAAGCTCCTGCATCCCCGCATCACCTGCGGCGGTTGAATTGCTGATGTTTAGACCAATACCGATCACCACTTCGCAGGGACCGGCGGCATCGCCGGTAATTTCAATCAGTATGCCAGCCAGTTTTGCCTGCTGACACAATAAATCATTCGGCCATTTGATACCGATATCATGCACACCCACGCTTTCAACAACGTTTGCCACCGCAACTCCGGTAGCCAGACTAAGGCCTGATAGACCGCTGGCATCGCATTCAAATCGATGCCGCAGTGAAATAGCTAGAGAAGTGGCAAATCCGGTAATCCAGGACCGGCCAAAGCGGCCCCGACCGGCGCTCTGTTTTTCCGTCAGGCAGACGGGGATTTCATTCGACTGAATTTTAAACTCGGGCTGCATCAGGTGGTGGTTACTTGACTCAAGCTCCTCGTGAATCTGTAATTGAATGCGCTCATTTGTCTCTACTGGCAGCATTTTCAAGATGGCGTCTTCGTCCAGTAGCTCAATACGGGTTCGCAGGCGATACCCTTTGGCATGCACTGACTCAATAAGCAGCCCCTCCTGTTGCAACTTCTGAATCTGTTTCCAGACCGCGGCCCGACTTAGACTCAATTGTTTACCCAGGCTGCTACCGGAATGAACAGCGCCATCCGCCAGCAACTTAAGCAGTGATAAACGAACACTCATATTTATTCTTCAGACTGTAACCATACCCGACGCGCTGCCCGCTGGTCTTCATTCGCATCTTCGTTAATTTCCAGATAAGAGCATGTTTGTTCCGGTGCCCTTAAACTTAAGTTCAATACCTGTAACTCGTCAGCACGAAAACTATGCAGTTGCAGGGTATCACCGGGACGGCTCTGCTTTAGTTCAGACTGTATATTGTGTTGACTGGCTTTTAACCCATTACAGGCAATCAATTCGTCACCCACCCATAATCCGGCTTGTTGTGCCGGGCTGCCATCGCTAACACGAATTACTTTAAGTGTTCCACCCTGCTTTTTAAATATTGCACCAGTTTCAGTTGGCGGCAGTTCTTCCGGCGCGGCTGGAACGCCGCCTTTATCATGCCAGAACCTGGCCGAGCGTAATCGCAGGTCGATACCGTATGCAGCCAGATGTTCATCCAATGCCAGGTCTTCTGTGCTGTACAAGGCCTGGTTAAAAAAAGCTTTCAAATCGGTGCCTGCTATCTGGCCCGCCAGCTCTTCGACGGTATGCTCGGAAATCCCTTTACCCGTCTTGCCGTATTCAAGCCAAAGCTTACGCATAACATCATCTAGCGAGCATTTGTTTTGAGTGCAATGACGAATCTTAGAGTCCAGGGCCAGCGCCACCAGACAACCTTTAGCGTAATAGCTCACTATGGCATTAGCAGCATTTTCATCCTGTTTATAAAATTTCGTCCAGGCGTAAAAACTGGAATCGGCGATAGATTGCCGCAATCTGCCTTTGCCGCTCAATACGCGTGTAATGGTTCGACCCAGCAATTCCAGATAACTCGCGCTATCGATTAGCCCACAACGCACTAAGGCAAGATCATCGTAGTAAGAAGTCACTCCCTCAAACATCCACAGCAAACGCGTATAGTTTTCTTTTTGGTAGTCGATCGGGATAAATGCTGCGGGCTTAATCCTTTTTATATTCCAGGCGTGAAAGTATTCGTGACTGCAGAGTCCAAGAAATTCACGATAGTGCTCATCAACCGTTCCCCGCCTGCTCGTCGGCAGGCTTTTTCTGGAACAGATCAGGACAGAGGACGCACGATGCTCAAGTCCACCATAACCATCGCCTACCACCATTACGATAAACAGGTAGTGCTTGAAAGGCGCGGCATCCTGAAAAAATCCAATATGGTGTTCACAGATTCGCTGTACATCCTGACACAGCCTGTCTGGTTCAGCATGGTGCCGTCCAAACAATGCCATGCTATGAGGCACTCCATTTGCCTGGAAACGCGCTAGTGTAAACTTCCCCATAGCAACAGGGTGATCAACCAGTTCATCATAGTCTTCCGCCCGATATGCGCCAAACCCCCGCTTATCTGCATTGACCGCTGACATTGCTGTTGCGACATGCCAGCTCTCATAACCGGCTGATTCAGGTGCCCCAATGCTTACGGTGCAGGCCCGCTGTTCCTGTCCGTGCACGCGTAGAAAAACACTGGTGCCGTTAAAAAAACCTTTTTGGGTATCCAGCTTGGCCGCGCGCACAGAATCATCACCGGCATAGACTGTGTATTCAATAAGCAAGTTGTGGGGACAGGGCTCACATTGCCAGCTGTCTTTATCTATGGCTTGCAGGCACAGCTTGCGACCGTCTGTGCTGGCTTGAATGCTAACGATATTTTTTGCGAAATCCCGAATCAGGTAACTGCCGGGTATCCATGCGGGCAGTGATATACGCTGCCCGTCGCTTGACGGTTCAGGTATATGACACTTGATATGGAACAGATGAGTAGTCGGATCAGCCGGTGAAATCTCGTACTGTATACATTGCATTTAAGTTTACTGGCCCGGTATCAGTGCGACGATATCCTCAAAGGCGCATACCCGATTACGGCCGTTTTCCTTGGCGAAAAGCAGCGCCTGATCGGCCTGATTAACCAGAGCTTCACCCAACTCATCCGGCTCGCCAACGACCTCGCCCAGATCAAAAAATGCCAGACCAATCGATACCGAAACATCGACCTCGGTTTCTGTGGTCAACTCGCAAGGCTGTCGTTCAACTGTGATGCGGATTCGCTCGGCAATTTCACCCATCCGATATTTACTGATATCGGGCAGAATGACGGCGAACTCTTCCCCACCCAGACGCGACAGGACGTCGCTATTGCGGACGGTGCGCTGCACAATGCTGGATATATGGATTAGCACCATATCACCGGCAGAGTGACCGAACCGATCGTTAATACGTTTAAAGTGATCAAGATCCATGTACAGACAGCCCACGGCATGCGATTGACGCTGAGCCCGGCTGATTTCCTCCCGCAAGCGCTGGAAAAAATAGCGGCGATTGCTGGCTGATGTCAAAGTGTCTTTAAGGCTAAGCTGCCGCAGGTATTCTATATTGACAGCGTTTTCCAGACTCACGCCTGCCATTAAAGCAAGGCGTTGTAGAAAATCCGTTGCCATATCCGGTTTATAACGGTCAGCATCCAGGCTACCCAGACAAAGCATGCCCAGCAGTAAACCGTGTCTATGCATGGGTAACAGGGCCACGCTCCCCAGCTTGCCCAGCGATACCGGGAAAAAGCGACGATGTTTTTCTTCATCGAAGCCCAGTAGCATGGGCTCTTTTGACATCGCTTCAAGTTCCTGCAGGCCCTTGTAGTCGCTGATCAACTGAATATGATCGAGCAAGCCGGCATTGCGTTCATGATCGGGTGCTTCTTCCCGAAAAATACTCTTAAATATGGCACCAAGCTGATTACCGCTATCGATTAGTATCAACCTCACCACATCCAGGGCAAACGCACCTTTATAGTCTTCCACCAAAACCCTGCAAAGATCCGGTAATGATTCCGCACCCATCAGGCGCAGTTCCATATCCTGAAACTGACGAAGCTTATGCTCGTTAGCCCGGGCACGTTCCATATAGGCGTCTAAACGTTCTTTTAAGCTGCTGGCCGACTCTTCAGGCATATCGACTGCTCTTTGTTTGTTTTGAAGAACGCAATATTATTGCAGTTGGCCTTTAATTGCACCGCTTAAAGAGACTGATTGAAGATTTAGCTTTACAACTGTGAATGGTTTCAAGCTATTATCCGTTTTTCTGTCAGAAATCGACCGTCAACCACTATGAATCAAACCCTTGAAAGCCTGCATAAGCGCGTTTCTATTCCCGCGGATATGCTGGATCTTCCTATTCCGAACGATGAACAACTGGAACAAATTATTCAGGCCGCCGTCACGGCGCCTGATCACGGTGGAATTCGCCCGTGGCGCTTTGTCACCATTCGTGGCGATGCCCGCCATAAATTAGGCCAGGTTTTTTGTGAGGCAGCTCTAGCGGCAAATCCAAAGCTAAGTGAATCCGAGCAGGATTTGATAAAGAAGAAGGCCTTGCGCTCGCCTCTGATTCTGATGGTAGTTGCAGCGGTCAAACCCCACCCAAAGGTATCAGCAGACGAACAGGCCTATTCTGCCGCGGCTGCAACACAGAACGTACTACTGGCAGCCAACGCCCTGGGATTTGGTTCGATCTGGTTAACGGGGCCATTTGCGACCAGCCCTGTAGTCTGCAAAAAACTTGGCCTGAAAGCTGAAGAACGAATCGTGGCGTTTGTCTACCTGGGGACGCCATCAGACCGGGCCCATATCGCTCAGAAAAAAATTCAATCGCGACCGCGCACCGCCGATTTTATATCCGACTGGAATCCCAGCGATTAGTAATGAAAATCTGCCATCTCGTCACACTTTGCCTGTTTTATATATCTGCCAGCGTTGCAGGTGATACCTATATTTATCAGGAAAAAGATGGCACCCGATGGATTACTGATCGGCCGTTAAATCCAAAGGAGTTTACCTATATCGACAAATATGGTCGTCCCACAGCCACTAAATCATGCAAAGGTGTCACAGCAAAAATCCTGGAAAATCGTGCCAGCCGCTATATGCCGACGGTAAAAAATCTCGCCCTGGAACAGCAACTGGACCCACGACTGCTAAAAGCCATTATCACCGTCGAATCCTGCTTTGATGCACGCGCAGTATCTCGTGCCGGGGCACATGGACTGATGCAGCTTATGCCGGGCACAGCCAGAAGTTATGGTGTCTATAATCGTTTTGACCCATATCAAAACCTAAAAGCCGGAACCCAGCATTTTCGCGAATTAATGGATAAGTATAAAAATAATCTCCGCCTCGCTCTGGCGGCGTATAATGCAGGAGCGCACAACGTAAAAAAATACAAAGGGATCCCGCCGTTCAGGGAAACTCGAAATTATGTGAAAAAGGTAATGGAATACTTTGAACGCTATAAACAACAATCCAGCACCACACAGCTCACGCAGTAAGTGCAACTATTGCTTATCGTCGATGTCCATGAGCTGTGATCAAGAATCATTCTAGCAGAGCCAGCTTGGGCTTTGATTAAGACCCTTAAAGCTTTAGAATGCTGGCATCAACAAAGCGGCACTTCAATTACAATATCTGATACGAGATAGAAATAAATATATGAATAGTAAAGTCCGGAAATTGGCTTCGATTAAGTTCTTCCTGTTAGTTCTCTCTGTTATAGCATTCAGTTTCATTGCGATTGCAGTTAAACCAACCCAGGCTGTACCAAGTAAAGCAGATATTGTTACCAATAAAGTTTTTAAACCAGAAAAAGATCACGCGCAAACAACTCGTGCAATTGTTAATACCCTGATACGGCACCACTATCTGGATGAGCGGCTGAATGATTCATTTAGCGAAGAAGTATATGAAAATTATCTTGATATGCTGGATCCGGGCAAAGCACACTTCCTATCTGCAGACATAAAAGAGTTTTCCAAACTTAAAAAAGAATTTGACGATAATCTTGTGCGCGGTAATCTTAAACCCGCTTTTGCAATATACAATCGTTATCATCAAAGAAGACTACAACGAATCAATTACGTGCTGGAGCTATTGGATAATAATTTAGCCTCTCTGGATTTTAATAAGACAGAATATCTCGAACTGGAACGTGAAGATCTGCCCTGGCATAAAGACCTGGAAACGGCAGAAGATTTGTGGCGCCGACTGTTAAAAAATGAAGCATTAAATCTCAGGCTTTCTGAAACAACTGAGGAGGAAATTCTTACCTCGCTTAAAAAACGTTATCGCAACCAGCTACGTATTCTTAAACAGACCAATGATGACGATGTATTCGAATTTTTTATTACCGCCTATACCCATAGCTACGACCCACATACCGACTACTTCCCGCCGGATGAATCAGAAAATTTTGATATTCATATGCGCTTATCACTGGAAGGTATTGGCGCATTGCTTCAGCGCGAAGATGAATACGTTAAGGTTGTTAAACTGATTACCGGAGGACCCGCTGAACGCGGCAAAGAATTACAACCGGCGGACAGAATTATTTCAGTTGGTCAGGGCAAAAACGGCGAACTTCAGGATGTCGAAGGTTGGCGACTGGATGATGTTGTTGACCTGATAAGAGGGCCCAAGGGAACTGTGGTTCGTTTAAAGGTTATTCCAGCCGACAGCACAGACATCGCCACAACAAAAACCATCGCCATTACACGCGATACCGTTAAGCTGGAAGAACAATCCGCCAAAAAGAAGACTATTGAAATCATGCGCGGTGAAACAAAATATAGAGTTGGAATTATCGAGCTACCCATATTCTATCTTGACTATGAAGCAGCGATGGCTGGCGACCCAAACTATCGCAGTAGCACACGTGATGTTGAAAAACTAATTCTGGAACTACTCGATGACAATATCGATGGTTTAATTGTCGATTTGCGCAACAATGGCGGAGGCTCATTGAAGGAAGCAAATGACATGACAGGCTTGTTTATACGGACAGGGCCCATTGTGCAAATTAGAGATGCCAATAATCGCGTTGAATTGCATAGTGACCTGAATCCAAAACTTGTTTATACCGGCCCTCTTGCTGTATTGGTTAATCGATTAAGTGCATCGGCTTCAGAAATTCTGGCCGGCGCGATACAGGACCATGGTCGCGGAATTGTGATCGGCAGTCAGACTTTTGGTAAAGGCACGGTTCAAAGCATGAATCCGCTAAAACCCGGTCGGATAAAATTCACACAGTCTAAATACTATCGGATCAGTGGTGATAGCACGCAGGAGCGTGGAGTGATTCCTGACATCGTCTTTCCCACGGTAATTGATAAAGATGAAATTGGTGAGAGCTCCCTGCCTCAGGCAATGGCGTGGGACCAGATTAAACCAGTACGCTATCGAAAACTTGCCAATCTGTCACCAACCATTGATTACCTGATTAACCGACACAATCAGCGTATCCATGAGAATCCCGATTTTAATTACCTGAACGAACGTGTCAGATTTCTGGAAAATAACCGAAATAAAACCAGAGTGAGTTTGATGGAAAGTGAACGTCGGCAGGAACGTGAAGAAACGAAGTCATATTACCTGGCTATGGAGAATAAACGCAGGCTCGCACGTGACCTAAAACCGTACAAAACCTATAAAGAACTGGAAGAATCGGAAGAAGCTGGCGAAGAAACCGATGAAAAGGAGAAAGAAAGCGACAGTTTACTGCAGGAAACAGGTGATATTTTGATCGACTGGTTGATTTTAGCGCAAAAAAAACTGGCCTTGCACTAAACTATTAGTACCTGCCTCACCATTTCGCGTGCTCACAATCGAGACATTAGAATCATTATGAGGCAGGATTGGATAGCCTGGTAACAATACAGGGCTCTATCTAAATTAAGGTTTCGGCACATTTTGCCGATAAACGATGCTGGTACTCGGTACAGGGATAAAGCATGAACAAAAACGATACCCATGAGCGACGTAATGGCGAAGATCGTCGCAAACACTCGATAACCCCGAAGTTCCCTTTCTATGATTGTTGTGGAAACCTGGTAACACAGGACCGCAGAAATTTGCCAGACAGGCGCCTGGTTGGTTTCTCAGTTGAATGGATTTCTGATCAGGAACTAATCCTGGTATGGCCAAACCTGCCTGAAAATAAAGAAAATTCAGCAGCAATTATTTAGACAAAGTATAAATTTAAAATCCCTTAAACAAATAATTACATTCAAATAAAACAAAAGCCCCATCCCGGGGCTTTTGACTGTGACTTCCTTTTCTTACTCACACATTCCTTGTGTGTATTCAGCTTCCTGCTAAAAGCGTTTTCCTTTACGCAGCGTGTAATAAAAGAATAGTCTATTCAAAAAGTGTTTGCGATGGTAAATCTCCGCGAAAAACTGTAGTCATTGTCTTACTTTTGAACGTGTTGTTATAAAAATTAGATTCAAAACAAAAGCCCCATCCCGGGGCTTTTGATTACGACTTCCATTTCATTTTCACACGACCTTGTGTGTATTCAGCTTCCTGCTAAAAGCGTTTTCCTTAACGCTGATTATGGTTAAAGATTAGTTGAAATAGATAAGAACTGCGATAGCAAAAAGACTGGAAAAACTGTAGGCAATTTCTGACGATTAATATTTTTATATGGTTAAAAAAACAAAAGCCCCTAAAAGGGGCCTTTGTCTATCACTTCCATTTGTAATGCCACACTATCCTGTTCAGTTCCAGCGTCCTGCTAAAACCACATATTCCTTTACGATGGCTTGGTAAACAGCTTATTTGTTTCAATTTTGGTTTACTAGCGAACAAAAACTAAAAGAACTGTAGTCTTTGTCCTACAGATTTCACACATAAACAAAAACCGCCGGTAATTACCGGCGGTATTAATTCAATCAATTTAATTTAACTGAGTAACAATACTATTAGAATAATTATAAAGCTCTTAGTAAACCATATTGTTGTTCAACACTAACCAAAAGATTTAACGATATTTTCGACCATCTTCTTGGCATCACCAAACAGCATCATTGTGTTGTCGCGGAAAAAGAGCTCATTTTGTACACCGGCATAACCCGTTGCCAGGCTACGCTTAACAAACAGGACGGTATTGGCATTCTCAACTTCCAGAATAGGCATGCCGTAAATATCGCTAGTGGGATCAGTTTTCGCTGCCGGATTGGTTACATCATTCGCGCCAATCACAAATGCAACATCAGCTGTTGGGAAAGCACTATTAATGTCTTCCAGTTCAAACACCTCATCATAAGGTACATTTGCTTCAGCCAATAAAACATTCATATGTCCCGGCATTCTTCCCGCGACCGGGTGAATAGCGTACTTAACATCCACACCCTCTGCTTTCAGAAAATCTGACATTTCGCGAACAGCATGCTGAGCTTGCGCAACAGCCATACCATAACCTGGCACGATAATAACGGAGCCAGCATTTTTCATAATAAATGCGGCATCATCTGCGCTACCGCGTTTGACAGGTTTCTCTTCGCCGCTACCGCCAGCGCCGGCAGCAACTTCACCGCCAAAACCACCGAGTATTACGCTAAAGAATCCACGGTTCATGCCTTTACACATAATGTAAGACAGAATCGCACCCGATGAACCCACCAGAGCGCCGGTAACAATCAATGCTTCATTATGCAAGGTAAATCCAATACCAGCTGCCGCCCATCCAGAGTAGGAGTTCAGCATTGAGATTACCACCGGCATATCAGCGCCACCGATCGGAATAATAATCAAAACACCGACGATAAACGCGATAGCCGTCATGCTCCAGAACCATGTCCCGGATTGTTCAAAGCAAAATGCCGCGATCAAGGCAACAATTGCGATCCCGAGTAAGGCATTAAGTGGGTGCTGACCTTTGAAAACAACCGGTGCACCGGAAACCAGACCCTGTAATTTCGTGAATGCCACAACGGAGCCGGAAAATGTAATAGCCCCTATTACAACACCAAGGGTCATTTCAATACGGCTGGATATAAAGATGGTTCCTGCATCATTCAATAAATCAAATGCTGCTGGATTTAAAAAGGCCGCCGATGCTACAAGCACTGCCGCCATACCCACCAGACTGTGGAACGCAGCAACCAGTTGCGGCATATCGGTCATAGGAATTTTCGCCGCGATACTTAAACCAATTACGGCGCCAATAGCCAATGCGATAACTATCCAGGTATAAGAAACAATTTCCGGGTTTAGTGCAGTAGTGACCACAGCGATGGTCATACCAAGAATACCAAACACGTTACCCCGGCGTGATGTTTCCGGAGAAGACAAACCACGCAAGGCGAGAATAAAAAGTACGGCTGCTGTTAAATAAGCCAATGCAATTACTGATGTCATGATGCCTCCCGCCTACTTCTTCTTTTTGTACATGCTAAGCATGCGTTGTGTGACGGCAAAACCGCCGAATATATTGACTGAGGCCAATATCATGGCGATAACACCCAGTACTTTGGCTGCGCTAACACCTTCTGGTCCGGCAGCAATAAGTGCGCCGACGATAATAACACTCGAAATAGCATTAGTTACTGCCATCAAGGGTGTATGTAGTGCAGGTGTTACGCTCCAGACCACGTAGTAACCGACGAATATCGCCAGCACAAACACGGAAAATTGCGATAAAAATTGCGTTTCCATTGAATTAAATCCTCAAATAAGTTCTTTCTTTGAAGTCATCTTTTAGAGATAGACGCTTAGCTGCCTTGAAAAGCCGAATTAACAACTTTCCCATCATGAGTCAGAGTGACTGCTGCAACGATTTCATCTTCCCAGTCGATCTTTAGCTCTTTGCTTTCCTTATCAATCAAGGGCTCCAGGAAATTTAATAAATTCTTGGCATACAAAGCGCTTGAATCAGTAGCAACCCGGCTAGGCACGTTGTAATGGCCAACAACTTTTACACCATTCACATCAACAACTTCACCAGGTTTTGACAGTTCACAATTACCACCCTGTTCAACCGCCAGATCGATAATAATCGAACCTGGTTTCATGCTTTCTACCATTTCCTTGGTAATCAGCACCGGTGCCTTTCTGCCTGGAATTAACGCCGTACAAATGGCGATATCCTGCTTCTTCATGGTTTCAGCAACGAGTTCAGCCTGCTGGCGTTTATAGTCGTCACTCATTTCCTTAGCGTACCCACCGGCAGTTTGCGCCTCGGCGGTTTCTTCACTTTCAACCATTACGAACTTGCCACCCAGGCTTTCAACTTCTTCTTTTGCCGCTGGGCGAACATCGGTAGCAGAAACAATGGCACCCATACGCTTGGCAGTCGCAATGGCCTGCAAACCGGCAACACCGGCTCCAAGCACCATCACTCTGGCGGGTGCTACAGTTCCCGCAGCCGTCATCAGCATAGGCATACCGCGGCTAAATTCATACGCGGCATCTATCACAGCACGATAGCCTGACATATTGCTCTGTGAGCTCAGGATATCCATGCTCTGTGCACGGGTGATACGTGGTAGCAGCTCAAGTGAACAGGCAGTAACGCCTGCTTCAGCATAGGCTTTTACACTATCTAAGTCGGCATAAGGTGAGAGCGCACCGATAACGATTGCGCCTGACTTTATTAATGCCAGCTCATCCAGCTCGCCTTCGCCCTTGCGAAGTGGTCGCTGGACCTTTAAAACAATATCAGCATCCTTCACGGCATCAGCTGCACTGCCAGCAATACTGGCACCTGCATCTGCGTAAAGTTGATCAGGAATCTGACAAGACAAACCGGCGCCTGCCT
>CAJHXT010000048.1_pt1 | contig 15051 bp, 18 predicted proteins | sample 9198451 | NCBI WGS metagenome assembly CAJHXT01 (sample SAMEA7708326, study PRJEB35096) | sediment metagenome | biome: marine neritic benthic zone biome [ENVO:01000025]; feature: sediment [ENVO:00002007]; material: shallow marine sediment [ENVO:03000034] sea grass bed [ENVO_01000059] ... | reverse complement strand
TTAATATCTTTACTGATTTTTGTGAACCGATGCCAGCATACCGCATCTAATGGCGGTGAATATCACGTATAGCCTGATACGAACTTACAGGCTTAGATAGCTATCTTTAAATACTGAATTAAACTCTCTGGAGGAATCCACCAATGGTTAAAAAAGCTAATTTTTCTTCACTTGTTGCCATACTCGGTATGGTAATGGCAATTGCATTTCTGGCTAGCCCCGCAGTTTATGCAGACGAAAACCCATTTAGTTTATCTGATACAACCAGTGGCATCGTTGTCGCCGGTAAAGATGGTAAATGCGGTGAAGGCAAGTGCGGCGATGGTAAGGAAAGCAAGTGCGGTGAAGGTAAATGCGGCGATGGCAAGAAAGGCAAGTGCGATGAAGGTAAATGCGGCGATAGCAAGGAAGGCAAGTGCAAACACGAAAAGAAAAGTAAATGCGGTGAAGGCAAATGCGGCGACGGCAAGGAAGGCAAATGCAGTGAAAGTAAATGTGGTGACGGCAAATAATCCCCTTACTTTTTATGCACCTGTTCTTCCAGGGACGCTCTGAATAAATCAGAAGTACCTGAACAGGGTTCACGACAAAACGGGTCGATATCGACCCGTTTTTTCTTTCTACCAGTTTTTCAGCATCAGTTAGAAATGTACATTCAATCAATCCAGTCACAAGCTTGCTGCGTATAAAACAATTACAAGCTAATCCACAGCTAAGGAACAAAATGAAGAAACAGCTTAAATGGCTGCGCTCAGCTCAAACTCAGCTCGATCAGACAAAATCTGTAGATTTTCTGCCTCCACTACTGTTACGTATTTACCTGGTACCCGTATTTTGGGTTTCGGCTAATAACAAGTGGAATCCGTTAGACAAAAGCAGTTCACTGGATCCAATCATCCAGTGGTTCGGAAACACTGAGTGGGGACTTGGGCTGCCAATGCCCACATTGATGGCCATATTAGCCTGGTCGGCAGAATACTTCGGAGCGCTACTACTGCTTTTTGGTATTGCTGTACGCTGGATATCCATACCGCTCATGGCAACTATGCTGGTCGCTGCGATAACAGTTCATTGGCACAACGGCTGGCAGGCTGTACACGATATGATGTCGCCATGGGCATCGGAAAATGCTGGTGAAGCATTGGTTAGGCTGGCACGCGCCAAATCAATCTTAAGTGAACACGGTAACTATGATTGGCTTACGGAGCATGGAAACATAATTGTTTCGAACAATGGAATCGAATGGGCAGCAACTTACTTTATTATGCTTTTAGCCCTTTTCTTTGTTGGCGGTGGACGCTGGGTCAGCGTTGACTACTGGATTAGAAAGACTCTCATTAAAGAATTATAACTACGGTAGGGTAAATCTTTATTGCAATCCCTACTCTGTTTTTAGTGCCCTTTCAGCTCGCGTGACGAGAACGTATTGGTTGTATAACGATGCACATTAACGTTATCAGACCAAAAATCGCTCGCTAAGCCGGCTTTCGTTTTAAGCTCACCCAAAAAATCCTGTTTTTCCTGAAAGTGATCCCAGACCTTTGGCAGAAATGTTGCCTTGTAATGGCCTACTTCAAGTACCACGCCATCTACGCCAGGGCGTAACTGATTAACCAGGCTTTCCTCACTCTCAGATTTAATCGTTTGCAAGGGTGATAGCACAGAGATTTCAATTTGCAGCTTAAGGAATTCATTCCAGCTGACCGGTTCAAATCGCGGATCCCTGAAAGCGGCAGCATAGGCATTGTGTGCAACATCTTCAATTAGCGCCCGTGTCGGCTGTAAGTTGCCAATACAGCCTCGTAGTTGCCCATGTAAATAAATGGTAACGAAACTCGCCGCCCGGTCACCCAGGCTATTTTGATAATCCTTCTTCAGTACCGGCTTGAAGCGTCCCGCCTCGAGCCCATAAGCGATGGTATCCTCCGCAACACTCAACAGGGACAATCGATCATCTTCAGATAAACTAATGCAATTCATACGCACCATAGCCTACAACGTGCTCACGGCAACCAGCGGTATCCCCGGAATTTCGCAAATCGATCACCGATACGTGCAAGTTATGCGCTTTTGCGACTACTATCAGCCCGTTTATCGCCACACAACCACAAGCTTGCTCACCATCTAAGTGGCCGTCTAACTTCTGTATTGCCTGGGTTGTTTCAGCATCCAGAATTTCCGCCTCTTCGTAGGGTCGGTAATGGCTTAAATCAGAGCTCACCACAATCAGCGTCTCCTTGCCTCCCCAGACACACTCGATGGCCTCTGCCACTTCATCTGGCTCAGCACTGCCTACAAGCATGGGCACTATCTTGAATTTAGGCAGCACAACCTGCAAAAAGGGCAGGTGTACCTCAATGCTATGTTCCATCATATGCGCTCGCTCTGATTCACAAATTTGATCAAGCGACATAAGTTGTCTGCACGCCTCCGCGTCCACTTCCACTTTTCCAAGCGGTGTCGCAAATGCTTTAGATTCAGGTAGCGCAATACCGTCAAGTGGTATTCTATGGGACGGGCCCAGTATGATGACTCGCTCAATTGCGGCGGCAACAGATCGTAACTGGCTATAAGCCGTTGCGGCCACAGGCCCGGAATACAAATACCCTGCATGCGGTACTATCAGGACCTTAGGTGTTACACCCTGCCGACTATTTGCCTCCAGCAAATCGACTATTTGTGAACGGAGTTCTTTTGCATCATGGGGATAAAAAGTACCCGCCACTGCCGCTTGTCGTGTCAACATAATAACGATCCCTCTGCTTTTTATGTTAAATAACCGATTGGGCTTACAATTCGATTATAGCTGTCTCATTCATTATGGGTAGTCAACAATGATGTACAGTATCGCAAAATCACTTACTGATGCTTAACGATGTTCCAAATTTTGTCCAACTCATCAAGATCACAATCCTTGGGATTCCGGCCGTCTTCCGCCAATAGCGCCTCCAATTTAGCAAATCTGTCCTGAAATTTGCAATTTGCAGCGATCAAGGCAGATTCAGCATCCACCTTTAAGTGTCGGGCAATATTGACGCATGAAAAGAGTAGATCGCCCATTTCTTCCGAAATTTCGTCTGCACAGCCCTTGTCCAGGGCCATCTCCAGTTCATCGATTTCCTCCCGTATCTTTTTAATCACATCGTGATGCGTATGCCAGTCAAATCCAACATTTGCCGCACGCTTTTGCAGCTTTTGTGCACGCTTTAATGCGGGTAGCACCAGTGGAATGCCATCCAATACGCCGTAAAACTCCTTCTGCGCCCTTTCCCGAACTTTCTCCTCCTCCCAGGTTCGCTTCACTTGTGCTTCATCCTGCGTCCTTTGGTCTGGTTCGCCAAAGACATGAGGATGACGACGAAGCATCTTTTCACAAATCGCTTCCTGCACTTCTTCAAGCGTGAAATTACCGCGCTCTTTGGCAATTTGTGCATGAAAAACGATCTGCAGTAATAAGTCTCCCAGTTCATCCCGAAGCTCATCGTAGTCGCAACGATTGATCGCATCGATTAGCTCGTAAACCTCCTCCAAGGTATAAGCGGCAATACTGCTAAAATCCTGGCGTTGATCCCACGGGCAACCCGTATCTGGATCGCGCAGGCGAGCTACGATATCGATCAACTTCTGCAAATTCATCGTTTTTTGTCTCTATAAAATAATAAGGGCGATAGTTTCTACTATCGCCCTTATTATGATAATTAATTATCTGGACTAATAAGAGAATCTGACACCAAAATGTGCGCTGTCATCCAACACATGGTCCAATCCCCCAGTCTCCAATTTCGCTTCCAAATTTCGATAGCCAATGTAAATACGCGTAGAAGGTGCAACCTCAAGCTCAAACCGAATGTGCGCATCAATAATATCTTCGTTGTCACCAAATGACGTAATATTCGGTGCATAAAATATTTCGGCGCTAATTGCCATTGGTGTGCGTGAAGGGAAGATATAGCTGGCACTACCCCCAACCGCGAGACCGGCAATAATTTCATCATTATCCCCAGCCGGCACCACTTCTCCGTTGACAATCTTGCCCGGAGAGCGATCCAACTGCGCTGCAAATAGCCTGGCACCAGCACCAAACTGCAGGGCACGGTTTTGACCCGCTGAACTTCCGGTAATCAGAGCGCCTAGCATTAAGGCAACATCATCATTTTCATTAAAAAGTAGCGCAGCTCCAACATTAGCACCACCGATTCCAATCTGAGAATCATTGTCGAAGAGATACTCGAATTGGGCTACTTCTTCCCCTAAGCGAATATCTACACCGGCTGACTGCACCTGCGTGTTTGCAAAGACAAGCAAACACAATAAAAATAAACAACGTATCATAAGCACTCCTCAATACGGTATTATTAAACTGTTGCCCATACCTCAGGGCCGGATTATACCACGCCTATTATTAACTGCTTGTGTGACGATGTCGGAAAAGCAAGAACAAAACAGTATTTGTTGTGAAGACGCAGACATACGCCTGCGAAACCTCAAACTGTGGTCCAAATCACAGCTAGGTGTAAATTCCCTTGTAGTAAAACCTGCTTCTGAAGATGCCAGCTTTCGTCGCTACTTCCGTCTATGGGTGAATGATAAAACCTATATCGTAATGGACGCCCCCCCAAATAAGGAGAATTGCGAACCTTTTATCGATATTTCAGATCGTCTTCGCCAACACAATATTCGTGCCCCAAAAATTCATGCCAAAGACCTCAAACAGGGCTACCTGTTGCTGGATGATCTGGGCAGTACCTCGTATCTAACTGCATTAGAATCAAGCACGGCGAATAGACTGTATGGTGACGCCCTTGAAACCTTATTACGTATGCAAAAAAATGTTCCTGCTCAGGATCTACCACCGTACAATCACCAACAACTGCAAAACGAGATGGAATTGTTTACTGACTGGTTCTTGACAAAACATTTGCAGTTATCATTGGATAAAAACGACAAAGTAGGGCTCAACAGTTGTTTTGAGTTATTAATTTCCAGCGCGCTGGCACAACCAAGGGTCTTTGTCCACCGAGATTATCACTCTAGAAATTTAATGGCCTGCAAAAACAGCAATCCTGGTGTGCTTGATTTTCAGGATGCCATGCACGGCCCAATCACCTACGACCTAGTATCGCTACTGCGGGACTGTTACATTAAATGGCCAAAAAATCAGATTGAGAACTGGTTGAGGATTTATTATCAGCTACTTACTGAACATAATTTGATTACTAAGCCTTATGAAAAATTTAAGACCTGGTTTGACTGGATGGGAATGCAACGCCATTTAAAAGCAATAGGAATCTTTTCCAGATTAAAGTATAGAGATGGTAAATCAAGTTTCCTTAAAGATATCCCCAGAACATATAGTTATATTGTAGAGGTCTGCAATCACTATCCAGACCTAGCTATCTTTTCTGAGACAATGGCAAAACTACACGTTCACGAGCGAGTATCTCAGTGAAAGCAATGATTCTGGCCGCCGGACGTGGTGAAAGAATGCGACCACTGTCAGACAGTACACCTAAACCATTGATGGAAGTAGGCGGGAAGAAACTTATCGAATATAGGCTTGAAGCTTTACGTGCCGCTCAAGTATACGAATGTGTAATTAATCTTTCGTATCGAGCAAAACAGATCCGAGATTTTTTAGGCGATGGAAAACGCTGGGGAGTGTCCATACAATACAGCGATGAAGGCGACACGCCTCTTGAATCAGCTGGCGGAATAATCAATGCGTTGCCGCTTCTGGGTGACAACTTATTTATATTGATTAATGCGGATATTTGGACTGATTATAATATTAGCTTACTGCCCAATAAATTGGCTGGGCTTGCCCATCTCGTTATGGTCAATAATCCTCAACACAATCCCGAAGGCGATTTTTACCTCGAATCAGGCATGCTGGTAAGTAAAGCTGTTCAAAAGTTTACCTATAGCGGTATAGGTGTATTCAATCCTACTTTGTTTAAAAACCGCAAACCCGGTCGACAAGCACTAAAGCCTATTTTGTTAAATGCCATAGAACAAAAATTAGCTAGTGGGGAATACTATCGTGGTCAGTGGTCAGATATCGGCACCCCTGAACGCCTAACTGATATTCAAAGTATCACCGAAAATTCGCAGTATGCATCATGACTTCCAGTAGTAGCTGGAAGGATAATACTGATTTACTAACGCGTTAATGCAATTCATGCTGCACTTGTAAATCAATCTCGGCACAACCCTGCTTAAAAATATACTGGCACTGGCAATAAGGATATCAATCTTTGATATTACATATCCCTCTAAGGTACTATAAAAATTCTATACCATTTTCTATTTTAAATAGAGAAATAAGCTTACTTCTTAGATGAACCAAGCGGATCCAACCATGAGCAGAACACATTTCGTAAATAAATGTATTTTCATGCTTCTGATATTATTTGGTTGCTTTCCGCTGGCGAAATCAGAAACGCAAGAGACCAACATTGACCACGATCGAACTAAGGTAATTGATGCCACTGAGATATTAGCCTTGAATTCAACCATGCGCAGCATGGTAGATTTATTCGTCAAACCAATAGGTAACAAGCAGCGTCGCGCGGAAGCACTTTACGAACTAATGTTTGCTACCGACAAATTTGGACTAAGATACGAAGCTAGCAGCACTAAAACAGCAATTGAAACTGTTGAGTCTGGTTCCGGTGATTGCGTATCACTTGCCAATGCATTTGTTGCGATGGGACGCTATGCTGGCCTGGAAGTAAATTATCTGGATGTCAAAGTACCAAATAATTGGCAACGTCAATCAAACTTAATTTATAAACTGACACATGTCAGCGCATCGGTGAAGATATCATCCAAAGATTACCTGGGTATTGAATACACATGGATGGGGTCAATTGGTGCCGTAAAACCCAGAATAAGAAAGGATGAAGGCGCGTTTGGATCTTTTTACAGAAACAGAGGCATCGAATTGTTAATGCAGAACAATCTTGATGCGGCATTAAAATACCTGCTACGCGCAACTGATATCGACCCTGATGACTCAAACAACTGGTCTAGTCTTGGCCTGGCATACAGACGTCTTGATCAGCTTGATAATGCGGAACAGGCCTACCTGAAGGCAATTAGTATTGATAAGTCTGATATGACTGCATTGAATAACCTTTCAATCCTTTATCAATTACTGGGTAATTCCAAACTATCAAACAAGTACGAAAAAAAGCTTGAGCGATACCGAAGAAAAAATCCCTATTACTTGAGTAAATTAGCCAATATTGAAATAGAAAGAAAAGATTATTCTAAAGCATTAAAACTTATTAAAAAAGCAATAAAAAAACACAAGGAAGAGCATGAGTTTCACTATGTTGCTGCCAAGATATATGCTCACTTAGGTGATTCAAGGGCAGCAAAATCCAGCTTGGAACTTGCGGAAAACTATGCTCGCGAGTCGCGCAATCGTGACCTATATAGCAGAAAACTGGAACTGCTCAAAGACCTGGAAAACACAAAAGAATGAACTAGGAAACAGTATTTCCCGGTTTTGATTTGGATTTAGATTTCTGTAAATTACTAGCAATAGTGGCCGATCGATCTTTTATAAACCTTAACCACTTTCTTGCCCAGGCAAATTCCAGACCCAAGATAGCCAGCCCCAGAGGGATAAAAACCAAGGCAGGCCCGGGAGTAAAAATAAGAATTACACCAAAAAGCACTACTGTAACGCCCATTGCCGCTACAACCAGTTTCCGCGCTGTCTTATATGCCATTTTTAAAGATTTACACATTTTTCAATATCGTTTCTATGCGCGTTCACGATCAAACTCGATGCACAACAGGTATGTTTAGCAGTAGTCAAAACATCCCACGCTATCCGCTTAACCTAATTGTACGCAACCAATATCTTGAAAACTCAAGATGAGGTCACAACTTTCATAAGAACGGCATTGTGTAGATTTTCTTTGAGATCAATCAGTGAGAATACTGGAAGCCTGTTCATCCGCATGATAAGAAGAACGAACCATTGGACCACTCGCAATATGAGCAAATCCGATTTCATAGCCAAATATTGCCAGTTGATCAAACTCTTCAGGCGATAAATATCGTTTCACTGGCAGATGATGTTTGCTTGGCTGTAAGTATTGCCCCAGAGTCAACATATCCACATTATGATGACGTAGATCCTGCATAACATCTTTTACTTCATCCAATTCTTCGCCGATCCCAAGCATAAGTCCCGATTTTGTTGGAACGTCTACGTGCTCCTGCTTAAATTGTTTAAGTAATTGAAGCGACCACTCATAAATTGCTCCTGGTCTGGCCGCACGATACAAACGAGGTATTGTTTCAAGGTTATGATTAAATACGTTGGGCGTTGCACCTTCGAAACAAGCTAACGCCTTGTCCATTTTGTTTCTAAAATCAGGCACTAATATCTCAATTCGAGTATCTGGACTGGTTGCTCTTATTGCGCGAATACAGTCCGCATAATGGGCTGCACCTCCATCCCGCAAGTCATCTCGATCAACCGAAGTTACCACAACATAACGTAAACCCAATTGCTTTATTGCATCTGCCAAATTTCGTGGCTCGTTATCGTCAAGCGGGTCAGGCCGACCATGCGCGACATCGCAAAATGGGCATCGTCTTGTACAAATATCGCCCATAATCATGAAAGTTGCCGTACCTTTATCAAAGCACTCGCCAAGATTTGGACAACTTGCCTCCTCGCAAACTGAATGCAACTCTAGCTCGCGCAACATTTTCTTAATGTGTTGTACTTTAGGGGAGGCATGAGATTTGGCTCGAATCCAGTGTGGTTTACGTACCAGCTGCTCGGACGGCTGAATGCGCACAGGTATTTTGGCCAGCTTATCGTGGCCGCGTTTATGCTTGTCTGTTGTCAAACGTGATGGAGCTGTGTGATTAGAACTGGTCATATCGTCACTGAATGGGAAAACCTTGCCTAAAAGTGTACCACGGAAATAACTCAGCGCTTATATGACGCTATGGAGATACAGATTCCGAGCATTACGATACTTCTTGCAGGACATAACCGCCCATACTGGAAATTATATTTTTCAGACGTTTTTTTAAATCCACAATTGACTCGGAAACACCCAAATCGCGTAGCTGGGTAATCTTAAGCCCTTGGTATCCGCATGGATTTATCCATTCATACGGCGTCAAATCCATACCAACATTCAGCGCAAAGCCATGATAGCTAAAACCTCGACTTATGCGCAGCCCAAGCGCAGCAACTTTACTATCGCCTACATAAACGCCTGGAGCGTCTTTCCTGGCGTGAGACTCTATGTTGAGCTGTTTCAAGAGTTCAATCACCACATTCTCCAACAGGCTAACCAAAGCTCTGATACCAATTTTCTTTCTGTGCATATCAAATAGCGTGTATGTAACAATTTGGCCCGGACCATGATAAGTAACCTGCCCCCCTCTATTGGAACGAATTACAGGAACATTGTGAGGATCGAGCAAATGCTGTGCCCGGCCACCTACACCAAGCGTAAATACCGAAGGATGCTCGACAAACCATAACTCATCCGTCGTGTCAGACAGACGTGTGGAAGTAAACGCCTGCATTTCTCTCCATACGGGCATGTATTCACGGCGACCGAGTTCTTTCACTATAAGTTTTTCTGTCATGGTGACGGGTTGCTGTAACTAGAGTACGTACAAAATTTGGGGATGACCGGTTAATTCCTGGTAAATCGCATCCAGTTGTTTTCTGTTTTCTGCAGTGATACTTACTGTCACGCTGATAAATTTAGCATTGCTGCTAATATTAGTTTTTACTTCTATTCCACTCGAGTTGGGCGCGTGCTTGCCTACAAGATCGACAACCAGGCGTTCAATGTCATGCTCTTTTCTCCCCATGGCCTTTATGGGGAATTTACATGGAAACTCAAGTATGGATTCTTGCTCTGACATCTATATATCTTAGTACACCTCGCCAGAAATCAGGAGCTGCTTGTACTGACGATAGTAGCTCGCCATCTGTTTTAAGAAAGGTCCAGGCTTGCCATCTCCAACCGGTTTACCATTTAAACGTGTAACAGCAACGACCTCTCTAGTCGAACTGCTTAGCCAGATTTCATCGGCACCTTTTAACCGCTTTTCTGCTATTGGCTCTTCGCAACAGGATAACTGGTTCGCCTGAGCAAGCTCCAGTACCAGATCTCGTGTAATCCCAGGCAACAAATCTTTACCTTTAGGCGGAGTGAAAATTTTTCCTTCTTCTACAATAAATATATTTGCTGTCGTACACTCCTTCGCAAAACCATCCCGTACCAGGATTGCTTCGTCATATCCGTCATCAGCAGCCTGTTGTCGCATTAATACATTTGGTAACAAGGAAACTGTTTTCAAATGGCATAACTTCCAGCGGATATCATCCAAAGTGATTACGCTTGCCCCATTTTCAATAATATTCGATGCCGGGGTTTTTAACCCGGAGCTCATGACAAAAACTGTAGGCTCGTATGAATCAGGAAACAGGTGGTCCCGTGTCATGCCGCCCCCCCTTGTCACTTGCCAGTAAAGCAACTGTTCATTCCCGCCATTTTCCTGTATCACCCTGGACACTATCTCTCGCCACTGTTCTCGCGTGAGCGGATTGTCCAGTTTAATACCAGCCAGACTATTATTCAGCCGGTCAATATGCTGCTCCAATCTAAATGGATGACCACCATAAACAGGCAGCACCTCATAAACACCATCAGCAAACAGAAACCCTCTATCCAGAACCGATATTTTTATATCTTCAAGTGGCAGATAACTGCCATTAATATAAGCTATGTTCATTGCAAAAGGTAAATAACCTTATCTATTATTCTCTGAAATACATTTCCACGATCAATTGAATTCAGGGCGTGCAATGATCGTTGTTGTATAAGCTTCTGATCAAGAAAAATCTCAACTGACCCAATGGAATCACCTTCTGTTACAGGGGCATTTACTGTTTTCCTAATATTCAAAACAGGCTTTAAGCTATTGTACTGCCCACGGGGAATGGTGACATACATATCTTTGCTGATACCAACACCCAACTGCTCCTCTACTCCCTGCCAAATACGTATGGTTTTTAGCGACTCGCCAGCGACAAAAAGCTGGTGCGTCTCATAAAATCGAAATCCATAATTAAGCAGGCTTTGGCTGTACTTTATTCGCCTGTCAGCACTTGAGGCACCCATAACAACAGCAATCAAACGCATACCACCGCGCTGCGCAGAAGCTGCCAGACAATAACCAGCAGATCTGGTATGACCTGTTTTAATGCCATCTACACTTTCGTCCTTCCATAACAGCCTATTACGATTTGACTGCGAAATATTATTGTAAGTAAAGCTTTTTTCTGAGTAGAGACCATACATTTCGGGGAAATTGGTAATCAGTGCCTGACTCAATAGAGCAACGTCTCGTGCACTGGTATAGTGACCAGATACCGGCCAACCGGTTGTGTTTTTGTAATGAGTATTTTGTAATTCCAAGCTATCAGCAGCATCATTCATCAATTTCACAAAATCATCTTCGCTACCTGCAACGTGCTCGGCAAGCGCAATTGCCGCATCGTTACCAGACTGGACTATCAGTCCTCGCAGTAAATCAGCAATGCTAACTTTACTCTCTACTTCTGCAAACATACGAGAGCCTTTGATCCAGCCGGACACTCCGGGATTCCGCCATGCTTTCACACTGATTTCTGCCGTCTCATTTAATGACAAGCGGCCAGCGGCCAGCTCTTCAAACACCACATAAGCCGTCATTATCTTGGTAATACTTGCAGGCTCAATTTGAGCATCTGCATGATGCTCAGAAATTACCTCGCCGCTGTCTACATCCTTCAGAATATAAGCTTTAGCACCAATAGAGGGTGCAGCAGGAATAGGAACTTGCTCTGCAAGCGCCGAAGAAAAAAATATATTAAACAATATTATGGTAATAATCTGAGCTAATTTCATTTTTATGCTATTCAAGTGAGACGTACCAATAGAGATTGATTTGTTTCCGATAAACTTTATTAGATAAAAGAGTAAGTTGAGCAATCACTCGACCACAATCCGATAGTCTGCGAAACGCAACTCCTCCAGTCTTTTTGTAATTTCATCTGTTGCCGAAACGGAATGTATCGGGCCAATTCGAACACGATGCACTACCCGGCCACCTTCTTCTACGCTTTTTATTGCAGCATCATTGAATTGTGCTACAAGTAATCTGTGAACCATATTTTCGGCATTACTTCGGATTGAGAAAGCACCCAGTTGAATATAGATGCGATCTCGCAAATGAGATTCGTCTCGCCAGTCATCTACTCCTGTATACCTTGATTTAAACCTTGCATTTGACGCCGCTACTCCAGGTTGCACGGCGACCACTTCCACTAACGCCGTTCCATCTCGAACCATATCGAGCTTCTCCGCGCCGGTAAATGACAAGTCTATAATTCGATTGTCTATGAAAGGCCCTCGGTCATTCACACGAACGATAATGCTACGCCGGTTTTTCAGATTAGTTACCCGCACGTAGCAGGGTAAAGGTAGTGTTTTATGTGCCGCGGTCATAGAATACATATCATAGACCTCACCATTCGAAGTACGGCGCCCATGAAATTTTCGTCCATACCAGGAAGCGATGCCCCGTTCACGATATCCGTTTGCCGTTGCTAAAACAAAATATCGTTTCCCATTTTGCACATATGAATCAGGATTGCCTTGCTTACTCAGTGGTTCAGCACGCGGAACGGCATCTCTGACGCGAGCAGTACCTGCTATTCGTCCTGGTCCATCCGAAACACAGGCGCATAATACATACAAACCAAAAATCGTAAGTAAGACCCTAACCATTAAATATCCGCCACAACGTTAGCTTGCATTTCCTGGTAATACTGCTTAATTTGATTGCCAAGCTGGAACACAGCCATAGAGTACATGGAGCTGTTATTGTAGCGCGTAATAACATAAAAGTTTTTTAGCCCTAACCAATACTCTGATGCCGCCTCCTTTTCTAGTTCAATAAGCACCGCGGATTTTTCAGTATCAATTTCTGACTCCAGGCTAACGCCAGCAGCAAGCAACTCACCCAGCTTCAATTCAGGTTTAAGCCCTTTCCGTCCTCGCCCAACCGCCAGTTCCTTTGCTTCTTCCTTCACAATTTGTGCAGGCAGAACTATCATCTCGCCAGCCTGCCAACCGTGCCGCTTAAAATAGTTTGCAACACTACCAATCGCATCAACCGGATTGGTCAATAAATCACGTACACCATCACTATCAAAATCTACAGCATAAGCACGATAGCTACTGGCAATAAACTGCGGTATACCCATAGCACCAGCATATGAGCCTCGAACTTCCAGAGGATTTAATCTCTCATCCCGGGCCAGCAATAAAAATGACTCCAGCTCGGATCGAAAAAATGACTTGCGGCGTTTACCATCAAATCCCAATGTAACCAGCGAGTCGAACACAGGGTAACTGCCTTTTACTTTTCCGTATCGGGTTTCTACTCCGATAATGGCGACAATAATCTCCGCGGGCACACCATATATCTTCTCGGCTTTCGCCAGTGTTTTCGCATGCAGAGCCCAAAACTCGGCACCTGCTTTTGCGCGCTCTTCAGTGATAAAAATAGGTCGGTACTCTGCCCAGGTTAATTTTCTCTCGGCTGGTTTTGATATGGCATCCAATACAGACTGTTGCCGTTTTGCTCGCCTGAATAAACCCAGTAACTCGGACCGATTCAACTGGTGCTCAGCGGAAATCTTTCGCACAAATTTGCGTACTTCAAATCGATCAGAATATCTCTTTCTACCGGCATCGGCATTCTGGCTTAACGATAACAACAAGAAACAACTAATAAAAAAATAAAGAGGAAATTTCATTATCCAGGGCTAAATCTTTTATCTGCATTAATTGACATCAGCATACCAAAGCCAGCCAACAAAGTAACAACTGATGTTCCCCCAAAACTAAATAATGGTAATGGCACACCTACTACAGGTAAAAGCCCGCTTACCATCCCCACGTTAACCAGCAAATACACAAAAAAAGTAAGTGTAATACTTCCTGCAATGATACGGCTATATCCATCCTTTGCACGACTGGCTATTCGCAATCCGCGCAAAACAATAAAGGCATACAGAGCCAGCACAATTGTTACTCCAAACAGCCCAAATTCTTCAGCCAAAACAGAAAAAATAAAATCTGTTGAGCGCTCCGGTAAAAAATCCAGATGCGACTGCGTCCCGTTTAGCCACCCTTTCCCATAAACACCACCTGATCCAATAGCAATCTTAGATTGAATAATGTGGTATCCCGCGCCAAGAGGATCACTCTCTGGATTGAGAAACGTCAATACACGCTGACGTTGATAACCATGCATGAAGTTCCAGGCCAATGGCATTGCAGCACAGGCAAGCATGCTCGTAGCCAAAATCCACCACCAACTCATACCAGCGAGGAATAGACAGATAAATCCCGCACTGCCAACCAGTAAAGCCGTACCAAGATCAGGCTGCTTTACAATCAACCACATTGGCAATACGAAGATCAGGGTCGCGACGACAATATATTTTACTCGAGGCGGCAGCAGTCTTGCTGATAGGTACCAGGCCATCATCATGGGCACGGCCAGTTTCATCAGTTCTGACGGTTGGAATCGGACAAATCCCAGATCCAGCCAACGTTGCGCGCCTTTTCCAACATCACCAAACGATAGTATCAACGCTAAACAAATTATCCCTGCTGCATATAACCATGGGGACCAAATACGTATTTGGTCAGTTGATATTTGCGCGAATACGAGCAGAGCCAGTAATCCGATAAACAAACGAATACTCTGCCGGAGCAACATTGAATTGCTCTGCCCGGAAGCGCTGTATAACACAACTAAGCCAAGAACCATCAAGCCTACCAGCGCCAAAAAAAGCGCGGGATCCAACCGTAATCGCTTGAATACTTCACGCGCGAAACCTTCACCCTCGGCAAATTTTACATTGCTACTTAACATCATAATTTTTCATATATTCGTCGAACACCTTGCGCGCCACAGGCGCTGCGGCCGAGCTCC
>CAJHXT010000110.1_pt1 | contig 15221 bp, 11 predicted proteins | sample 9198451 | NCBI WGS metagenome assembly CAJHXT01 (sample SAMEA7708326, study PRJEB35096) | sediment metagenome | biome: marine neritic benthic zone biome [ENVO:01000025]; feature: sediment [ENVO:00002007]; material: shallow marine sediment [ENVO:03000034] sea grass bed [ENVO_01000059] ... | reverse complement strand
GGTCGGCGCTATCTTAAGAAAAGGCCAGGGATTTGATGAGCCGTACGGACAGCGTAAATATGATCAACACCCAATAGGATACGAAGTCGATGGCGGAAAAAGCATCAAATAACAAACCGGTAGTCGCTACCATTTCACTGGCGGGCTGTTTTGGCTGTCATATGTCCTTTCTGGACATTGATGAACGCATGGTGAAGTTCATTGAATTATTCGAGCTTAACAAATCTCCAGTAAACGATATAAAGAAATTTACCAAGCGTGCCGATGTCGGCCTGGTGGAGGGTGGTTGCTGTAACAGTGAGAACGTTGAGGTCTTGCGTTACTTTCGGGATAACTGTGACGTACTGGTCGCCGTAGGGGCCTGTGCTGGTAACGGCGGTCTGCCGGCATTAAGGAACAAGTTGCCCTTGAAAGAATGCCTGGCGGAAGCATATTTGGATGCGCCAACAGCTGAGTTCGGTAAAGCTATTATTCCCAATGATGAAGAGCTACCCAAACTTCTGGACCGCTGCTATCCCTGCCATGAGGTCGTTAAAATTGACTACTTCATGCCTGGCTGCCCACCCACCGCCGATGTGTTCTGGGATACGCTAACTTCGGTGATTGAGGGTCGAGGCTTTGACCTGCCGGTCAATTTAATTCGATACGACTAAAACTAGTTGAAAGAGAAACACTATGCCGCAAAAAATAACTATTGATCCTGTAACGCGTGTAGAAGGGCACGGTAAAGTTACCGTTCGTCTGGATGATAATGGTCACATCGAACAAGCCCGGTTACATATTGTGGAGTTTCGGGGATTTGAAAAGTTTGTCCAGGGGCGGCCTTACTGGGAGGTCCCGGTTCTGGTTCAACGTCTCTGCGGGATTTGCCCGGTCAGTCATCATCTGGCAGGAGCCAAAGCTGTTGATGAAATCGTTGGTGTCAAACCCGGTACCGGTACTGAGTTAACTAATGTCGGCGAAAAAATGCGTCGTCTGATGCACTACGGCCAGATTTTTCAATCGCATGTTCTGCATTTTTTCTATCTTGCCGCCCCGGATCTGGTTTTCGGTGTTGACGGCGAAGTATCAACTCGAAATATCGTTGGTGTAGCACAGGCAGCGCCCGAGTTGGCCGAAAAAGCCATTCTTATGCGTAAATTTGGCCAGGAAATAATCAAGGCTACTGCTGGTAAAAAAGTTCACGGTATCGCGGCGGTACCTGGGGGCATTCATAAAAACCTGTCTGACGCCGAGCGCGATTATTTTCTGAATGGCAAAGAGATCCCGAACATCGAGACCATGATTGAGTGGGCTGAAGAAGGATTGGCATTCTTTAAAGATTTTCACGCAAAACACCAAACATGGTCAGATACCTTTGCCGCCCATGACTCAGCCCATATGGGTTTGGTCTCGAAAGACGGTGGCATGGATTTTTATCACGGTAATTTGCGGGTAGTGGATACAGACGGCGAAATTCTGCTGAACGATATTGATTACCACGACTACCTTGAGTTCTTGGGCGAGGAAACTAAGAACTGGAGCTATATGAAGTTTCCATTCCTGAAGCATATTGGCACACGTGGAGGCTGGTATCGCGTAGGACCGCTGGCACGAATCAATATCTGTGATCATGTTCCATCAAAATTGGCGCAGAAGGAATATGAACAAATGCGCGCCTATACACATGGCAAGCCCAACAATATGACGATGCACTATCACTGGGCTCGCCTGATTGAAACACTGCATGCTGCTGAAGTAATGAAAGATCTATTGAATGATCCTGATTTACAGAATAACGATCTCGTTGCGCACGGCCTGAAAACAAGTGGCGGCGTTGGCGTAATTGAAGCACCACGCGGCACTTTGTTGCACCATTACAAAGTGAATAAGAATGACAAGATTAGTATGTGTAATCTGATTGTCTCGACCACGCATAACAATATGGCCATGAATGCAGCCGTTACACAGGCAGCGCTGGATATGATGGAAGGCAATACAACCATCACCGAACCCATGATGAACGGTATCGAAGTGGCGATCCGCGCTTACGATCCTTGCCTAAGTTGTGCAACACATGCTCTGGGTCAAATGCCTCTGGAAGTCACGCTGGTCGATAGCAAGGACAACGTACTTGACGTGCGTGTTCGATAGTAAGGCACCACTCTTCATTTATGGAATTGGCAACGTAGGCCGTCAGGACGACGGCCTGGGTTGGGCTTTTATTGAAGCGCTGGAAAACAGTCTACCAGCGAATATCGAGACCTTTCGCAATTATCAACTCAATATCGAAGATGCCGAGATGATTTCCCATCATGCTCAGGTTCTGTTCGTAGACGCTACTAAATCTGAAGAGGTAGAGACCTTTCGATGCAGTCCTGTGCAGGCCCACGCCTCTACATCTTTTACCTCTCATTTCCTGTCCATGGAATCTGTGTTGGCCCTTTGCGAGAACATATACAACAAAACACCGGTTACAAATGTTATTGAGATTCGGGGATACGCCTGGGAATTGAAGCAAGGACTTACACAACAAGCGCAGCAAAATCTGGATCAGGCAATTAGTTTCTTTAAAGATCAGATGTTATTTGAGAGCTGAAGTAGCCAGGCGCTATTGCACTACTAATTGAAGCTTGTGCGAAGAAACACTCTTTGGTACAGGGATCTGGTGCTCTCTGCAATATGCTGATTTAATGCGCACCCTTTATTCCATGATTTCTGCAAGGCTTCTAGAAAAGTAAACTCTTCGAGGGATGCCCTGATAGATTACAATCTTCATATGCGCAAGTACTAAACCATATGCAACTGGACAATAAACTTAATATAAAACCAGCGAACAGCTCTGGACATATGTCCAGGCTGCAGTTGCATATTACTGGGGCTGTACAAGGCGTTGGGTTTAGACCTTTTATTTATAATCTCGCACAAGAACTTAAACTTGCTGGTTGGGTCTGCAATGATATTCGTGGTTTGCGTATCGAAGTCGAGGGACTTAAACCCACGCTGGATGTATTTATTCAACGCTTACAGCAAGAGGCTCCAACGATCGCTTCAATCAGGCAAATTGAAATTCAGTCTACAGCAGTACTTGGAGAGACTTCGTTTCAAATTGTGGCAAGTGAAAATTCTGCGGAAGCACAACCAAAACCCAGCGTTTTGCCAGACCTGGCTACCTGCCCGGATTGCCTGAACGAAACGCAAGATCAGAATAACCGTCGTTATCGATATCCCTTTACCAGCTGCACACTGTGCGGTCCGCGCTGGAGTATTATCGAAGCACTACCCTATGATCGGCCCAACACGACTATGGCTGATTTTCCCCTTTGCTCTGCATGCAAAAAAGAGTACACCGATCCTGCTGATCGCCGTTTCCACCATCAAACCAATACCTGCCCGGAATGCGGCCCGCAACTGGCGTTGCTGGATGCATCGGGCACAACCTCAGGCATACGCGATCATGCCTTAACAGTCGCAATTGATGCGTTAAAGCAAGGCAAAATAATCGCTTTAAAAGGTATTGGCGGTTTTCAGTTGCTGGTCGATGCAAAAAATGAGAATGCGGTTAAAGAACTTCGTTTACGCAAACAACGTCCGTCTAAACCGTTCGCATTACTCGGTGCAGACATTGATCACATTCAACGCTATTGCGAAGTGAGCGAAGCCGAAGAAAACATTTTACAGGCTGCAGCAGCACCAATCGTGCTACTTAAAAAAAGGACCAACACTGATCTTGCCAACGCTGTCGCCCCTGGCAATCCCTATCTGGGTATGATGTTGCCCGCCTCGGTTTTACATCACCAGTTGGCAAGTGAATTTGATGGCATCCTCATCTGTACCAGCGGCAATCTATCGGGCGATCCTATCTGCAAAAATAACGAAGAAGCACTGCAACGACTACAGAATATTGCTGATCTGTATTTATTGCATAACCGACCAGTGGTACGTGCTCTGGATGATTCAGTCGTCCAGCTTATTGATGGGCAGATCAGCCTGTTACGTCGAGCGCGTGGCTATGCTCCGGAACCTGTTGATAGCAAATTAAGTCACCAGACGCCCGCAGTGCTAGCGGTCGGAGCACATATTAAAAACACTATTGCTTTATCGCTGCCAGGTGAAAACAATACTGTACAAACGATGCTAAGCGCGCACCTGGGTGATTTGAGTGCTCCCGGCACTCGAAATGCTTTTAAAAACCGAATTGATAAATACCTGGAGCTCTATCGAGCGCAGCCTGAATTAGTGGTACATGACTTACACCCTGACTACTATTCAACACAATACGCGGCAGGCTTGAAAACAGGCAAATTGGCGGTGCAACATCATTGGGCGCATATTGCTGCCTGTATGGCCGAGCACCAACTAAACGATCAGGTTCTGGGTGTTGCATGGGATGGTGTAGGCCTGGGTGACGATGGTAATGCCTGGGGTGGGGAATTTATGCTAGCTGACATGCAGGGATATAAGCGTATCGGCTGTTTGCTGCCATTTTTGCTCCCAGGTGGCGATAAAGCAGCTATAGATATCCGTCGCAGTACACTCGGTGTACTGTATACCTCGGCGAATAGTGAGCCGGACAGGCTAGCGCAATGGCTGCCAGGTAATTTATTTAGCGAAAACGAGTACCCGGCTCTTGTATCTATGCTAAACAATGAGATTAACACTGTTACCACAAGCAGTGCCGGCCGTCTGTTTGATGCAGTTTCATGTTTACTTGGCCTCTGTCAAAAGAATAGTTTTGAAGGCGAAGCAGCCATGGCTCTGCAATTCGCCGCCGAATGCGGTCAGAGTAATGAGTTGCTGCCATTACCCATTAGCAAAACCGGAGGCTTCGGCGTTCTAGACTGGAGACCTTTAGTACAACGAATTGTTGATGGGCTGGCGGCTCGTGAGTCCGTTAATAACCTCGCTCACCTGTTTCATGTAACACTGGTTAAGGCACTCGTTGAATTTGTGGTTACAATGCAGGTCGAATCGGTTGTATTGACCGGCGGTTGTTTTCAGAATCGTTTATTGTTGCAACTGGCGTTAAGCTCATTACAGGAACGTCAGATCAAGACATACTGGCCACAAAAGATTCCCGCTAATGATGGCGGTGTAGCCTTTGGCCAGGCTGTAATTGGTCTTAATAGTTTAATCCAATGAATTGCCACTGAACCCTGATCACAGGGATGTGGAACGACTGCTGCGACCGCCATGGATGGCGGGAGGTAGGGTGAAGCAGGAAGCCTGAACCGAGGAGCAGTTGCCGAGATGAAGGAGGCAGAGTGACACAGAAAGCCAAAACCGAGATAGTTTTCCCGGATGGAATCCGGACAATAACAGTTAATTTCAATTCACGGAAAAATACGGAACTATTGTAATAATCACGAAAAAAATCGGATTCACGATCTTAATAAAGCAAAATTGCATGAAAATAATTCTTGTTTTACTTTCTGTGTTCTTCCGTGTATTCCGTGGCAAATTTTTTATAGGTAATTAATATGTGTTTAGCAATCCCCGGCAAACTCCTGAGCATTAAAGGTAAAGAGCCGATGCAACTCACCGGTAAAGTTGATTTTAGCGGTGTTATTAAAGAAGTTTCTCTTGCCTGCGTCCCTGACGCCAAAGTCGGGCAATACCTGTTAGTACATGTTGGTTTGGCTCTTAGTGTTATTGATGAAGAAGAAGCGCAACAGGTATTTGAATACCTCAAGGAAATTGACGGCATCAATGAACTTGAGGATGAGGGAAAGTTACACTAATGCATAATATTTATAACTGTCGTGACACCATTGCGGAGCCCTTACACTAATGCGTTATATTGATGAGTACCGCGATGCGGAAAAAGTAAAAAAACTCGCTGCGGCGATTAAGAGCATAAGCACTCGTGAACACCGGATAATGGAAGTCTGCGGCGGACAAACGCATAGCATTGTTAAGTATGGCCTCGACCAAATCATACCTGAACAAATTGAATTAATTCACGGTCCAGGCTGCCCTGTTTGCGTGACACCGATGGAAATTCTCGATCAGGCCATGGTACTAGCCTCAAGGCCCGATGTTATTTTCTGTTCCTTTGGCGATATGTTGCGTGTACCCGGCAGCACACAGGATTTACTGAGTGTTAAAGCCTCAGGCGGTGATGTACGCATTGTCTACTCACCATTAGATGCCGTGAAACTGGCCCAACAAAATCCAGACAAAGAAATTGTTTTTCTTGCGGTAGGATTTGAAACCACTGCACCAGCAAACGCTTTATCCGTGATACAAGCCGAACAAATGCAACTGGATAATTATTCGCTACTCATTTCCCATGTTCTGGTGCCACCAGCAATCGAAGCATTAATGACATCAAGTGATTGCCGAGTACAAGGGTTTCTCGCGGCCGGTCATGTCTGCACAGTTATGGGATATGAAGAATACCGGCCTCTTGTTGAAAAACATAATGTACCTATTATTGTTACTGGCTTTGAACCGCTAGACATATTGCAGGGCATTTATCTATGTGTAAAACAGCTGGAAGAGGGTCGCGCTGAACTGGAAAATCAGTATTCAAGAGTGGTTAAAGAAGAAGGTAATCGACCTGCACAAGAAATTATTAATAAAGTGTTTGCTATTTCGCCCAGACAGTGGCGAGGCATTGGGGAAATACCCAACAGTGGATTTGGTTTAAGCGACAGCTATTCCAGATTCGACGCCAGTAAACGTTTTGATTTAAGTGGCATACAAACCAAAGAAGATGAAGAGTGCATTAGCGGCTTAATTATGCAAGGCGCAAAAAAACCAAACGAGTGTCCTGCATTTGGCACACGCTGCACTCCGGAAAAGCCACTGGGCGCACCAATGGTTTCATCTGAAGGGGCGTGCTCAGCTTATTATCGTTATCGAAAAAACTGATTCGCCGCAAAGACACAGAGACGCGGAGAAAAGAAATACAATACTAATTATTTTAAAAACGTAAAGTACATTTGTCTTAAACCTCTTTAGCGTTAATTGGATCAGCATAAGGAAAAGTAGAAAATAGCACTAAATGAACAAATCTATTTATATAACTTTGCGTCTCCGCGCCTCTGCGGCAAATATTTTTGAGGTTCCCAATGAGTACCGATTTTAAATTCAATCCAGCCTGCCCTTTTCCTTTCGAACAATACCCAACCATTGTCATGGCGCATGGCGGTGGTGGACGGCTGATGAAACGACTACTCGATGAATTAGTCGTGCCCACGCTTAACGCTGGAACAGAAAGTGAAATGCACGATGCCGCTGTAAAAGAATGTCCGGCCAATCATCGGATTGCTATGACCACAGACTCATTCGTTGTAAAGCCTATGCAGTTCCCCGGTGGCGATATCGGCTGCCTGTCTGTTTATGGAACGGTGAATGATTTGGCTATGGCCGGTGCGAAGCCCGCCTATTTGTCGCTTGGACTGATTATCGAGGAAGGCCTGGATATAAAACTCCTGTGGCATTTTCTAAATAGCATGCGAAAAGCGGCAGAAGAATCGGGCGTGAAAATTGTTACCGGTGATACCAAAGTGGTTGATCGTGGCAAAGGCGATGGATTATACGTCAATACTGCTGGTCTTGGTTTTTTGCCTGAGGATGTTGATATACGTCCTAAGCGTATTCAAACCGGTGATGTTGTTTTAGTGAGTGGTGATTTAGGTCGGCATGGTATAGCTATTATGGCGCAACGAGAAGGCCTGCAATTCGATACCACCATCAAATCCGACTGCGCCAATTTGAGTGATCATGTGCAGGCATTACTGGACGCTGATATCGATGTACATTGCTTACGCGATCTGACCCGTGGCGGTTTATCCAGCGCCTTAAACGAGCTGGCCAGCACAACCGGCCTGTCCATCGAATTAGAAGAATCGGTAATACCGGTAAACCGTGAGGTTAATTCAGCCTGCGAGTTACTGGGTTTAGATCCGTTATATGTTGCCTGCGAAGGCCGCTTTGCTGCATTTGTTCCCGCTGATCATGCTGAACAGGCTAAATCCATTCTGCAGAAGTGTTCGACCGATACCCAACCAGAAATAATTGGCAAAGTAGTTAAGAAAGGGGCAGCACCCGTAATCTTGCGCAACGCCTTTGGCAGTCAAAGAGTACTGGATATGCTGAGTGGTGAGCAACTACCAAGAATTTGCTAGAAATATTTACCGCAAAGACGCAGAGTTTAAATAGTCTAAAAGAAACTAAACAGTCTTTTTAATATGGACGACGAGTAACGCATAGGGATTGTATATGGTTTGCATAAAAAAAATTGCCGCTGACGACTGCAGGGTCTAAATTTGCTCCTGCAATTTTGACATCACCGACATCCCTGGCGGCGAGACCAGGAGGTAGAGCAACGCACGACTCCAAGGATGGAGGAGGTAGGGTGAAGCAGGAAGCCAGAACCGAGGAGCAGTTGCCGAGACGCGAAGGCGCAGAGAAGAATGAATTAAAGTAAAATCAGTTTGCCAGTGAAAATTCATTCTTGCACAGATAGCGAGATACTTTTATTGTGATTTGGCTTCTGTCTCAATACTCAGTTCATGTATCGATCCTCACAAATTATTTTCTGCAATCTACCATTATAGGTAACGAATAACTCAACGTTCTTTTACCCTCTTAATTAATCTCTGCGACTTTGCGCCTCGGCGGCAGGTTTTTCTTTCTTTAATTCGTAATCGCTTCTAAATACCTACACCTGCAGTCATTCACTATATACCCGAAGCAAATTAGCTTTTATTAATCTCTGCGACTTTGCGCCTCAGCGGCAGGTTTTTCTTTCTTTAATTCGTAATCACTTCTAAATATTTATACCTGCAGTCATTCACTATTTGCCCGTATCAAATTAGCTCTTATCAATCTCTGCGTCTTTGCGCCTCAGCGGCAGGTTTTTCTTTCTTTAATTCGAAATCACTTCTAAATACCTACACCTGCAGTCATTCACTATCTACCCGTAGCAAATTAGCTTTTATTAATCTCTGCGACTTTACGTCTCCGCGGCAGGGTTTATTTATTTATAAGACAACACAAAAAAGCGCGCCTTAAAGGCGCGCTTTTCAATTTCTAACAATATTAAAAACTACTCGCCCGATAAATCCTTATGAATCGCCGCAGCAGCTTTCTTGCCGGCACCAGCCGCAAGAATAACGGTTGCTGCACCTGTTACTGCATCGCCACCGGCGAAAACATGTTCACGTGATGTCTCATTGGTGCTTTCTTCTACAACCAGACAACCCCACTTATTAGTATCAAGTCCTTTGGTGGTTTGTACCAATAATGGATTAGGCCTGTTGCCAATTGACATCACTACCGTATCCACCGGGATAACAAACTCAGATCCCTTAATTGGTATTGGACGTGCCCGGCCGGATTCGTCAGGCTCACCAAGTTCCATTTGCATACACTTCAAACCAGTTACCCAGCCTTTATCGTTTCCTAAAATCTCAATTGGATTAGTTAACCATTTAAACTCAACGCCTTCCTCAATAGCATGGTGATGCTCTTCAACACGTGCTGTCATTTCTTTTTCGCTGCGACGGTAGACAATCATGGCTTGCTCTGCGCCCATGCGCAATGATATGCGTACAGTATCCATTGCCGTATTACCCGCACCAATCACCGCCACACGATTTCCAACCTTGACTGGTGTGTCAGCGTCAGGCAATCGGCCGGCGTTCATCAGGTTAATACGTGTCAGAAATTCATTGGCCGAATAAACTCCATTCAGGTTTTCACCAGGAATTCCCAGAAAGACCGGTAAACCCGCACCGGAACCAACGAAAACAGCAGAGTAACCTTCTTTCTCAAACAGTTCGTCCAGCGTTATGGTTTTACCAACGATAACATTGGTGACAATTTCAACGCCAAGCTGCTCAAGCATCTTGATTTCCCAGTCCAGAATTTTTTTCGGTAAACGAAATTCCGGGATACCATAACGCAGTACACCGCCAGCGGCGTGCAAAGCTTCGTATACGGTAACAGGATAGCCAAGTTGCGCCAGTTGACCCGCACAAACCAGACCGGATGGACCGGAACCGATAATCGCAATTTTTTCTTTCCGTGTCGGCTTCGCCGGTGCTTCGGTCAGTGGCTGCTCACGTTCCCAATCGGCAACAAATCGTTCCAGATAACCGATGGCAACCGGACCAAAACGTGTGCCCAAATGACATTCAGCTTCGCACTGGTTTTCCTGGGGGCAAACCCGGCCACAGATTGCCGGTAGCGGATTGGCTGATCGCAAAATTTTCGCCGCTTCAGGCATGTTACCCGCGGCAATTGCATGCACAAATTCCGGAATAGGAATGCTGACCGGGCAACCATCAACACAATCAGGTTCCTGGCAACGCAAACAACGTTCTGCTTCAAATTCCGCTTTGGCAAAGTTGTAACCTTCGTTAACCTCAATAAAATCGCGTGCGCGCATCGCAGCATCACGTTCCGGCATGGATGTTTTTTCTACGCGTTTTAACGGCATCAGGCAGCTCCTATTTCCGAAGTACGGCATGCTGTTTTTTGTTGCTCTTCTTCGACATACATTTTGTTACGCCGCACTGCTTCCTCGAAATCAACCTGGTGGGCATCAAAGAACGGTCCATCAACACATGCAAACTTAACCTCTTCATTTACTGTAACCCTGCAACCACCGCACATACCGGTACCATCAACCATTAACGGATCCAGAGACACAAGCGTTAGAATTTTGCTGGCTTCAGTAGTCTTTGATACGGCTCGCATCATGGGCATCGGCCCTATTGCGATTACGCAATCCGGTGGTTCGAGCACTTCACCATCAATCATCTGCTGTAATCTTTCGGTTACAAAGCCTTTAAATCCAGCTGATCCGTCGTCTGTACACAGTTCAACGTTGTCACAGATGCTTTTCAGTTCGTCAATCATAATCAGCAGGTCCTGATTACGGGCGCCAATCACTACAGTTGTTTTCTCGCCGCGTGCTTTCAACTCTCGCATAATACAGATCAGCGCAGCAGCCCCAAAACCTCCACCCACTCCAACGATATGGCCGCCACTGGGAATATCTGCAGGCATGCCTAGTGGCCCGACCACATCCATGATTTCGTCACCGGCCTGTAGCTGACCCAGGCACTTGGTAGTAACTCCAACTTCCTGCACCACGATGGTAAGCACACCGGAATCGCGATCGAAATCCGTGATGGTTATGGGAATACGCTCACCGTTTTCTCGCACGCGCAAAATAACAAATTGTCCTGGTTTCGCCGATGCCGCAATCATTGGCGCATCAAGACGGTAAAGACTAGTTACCGGGGTTAATGGTATTTTTTCAAGAATCTTAGTACCCATAACTACAGCTCCGGATGTTCATGCAGGGCTTTCAAACGACGCCAACGCTTTTCAATATTTTGCTCAATTGCTGCTAAATGCTCGGCATGTTTTTCTTTGAGTAAATGCTTGGTCTTGCCCATTTGACCCAACCAGTCACCCACATTACTTCGACGACCAATTGCATCAGGATCATAAGTAACACTAGTGACACCCTGTTCAACTTCATACAAAGGGAAAAAACAGGAATCAATTGCTGCCTGCAAAATGCCTTGCGCAGCATCATCTGGCGCCCGCCAGTTTAATGGACAGAAAGTCAAAACCTTTCCATAAACCAGGCCTTCATGTTTGGCATACCACTGTGCTTTGGCAATCTTACGCATAAAGTCTTCAGGATAACCTTCGCTTGCAGTAAATACGTAAGGCGCGTTACAGGCAGCGAATATCTGAGGTGTATCTTTATGATGAAACCGCTTACCGGAAAGTTGGCTACCAACCTCACTGGTAGAGGTTCGGTGACCTAACGGTGTTGAGTAGGAAAGTTGAGCACCGGTATTCATATAACCCTGGTTATCGCACTCAAGGATAATCATTTTATGATTTCGATGAGTAGCACCCAATGCAGAACCCATCCCAATATCCATGCCACCGTCACCACTAACCATCACGAATGTCATGTCCGGGGAACCAGGCAGTTCACCGCGACGCATACGCTCGTAATACATCTCAACCAGTCCCGACATGGTCGCGCCACCACTTTGAAAAAGATTGTGAATATAGGTAATACGATGCGAGGTATTGGGATAACCTGTGGTTGTAACCATTGCGCAGCCGGTTTGAAAGAGAACAACCACATCACCTTCCAGCACACTGTACGCCTGGCGCAATGCCGGAAAGGTACCGCAACCCGGGCAAGCTCCATGCCCCGGACCCATGCGCGACGGTACGGCCGCCATTTTCCATAACGGTTCCAGTTCTACTTTTAGGCGGCCTGTTTCGGGAACCTGAGTGACCTTAGCCATTCCACGGCTCACTTCTTCAGTTTCTATCGCAGGCAAACCGGCTGGTGGACCCTGTTCGGGATCACCGGCATAGATGCCGTGATAATCAAAAGGCACATCAACCTTATTGTCGGCAGCGGCCTTTATCGCCAATTCAAAAAAGTGCTCGGCATCAGAGTCATAAAAATCTTTACCACCAAGACCATAAATTCGGCTTAATACTAAAGCTCGATTTTCAGAATCTTGTTGTAACGCTGCTCTGACTTCTAATGATAAGTTACCACCATCAGCACCGTAGGAATCACCGCGATCACCGACAACAATTGCTTTTACATTGCGTAGAGCTTTACGAATATCTTCGGCCGGGAATGGTCTTAAAACGTTTGGCGAAATCACACCGACAGCCTGTCCTTGACTTCGCAATTTATCGACAACTTCTTTTGCAGTTTCAGCCGCTGAATTCAGCAATACTACGGCAACTTCAGCGTCTTCAATTCGATAGGTATCCAATAGCGGATAGTGACGACCGGTATAGTTTGCGAGTTCCGCCAGCACCTCGGGCAGCAATCGCCGCGCTGCTTCCATAGCATCGGATAATTGTTTCTTATTGTTAATCAGGTCCGGATCGTTCATATACGGACCAAAAGTAACCGGATTTTTCGGATCAAGCGCAGTATATGGTGCATTGTAGTCACCCAGAAACTCACGCACTGCATCCGTATTTTCGAAAAGCTCAATGCGGCGTTTCTGGTGACTGGTAACAAAACCATCGTAGGCAACCACCACCGGCAGACGTACATCGGGATGTTCACCAATTTTTACGGCTGCAAAATTCAGGTCATAAACCGCTTGTGGGTCGCGTGCCAGCAACATAATCCAGCCCGCGTTGAGCATAAAATAAATATCAGAATGATCGCAGCGAATATCCAACGGTCCTGACACAGCGCGTGTGGACACATTCAACACCATAGGCGCGCGCGTACCGGACTGTACAGGTAATTGTTCTAACGCATACAACAATCCTTGCGATGAAGTGGCATTTAAAACCCGACCGCCACCAAGGGAAGCACCGTAGCAAATCCCTGCCGCACTATGCTCACCGTCAGCAGGAATCATGACAATATCATGCTCGCCATTTGCCTGCATTTTCGACAGGTTTTCGGCAACTTCGGTAGAAGGTGTTATCGGGTAATAACCCATAATATGGAAACCGATATCGCGTGCTGCAAGCGCAGCGGCTTCATTGCCACTATTAAATGCGCGCACCTGGTTTACACATTCGACTTTCTGGGCTGCGGCCTTACTGGACATTTTTGCCTCCAACCTTACTCGTTAAATTTGGAAATAACGGTACTCGAAGCTTGTCAGCAAGCCCCGGAGTTTCAGGTTCACGTGTCAGTGCTTCGGTGGAGCATGTTTCAACACAGCGCATACAACCCTTACAGTAGTGGTAATCAACACCCTGCATCTGTACTAAAGGTTCATCACCATTCGGACTTGCTAATTCAGACCAAACCAGGCACATATCAGGGCACACCATTTCGCACATACCGCAGTGGATACACTTGTCAGCATGAAACAACGGCAACCACCCGGTACGTGACATCGACAGATTTTTCGAAGCGGTGTTACCCGGTGTGGGAAGAATGCCACCCGGAGGTTGTGTTTTATAACCCAAAACTGGATTTGAGGAAGGCACGGGTAAATCGCCTTTGCCCTTACCAACGTTTTCCAGAACTTCAAATTCTTTCGCGCCACGATTAAAGGCACGTTCGTTTGCCGCAACTGCTTCCGGATGCCAGCCGGCAAAAGTATCTGCAAGTGTTTTCTTCAGTACTTCCTGATCGAGGAAGGGAATTATCGCCGCAAGCGTTCCAATCAATACCGCGTTGGGTCGAGACTTTTCGTCCATTGCGATACGCTGCGCGTCAATGCGTATAACTTTTGTGGTGGCGGGTAGTCGACTTAATCCCGCTGGGACCTCGCCCTCGGGTGCGGTATAAATAAGGATGCCATTTGCGCGCATACCGGCAATAGTCAGCGGAGAGTCCAGTAAAGTGCTATGAAATACGACGATTACATCTGGCGTCTCAATTGGAGCACTATTACGGATTTCCCGGTCGGCCGCTGCAAGACGCACAAACGATCGAACGACGGAACCTTTTTTTTCTGAACCGTAAGATGAAAAATGGGCTCCATTAAGGCCCATATTGACAACAGCTGAGGTGGCAAGGATTTGACCGGCGGCGTGTGCGCCTAGTCCACCGATAGATTCAAAACGAATTTCATAAAAACGTTCTGGATTAGGTATTGATACGCTACTACCCATAGAGATAATCCCGCCATAAGTTAGTCAATTTACCTATGGCCAGAATACCGGGCGTCTGGTATTTAGAAATACGCATATACCGAGAAAAAAATGGCCAATATTAAATATCCTACAATGTCAAGTGACAATGCGCTGAATACAAAATTCAACATGTATTCCCATATTAATCGGCCTTAATCTATAAAAAATTAACCTTACTTTTCAATATAATTAAAATTATTGTGAAAAAATATTACAGTTAGTTTATTTTATGCATAACTCCTAATACCTTAGTAAATTAGTATCCAATCCAATACCAACATTCTCAGTTTAGACAAATCGCATCGATATATTTCTCCTCAACACCTAATCTGTTCGTGATTTCAATCTACTTATATTCAATAAAAGTAATCCTGCAAATGACCCTTCGCTTGAATAAGCAAATCCTTACAAATCTGCAAATAAAAACTACAAACTGATACAAATATGTTCACGGTTTTCCCTTGAATAAGCGCATTGATCGTCCGATAATCGCCTTCGGCTTATTTTTAAATAATTAATGAACTTTATTGTTGTTCTTTTTTCTTAATTGGGTTGGCTTTCGTCCTGCGACTTGTCGATTACCGTGTTTGTGACAGGCCCTCCAGCTCGTGAAT
>CAJHXT010000258.1_pt1 | contig 15507 bp, 9 predicted proteins | sample 9198451 | NCBI WGS metagenome assembly CAJHXT01 (sample SAMEA7708326, study PRJEB35096) | sediment metagenome | biome: marine neritic benthic zone biome [ENVO:01000025]; feature: sediment [ENVO:00002007]; material: shallow marine sediment [ENVO:03000034] sea grass bed [ENVO_01000059] ... | reverse complement strand
GATGATGCGCCGGTAGGCGCTGATATTCGTGAATATTTAGATCTTGATGATTACGTTATAGAAATCGATTTGACGCCCAACCGGGGTGATTGCCTGGGAATGATGGGTCTGGCCAGAGAGTGTGCTGCCGCCAATGGTCTGATTCTTGATCCGCCCGCAATTAGACCGGTCAAAGCGGCGATTAAGGATACATTTCCCATCAGTCTGGAAGCTATTCACTCCTGCCCGCGTTATTGTGGTCGGGTCATCCGAAATATCGATCCTGATGCCAAGACGCCTTTGTGGATGGTCGAGAAACTGCGTCGAGGTGGAATACGGCCGATTCACCCGGTCGTTGATATTACTAATTTTGTCATGCTTGAATTGGGTCAGCCTATGCATGGCTTTGACCTGAATAAACTGAATGCTGGTATACGTGTCCGTATGGCGGAGCCAGGTGAAACGCTCACCCTGTTGGATGGAGAAGAGATCAAACTGAATGGTGAAAGCCTGGTGATTGCGGATCAGGAGCGGGCTTTGGCGCTGGCGGGAGTCATGGGGGGCATTGATTCCGGTATAGAAGAGGGCGCTACAGACGTATTTTTTGAGAGCGCTTTTTTTGCCCCAGCAACCATTATGGGGCGTGCTCGCCAGTTCGGTTTGCATACCGATTCTTCGCATCGCTTTGAGCGTGGTGTTGATCCGGAATTGCAACGAATGGCTATTGAGAGAGCGACCGGACTCTTACTGGAAATTGCTGGTGGCGACGCTGGCCCGGTTATGGATATTAAAGATTCCAGGTCCATTCCGGCTAAGCCGTCGGTGAAATTGAGAAGTAAGGAAATCGAACGAATTCTGGGTTGTCAGTACCCCGCTAAAGAAGTTGAAACAATCCTTAAGGGTATGGGCTGTTCAATTAAAAGTAGTAAGGGTGCCTGGCAGATTCAGCCTCCCAGCTATCGATTCGATCTAAACATTGAGGCCGATATGATCGAAGAGTTAGCGCGGTTGCGCGGCTATGATCGCATACCACGCCGATTACCCGCAGTCGTGCCAAAGCACCCTGTCGAATCCGAGTCCAGCCAACCCATTGACCGTCTAACGTCCATTCTGATTGACAACGGTTATCAGGAAGTAGTGACGTATAGTTTTGTTGACCCTGAATTACAAAGCCTGCTGAGCCCAAATACGAAGTCATTACCGCTCAGTAACCCAATATCTGCCGATTTATCTGTTATGCGCAGCAATCTGCTAGGTGGTTTACTGAATGTTTTGCTGTACAACCTTAATCGACAGCAAAAACAACTTTGTATATACGAGATAGGAGCCGCCTATCGTCTCCAGGACCAGGAGAGTACTGAAGAGCAGCTTGTTGCCGGACTGCGATATGGTCCCCGCGACCCGGAAAACTGGCAATCCAGTGAGGATATGGTCGACTTCTACGATATTAAGGGGGACGTTGAGCGCCTTTTGAGTTCCACGGGCCAGATGCATGAGTTTGGCTTTGTAAGTGAAGCGCATCCCGCGCTGCACCCGGGGCAGTCAGCCCGAATCTACCGAAACAATGAAGCTATTGGGTGGCTGGGTGCATTGCACCCACAACTGGTTAAGCAGCTGGATCTGGATAATACCGCGTTCGTCTTCGAAGTAAGCCTGAATGCCCTGCTAAAGGTTATGACGCCGGTGTTCAGTCCAATCTCCCGTTTCCCCAGTATACGCCGGGATTTCTCATTTGAAGTGGACGAAAAAATACAGTGGAATGAGGTTCAGAAGTGCATTTTGCGGGTGGCTCCAGAGAGCCTGACCGAGGTCAGATTATTTGATGTTTATAGTGGAAAAGGCGTGACACCGGGTCGAAAAAGTTTCGCAATAGGCTTGATTTTACAGGAAATTTCGCGCACTCTTACTGAGGTGGAAATCGAGTCCGCTACCACTGAAATCATGGCGGCATTAACTGAAAACCTGGGTGTAACGCTTAGGGAGTAACCGTATGGCATTGACGAAAGCCGCAATGGCTGAAATGCTGTTCAATGAGCTGGGACTGAATAAACGCGAAGCCAAAGAACTGGTGGAGCTTTTTTTCGAGGAAGTGAGGGACGCGCTCGCAGAGGGCGGAGATGTAAAGCTTTCGGGTTTTGGCAACTTCACCTTGCGCGTCAAAAATGAACGGCCTGGACGTAATCCGAAAACCGGTGAAGAAATACCGATTTCGGCTCGGCGTGTGGTGACTTTCAGACCGGGGCAGAAATTAAAAGCAAGAGTTGAAGCTTATGCTGGAAGCCAGTAATAACAGCGAACTGGTAACAATACCAAACAAACGCTACTTCACCATTGGCGAGGTCAGCGATTTGTGCCAGGTTAAGCCACATGTATTGCGCTATTGGGAGCAGGAGTTCCCGCAACTTAAGCCCGTCAAAAGGCGCGGCAACCGTCGTTACTATCAGCGGCACGATGTTATTCTTATCCGCCAAATCAGAAGCCTGCTTTACGATCAGGGCTATACCATCGGTGGTGCCCGACTGCAGTTATCAGGTGAAATGGCCAAGGAAGATACTTCTCAAAGTCAGCAGATAATTCACCAGGTACGATTGGAGTTAGAGGAAGTTCTTCATATCCTGAAGCGCTAGCTTCAAAATTGATCTTTGTTTGCCCATGCGGCGTTCTCGCCATTTTCAAATGCTCATGTACTGATGTGTACACTGCGCTTTTCAAATGGCTCGGGCCTTGCCTGAACAAAAAATCTCTACAATGAAATTTCTAAACTATTTACTTTTGCTGTTTTGAACGAAACAGAAGGTAGTGATTAATCCAGGGTTTCAAAACGATGAATAATCCATTAAAGTTCATCGCCTTCGTCGGGGCGTAGCGCAGCTTGGTAGCGCATCACACTGGGGGTGTGGAGGTCGTAGGTTCAAATCCTATCGCCCCGACCAACTGAGAGCACTGGAATAGACCTTTAGTCACGTAACTTAAGTGCTTGAGGTCTTGCAGTAAATAAAACAGTGGCCCTTCGCTATGCGATTGAGGGCCACCATTTATTTGAATTGGGATGGGAAATTGGAGCTTGCGAGAGTTTTGACCACCAGGGATGGTCGGAATGCAGCAAATGCAGGAGCGTATTTGCAGCCAAATCCTATCGCCATTTAGGATGTCGCGATACACATACACTAAATTGATGTAGATAATGAACACCACAAAATCCCAGGCCGATGAGCCAAAACCCCTTCATTTTATTCAGCAGATAATTAAGAACGACCTGGAGCAAGGGAAGGTCGAGTCTACAAAAACGCGTTTCCCTCCTGAGCCGAATGGCTATCTACATATTGGTCACGCCAAATCGATATGTTTGAACTTTGGTATGGCAGAGGAATTTGCCGGTACCTGTAATTTGAGGTTTGATGACACTAACCCTGAAAAAGAAAACCAGGAGTTTGTCGATGCTATCAAGCAGGATGTGCAATGGCTTGGTTTTAAGTGGAATGGTGATATCAGGTATGCATCAGATTACTTTGATCAACTTTATAAGTGGGCGGTATACCTCATTGAGCAGGGTAAAGCCTATGTATGCGATCTGACTGCGGATCAGGCACGTGAGCATAGAGGTACACTGACGGAGCCAGGTGTAAACAGTCCGTTTCGTGATCGAAGTGTAGAAGAAAATTTGCAGCTATTTGAAAAAATGAGAGCTGGGGATTTTGACGAGGGCTATTGCGTATTGCGCGCCAAAATTGATATGACAGCGGCAAATATCAATATGCGTGATCCGATTTTGTACCGTATCAGAAAAGCTCATCACCATAGAACGGGCAATAAATGGTGTATTTATCCTTCCTATGATTTTACTCATGGTCAAAGTGATGCGATTGAAGGCATTACCCATTCAATATGTACGCTCGAATTTGAAGATCATCGGCCTCTATATGACTGGTTTGTGGAAAATTTGCCAGTGCCGGTTGTACCCCACCAGTATGAATTTGCGCGTTTAAACCTGAACTACACGGTTACTAGTAAGCGGCTTTTAAAACGCCTGGTTGATGAGCAACTTGTTGATGGGTGGAATGATCCGCGTATGCCGACACTCTCTGGGTTGCGACGAAGAGGGGTATCACCCGCCGCCATCCGGAATTTTTGCGAGCGCATTGGCGTTACGCGTTCCGAGGGGGTAGTGGATGTGGGTATGCTGGAATTTAGTATTCGGGAAGACCTGGATAAAAATGCTCCGCGTGCGATGTGTGTATTGGAACCCTTGAAACTAGTGTTAACCAATTATCCAGAGGATAAATCTGAGAACCTGTTGGCTGCAGTGCACCCGAATAGAGACGAGCTTGGTTCACGCGAAATTCCCTTTACTCGGGAACTCTACATCGAGAAAGAAGATTTTCGTGAAGCAGCTAATAAAAAATACAAGCGGCTTGTGCTGGAGAAAAGAGTGCGCTTACGCAATGCCTATGTGATCGAAGCGGATGAAGTGTGTAAAGATGATCAGGGAAATATTATTGAGGTGCGGGCACACATTATTGAGGATTCTTTAGGTAAAGTTCCCCCAGATGGCATTAAACCAAAAGGTGTTATCCACTGGGTGTCTGCCAGCCATCATCTTGAGTGCGAAGTACGACTCTATGATCGCCTGTTCTGCACGGAACTGCCTGGTTCAGACGGCCGAGATTTTGTTGACGACCTGAATCCAGACAGCTTGCAGATACTGGATGGTTGTCGAGCCGAGCTGTCTCTAACGAGCGCTACGCCAGAGGACTATTATCAATTCGAGCGTCAGGGTTATTTTTGCCTGGATAGCCGGTATTCAAGTCCCGGTAAGCCGGTATTCAATCGAACAATTGGTTTAAAGGATAGCTGGTCTAAAATATCAGCCCAGCTATAGTTTGTTTTGTACTCGTCGCAGCAAATGCTTTTTATCCACGTTAATTGCATGTGACAGGCCGGGATCCTTCCAGAAAACACTCGCCTCGCGCGACTGAATAATATTCGGAATCCATCCGCTAGAGCCTATCTCGTGCAACTGAATAATATGCGGAATCCATCCGCTAGAGCCTATCTCGTGCATCCCTGCACTCGGGGGGAAAATATCATCTAGGATGTGAGTTTTTACAAGCCACTGTTTGCGCTGATTTATCAGCAAATTTGGCGTAATTCGCAGCAAATACCAACCAGTTTTAGCTTTTTTTACGCTTATATGCTCAGTTGTTTGCGCGCCATTCTAGCGGTGAGTGCTCTCATTGCGGTAGATAATCCTAGTAACCACCTACAGATCTGCGCTGATTTACCGCCTTGCGCTGGGTATCGTTGTGTTGCTGGGCCTCAGGTACATACTAAGTAGCCCAGCAGTTGCCCCGATTTTTGGAGAAAGCAGCTTGTAGCTGCGCAAATCAGGTGCATTTTGCCGATTTTCAGCATTTCCCACCGATGTAGACTATACAGTGCAACATGCAGGATTGCGGCATATACTGATATGTATGCGTTTCAAAGTCATCGTCTAAGGCTGATTACCTATATTTAACTTTGATTGCATGTTTCTGGTACGAACTTAGAGCTAAATGGTGCTTTGCGGTTGTGGCATGGCACGGGTGGGGAAAATGTGATCATTAGGTGGCCGCTGGCCATTGAGACACAACTCTGGGAGACAACGGAAAAATGACTAACATAGCCGTAATTGATGACGAGGAATTCTGGCGTCAATCAATAGATCAAACACTCCAGATTGCAGGTTTTGACGTCAATCTGTATTCGTCTGCTGAACATTATTTGGAGTCCAATCAATCTGAGCAGGGCGGGTGTCTGGTCCTCGATGTCGAGCTACCAGGTATGGATGGCCTTGAATTGCAGGAAATCCTGTCGAGACGCGCCGTACAACCTTCGATCGTGTTTATTAGTTCCAGTCCAAGTGTTCCTTTGTCCGTACGCGCCATGCGTGCAGGCGCAATTGATTTTTTGCAGAAACCGTTTAAGGGTGTTGAGTTATTGGCTCGTGTACAGGAAGCAGTTGACCGAGATGAGTGGTTGAAGCAGCGTCATGCTGAGGCCTCATATGTGACTGATCGTATAGACAGTCTAACTCGCCGAGAGAAAGAAGTGCTAGACCTGGTTCTGGAGGGTATGACCAACAAGGAGATTGCGAATCAACTTGGGCTAAGCCACCGAACTGTTGAACTGCATCGTTCTCGTGTGATGACAAAGATGAAAGCTCATTCCATTGTTGAATTGGTTAAGTTGACAGCAGATCTAAAATAATAGCCAGAAAGAGACCTTAAGGTTTTCAGGTTATTGCCAGTTTTTGGTGGAATGCACTGTGTTTATAACCAAGAATCTACAATATTGCTTGCGTTTTTCGGTAACTCTACTAGTGTTATAGATCTGGGCCAGAAAAGGCCGGAATGATTCGGCTAAATGGAGATAGAACGTAAACAGGGAGTATAAGTGATATGGTAGAAGCGGCTAAATTAGAGAAACTCGATCTTAATCAACTGGTTGCACTCGCGTTGTATATCGAGGAGTACAATATTCATTTTTTCCGCGGTTGGGCTAATCGTCTACGATCCTACGACGCCAAGGCTGTCTCATTGCTTCGCGAACTGGCTGATGATGCAAAGATATATCGTGATTCCTTGTATGCTTCCAGTAGAAGATTATTCCCGTATGGCTTGCCAGAGCTGGAACCTGAGCTATACAAGGCTGTTCACCATAATCTGAACCTACCTGATCTTCGTTTTTTTGTTGTAAGCGATGGAGAAGCAAAACAAATATTAAGTGCCGCGCTTAAACTGCAGCAAGAAACTATTGAGCTGCTTGAACAGATAGATTCAACTTTGAGAAGAAAATATTCAACTGGAATAAATCTGGATATTTCAGCTACACACTATCAAATTCCTGAAATGCAATATTACCGGGGTGTTTATGAAGTACCTCGTGTTTAGGTCCTGAGCAGATAGCGTAAGTTGGTTCAGCAATAATTGGTCTTGCTACTTATTTTAAGGTGACCGGTTTTAATATTTCCTGATAAAGGCGAATATATTCCTTAGCTGCCGTTTGCCAGGAAAAGTCCTGCCGCATGCCTGCGTGTTGCATGGCTTTCCAACAAGTTTTTTTCCTGTATAAGTCAAGTGCCAACCTAATGGCTTTAGCCAGTGAGCTGGCAGAATCTTTTTTAATATGGATACCGTTGGCAACTTTCGCTTCGATATTTTTGGTGGATGCATGCTTGACCGTGTCATATAAACCGCCAACTGCTCGCACCACGGGGATAGTACCGTAGCGCAGGCTGTATAACTGAGTTAAACCACATGGCTCGAAGCGCGAAGGCATCAAGAATGCATCAGCGCCGGCGATTGCCAGATGCGCCCACGCCTCGTTATATGCGATCTTTACGGCAAAGTTTTTACTATGCTTTCTGGCGTAGTCGCGAAGCTTGCGTTCAAGTTTCTTGTCACCGCTGCCTAATATAACAATTTGCGCGTCAATATCCTGCAGCAAAGGCATGGCATCCAGTATCAAATCGATACCTTTTTGCTGGGTTAATCGTGTTACCACTGAAAACAGTGGTACTGCCTTATTTTCCGGAAGTTTGAACAGTTTCTGCAGAGCCAGCTTATTGTGGGCTTTTTTCGCCAGGGCGCTTCGTCCATATGTTTTATCCAGGTGCTCGTCTGTGAGCGGATTCCATTGTTCGGTATCTGTTCCGTTCAGGATTCCAGAGAGCGATGCAGAGCGATGTTTCAGCAAGCCGTCAAGACCGCAGCCAAACTCTTCGGTCTGAATTTCTTCTGCATATTGCGGGCTCACAGTATTGATACGATCTGCAAATACCAGCCCTCCCTTAAGGAAGGACATTTGATTATGAAACTCGATGGCATGATGAGTCCATAAATGGGGTGGAAGCTGCAGCCGGGAAAACTCGTGATATGGGAACAAGCCCTGATAAGCCAGGTTATGAATCGTAAACAAACTAGCGGGCGCTTCATTTTGGAGCTTAAGTAGGGCCGGTATTAGGCCAGTTTGCCAGTCATTGCAGTGCACCAGATCAATAGGCCAATCAAGCTCTACCCAGCCTTGCGTGATGGCAACAACCACTTTGGCGAACACACCAAAACGAACAGCATTGTCCGGCCAGTCTTCACCCTCATCTGTCTGATACGGCCCCCCTTCGCGTTCAAATAATTCAGGGCAGCAAATCACCCATATTTTGATATTGCTATCGGGGATTTCAGATTGTGCGATATCAATACTAAAGCCATCAATGTTACAGCGATGAATGGGATTAGCGATTGTTAGTTTATTCAGTACCTCTGAATAGCCGGGTAGCACTACGCGTACGGAGGCGCCTTCCTGCACTAGCGCCGGAGGTAAATACCCGGCAACGTCCGCTAGGCCTCCGGTTTTAATAAGCGGGTGGATTTCACTGGTTGCAAACAATATGTTCATTTTGAACCGTTTAGCGGAAGCTGGTAATAAATTGACGCTAATCTTGCGTCTAACTTATAGATATGCAGATTAAGTGCTATTTTAGGATAGCCACTAACATAACAGCATAACGCGTTAATTTACAAACCGTTTTAACTAGGGCACCATATCAGTCACAAAGAATTCGTTTCAATGCCCGATTTTTTAATGGAAATTCGGCACAAATTCGGGCAACAGACACAGGATATGACGAGTGCATAAAAAAGACGTTCGTTTCGTCAGCCGGTTGACCCGCAAAACGTTAGCGATAGTTTTGGCTGGCGGACGCGGATCACGTCTCAAACATCTCACCACATGGCGTGCCAAGCCGGCAATGCCCTTCGGTGGTAAATTTCGCATCATCGATTTCACGCTATCAAACTGCATCAATTCCGGCGTACGGCAAATTGCCGTCTTGACCCAGTACAAGGCCCATTCCCTATTGCGGCACATTCAGAACGGTTGGGGCTTTCTGCGTGGGCAATTTGGGGAATTTATAGAATTATTACCCGCACAGCAGCGAATTGAGAGTTCCTGGTATCTGGGCACGGCCGATGCGGTGTATCAAAATCTCGATATTATTCGTAGTCATAGTCCGGAGTTTGTATTGGTGCTGGCTGGGGACCATGTTTACAAGATGGATTATGGTGAAATGCTGGCGTATCACCAGGAAAACCATGCTGATTTAACAGTTGGCTGTATTGAGGTGCCACTGGAGGATGCGGCGGCATTTGGTGTGATGGGTATTGATGACTCTAATCGGATCGTTGAATTTGCAGAAAAGCCGGAAGATCCAACTCCGATACCAGGCCAACCGAAAATGGCGATGGCGTCTATGGGTATTTATGTCTTTAATACCGAATTATTATTGGATCGTTTAGTCGCTGATGCAGATGATAAAAACTCTGATCATGATTTTGGTAAAAATATTATTCCTGCAATGATTGAAGAGGGGCGAGTATTTGCTTTTCGATTTAAAACCAAAGCAGATAAAACTTCTTACTGGCGTGATGTGGGAACCGTTGATAATTATTGGCGGGCAAGCCTAGAATTGGTGGACGTGGATCCGGATCTCAATTTATATGATAAGGAATGGCCGATCTGGACGTATCAGGAGCAAGTACCACCAGCCAAATTTGTTTTTGATGACACTGATCGTCGCGGTACTGCTATCGATTCCATGGTATCCGGTGGTTGCATTATTTCAGGTGCAACTATTAAGCGATCATTGCTATGCACAAATGTGCATGTGGAGCAGAGAAGCGTTGTTGAAAATGCTGTTTTAATGCCAGAGGTCACAGTCGGTAGTAATTGTGTTATACGTAATGCCATTATCGACAAGGGTTGTACCATACCGGATGGTATGCAGATTGGCGTCGATCTGGAAGCAGACACGGAGCACTTTTACATCAGCCCTGGTGGTGTAGTGCTGGTGGTGCCGGACATGATGGGCCAGATGGTGCATCAGGCGAGATAAAAATCTTAACCACGGGGCCGAGTGCACGGATGCACGAGATAGTCTTGCCGGAAGACTCCGGCATATTTCAAGGATGTGGGACGACCACAGGGACGTGGGAGATAGTCTTTCCGAATGGACTCGGAATAGTGTCAATCGTGGGAGATAGTCTTTCCGAATGGACTCGGAATAGTGTCAATCGTGGGAGATAGTCTTTCCGAATGGACTCGGATTAGTATTAATTATGGGAGATGAATCTTTTGCGGATCTAGCGAGGTTAAATATTATTTTAACTGGGTCCATCCGGTAGATATTTATCTCACACATCCGTGTGTTCGGGAATCCGCATAAAATAAGTTGTTTTCACCAAAGCACGGTGAAAATCTAAAAATAGTTAAAAAAGGTATGAAATACCTGCTTGTCGTATTCTTTATTTTCCCTTTACAGGCACTGGCTGAGCAAAGTATATGCTATGGAACTACTTCTAATGGCAGATTGGAAGGGGGTGTTCAACTTCCAGCTAAAGGTAAGAACTTTGTCACTTATAGCTATATCGCAAGACTAAGCGGCCGAACATATTTACATTCAGCGGCAAGAGATATTGTCCTTAATGCATATAAAAGGTTAGAGAAAGAAGAGCCAGACAAGGTTTACAAGTACGCAGAAACAGGACTTAGAAAGGGCGGAAAATTTAAACCACACAAAACTCATCAGAACGGTCTTTCTGTTGATTTTATGACACCGGTTGTTGATGCCGAAGGCAAGTCAGTCCATCTACCAACGCACCCATTTAACAGGTTTGGGTATAACATAGAATTTGATAAAAATAATAATTACGACCAATTAAGAATTGATTTCGAAGCAATGGCCTCGCATATCGTAGCATTACATAAGGAAGCAACGGCTTTGGGGTATGATTTGTGGCGCGTTATTTTTGATCCTAAACTGCAACCGCACTTGTTCGACACCAGGTACGGGAACTATTTGAAAACTTATATTCAGTTTTCAAGGAAAAGATCATGGGTAAGGCACGATGATCATTATCATGTTGATTTTTCTATATCTTGTAAATAATCAACTTTTTTCTCACCGTGCTCCCCGTGTTCTCCGTGGTTAATTGTCTTTTACAACCACTTCATAAATCCCATTTCATATGGATGCGCTAACAGTTCGTGGTATGGATAAATGCAAACCTTGTAATGCAGCAGTCCGCAGTTATCCATGGGTACTGATAGATTAAACGTTCCGGATTTATCGTTGTTTTCAGCTTTTAATAAATGGTGTTCTTTTACCGTGTATTCTTCGCTAATGTGCTCTTTTACGCCAAGCAGCAACTCAACACGTACATCCGACACATTGAGGTTGCCTAGGGTGGCCTGTACGGTTAGATTCAGCTGGTCCTGATAGGCGACCTCTTTGGGGCCGGCTTCAGTCAGTGTTAGCGATACATTTTTCCATTCTTTGCGCACTTTTTGTTTCCATGCCGCAAGCTGTTTTGCACCACTGGCATCGTCTCGCATCAATGCCTCATGTTTGCGCAATGAAGGGGCATACAGTTTATTTAAATAGTCCATCACCATGCGCTCGGAATTAAATCGCGGAATGGTTGATTTCATGGATTCTTTACAACACTGAATCCACTTCTCAGAGTACCCCAGATTACCGCGCTTATAGAACATTGGCACAACCTGTTGTTCCAGGATATTGATCAGGTCAGTTGCTTCTTCGTGATAGCGATAATCGTAATCGTAGTGTGGTTCATGTGGAATAACTGCCCAACCATTCTTCCCGTTGTAGCCTTCGTCCCACCAGCCATCGAGTACACTTAAGTTCAGTACGCCGTTTACGCCAGCCTTCTGGCCTGAAGTGCCACAGGCTTCAAGAGGATACTCAGGATTGTTCACCCATACATCAACACCGGTTACCAACTTACGAGCCAAAGCAATATCATAGTTCTCCAGCAATATAACTTTGCCCAGAAAATCCGGGTGCTGTGAATACTCATGAATAATTCGAATCAATTCCTGTCCCGGCTCGTCCTGAGGATGCGCTTTACCGGCAAATATCAGCATAACCGGGCGTTTGGGATCATTTAGAATTCTCTTTAAACGTTCGCGGTCGGCAAACAGTAATGTGGCACGTTTGTATGTCGCAAAGCGACGTGCAAAACCCAACACCAGAACATCCGGATCCGGCTGTGCCAGCAATTGGGTTCCTTTGCGAATGAAAGACTCACTCGCGCCATTGCGACGATAGCGATGTACAACACGATCACAGACATCACGTAGCATGGCGGAACGTAAAGACTGGCGTATACCCCAAAAGCGATAGTCTTCTATTTCATCCAGACAATTCCAGAAAGAGGCATCTGACAGATAGTTGTGCCAGTTCCTGAAACGAGAATCAAAAAGATTGCCCCATTCGCGTGCCAGAAAAGTAGGCACATGAACACCATTCGTAATATAGGAAATGGGATTGTCAGCAGGCGGTATTTCCGGCCACACATACGCTTCCATCTGTGAAGCAATGCGACCGTGTATGCGGCTTACGCCGTTGTGGTGACGCGAAGACCGCATAGCCAGTGCTGTCATATTAAATTTTGACTGATCGTTGGCCGTGCCACCCAATGCAATAAAAGTTTGTGCGTCGATATTTAGCCGTTTGAAGTAGGGTGTCAGGTAAGTCTTAACCAGATCATGTTCAAAAATATCGTGGCCAGCAGGTACCGGTGTATGTGTGGTAAAAACAGTGGCTGAAGCCACCGATTCCTGTGCTTCCTGATAGCTTAGTCCCGCTTGCGTATATTCACCCATGCGTTCAACGATTTGAAAAGCGGAATGCCCCTCGTTGATATGCCAGATATTGGGTTTGAGCCCCAGCGCTCGAAGTGCGCGCACTCCGCCGATGCCCAATACCATTTCCTGACGTAAACGGTGCTCGCGATCTCCACCATAAAGACGATAAGTAATCAGGCGGTCATCAGATTTATTGCTGGAGACATCGCTATCCAGTAAATATACCGTGATATTGCCAACTTTGGCGGTCCAGATGCAGAGATCGATTGAATGATCTGCTAGCTCAATCTGCACCGTTAAACGACGACCATCCTCCTGGAATACTGGCTGAATAGGCAGGTCCTGGAATCGATGCGTACTAAATTCCGGTATTTGCTGGCCGTTGCCGTCGATGGTTTGCCGAAAATACCCTTGATGATAAAGCAGGCCAACACCGACAAATGGCAGACCAAGATCGCTGGCTGCCTTACAATGATCACCTGCAAGAATGCCCAGACCGCCGGAGTAAATGGGCAAGCTTTCGTGAAAGCCAAATTCAGCAGAGAAATAAGCGATAAGGTCCTGATCGTTTCGTACCTGGGTTTGCACCGCATGTCTGGTTTTGCCCTGGCAATAATCTTCGTACCAGGTTAGGGCCGTTTTGTAGTCTTCCATAAAATAGGTGTCATTAATGGCCTCATCCAGTTTTTGTTGCGAAACGCGGCGCAAAAACACCTTTGGGTTGTGATTCACTTGCTCCCATAAATCTTGATCCAGTCGATAAAAAAGCGACCGAATCTGACGGCTCCAGCTGTAGGTTAAATCGCGTGAGAGTGCAGTCAGGCCTTGGAGGGCCTCAGGAATTTTTGCCTGCACTTCAATCGTAAACTCTTTACCACTCATTGTTGTTCCTTTGCTATATCATTAATTACCACAGTCTGAACTGGAGACTGCTTACTCGTTATCTGCTGGTTAATGCCGCTATCGGCAGCGATGCGTTAAAACTGGTGATTATCGCGCATGCTTATTTACAGAGAAAATCTTCCTGATGCAATTTATTCCTTTGGGCCAAATCTCAAATCCCGATGTATCAATTTGGTTTGAGATAGGTTCTAGTATACCCGAGACACAATTTTATGCATTTCGGTTTTTTTAGATGCAAAAGCGCCGATCGGTAAAGTGTTTAAGCACAGTTCGGGCCCACTAAGATTCGGGCTGCAATATTAATTGCCGATGAGCACAAAAAAGGTGGTTGCCAGCGATTGTAATGACTTCTTGCACCAGTTTGCTGCGGCGATGCTAGGATTTGCACCAGAAAAAATCAGTTTTGATCAATCACCGACACGAAGTGGCAACTTTTTAGCATCCTGGCTATCAAATATCCGAACAATCGCTGCGGCGGTACGCAATATTTGCCAACCCGCCTGCGGCTATTACTAGTCGGCATGTCGGTATGTAACCTTACTAAGTGTTTGATAACTAAGCTATTATCCGCTCCGAACTGAAATCGGACTTGAATCTGGTCAGCAGGACGACAAATTTCAGTGTCACCGTTCTGCAACATCAGCAGATCATAATGTTGGCACAGATCGTGGATAAGATTTAGTTAGGTCTCTTCGCAATTCCTTAGTCTGAGTTTGAATGCTTTGTCAGACTATCGATTGAAGAATGAGGTGAAAAACCTCATTTAAATTAGGGCGCTAGTAGTCGAAAGTCCCCCCTCCCTTTCTGACGCTAGCGCCTTTCCTTATACGCGGCTTTACTTGCTGGTAGACTTACGAGCCAATACAATCGCTCAGTAAACTAGCAAGCGCACGAACAAATCGGTTTTGAGCAAGGTGAAAACCTTGTTCTCAAGGCGCCAGTTGTCAGGAGACCCCCTCCCTTTCTGATGGTGGCGCCTTATTTTATTCTGCCTTAACACCCCGCTGCGGTTGTTTTTCATTTAGAGTATTGAGCAATCACCCATTGCACCGAGGTCCCAGTTTCTTCTAATGAATGCCAGCTTTCGTATTCAAAAACGAAAATCCATCGCCGATTGCTCATTTCCCGATTCACTGCATCCTGTTGTGGCTAGAGTGTACGCCAACCGAAACCTAAAACATGTTTCTGAAATTGAGCATGATCTGGACAGCTTGCACCACCGGGACAGTCTGTCCGGTATGCAGCAGGCGGTGGAATTACTGGCCGAGGCGGTTGAGCAGGACAGGCATATTGTTCTTGTTGGAGATTTTGATGCAGACGGGGCGACCAGCACGGCTTTAGCGGTTCGTGCATTGCGCGCTATGGGGGCCAGGGCGGTCGATTATCTGGTACCTGATCGGTTTAAATATGGTTATGGTTTGACCTCAGGCATCGTCCAGGAAGCCGCTAAACAGAAGCCTGACATTCTGCTTACCGTAGACAATGGGGTTTCCAGTATTGCTGGTGTAGCGGCAGCGCGCAAACAGGGTATACAGGTTATCGTCACTGATCATCACTTGCAGGGTGAGCGGCTACCAGACGCCAATGCTATTGTTAATCCCAATTTAGATGGTGATGATTTTCCGAGTAAGTGTCTTGCTGGTGTAGGTGTCATTTTCTACGTCATGCTCGGTTTGCGCGCGGCGCTAATCGATAGAGATTGGTTCGAGCGGCAGCAGATAGCCATTCCCAATATGGCCCGTTTACTGGATATCGTTGCCCTGGGCACTGTGGCTGATGTTGTTCCGCTGGATCACAACAATCGCATTCTTGTTGCGCAGGGTTTAAAGAGAATTCGCTCCAATCAATGTGTGCCGGGAATTACTGCCTTATTACGCCAGGGCAAGCGCAAACCTGAGAACTGTATCGCCAGCGATTTAGGGT
>CAJHXT010000200.1_pt1 | contig 15804 bp, 13 predicted proteins | sample 9198451 | NCBI WGS metagenome assembly CAJHXT01 (sample SAMEA7708326, study PRJEB35096) | sediment metagenome | biome: marine neritic benthic zone biome [ENVO:01000025]; feature: sediment [ENVO:00002007]; material: shallow marine sediment [ENVO:03000034] sea grass bed [ENVO_01000059] ... | reverse complement strand
GGCCGGCACTATCACGTGGAGTGCTTGTTTTTGCAAACAGCATGATTTTACGGTCTATAATTCACACTGGTTTTAAAAAATAAAACTACATCTCGGGAACAATATGTGCGGTCGCTACAATATCATTACTGACGCCGATGCCCTGCTGGATGCATTCAGGATACTAAATGACCTTGATCCTGACGAATCGGTCACCAGCTTTAATATTGCGCCCAGTCAACGTGTCCCGGTTATCACCGAATCTGAGAACGGCAGACAACTTTCAAGAATGCGCTGGGGAATGATTCCTGCCTGGAATAAAGATTCTTCACCCAAATTCACGCCCTTTAATGCCAGATCTGAAAACATTGCTGAGAAAAGTTTTTTTCGAACGCCATTTAAACGCAAACGCTGTTTGATACCGGCAAGCGGCTTTTATGAATGGCAAAAGAATGAAACCGGCAAAGTGCCTTTCCATATTCGATTAAAAAACAAAGAACCGTTTACCTTTGCCGGCCTATGGGACGAATGGCAGAGCCCGAATGGCAAACTACATAGCTGTACCATAATCACGACAGCAGCCAATAAACTGATGCAACCTATTCATCAACGCATGCCCGTTATTCTTTCGGCAGAACAGCATACACAATGGCTAAACTGCAATGCTTTTGATAAAGAGCAACTTCAGTCTTTTTTAAAACCTTATAATCCTGATGAAATGGAAGCTTACATCATAAGTAACCGCGTTAATAACGCCCGAAATAATTCAGAGGATCTGATAACGCCCATTGCTTAGAATGCCAAAGCTATATACCTAGCACTTATTTCACTAAAGTAGTTTTTCTCTGAGGAACAAGCCTTTAATCTTCTATTTATTCAATTCTGTCTATATTGTACTTTTCTGTCTTTTCCGTGGCAGATGCTTTTAATCTTTTATTAAACCTGCATTTCTCCGCGACTCTGCGCCTCGGCGGCAAATCTCTTGATCTTTCATTCAATGCTTTTATCCCCGTGTGCTCCGTGTTCCCCGTGGTTAATGCTCTTGATCTTCTTTTTGTATTAACCTTTTATAACTCTGCGGTCTTGGCGTACTCTGCGTCAAATGTTCTTGATCTCCTATTTAATCTTTATCTCTCTGCGTCTCGGCGCCTTAGCGGCAAAGCTTTTGATCTTCTTTTTGTATTAACCTTTTATAACTCTGCGACCTTCGCGTGCTCTGCGTCAAACGCTCTTAATTTTATTATGTCTTCTTTCCCTCTGCGCCTTTGCGTCTTTGCGGCAAAGCCTTTGATCTTTATCTTTTCTCTTTAGCAATTGAACAACCAAAACATCCTTAGTCTTCCTCATCTAATGCCTTTTTACTACCTATCTGTTTATACAGGCTAACTGCCATGGATGACATAATCAGCACTCCAACTATCAACACAAACCACAACACCGCAGCACGCCATGGCAATTTTTTCGCCGCAGGATCCAGTCTAGATAATCCACCCAGCTCTGTTACTTCATCCAGCCCGGCGACATTTTTCACTATCTCTGCTCTCTGCTCATCATTAAGTGTATTCAGCAACGAATTAAGATCAGAGTCGGCAGGCTCCACTCGCGGGTTTCCATAGGCCAAAGTAAAAGGCTGGCTGCCCTGGGCCAGAAAAGTTAGCTGTTCGGGATACCAGGCCAGCTTAACGCCCGGCAGCAATTCAGAACGCAGCTCCTTTGGCGTTTCAAATCGAATCAGCCATTCACTATCGCGCACAGGCTGCAAATGCAGAGGCTCGCTCTGTATCTCACCGCCCGGCATTTTCAGTTTGTATTGCAGAAAACGACCCCTATCCAGCCAGCGAGACGTACTGTCAGGCCGTGAATAAAGCTTGCCTCGATAAAAAGCATTTTCAGAATTGAAATCAATGGTAAAACGCTGAATCGGCGCATGACCATTTATAGTAAATCGATATGCTCCATAGGCCGGATCATCTTCACTAACATTGTTTACATATGCAATTTGTTTGACCGTATGCCAATGTAATTTTTCTATATGCTCTTTCCATTGATACCGTGCAACCATTTCACTCAACTTAAACTCTATCTGAGTATTCCAGCTTATTCGTAAAAACTTGTCTGCTTCTTTTTGAACAGCAATGATTTTTTTACCAATCACTTCATCTTCATAAGCCAGTTTCGACAGACTTTCTTTACTCATTAGAGTACGCCATTTTTTTAAATCTGAACTGTGTTCTATTTTTATTGCATCCACAAAACCATATTCTGGTTCACTCCATTCAAATTCAAATGCAGAAAGCCTGTTAAGCATTTCTTCAGTTTGTGACTCGCTGTTATCAACAATATAAGCAATTATCCCGGAATCACTTTGCTGACCGAGACCTTCTTTAATATCGATTATGGTTCCGCTGGCATTGCGCTCCACGCGAAGATTTAAACTATTCAATTCACTTTGCGACTGACCGTATATTGGGAAGATCGGTAATTTGCGCAGCTTGGTTTCTGCCTGCTCCTGCTTATGCCTTGAAATGGTAAACGGCAGCGCCAGACCTTCGGCATTAAAAACTCTTAGATCGCGCCCATCCTGCCTGGCGACATGCTGGTAATAATGATCGGGCAAGACAATCGCCTGGAATGCATTGTCGTTATTGGTCAAAACCTGCATACCAAAAGCAAAATCATCCGGAACCGGAAAAGCAATGTTTTCGTCAGCAAGCGCTGCGTTTGCAAACAAGGTAATGAAACAGCCTAAGGCGTAGCGCGTTAACAAGCTTTTCTTCTTTATCATGATGCTCCTCTACACCAGCTGTTTCTTTGGCGGTAGTGGCGAAAAATAGCCTACCACCAATAGCAGTAATCCAACGAGAATAAACGACACGATGGTCTCGAGAGCTTCTCTTTCCGCAAGATCAATAAGCAATAGTTTCGCAACGACCATACCAAGCAAACCCGCTGCAGCTATCCATACAGTACGCCAGTGCTTACGAGAGGCAACTACCATGACCGCCAGGCCCAACAGGGTCCAGAATACGGAAATACAAGCCTGAACCAGCAGCGAATTCCACATCGCTTCAAGCGTGTACGCTACGTCATACCAGTGATGTAAGCTGCGAAGCAGTACCGCATTAATCCAGACAAAAACGACAACCGCCAGAATACTCATCATCTGCATAGTGCTTAATTTATCCTGATCAAACTGACGATATTCCCGCCACCAGTTATAAATCGTGAATAACACCAGAAGTTGCATAATATCCAGAGGATTAACGATTGGGATATAAGGCAATGGATTCATGCGACCATCGAAAGTAGGATTCGCAAATATTGACCAAAGCAGCAGATAAACTACCAGTGGCACCAGCCCCCAACTTAAATAGGTTTTAAGGTGCGTAGCGACAGGCCAGAAACGAAACCGTAAAACTCCGGTAACAACCAGCCAGACAATCACCGCGGAAGTCACTGCCGACCATGCACCTGCTAGATCGAAGCGCGTTATCGTTTGCCAATGCAGTTCCACCGCAAGTAAAACGGTAATTGACCACAAGCCTATCGCATGAATGCCCGGTATAGTTTTTATTGGATTGCTTGCCATTTTATCGCGCTGCCACAACAGGCCATAAAAAACGATAAAAAGAAAAGCCCAGGATAAATAAGCTAGGTCAGCAAAGGGATGATTTTTATCCAGCAAAGTAATCCACAATAACAGCAGTAAAGCGCCGGTGAACCCGGTAACGGTATGCTTCAGGTTTGACCAGGATAATTTTGTTTCAAGTACTCCGAGTACGGCACAGCTACCTGCAACAAAGGCAAGCATTGCCGTTAGTCTGAGCTGTGCCGGCACATACTGGTCAATTTCAATCAGACCATTGGCAAACCACCACATCAAACCCCACAGCAGTGCAGGCACAATTAAGCGAGCTTCCCAGCGATTCTGTCCTGAGTAATTGCGGTATAGAAAATAGCCTGATAATAAACCAGCCAATGCAACAAACGTTGCACCCATAAATACGCTATTCAAAATAGGCCAATCAGCAAACCGACCCGTATTTTCTGCTAAAAATCCAAATCCTGCGAATAGCTGCAGAGCTAATGCAAACGCGGTACCCAATCGTTTCTGCTGTCGAATACTGATCCAGACAATAGCCGCACCCTCTAAAGCCCAGGCTGTTGCGATCCACTCACCATCCAGCGCAAATGGAATTGTTAAGGTGGCGAATACCACACCCAGCGCGAGAAAAGCTTCGCTAAGCAGACGCAACTGTTGGCCACCGCGTAGCCAGTGCAACCATGCCAGACCAATATAGAAAAATCCTAAACCAAAAGCTGAAATAGCCAGACCGTATTGATATTCATAAACCAGTGCAGCCTGCAATGAAAAAGCAACAATCGGCACACCAAATACCATGGTGCCGTCAACATAGCCTTTTAGTTGCGGCGGTTGGCGGCGAGCAAATAACAAGGCGATCACAACGTAGAATAGAAAAAATATAATCAGAAAAATTTCTGTGCTAAGAAACTGGCTGCTTTTGTATTGTGTTAGACCCCAGGCAGTGCCAATAACAAAAGTAAATACAAAACCAATCAGGTTCAACAAACGCCACGATTTAAACCAGGCGATGGTCAGTATGCCAATATTTAATATTGTGTAATAAGTGAATAGAGCAATATGACTTCCTGCACCGGTTGACGTCAGAATGGGGGCCATAAAACCGCCGGAAATCGCCAGCACAGCCAATGATCTGGAATCCTGCAATACAGCAAGCAACGCTGAAAGTACCACCATTACCAGCAGGCAGGCGAACACCCAACCGGCGGGTAATAACTGGAAAACACGAAATGCGGTGAACAGCGTTAAATATAAAACGCCAATTCCGCCACCCTGTAAAACCAGAGCATAGCCTGTGCGCTTGAACCGTAATCGCCATCCCAGTACCAGCAACCCTATGCCTAAAGCGGCAGCACCGATTAATCGATACTCTGCCGGTAACATGCTGTGATCAGCGGCATATTTAAGTAGAAATGCGATACCAACAAATAAGATGATGACGCCAACCCGTACAATCAAATTACCCTCGGTAAAGTAACGTTTGACCCCGGTAATCGCGCGATCCACCAATTTGTCGAAAAGCGTATTACTGGTAAAGGGTTGGGTCTGCCAGGGATCAACCGGCTTATCCTCAGCGCTATCGGCTTGCTCAGGAACCACGATTTCAGGAGATTCAGCCCGAACAGTGGCTTCGTCTGATGCAGTTGCCGCTGCCATCCTGGATTCAGTAAAGGTTTCTGGTGCCTGTTTTTGGGTTTCGCTCTTTAACCCTTTTCCGATCAACTCGCTAACTCGCAAACGCAGTTCAAGCAACTCCTGCCTTAACGAAGCCGTGCGCGAAAACAATACAATCAGCCCAAGAGGCAGGGCGATGACATAAAGCGCCACTAAAGCAAGCAGGAAACCTAGCTCCATCAATATCTCCTTAGAACACGGACCGTTTGAGCCAGCCAGACAACTAGATTGATCGTATACCTATGGCTACGGAAGAATGGCATTTTCTATTCGCCACTGATTCAAGCACGTTCTACGTTTATATACTATCCACCAAAAGGACTAGAACTTACCTCATCATTCAGCTTAAGCTGCGTTATTAACGCCAACGCTCGCCTACGTCGTTGCATTGCCGAGTCCTACAATAAGAGATAGGCGCCAGGCACCCTGCTTGTTACAGCAATTTAATAGAGAAAAACGAGACCTTTCTCTCATAATCAACAGCAAAGGATTATCGGTAACGATAAATAATGCGTTAGTATATTCAGCCAATGGAAGCACCGGAATTGAACCAGGTTAGTTCTACCTGGCCAGAGCTACAAAATGTTTACCATCAATAATGTACCGACAGTTCGACTTTATTGCTCGGTCTAATATGAGGAGTTTCTAACATGGGTATCACTTTACTTGTTTTGCTGGTTATCGCAATTGGGCTGATTTTTTATGTTATCGGTATTTATAACCGTCTGGTCCAGTTGAAAAATCGCTACCAGAACGCCTTTTCCCAAATCGATGTACAACTGAAACGCCGCTACGATTTAATTCCTAATCTGGTCGAAACGGCAAAAGCCTATATTAAACATGAGCGTGAAACCCTGGAAGCCGTGATTGCGGCACGTAATCAGGCAATGGCCGGCTTAAAGGCTGCTCAGGCCGATCCCTCCAGTGCCAGTGCCATGGCTGCATTGGGTGGTGCAGAAGGCGCATTGGCCGGCGCCCTCGGCAAACTGAATGTGGTTGTCGAAGCCTACCCTGATTTAAAAGCAAACCAGAATATGATGCAGCTCAGTGAGGAACTCACCAGCACTGAAAACAAAGTATCTTTTTCCAGGCAGGGATTTAATGATGCTGTCACCGAATTCAATACCTATCGGCAGAGTTTCCCCCCGGTATTTTTTGCTCCCATGTTTGGTCACGGTAAAGATGCCAGTTTGCTTGAGTTTGAAGATCGAGCAGAAATTCAGGCTGCGCCAAAGGTTTCTTTTTAGTTTTCAATCAAGACAACCACAACGCTTAAATATATGAATTTCTTTGAGCATCAGGACCAGGCCCGCAAATCCAGCACGCGCCTGGTCTTTCTATTCGGTCTTGCTGTTTTAGTATTGATCGGGCTTGTCAATCTGCTTGTGGTGGCCGCCGTCACCTATTCTGATTATGAACAGCAGGCCAGTATTGCAACCTTGCCATTAGAGACACATTTAATCATAGCTGCCTGTGTTGTGTGCGCCGTGGGTATTGCAATTTTGTACCGCTTTAATCAATTACGCGATGGCGGTGCAGCTGTTGCCGCTTCTCTGGGTGGCCGTTTGATTACGCGAAGCAGCATGGAACCCGATGAGCGTAAACTTTTGAACGTCGTCGAGGAGATGGCGATTGCATCCGGCACACCAGTACCACCTGTTTATATACTGGAAGACAATGCTATCAATGCCTTCGCTGCCGGATATTCACCTCATGATGCAGTAATAGGCATTACCCGAGGCGCTATTCAATTGCTTGATCGTGACGAACTTCAGGGCGTTATCGCACACGAGTTTTCACATATCTTTAATGGTGATATGCGACTCAATCTACGACTGATCGGCGTCATATTCGGCATTCTGTTTATTGCGCTGGCGGGCGGGCAAATGATGCGCGGCGTAGCATACTCACGTTCACGTAACGCGGCCGGATTAATCCTGGTCGGTCTGGCATTGGTTATTATTGGCTACGCCGGGGCAATGTTTGGCAATATGATTAAGGCGGCGGTTAGCCGACAACGTGAATTTTTAGCGGATGCATCAGCCGTACAATTTACCCGCAATCCCGATGGAATTGGCGGCGCGCTTAAGAAAATAGGAGGCTGGACTATTGGTTCGCAACTAGCTGTGCCCAATGCTGCTGAATACAGTCACTTTTATATATCCGATGGCGTGAGTGCATTCGCGCGAGGACTGTTTCAGACGCATCCCCCGCTGAAAGACAGAATCAAACGTATTCATCCACAGTGGGACGGTGAATTTCCAAAGGTTGAAAAACCAAAATATAAATCGACCCAGCAACGTCAGCAGGAAAAAGCCAGCATTGCCACAAGCGTGGCCTCGGTAGCGGTATTGGCCGACGCAATTTCCCGGACCGGAGCGCCAACTGAGAAACATCTGAACGATGCGCAGGATTTGTATCAGCAGCTGCCGCAAAATCTGGTTACCGCCAGCGAAGACCCGCTTGAGGCCTACGCGCTGTCAATAGGTTTGATCATGACCCGTGATGCCAGCGAGTGGCAGCATCTGCTCTCCCTGCTAACAGATAATACTCACCTGGCTGTGATCGATACATTAAAATCGCTGCTACCTGCACTTGCTCAGCTAAACGTAAAATTTCGCTTGCCTTTAATTGAACTGTGCATACCCTCGCTGAAACAACTTTCAGAAAAACAAAAGCAACAGTTTATTCGTGACTTAACACTTATTATTAAGGCCGATAACAAATTTGAATTATGGGAGTGGGCCTTATTTAAAATTTTCTCCCTATCCTTAAATAAACCCGAAAGAAGGGGACTGGGTAAATATAAAATTGCGCAACTTAAAAACGAATGCCAATTACTAATTGCTACCGTAGCGTATAGCGGCAAAGGCGATCAGAAAAAAGCCTATACAGACGCAGCTTCCAATCTGGGCATTAGCACTGAGTTACCGGATATTCAAAATCTTAGGCGCTCACAGATCAATACCGCGCTCGACCGGTTACGTCAGCTTAAACCTCTGGAAAAACCATCATTGCTTAAGTCCTTATGTATAGCTGTACAGGCAGATGGCTTCGTTGACGCCAAGGAAATCGAGTTGGTACGTGCCATAGCAGATGGTATAGACTGCCCGATGCCACCGCTAAGCAGCTCAATCTAAACCTGTACAGCCACGTGTAACCAATTTATCAACAGGTAATTTTTGCTGATCTAACCAGCAAAGCCGCAGACTTTTGCGTCTTTTTTCTCCTTACATCGTCAATCAATACAGACAATCATTTTCTGATAAAGGGTTTGATCTTATGTATTCCAAACTGACCAAATTTGTTCAAGAGTTATTATCTGTAGCGAAGAAGGTGTATTTTTTTAGCTATCCCACCCATGCGCTGGAATTCGAAAACATCATGGCTTTTAACAACTGGGTTAAAGAAAAATGTTGTGGCAGGCAAACGAAGCAGGAAATGTGTGTTTGCCCCTGTGCTTGCCAGTAATATCAGCACATTAATCGACGAATATTGCAGCTTTCGGTAGTTGTCGATTAAGGTTTCCTGGCCTCAATACTTGCTGATGCAACGTAATCTTCAAGATTGATTTGCGTTGCCCAGCCTTTTGCCAGTGCCTGACTTTCTTCCCGCTTGATACTTATTTCGATATCAATAAAACCGGCTTCTTTTAACCACTGCTCATTTTCCGAAATAGTGGAAGCACCGGATATACATCCGGTCAGCATCGCCAGGTCTTCTTGCGCATCTTCTGGTAATGCTTTGAAAGCAACAATATCGGAGATAGCAAGTCGCCCGCCTGGCTGTAAAACACGAAAGGCCTCACGGTATACCTGCGCTTTGTCCGGTGAAAGATTAATAACACAGTTTGAAAGAATGACATTAACGCTATTGTCTGCCACCGGTAAATGTTCAATTTCACCAAGACGAAAATCAACATTGCTTAGACCTGTTTTCCCGGTATTCTGACGAGCTTTGTTAACCATATCGGGCGTAAAATCGACACCAATAGCCTGCCCTTTACTGCCTATCTGCCGTGCAGCCAGAAACACATCAAATCCGCCGCCACTACCCAGATCAAGAACCGATTCACCCTCACGCAAAGCTGCTATCGCCTGAGGATTACCGCAACCCAATCCCATATTGGCCCCTTCAGGTACTGCAGTCACATCCTCTTCAGAATAGCCTAGTCCTACTGAAACACTGTCAGCTAACCTTTCTGCAGGCGCGCAGCATCCTGAAGTACCACAGCAACTGGTTACCGCCGCGATAGCTTCCTTATCGTCTTGCGCAACTTTGCTGTAAGCGTCTCGCACTGCGTTACGGATATCTTGATCAGATACTTCGGTCATATTTAGCTCCTTATAAACAAAATCTATACGTTGAATTTATATGGGTAGACGGGATTATCGCAAAATGGACGCAAACAATTGTTTCGGTAATGACTGTTGTATTTAGAAATACACCCAATTAATTATGCACAACGAAAAACGGCCACAATAATGTGGCCGCTAGTCTAAAAACCTTATCTTTTACTAAGCAAGAACCTGCTTCACCGTTTTAACAACATTGGTGATGTTAAATCCAAACTTGTCCATGGCTTCACCACCGGGTGCTGATTTACCAAAACGATCAATCGTTACCAATCCCCCGTTCTCGCCGATATAGCGGTACCAACCCATTGAGCAACCGGCTTCTACCCCAACCTTGGGTGTACCAGGCAGTAAAACGGAATCACGATACTGCTGGGACTGTTGCTCAAATACTTCCCAGCAAAGCATGGAGACCACGCGTGCTTTAACGCCATCTTCTGCAAGTTTTTTCGCCGAATTAATCGCTAACTGAACTTCAGAACCCGTTGCAAGCAGGACAACATCGGGGCTACCCCCTTCCACGTCAATTACTGTATACGCGCCTTTTATGGAGTCTTTTGTCAATGACGGCTCCAGCGTGGGCACTCCCTGTCGCGTCAGCACCAGCACAGAAGGACCGTCTTCCCTGGCGATAGCCTGCTTCCAGGCCGAGGCCGTTTCATTCGCATCCGCGGGTCTAAAAACCCAAAGAGAGGGAATTGCACGCAGGCTAGCGATCTGCTCGATAGGCTGATGTGTGGGCCCGTCCTCTCCTACACCAATACTGTCGTGTGAGAAGAGAAAGACGACGCGTTGACGCGCCAGTGCAGCGATTCGCATCGGTGGGCGCATATAGTCAGCAAACGAAAGAAATGTCGCAGTGTATGGTAACGCTCCACCATGATGGGCAATCCCGACAGCAATGGAACCCATAGCATGTTCGCGAATACCAAACTGTAAATTGTGGCCCCCTTTGTCCCAGCCAAACGCACCCGAATCGTTGATCCAGGAATTATTGCTGGGCGCAAGATCTGCTGACCCCCCCAATAAATCAGGCAGCTTCTTAAATAAACTATTGATTATTTTGCCGCTGGCAACGCGGGTCGCCATACCCTTTTCATCTGCTTCAAAAGCAGGGATACCCTGCTCCCAATCGACCGGTAATTCGCCCGTCATTAACCGATTAAACTCGCCGACCCTGGCAGCATCGGTACTGGCCTCATAATCCGCTTTTAGTTTTGACCATTCCGCTTCCATGGCCTGACCTTTCTCAACAGCGGTGCGGTAATGTGCCAACACTGTATCCGGAATAAGAAATTCTGGTTCCAGCGGCCAGCCTAAATTCTTCTTGGTTGCCAATAATTCATCAGCCCCCAGTGGAGCGCCATGCACTCCATTGCTATTGGCCTTATTCGGAGAGCCATAGCCGATAACGGTTTTACAGATAATGAGTGAAGGTTGCTCGGTATTGGCTTTTGCCTGCACAATGGCCTGGTCAATGGCATCAACATCATGACCATCGATAGGACCAATAACCTGCCAACCGAAAGCTTTAAAGCGCCCAGCAACATCTTCGCGAAACGTCACATCAGTGTGACCTTCAATACTTACGCCGTTATCGTCGTAAAGATATATTAATTTGGATAATTTTTGCGTTCCCGCATAAGAAGCCGCCTCTGATGAAACACCTTCCTGCAGATCGCCGTCACTAACCAAAGCGTAGGTGTAGTGATCAACAATCTCATGTTTTTCTGTATTGAATTGCTCGGATAAATACCGCTCCGTAAGCGCAAAACCTACCCCATTGGCAAAACCCTGCCCCAATGGGCCTGTGCAAACCTCAACTCCGGGAGTCATATGGCTTTCTGGGTGCCCGGGAGTGCGACTGCTCCATTGTCGAAACTGCTTGATTTCATCCAGACTAAGATCGTAGCCAGTAAGGTGCAACAAAGAATACAGCAGCGCAGAACCATGGCCGGCAGAAAGTACAAAACGGTCACGATCTACCCAGTCCGGGTTAACCGGATTGTGACGTAAATGGCGCATCCAGACCGTATAACCCATCGCCGCCGCTCCCATTGGTAAACCAGGGTGGCCGGAATTCGCTTTCTGTATCATTTCAGCAGAAAGGATTCGTACGGTATTTAATGATTGCTCGACGATCTTTGACACGCTATTTCCTTAATTCAATTCACTTAAGTTGGCCTGTTTTCATGTGGCTGGAACGAAATTGCCCGCACAGGCGGGCAGATATTACAAACGGATCAGCATGCCAGCAAACATCCTGATGCAGTTAGCTCCGAGTTGATGAATCAGGTACCCAGAGGGTTCCATTTCGATATTCTGCTCGAGAGTTTCGACCATCTCGAATCCCTTCAGACAGGCAGGCAACGAAAAACCAGTGTTTCACGATAGCCTTGGAAGTCGGGCGATTATCAAGGCTCGATCAGACGTTGTCAAACGCATACCAGCCCGAATATTCCTTGAGCAAATCCTCACCTAGGATACAGATGACAGATTGGTTTTTCGAAGCCATATTTTGCTTTTGCTTAATTGGTTTTTACCCAAAATTGGTCAGAACCAATCTACAGGCTGAGAAAACAGACCATTCCGGGGATATCTCACAAATCCAATCAGGAATCCCGGTTCCAACCCGAATAAAACCAGCAAGCAGATCTATTCTATAGAAAAGCGTAATCTCATTGCTTATACTGCAAGGGCTACGCGAATCAAACAGCATAAGCAACTGCCCACGTTGGGCAACAGTAGCAAACAGGGGTAGGAAAATGGCGCGTGTATCAGATCGACTTAAATCCATTCCATTATTCACCGGCCTTAATGAAGACGAGCGCGAATTGCTGGCCGGCACACAAATGTCACGCAAGTTTCAGAAAAACGTTATCGTTTTGCACGAAGGTGACCAAAGCAATGCCTTATATATAATCGACAGTGGGCAGGTAAAGGTCAGCAAAATCAATGAAGAAGGCAAAGAGATTGTGCTTTCCATTCTGAGCGAAGGTGACCATTTTGGTGAAATGTCGCTAATTGATGATGAACCACGCTCGGCATCCATTATCACGAAATCCACCTGTGAATTTACCCTGATACGAAAACATGATTTTGAGCAGGTGCTGAATGCGAATCCTCAACTGGCTTTGACTATGATGCGCGCGCTTTGCCATCGTCTGCGCGCTGCGGATCGTAGCATCGAAAGTCTGGCCTTAATGGACGTTTATGGCCGCATTGCGAGACTGCTGCTGGATTCAGCCATCGAAAAGGACGGCAAACAAATTGTTCCCGGGAAACTTACGCATAAAGACATTGGGCAAATGGTCGGATCATCGCGTGAAATGGTAAGTCGTATTTTTAAAGATCTTACCGATGGCGGTTATATATCAAAGCTTCCCGATGGCATTGTTATTAATACGACCCTGCCTGCCCACTGGTAAGTTACCGGTACATTGCCACAATCAATCCAGGGCAGATTTTATACAGGCCTAAACGATGAAAGCTACAGCCTTGAATGATGGCCAATTCTTTTTAAAAAACCGCATCTTTCAATGTGTTTTTTCGCTAATAATCCTCAGTACCGCTATATCCTGTGATCAACAACCAGCAGAAAGCGAAGTTGGTGCTACATTAAATCAGAAGAGCGATATATCCTTGGATAAACTCCCTAAGGGAGTCGTCGATAGTGTACTTGCAGCGCGGCCTTACCTGAAAATTTCCGGAGCAGAAAAGGAAATTAAAAACGGAATCGTTTACTTCGATGTGGCCGGAACAGATGAGGGCGGAACTGAAATTGAACTGGATTTAATGGAAAAAGACGGGCAATGGCAAATCATGGAAGTTCAGCGTGATATTAAGATCGATGAACTGCCGGCACCCGTCCACGCCGTGCTATTTGAAAAAGTGCCAGAGATACAGCCGGCACGAATTATTGAAAGTGATCAGGGTAACGGCATTATCATTTTTGAGGTTTTCACTCAATCAGCAGACGGCAAAGAAAGCAAATACGAAATCAAACTCGAAAATGATCTAGCTGAACTACTGTCTGAAGAGTGGCAGCATTAAACCAGGCAACTCGCTAATCATTCTGGATTAATCCAATTTGGGCTTAGCGAACCACGCTTACTACATGGTGTTTTAATCCCTGTTCTCCAGTACATGCAAAACCGAACTCATAATTTGGTTAATCGTTAGAAATCGATTGTTATTGGATAATATTTCGTCGGCAGATTGAACGTACCTGGAGCCATCCAGTTCATCACCACAATTTTCAATCAGTAACTGCGCAGAACGTGGTGTCGTTTCAAGATGAAACTGAAAGGCGAGCACACGGTTTTCAAAGATAAAACCCTGGTTCTTGCACGCCTCGCTCTCTGCAACGGGTATCGCGTTTTCCGGTAAATCAAATGTATCGCCATGCCAGTGAAACACCTCGGCTTTAGAGGGCAAGACATTCTTTAATGCTGTGTTATCAATCTCTGATGATCTTAGAATTTCAAACCAGCCGATTTCCCGATAGTCGTTTTTATACACCCTGGCACCCAGCGCATCGGCGATAAGCTGAGCACCAAGGCAGACACCCATCACTTTCTTGCCGGCTTCAATTGTTTGTTTTATAAATCGCTTTTCTCTAGCCAACCAGGGATAGTCTGATTCATCATAAATTCCCATTGGACCACCCATAACAATCAGGAAGTCAATATCCATAATACTTGGCAATTGTTTATCCTTATACAACTGGGTAAATGAGAGTTGATGCCCCCTCTCAGTCAATACCCGCTCCATGCTACCCAATCCCTCGAAAGGGACATGCTGCAAATAATGAATATTCATTCTACTGTCCTGGCAACCATTCAAATCACAACAATCAATTATCGACCGGGCTCAAAACTGGGATAACGAGGTAAATCAGCATCAAGATCCTCCCAGTTTGCTTTAGACGTTACAAAATTATGTGACATTGGTCTTTCAGAAATATTTGAATCAATAAGTCCAACGCGAACTCTAATCCTTTCTTTATCCAGATTATTTGAACTATACAGCGGAGAACCACAAACCGTACAAAAATGCCGATACTTCTCAGGCTTGTATTCGAAGCCGGAGATATTTGACAATCCCTCAACGATTTTAAAATCGCTCTTCTGTACAAAGCCATTGGTAGAAAATGCCGACCCACTGGATTTTCTGCACAAGGAACAATGGCAATGAATGATGTTGGAAATTTCACCTTTTATCTGAAATTTCACCGAGCCACACAAGCAACTTCCCGCATACATACTTCACCTCGTTCCTTAATGCAAAACGACTAATAGTAAGTTCAAGCAGCAACGCTTCGAAATGCCTAGATTAAGCCAGCAAGCTCAAACCACACTTCTTCATTCCAGAATCGCCTGGCTGCTGCCGAAGGAGAAGGTAAAACAAAGCAGTGCGTTTTTCCAATCTTCTCTTTCTGTAATCCATAGGCAACAGGTTTATCAAAATATTCTTTGGCAGCTCGTTTACTGGTAAACCCCACAAAACGCGGTTCAAATTTAAGAATCTTTTGCGTAAAAGCATGCCTGTCAAAATGCTCTGAAGACAAAGCGCTATCAACACCCGATACGTTCTTTGCAAGATCAGTGAAACCTAAACCGAATGCAATGATTTGCAAATAATCTTCCGGTTTAAGTGGCTGCGAAATAAATCCTGCCTGATATAGCGTTGGCCAAAAGGCGTTTCCCGGCCCGGCGTAATAGGCACCGCGTTGAGCAGAAATACGACTTGCAGCAGTTCCGCAGAAGACAACGTTAAGATCTGGAGCGAGAACGTCAGGCAGAATCACTAAAAATGCACCTTTAATTCAGCAATTCCATTCAGGTAAATGTCTGTAACACTGGACCCTGCCCTATCACCTGCAAGCATCATTACAATAGACTGGATTAATAATATCTTTTGTTAGTTATTAGCGTCTTTGTAAAGCTTATACTGAATCGAATCAACCAGTGCTGCATATGATGCGCCAAGTATGTCACTGTCTACCCCAACGGTGGTCCAATGATCATGCCCATCGGTCGATTCTATCATTACTCGAGTAACCGCTTTTGTACCCAGATGAGAGTTTAAAATTCGCACTTTATAGTCTGTTAGCTTCACTTCGCTCAAGATTGGAAAGTGCGAATTCAATGCTTTTAATAATGCGCCATTCAATGCGTCCACAGGGCCGTC
>CAJHXT010000015.1_pt1 | contig 16092 bp, 15 predicted proteins | sample 9198451 | NCBI WGS metagenome assembly CAJHXT01 (sample SAMEA7708326, study PRJEB35096) | sediment metagenome | biome: marine neritic benthic zone biome [ENVO:01000025]; feature: sediment [ENVO:00002007]; material: shallow marine sediment [ENVO:03000034] sea grass bed [ENVO_01000059] ... | reverse complement strand
GGGCTTTTTTCAGGTTCGACTAACTAGACCGTATTTGTTCTTTGCTTTAATCAAATAGTAAGAGAGGGGAAAATGGCTTTATTTCAACGAACTAGGCTTCTAGCAGGCCTTTTAGCGCTATGCGCATCTTATACAGTCCACGCTGATATTCGACCCGATAGTCACGCGCCAATTGCGGTAATGGGTGAGCACACCCACAATCGCGGTGAGTGGATGTTTTCGTACCGTTATATGACGATGGATATGGCTGGCAATCTGCAGGGCAAGAATTCTGTCTCACCCGAGCATATTGCAAGCACACTAAGTAACCCGAACAGCCCACCGCCTACTGTTCGTGTGGTACCAACAAGCATGACAACAGATATGCATATGTTTGGGCTGATGTATGCTCCAAGCGATAAGCTTACACTGATGGCCATGTTAAATATCACCAGTAAGAAAATGGATCACATCACATATATGGGGATGATGGGCATAAATCCATTAGGATCTTTCACCACAGAAAGTGACGGATTGGGCGATAGCAAACTTTCTGCCTTGTGGCGCTTATATAAGGCAAACGGACATAGCTTCCATCTTAATATGGGACTTAGTCTGCCAACCGGTAGCATTAACGAAGAAGACACAGTGCTAACCCCAATGAATACCCGTCCAATACTTCGCTTACCCTACGCCATGCAACTTGGCTCCGGAACTTACGACATAGAGGCAGGCGCCACATATAGCCGACTCGCTGAAAACGCAGGCTGGGGAATTCAGTATATTGGTATATCTCGAATTAATGAAAACGATGAAGGCTATGCATTGGGTAATACAAACAGCTTAACCGGCTGGGGCAGTGTTCGTTTTTCCAGCAGCACAAGTGGCTCGTTCAGACTGAGTTATGATAGTAAAGGCAGTATTAGCGGCTATGACCCAATGATTACCGCACCCGTGCAATCAGCAAATCCGGATAATTACGGTGGCGACACTATTAAAATTGGCATTGGCATCAATTTTGTTACCCATTCAGGTCACCGTTTCGCTTTTGAATACGAAACCCCCATTGAGCAGGATGTTAATGGCGTGCAAATGGAAATGGACTCTATGTTAACCCTGGGTTATCAATTGGCTTTCTAAAATTCGCATCCAATCAGATGCATTTTTGCAACGGTACTGACGGAGCCCTGAATGTGGGGCTCCAGATTTTATTCCTTTAAGCACGACCCTCACTGAACTAGCACAAGGATCAGGTCTATCCCTGATTTTGTGTGGCTAACAAACAATTGTAATTTCGATGTGAACTGGGACCAAAATAGCCAAAAGAGACTGTTGCAAACAAGAATTACTCCCCACCCCAGCTACACCAATCCGTGCAGAAACCATTTCTGTATGCGGGTTATTCAAACTATTGCGTCAATCTATGCATGAACTATGGTTTTTCAAGATTGTCACAGCTAATCTATACGCAATAGAAAATCATCAACCCTGGGAATCTGGAGGCTCCAAATGGATAGCACACTCATCCGACAACACAACGAACAATATGGTAAAAATATTGCTCTATTGTCGGTATTTTTTCTCCTACTAATTCATATCGGTCTGGTACGGGCAGAAATTAATCCTGAGGCTGTACCGGAAGGACTGATAAAACTTAAAGACACCAAGGTGGACTACGCATACCTTAAACCGGGCGTAGATTTGAGTGTTTATAAAAAAATTATGCTTCTTGATGCACCGGTTTCATTCCGTGAAGACTGGAAGGAAAACCAGCGTCGATATTATGACACCAAGGTTTCAGACCAAGACATTAAACGAACTGAAGAATCAAGCTCCAAAGTTTTTCACGATACATTTGTGAAAGAGCTGCAAAGCAAAAAGGGTTATCCAATAGTTGCGGATGCTGGCCAGGATGTTCTGCAATTACGGCCAACTGTGTATGACCTGAATTTGGTGGCGCTGGATACCTTAGCAGCGCGAAGTGAAGTTTATTCAAAATCGGAAGGTTCTGCTTCGCTGATGCTGGATTTGGTAGATTCGGTAAGTGGTGAATTACTGGCACGCATCTATGACACAAAAAAAGACAGGCGCAACGATTTTTATGAGCGCAGTAATCGCGTCAGCAACACTCGCGACACCAGAAAAATTTTCTCTTCCTGGGCGCGACTGCTAAGAAAAAGCTTCGACCGTGTGCATAAAGAAGGTACAGACTGGAAGATTTAAACCATTGGACCAAAGCCGACTTTAAACGACATTAAGAGCACCTGATTTAAATCAACAAATGGCGGCCCAATGGCCGTCATTTGTTGATTGGTCAAAACAACCAATCGAGCCAGTAGATCGCGAAGCGTATCGATCCCTTAAATAGTAGTCATAAAATATTTTAATATTTGTTTTCTTATGCTCAATCTGATTTTTATTTAGGTACAAATGCGTTTTTTTTCCGTCGCTTTTTAAAGTATTCTCACAAATCGTGTACTACTCAATAAGCATTTTAATTAATTTTCATCCGAGGCTAATATGAAAAAACTACCGTATATGCTGGCACTACCAGTGTTGCTATGGATTGCGCCTATAAATGGTGGACAATGGAACTATGGAGGACAGCTAGGCGTGATAAATTTTGACAACGATACTGCACGCCAGCAGGGTATAGATAATTCAGCTGTAATATTAAGCGGCTACGCCGAGTTTCAATCCGATGCTTTAGTTGCCATCTCAATGGGTATGGAATACCTAGACTACGATGATCATGAAGAGTTTTCTCAAAGGGTAGAATGGGATGGTGTATTTGGCAGCAGCGGAGATACGCACGTGGAAAGCTCAGACGCTTACGGTTTCTTTGCGTATGCCGATGCAGGCCCGCGCTGGAAATTTGGTACCAACAAAAACAGCTATGTTACAACTGCAATAGGGTTAAACACAGCTATAACCTCCGAGCGCACTATTCTAAACTGCGCTGACTGCTACGCTGAAGATATCGATATTGATGGCGGCGGATACGTAAAGCTGGCGATTGGAACGAAACTGGGTGCTGTAAATGTTGGCCTGCTATACAGAGAATTTCTTAATGACAGCAGCGGGATGGATAACACCATGTATTTAACAATAGGAACAGGATTTAACTAAAATAGAAAAGCCCTGTTCTTACAGGGCTTTTTCTTATACAAATAGGCTTATACAGGTTTTAGTGAATAACCGCGTAACCGGCCTGCAAAGTCCTGTAATGACTTGATGCCGGATTCTTCCGCATCACGACACCAGTCACGCAATGCCTGCAACAATTTTTCCTGGCTGCTATATGTGCTATCCCAAATAGCCAATAGCTGTAAACGATACTGATGGACCATTCTCACCCGGGAAAAATTATTAAGCATCTCATCGAGCCGCTGGCTCAACTGTTTACTGATTCGTGAACTATCCAGCACCAATGCAGCCCTGGCTTTCTTCAATATATTTCGTGTCAATGGCTCAGCCCGTTTAAACTCATATTTCCAGGTGGGCCAGGTCACTTTGTCGGCATAATCTGCCATCACATGCATCTTGCTTCGAATAACAGCTTTAACTGTTTCCATATCTATCGTACTTTTGTTTTTATCAATAACTGGTTTTGGTGTTATTTTTTTCGTCTTTGCCAACCTAAACAACTCCAGCACCCGAATATATAACCAGCCTATATCAAATTCCCATGATTTAATGGAAAACTTGGCCGAACTGGGATAGGAGTGGTGATTATTATGTAACTCCTCACCACCAACCCAGAAGGCCCAGGGGTAAATGTTTGTTGAATCATCGGCTGTTTCATAATTACGATAACCCAGATAGTGACCAAAGCCATTAATACCGCCAGCACCATGAATCGGAATCCAGAGCATTTGTACCGCCCAGATGGTAATTCCGATTGGACCAAATAACACCAGATCAATCAGAAACATTAGCGTAATACCCAAAGTAGAGTAACGACCACGATACAGATTGTTCTCCAACCAGTCATTCGGGGTACCATGCCCGTACCGTTGCAGTGTTTCTGTATTTCTCGCTTCTTTGCGATAAAGCTCACTGCCCTCAAAAAACACCTTTTTAATACCATAGATACGCGGACTGTGCGGATCGTTTTCTGTTTCACAAGCAGCGTGATGTTTGCGGTGAATAGCCACCCATTCCAGTGTCGACATGCCGGTTGATAACCACAGCCAGGCCCGAAAAAAATGCTCCAACCCTGGGTGCATTTTTAAAGCCAGATGCGCCTGACAGCGATGCAGATAAAGCGTTACTGCCGCAATAGTAGTCTGCACAAAAATCAAAGTTACCAGAATATAGCCCCACCACGAAAGATCGAGCACACCATTTAGAATCAACATTTGCATACCTGCTACTGGAGAGAAATTTCCATCGGAGAATCGGATCAGCAGTTTACCTGCTTTTCCTGATTAAATTATAGAAAAATATTTACTGTTTTGTATAAAAGCATAAATAAAAAGCGCTCAGGCTCACTACTGTCCCGGTGTGTCAAAAATCAATTTCCTTCTTCCATTTTATTATTAGCATATAAAACAACGATCCACCCAGTTCAAAGACGGACCAGGAAGAAAGTCAGGATGAGGGAATTGAAAAATAGCCTATTGAAGATAAACAACTTCCATCCCCTCTCCCTGGCCCTCCCCCGGAGGGGAGAGGGAATATCCCGATAAATTCAGATTCATGTTGATACTTTTGAGAACCCGAATAAATTCTATTAACGATTACCTTTCCAACGCTTTTCGCTAGCAGGACAGCGGCGACTCAGGCTATATTTTGCGTGGAGACTGCTGCAGTACCCACGCACCTGCTTTGCTGTTTTTATTGTAAGCATGCATCTAATCCACGCCATGCCGTAACAATAAATTGCCATGCTCATCCAATACTGAATTCCAGCCCTGCGCGACAAAGGTAGTGGAAACTGCGTCAGTAATGATATGAGGGCCTGCCTGTTCCTCACCAATACGCAATGCATTACGGTTAAAACAGGGAACCTGTTTGTCGCAGCCATAAACATCTACATATTTTTTGTTAGCCTGCTGATCTAACTGAATTTTAGGCAAACTAATTTGGGGTGGCGGACTCTGTAGCTTTAGACGAAGATTGACCAATTCAATACTAAGTGGCAAATCATGACCATAACGCCGAAAATGCGCGCTATGGAAAGCCTCTTCCACCTTGCTAATATTATCTTCCCAGGGCAACTCAAGAGAATATGACTGTCCCTGATAACGCAGGTCAAGCGAGTAGTTAACGTTAATACTCTGTGTATCAACGCCCTCAGCTGACATTTTTTCCATTCCATACGCTGCCAACTCTCGCAGCATTTTTAAAATTTCCGCCGCTTGATAGTTTTGCAGCTGCCTGGCCAGCGTTTTGGTCAAAACCCTCTGCCTTGGCGCCATAAGCATTCCCAGCGCTGATAGAACACCGCTATGTACAGGCACCATCGCGCGTGACATCCCCATAAGTTCTGCCAGAGCACAAACATGCAATCCACCCGCACCACCAAATGAACACAGAGTGAATTCGCGAATATCAATACCCCGTTGCACGGAGATAACTCGCAGAGCCTGTACCATATGCTCATTGGCCAGATGAATAATACCTTCCGCCGCCTGCTCTAGGCTTAGCGTCAGCTTTTCCGCCAGGGCAGCGATTACACGAATTGACGCAGCAATCTGCAAAGGCATTTCGCCAGCCAGCAAAGAATGTGCAGGAATTCTTCCCAGTACAAGATTGGCATCCGTCACAGTAGCTTCGCTTCCGCCCAGACCATAGCAGGCAGGACCGGGATTGGCTCCCGCAGATTCTGGACCGAGCTGTAATAATCCACCTGCATCAACCCGTGCGATAGAACCTCCTCCAGCGCCAATGGTATGCATATCCACCATCGGTACGGCGACTGGATAAGGCCCAATACGACTTTCGCGCGTTAGGCCGATATCACCATCAATCAGCGCAACATCTGTTGAGGTTCCCCCCATATCAAAGCTCAGCAGGCGATCAAAATTTGCCCGCTCAGCAATTTCCCTGGCGCCAATTAATCCGCCGGCTGGGCCGGATAGCAGCAGATTTACTGCAAGCTGTTTTGCTTCGTTTGCCGCAACGGTTCCAGCAGAACTCTGCATCACGGTTACTATGGAATTAGGTAAGGCTTTACACAAGGCAGCCAGATATTGATGCACAATCGGGCTAAGACTGGCGTTTATCCAGGTTGCAATCCCGCGCTCGTATTCACCATATTCCGGAAATACTTCATTTGAACAGGAGACAAACAGCTTGTCAGGCAAGGCATCGGCAATCGCCCTTTCGTGTTTTGCATTGACATATGAAAACAGCAAGTTAACGGCCACTGCCTTGATATCTTGTTGTGCCAGATGCTGACTTAAACGGGATAATTCCGATTCGCATATTTCAGTTATTACTTCGCCCTTAGCTGAGATTCTTGCCGAAATCTCAAAGCAAAGTGACTCTGGTACGGGGGCATTAGGTACTTCTGGCGTAAGAGAATAAATATCTTCACGCGACTGCCGGCCTATAGTCAGCACATCGGTCATACCCTTGTTGCTGATATACGCCGTTTTTGCACCCTTACCTTCCAGCAATGCATTGGTCGCAACCGTTGAACCGTGTATAAGCTGCAGTCTATCTGTATCAATGCCCATATCACGAATACCAGCCAGTATCGCGCGCTCGGGTGCCGCTGGAGTTGAGAGCACTTTGTGAATACGCAGATGCTGACCGTCAAAATAAATAAAATCGGTGAAAGTACCGCCTGTGTCTACACCAAGAAAAGCCACTAATAAGCCCCCGGCAGCGCGTCCTGACTGAATAGCAAAAACGGAGCACTTGTTATTTGACGCTGAACGAATATCATTGCTGGCTTGTTAGTTGTAGAAAATAACCCTTATAACACCTTATTCGACAAAGGCGCCATTATGGCAGAATCACAAACGGGAAAACTTATTAAAGCAACAAAACTAAGTCGTCACTACGGCAGCATTCGCGCCGTAGATAATGTTAGTTTCTCCTTACAAAAAGGCGAGGTACTTGGTTTTCTGGGCCCTAATGGCGCCGGCAAATCAACTACCATGCAAATGCTTTGCGGTGCCCTCGCGCCAACGCGAGGCAGCATAAAAATAAATGGAATCGATTTGCTGGAACAACCGCTGGAAGCAAAAAAAATAATTGGCTTTCTGCCGGAAAAGCCACCTCTTTACCGGGAGCTCACCGTTGATGAATATCTTCGTTATTGCGCGCAACTACATCGCATTGACAAAAAAGACCGCGGTAAAGCATTGGACAAGACCAAACAGCGATGCGGTTTATCAAAAGTGGGATCGCGTCTTATTGGTAATCTATCAAAAGGTTTTCAACAACGCGTTGGCATTGCCCAGGCAATAATCCATTCACCTCAGCTTGTGATCCTGGATGAACCTACCGTTGGACTTGATCCCATTCAAATCCGGGAAATACGTCAGCTGATTAGAGAACTTGGAGAAGTGCATGGTGTTATTCTCTCAACACATATACTGCCTGAAGTTCAGATGACCTGTAATCGCGTGCAAATTATCAGTCGCGGTAAACTGGTATTTAGCGATAGCATCGACAATCTAAACCAGAACACCAATGCAACATCTCTTATGCTTGCATGCAAAGACTCTTCGGCGGTCACTGAAATCGAAGAGATACCAGGAGTTACTAAGATCGATACTCTCGCCGCAAACCGTTACCGTGTCCATTTTGTTGCCGGCCAGTCACCCGCGGATCAAATCGTTAAACTTTCGGTTGCCAAAAACTGGGGCTTAATGGAACTCACTCCGGAAAGCCACAATCTGGAACAAGTTTTTCTGGAACTAACCAGCACCGAAGATACAGCCAACAATGTGCTAGCGGAGGAAGCAGCATGATTTATGCAATTATGGCCCGCGAGCTTCGCTCCCTGTTTCTGTCTCCGCTGGCCTGGGCAATATTAGGTGTATTGCAGGCCATACTGACCTGGATTTTCCTGATATCACTCGATCAGTTTATGCAGATTCAGGCTCGCTTAATAGATCTTGATGGCGCACCAGGCGTTACGGATATTGTTGTGGTTCCTTTATTTAGCCTGATCAGTATTTTATTGGTACTGGTTATGCCGATTATTACCATGCGTCTAATTAGCGAGGAACGTAACAGTCAAACATTAGCATTATTATTCAGTTCACCGGTTTCAATAGTGCATATCGTGATAGGTAAATTTCTCGCCGTACTCTGCTTTATCCTGATGATGCTGGGACTACTGTTGCTAATGGCACTCTCATTAACTATCGGCACCGATCTGGATTACGGACAAATTGCCAGCAGCAGTATTGGATTGTTACTAATGGTCGCATCGTTTGCAGCGATTGGTCTGTATATCTCCTGTTTAACGGATCATCCAACGGTTGCTGCAGTAGTTACTTTTGGTGTCCTGTTTATGCTCTGGATCATCAGCTGGGCAGCGCAAATAAGTGACAGTGGCGCGGGCATTCTCCGTTGGCTGTCCATGATGCAGCATCAGGAATCGTTCCAGCGCGGTGTAATCAATACCAGTGACGCGGCGTACTATATTCTCGTAATCGTGGTATTTCTCCTGCTCAGCATTCGCCGCCTGGATGCCGAACGTCTGCAAGCCTAAGTGGGTATAAATTATGAGAATAACCGGTAAAACACGTAAAGCATTGCTGATACAGAATACTATTTATTATTTGCTGTTGTTTATTGCAACGGCTGCCGCCGGCTGGCTTAGCGTTCGCTATAGCACTCAGATAGACTGGTCTGCAAATAACCGTAACTCGCTAAGCAGCGTCAGTCGCGAGGTAGTAGAAACCATCGATGACACGGTTTATATCACGGCATTTGTTACTGATGATCAGATGATGCGTTCTGCTATACGTGATCTGGTTGGTCGTTTTCAACGTTATAAAAAAAATATTACTCTCGAATTTGTCAATCCGCAGACTAATCCCGCTCGTACACGTGAAATGAATGTTACGCATTCGGGCGAAATTGTTATTCGCTACAAGAATGTTCAGGAACGTCTGCAAACATTCAATGAGCAATCATTCACCAATGCGCTGCAAAAACTGGCGCGCGGCGAAGAACGCTGGGTAGTATTCCTGACCGGCCATGGCGAACTTGATCCATACGCACAGCCTGCATCGGGATTATCAAATTTCACCAATAGGGTAACGGCTCAGGGTTTTTCCGTACAAAGTCTCAATCTGCTGGTTACGCCCAAAATTCCTGACAATACCAATACACTGGTTATTGCCAGCCCGCAAAAAGACTACCTGCCGGGTGAAATTGAAATTGTTCTGGAATATATACGCAAGGGGGGCAACCTGTTGTGGCTTACTGAGCCTGGCAGTTTTTCCAACCTCGAACCTATTGCCACGGAACTTGGTATAGAGCGCCTGCCCGGTGTCATCGTCGATGCTACCGGACAAATTTATGGTATTACACAACCTGATTTTGTTTTTGTGGTGAACTATCCCGACGACGAGATTATGCGCGATATAAATGAATTCACCCTGTTTCCGCAGGCGGTAGGGCTAACTACAGATAGCGACAATAAACTGGGACTGAATCATGTCACATTCCTGCAGACACTGGCTCGCAGCTGGACAGAGTTAGGAGCAATAGAAGGCGATATAGCATTTGACATTGAGTCGGATGAAATCGCCGGCCCTATTGATATTGGCATTGGCCTGAGCAGAAGTATCAGGCAGGAACACATGGAAACAAACAGTAGAGACCAGAAAACAACACAGCGCATAGCTGTTGTCGGAGATGGCGACTTTATGACGAACGCCTATATTGGTTATGGCAGCAATATGCTGTTAGGCATCAATCTGATGAACTGGTTAAGTCATGATGATAATTTAATTAGCGTTGACGCTGTCAGCGCACCTGATACGCAGCTTAATATCAGCAGTGGCTATGTTATTTTTATTTCCCTGTTTTTTCTTATTCTGCTACCGCTGGCATTTATCACCATTGGTACGCTGATATGGCTTAGACGGCGGAAGAAATAATGTTAAATAACCCGCTTAAAAAACGCTTTATAATAAACATTATCCTCTCGTTCGCTATCGCTGTATTGATGCTCGTCATTTGGTTAGGCCATAACAGCAACGAAAATCAACATCTGATTAGCGAAATAAATTCACAGGATATAAAGCAGATTCGAATCCAGCAAAAAAATGGCATCGAAATACAGATTGGCAAAACAAACGAGCACTGGGAAATCACTAGGCCCGTTAGCGTACCCGCCAGCCCCTTTCGCATAAACAGCATCCTGGATATAGCAAGAGCGAAACACCACGCCAAATACTCAATGAGCAACCTCAATGCAGCTGAGTTTGGCCTGCTGGATCCGCTTGTTTCCCTGTCATTGGATAAGAATCTGATTAAGTTTGGCGATAAAGATCCTGTTCAGGGTCATCGATATACGCAAATCAATAACACCTTATATATGCTGGATGATCGCTATCTACCGCTACTTAGCCTTCCACTGCAGTAATTAATTAACACGCAGCTATTGCCTGACTATTATCAGATCAAGGAATTCCGTCTACCAGAATATAGCGTGGCAAGAACAGAAACAGGTGGCTGGATCCTTATTCCTGAAGATAAAAATTTAAGCAGCGATGACTTACAGGATTGGGTGAACCGCTGGCGCCGACAACATGCAAGCCAGGTTGAGTATCAGCCTGAGTATCAGGCTGCTTCGGAACCCACGATATTAGTTCAGTTGCTTAATGATCAATTAATTAGCCTCAACATTATTCGAACAGAGGAATGGTCAGGCCTGTATTGGCGAGAACAGCAGATAGCTTATAAGATCAGCGACGATGCATTGGACCTGCTATTGGCCGGACCAAGGAAAAACGAAACTGACCAGGAGATAAATGAATCCATTCCTGAGTCGGCACCAAACCTGGACTAGTTGCATCATTATTTGATTGGCCCTGCATTAATTAGAAACTCATTAGTAGCCGCCTGTGCCTGCAACCAATCTATGCGTCTGCGTAACAGCCAGGAACGTGCCCAGGCTAGTGTCTGGTCGCTGTTCCCCAACAAACGCTATAATCAATTTTTTGACGAATTAATTCGTATGCCAGAGCTTCCTGAGGTTGAAACTACATTACGCGGTCTAAAGCCCAATCTACAGGATCAGCGTATTAAACGTATTCAGGTCCACCAGAAAAAGCTGCGCTGGCCGGTACCCGCATCTTTGAGCAGGCAACTACTGAATCAAACTTTCCGCAATATTAAGCGTCGGGGCAAGTATTTAATTTTTTCATTTGATAACGGCCATATGCTGGTTCACCTCGGTATGTCCGGCAGCCTTCGTCTGGATAGCGCAGAAAGTAAAATACGCAAGCACGATCATTTGGAATGGTGGCTGGAAAATGGAACCGTTTTACGCTTTCACGATCCCCGTCGGTTTGGCTCAATACATTGGTTGCAGGAACAACCATTACAACACCCTTTGCTAATAAATCTTGGTCCTGAGCCACTCGAACAACATTTCGACGGCAGTTATCTATACCGAAAAAGCACTGGTCGCAAAACTGCAGTAAAAAATTTTATTATGGACTCGCACATTGTGGTTGGTGTTGGAAATATATACGCCAGCGAATCATTATTCCTTGCTGGCATCTATCCGGGACGCGCCGCAAATAATATTTCCGGAGATCGCTATACGCTGCTGGCCAATGCCATTAAAACCATTCTTAAGCAAGCTATAAAACAGGGCGGTACTACACTAAGAGACTTCGTAAATGAACAGGGCAGCCCCGGGTATTTCAGTCAGAAATTAAGCGTATATGGCAAACATGGAGAACCCTGCCCGACTTGCCATACGACAATTAAGAAAAAAAAGATTGGACAACGCAGTAGTTACTATTGCAGTTCTTGTCAACGTTAGGGATAACAGCCCCTACGCCATCACGACACAACTATAGTTAAAATCGGAAAAAGAAACAGTGCTAGCTGGTACTAGCTTCGGGCTCTTCTATTTTGGGATAGAGTTTGCCAGCACAATCAGGACAGAATCCATGGCTGAAACGCAATCGGGAATGATTGGTAATATAACTTTCTACCTGCTGCCAATAGCCGGAATCATCACGCACTTTCTTACAGCTGGCGCAAATAGGTAATATGCCTCTTAATTCCTTAACCTCATCCAGTGTTTTCTGTAAGTCCTGGTTACGACGAGTAAGCTCTTTATAGGCGGCGCTCAACTCCCGCCAACGTAAGCTGGAAAAAACAGCTAAGACAACGGCGAGATAGATAAAAACAATGAGAAATTCGTCAAGCTCAAAACGTTCATAGCGTTCGAGCAGTGGAATTAAAAGTTCGGCAGAATCGATAAGTGCTGCCACAAAGAAAACCAGTACTGCACCAGCGAAGATCAGGCCAATTTCAATCCTAATTCTTCTTCTGCGCCTGGCATTGTACTTATCCATTTACAAATTCCTCGTCTTCGACTGCCGGGTGAATGATCCATATTAATCACATACTAAACCCCGGACTGGCTGGTTGCCGGCGTTTAAACGAGCAATTCTATCCATGAATAAACGAACTAGTCGCTACTAATCCAAATTCTGCAAAATAACTGGCAATAACCAGCACAGGTATAAGACATTGCTCGCAGATATGCAAATATATTTAATCATTAATCACAAAACACACCGCCAAATTGGCCGACCAGTTACATATTACCGGCAAACCCTTTCGTAGTCGCAACGCTAAACAACTGCCCGATACGCTGTCATAGTCGGTTTATGAGTAAAAGTTCAACTATCAAGCACCACTACAGACAGCGTTATAACAGCAGGCACAATGGGGTTACTGCACATAGTCCGCTAAACAGACTACAACGATCCCAATCTGTTTTTTGTGTTTGCGGTCACTGTTTGCGATTGCAGTGAATGCCAGCATTCTGTTCTCAAATAGATTAGACCCGGTACAGGGACACTTCAGAACTCAACGATGCATAATGCTTATCACGAGAATTTGGGAGTGCTTTTGACAAAACCTAATCAAGGGACAGAACTATGGTTTTTATAAAAACTGTCCGGACCTCGAAAAGCAATCTGCCTCGTCTTCGCTAAAACACAATCAATCACCGCTTATAATAATATGCCATACGCCGCCATAGCGTTTTGCTACCAGGCTACCTGTCTCGCGCTTGGCTTGCAGGTGATCTAGTGGGAATGTACCAACTACGCTGCGCGTGTTGTCAGACCTGTCTAAATTCAAGATACGATTTCTATTAGTTGGCTAGATATTCAGGCCCTGGTACTTAGTATTCTAATTTCCGGGATTGGCAACCTGCAGTTGTTGATCTGCAACGATTAAATGCTGCCGCCAGGGACAACCATGTGTTTCGATTTTTTTCTCTAGAAAGGGAGATCAAATCTGGACGGAGTAATCTGGGCAGAAACAGACAGCGTTGGCGGAAATCCTTCAAGCCCAAAAAGGCTTAAAGGAAAGCTCATCAATCAATAGCGAAAATAACAAACCTCCCCCTGTCCTCGAGCGGTAGCATGGGTTAGGGCAAAACACAGATTTTGCCATGCAGGGGTCGCGCAGTGATCCTGCCCGGATTCTGCCTGTATCCGGCGCAATATTTGTGGAGAATTGCGGCCAGGCCATTCGCCTGGATCTGATTGTTGCACCCTGAAATACACAAGGAATTATCCTTTCTGTTGGATTACACACCTCCGGGCTTGTTTAACCAACAGTTTTGGGTAGACTTTACAACCTGCTAAACAACTTACTACGCTATAAGCAAGAGGATGCCATGAAGAACCTACTCGTTCTGATACCCTTTTTAGTTCTGTTATACGCCTGTGACCGTACGCCCACTCCCACCAATGAGGTTGAAGCCGTGTCTTCCAAGTATCCCACTACCGGCAGTGTAGAGCGGTTGGACCCTGATATGGATTTGCTGATAGCAAAAGATGCCCAAATCGAAGTCCTGGCTGAAGGATTTAGCTGGTCTGAGGGTCCACTCTGGATTGCTGAGGGTGGTGGTTATCTGATTTTTACCGATGTACCGACGAATACTGCCTATAAGTGGCAAGAGGGCCAGGGGAAAAGCATTTATCTAAAACCATCCGGTAAAACAGAAGAAATGGATACAGGCGGTGGTTCTGATGGTGCTAATGGCCTGTTACTGGATGCCAACAACCGGCTAATTCTATGTCAGCATGGTGACCGACGAATCGCTGTTATGGATGCCCCGCTGGATGCACCACGCTCCAAATTTATAACCATTGCCGATAGTTGGCAGAACAAGCGATTTAATAGCCCAAATGACGCTGCTTTCTACAAAAATGGAGATATCTATTTCACTGATCCACCCTATGGCCTGCCTAATTACCCCGAAGTGCTTAACCGACAAATACCCTTTAACGGCGTCTACAAGCTAGACCAGGACGGTAACGCCACAGTGCTAGTGGAAGATATGACACGGCCTAATGGCATTGCCTTCTCACCTGACTACAGCACTTTATACATTGCAAATTCGGACGATAAACAGGCGCTATGGCGCGCCTACGATGTAGCGGAGAATGGCTCGCTGCAAAATGGTCGCGTGTTCTTTGACGCTACCGACATATTAAGCGAGCAGAACAAAGGCCTGCCAGACGGTCTGAGAATTAATTCGGCAGGCTACATCTTTGCAACCGGCCCCGGTGGCGTACTGGTATTTAGCCCGGATAGCAGGCATTTGGGAACCATTAGAACCGGCCAGGCTACCGCCAATGTCGCTTTTGGTAACGGAGGAGATTACCTCTATATGACTGCACATAGTTACCTGATGCGCATTCGGTTAATCAATGAATAATTGCTAGTCGGGAGGACCCGGATAAGCTGGTTTTAATGATTGGGGCTGCAAATTAGTCCTCAAGTTTCGAGTGAATATGCTGACAACCTTAAAATGGTGATTAGAGTATTCTCGAGGTAAATACTCAGTATGAACGACCTGCTGGAACTTTCATTCGCTGAGATTACAGTTTTGCAGCCCAATATCGCCGAGATCGTCATTGCGAACGGAGTCAGCGTAACTTCAGAAATGGTTAAAGAGTATCACCGGCTTCTAAAACAGAACCTGAAAAAACCGTCTGGTTTATTGATCAACAAATGCAATAGCTACACCTATTCTTTTGGGGCGCAAATTGAACTGGGGCTGGCAAACCATATCAAAGCCACTGCAATATTGGTGCATCGTGATTCAAGTGTGCTGATAATGCAAAGCATCAAGGAAATGCCTGATCACGCTCAATGGAACATGGATATATTTTTTGAACGGGAACCTGCTGTTGCCTGGCTGGATAAGCAGCTTACCAGTTAGCTTCCGAATATCTATATACATAATAAACTCTGACTCGCTTCATTCCAGAATTACCAAAACATAAAAATATGTCTACTGATTTACAGCAAGGTTCGGCGGAATACACCAGCAGCACATGAGGTAGTCGATGAAAAGGTTTATGTTTTTCTATTTTTTAGGCGACGACTCCAACAAAATTCAAAAGACTATTCCCGCCCACGCAGAATACTGGCAAGGCCTGTCTCTACCTGGATATGACGGTGGCGCATTTGTTGACAAATCAGGAGGCTGTATTGTCTTTAATGCAGAGTCTTTAGACGAAGCTAAAAAAATAACCATGCAGGATCCATTTGTGCTAGAAAACTGCCTGTCAGAATACTATGTTAATGAGTGGGTAGCAGGAAACTAAAGCGTACCTCATAATACATCGTGAACCGAAACCATGAAGTTTTCTGTCAGGCTGCAGCACAATACATGATGTTTACCAGATATGCATAAGTGATCCAAACTAAATTTCATAATTCAGTTGAGGCTATTAATAATGCAACAATGGTATGAACAACTGTTCGAAAACTATGCCGACAGCTACGAGAAAGAGCCGTTTGTGGTTGGCACCAAGCCAGAAGTTGACTTTATTGAGCAGGAAATCAATCATGATAAGAATGTAAGGGTGCTGGATATTGGCTGCGGTACTGGCCGCCACGCGATTGAACTGGCAAGTC
>CAJHXT010000184.1_pt1 | contig 16105 bp, 10 predicted proteins | sample 9198451 | NCBI WGS metagenome assembly CAJHXT01 (sample SAMEA7708326, study PRJEB35096) | sediment metagenome | biome: marine neritic benthic zone biome [ENVO:01000025]; feature: sediment [ENVO:00002007]; material: shallow marine sediment [ENVO:03000034] sea grass bed [ENVO_01000059] ... | reverse complement strand
GGTGAGAAGCAACTTATCAAAGTGATGACTGGCCTGGAAGTTCCTAAAGATGGACTGCCTTCTGATATCGGTATTGTCTGTCACAATGTTGGGACTCTTTATGCTATTGCACGTGCAATATTACACGGTGAACCACTTATATCACGTATCGTAACCGTAACAGGTAAAGGCATTAAACAGACTCGCAATGTTGAAGCATTGTTTGGTACTCCGTTAAGCGATCTGGCTGCATTTTGTGGGGGCTATACCGATGATATATCGCGCCTTCTTATGGGTGGGCATATGATGGGATTTGCATTGCATTCGGATGGGCTGCCTTTGATAAAAGCAACGAACTGTTTATTGGCGGGCACAGCTGATGACTTTCCCGAACCCGAAGCAGCCAAACCGTGTATCCGTTGTGGCATGTGTGAACAAGCCTGCCCAGCCAACCTGTTACCACAGCAGCTCTACTGGTACGCCAAGGCGAAAGAATTTGAGAAAACCAAAGAATACGATCTATTTGATTGCATCGAATGCGGATGCTGTGCCTACGTATGCCCCAGCGAGATTCCCCTGGTGCAATATTATCGCTATGCCAAAGCAGAAATTGCGACTAGTGTTCGAGAACAGGAAAAGTCTGATCTTGCACGTCAACGATTTGAATTTCGAAAAGAAAGACTGGACAGAGAGCAGAAAGAAAAAAGTGAAAAAATGCGCAAACGAAAAGAGGCGCTTAGCAGCAAAAATAGCAGTAGCAAGCAGGCAGCAATTCAAGCCGCAGTCGAGCGCGTTAAAGCAAAAAAAGCTCAGCAATTAAAAGAAGAGACAAAAAATTAATGGATTGGTTAGTAAATAATTATGCGCTTTAATACGATTTCATCACCGCATGGCAGTGGTCCAAACAAACTGGATCGAACCATGCTGCATGTTGTTTTGGCCTTAATCCCCGGCACTGCCGCGCTGTTCTGGTATTTCGGTTGGGGTGTACTCATTAATATTGCCATCGCAACAACGGTCGCCTGGGGCAGTGAAGCGCTGGTTTTACTTATCCGAAAACGCCCGGTACTTGTAACTCTAAAAGACAACTCTGCACTAGTTACCGCATGGTTACTGGCTATATCTCTACCACCTTTATTACCCTGGTGGCTTACTGCACTCGGTATTGCTTTTGCCATTATTTTTGCGAAACAGCTCTATGGCGGCCTGGGCTACAACCCATTCAATCCCGCTATGGTTGCATATGTCGTTCTACTAATTTCCTTTCCACTGGAAATGACACAATGGCTTGCACCGGCAACAGTTGGTCCAGAAACATTGAGCTTGAGTGAAACTCTGCAAATTATGTTCTTTGAGGAGTTACCAACTGGTGGCTGGGATGCGTTAAGCGGCGCCACGCCGCTTGATAAAATCAAGACAGACCTGGCTTTGTTAAAAACTGTTTCTGAAGCGAAGGCTGACCCATTATTTAGTACCTTAAGTGGTCACGGCTGGCAATCTGTTGCCTTCTGTTATTTGCTTGGAGGAATATATCTAATTTACAAAAAGGTTATTAGCTGGCACACACCTATTGCAGTATTAGGCGGGATTTCTGTAATTGCATTGATTTTCTATCTGCTTAATAGCGAAGCATATACCTCACCCTTATTTCATATATTTAGCGGTGGTGCATTACTTGGTGCATTCTTTATTGCTACTGATCCTGTTTCATCATGCACAAGCAACAAAGGAAAACTGGTGTACGGTGCAGGAATTGGCTTACTAACCTACATTATCCGTACCTGGGGCGGTTATCCGGATGGTATTGCGTTTGCTGTTCTGCTGATGAATATGGCGGCACCCTTTATTGACTATTACACCAAGCCGCGTGTATTCGGAGCAACGAGCTGATGATTCGCAATATCATTAAATCCTCAACTGTGCTTGCGCTGTTTACGCTGATAGGCTCCAGTTCATTAGTCTGGGTTCACGCCAACACCAAAGACCGCATTGCGGAAAATGAACGAGTGTTGCTGCTAACGCGCTTAAATGAAATTGTCTCATCGGGGAGTTACGACAACGACCTGGTAAGCGATACCAATTCCCTGCTCGCTCCACTTCGATTAGGAAGTGAAGAACCGCTCACTGCTTATCGGGCGCGGCTATCGAATAAGCCTGTAGCGGCAATTCTTACGGCCGTTGCACCCAATGGTTACAATGGCGCAATTCGACTACTGGTAGGCATTAATACGCGCGGTGAAATTATCGGGGTTCGTGTAGTGCGTCACCGGGAAACGCCTGGCCTTGGCGACAAAATCGAAACCAGCCGCTCTGACTGGATTCTAGGATTTAATGGCAAATCCCTGGAGAACACCAAACCGGGCCAGTGGGCCGTTAAACCGGATGGCGGTGATTTTGACAGCCTGACCGGCGCCACTATAACTCCCAGAGCCGTGGTGAATGCCGTACACAATTCGCTCCTATATTTTGAAGCAAAGCAAAAACAGCTGTTTAGCGCTGCACCGTAAACAGGAAGAAGCATGTCGAATGTAAATTATTACAATCTGATCCAGGATGGTTTATGGAAGAACAACGCAGGTCTGGTGCAATTACTGGGTCTGTGCCCATTACTGGCCGTCACCGGTACAGTTATTAATGGACTGGGTCTGGGGCTGGCTACAACATTAACGCTGGTCGCATCCAATGTTTCTGTCTCGCTTATTCGAAATATCATTCGACCCGAGATTCGAATCCCTGTCTTTGTTCTGATTATTGCTGCTGTGGTAACAGCCATAGAATTAAGCATGAGTGCCTTCTTCTACGAACTTTATTTAGTTCTTGGAATTTTTATTCCACTTATCGTGACAAATTGCTCAATCATAGGCAGAGCCGAAGCATTCGCCTCAAAAAACCATCCTCTGGCCGCTGCGGTGGATGGCCTGATGATGGGGCTCGGATTTACTCTAGTGCTTGTATCGCTAGGGGCAATGCGTGAAGCGGCAGGCCTGGGCACTCTCTTCGCGCAGGCAGACTTAATGTTTGGCGAGATAGCCAGTCGCTGGACCATTACATTGCTTGAGGGATATCGAGGATTTCTGCTGGCAGTCCTCCCGCCCGGCGCATTTATTGGCATGGGCCTGCTAATTGCCTTAAAGAATGTAATTGATAATCGACTGCAAGAGCGTAATGCAGTGACAAAGTTTGTCGAAATTGAGCAGCCAAGCTAAGGAAAATCGGAGCTAAATCCTCCATCTGTTTTGCCAGCTGCCTCGTCCTCAGATAGCTCAGCTCGGATGCTTTTTATGATAAAGTTGCGCTCCTAAATATGCCCTTAAATTTGAATCAGGGCTTACAATAAACATTTTTACCCAATGCCACTGTGCCACAAGTAATACGCGGCACAACCCAGTACAAGAGGTTCGACAATGAAATTTGGCCACTTCGACGACAATGCCAGGGAATATGTCATCACTAACCCCAAAACCCCTTACCCATGGATCAACTACCTGGGTAATGAAGATTTTTTTAGCCTGATCTCAAACACTTCAGGCGGTTACTCTTTTTACAAGGACGCAAAGTTCCGCCGTTTAACCCGTTATCGTTATAACAACGTCCCCTGGGACAATGGTGGTAAATACTTTTACATTCAGGATGGTGATTGCGTGTGGTCTCCAGGCTGGAAACCGGTCAAAACCGAGCTGGACGATTACAGTTGTCGTCATGGCATGAGCTATACCGTCATCAAAGGCGCAAAGAACGGTATTGAGGCTGAAGCGTTATTTTTTGTACCGCTGGGTACCTGGGCAGAAGTACAAAAAATTACCTTAAAAAACACTTCAAAATCAGCGAAAACCTTTAAGCTTTTTTCTTTCGTCGAATGGTGTCTCTGGAACGCTGACGATGATATGAATAATCTCCAGCGTAACTTCTCTACCGGCGAAGTTGAAATTGATGGCTCGACCATCTACCACAAAACTGAATACAAGGAACGGCGTAATCACTACGCCTTTTACACCGTTAACAGTCCCTTGGCGGGTTACGATACCGACCGCGATACCTTTTTAGGTGCCTACAACGGATTTGACGCACCTGATGCTGTATTTGAAGGTAAACCCCGTAACTCGGAAGCTCATGGCTGGTCACCCATTGCCTCGCATTGTATCGAGGTCAACTTAAAGCCCGGTGAAGAGAAATCTCTGGTTTTTGTCTTAGGTTATATTGAGAACAAAGATGAGGAAAAGTGGGAAAGCAAACTCGTCATAAACAAAACGAAAGCAAAAGAAGTCATCGCGCGTTTCGACACCGCCGAAAAAGTCGATGCTGCGCTACAGGAGCTGAATCAGTACTGGGACAAATTGCTTTCCAATTACGTACTTGAAAGCGGTGACGAAAAACTTGATCGCATGGTTAATATCTGGAACCAGTACCAGTGCATGATCACTTTTAATATGTCTCGCAGCGCATCCTTCTTTGAGACCGGCATTGGTCGTGGAATGGGTTTCCGCGATTCCAACCAGGACCTGATTGGTTTTGTTCATCAGGTTCCCGAACGAGCGCGTGAACGTATACTGGATATTGCAGCAACTCAGTTTGAAGATGGGTCGGCTTACCATCAATATCAGCCTTTAACCAAACGCGGCAATGACGCTATTGGTGGTAACTTTAATGATGATCCCTTGTGGCTGATTTTATCCACTACCGCCTACATTAAAGAAACAGGTGATTTTTCGATTCTTGATGAACAGGTTCCTTTTGACAATGATGAGAGTGTCGCCAAACCACACTTCGAACATTTAAAGCGTTCCTTTTATCACACAGTCAATAATCTTGGTCCACATGGCCTGCCGCTTATCGGTCGCGCTGACTGGAATGATTGCTTAAATCTGAATTGCTTCTCCAATGATCCAAATGAGTCGTTCCAGACCACAAATAACAAAATGGGACGTACTGCCGAATCGCTAATGATTGCCGGCCAATTTGTTATGTATGGCAATGATTTTGTTGAGCTGTGCAAACAAATCGGCAAAAACGACGAAGCTGCTGAAGCTCAAAAGCATGTTGACGCTATGGTCAAAGCTGTAATCGAGCATGGATGGGATGGCGAATGGTTTATTCGCGCTTACGATTACTATGGCAAAAAAATCGGCAGTAGCGAAAACGAAGAAGGCAAGATTTTTATCGAGTCGCAGGGCTTCTGCACTATGGCCGGTATTGGCCTGAAAGAAGGTAAAGTCGAACAAGCACTGGATTCAGTCGCCAATCATCTGGACACAGAATTTGGTGTTGTTGTTAACCAGCCGGCGTTTACCCGTTACGTCATTGAATACGGCGAGATTTCAACTTATCCAAAAGGATATAAAGAAAATGCAGGAGTTTTCTGCCATAACAATCCCTGGATCATGATCGGCGAAACCGTATTAGGTCGCGGCGATAAAGCGTTTGAGTATTATCGAAAAATTGCACCGGCCTACCTTGAAAATATTAGTGAACTGCATAAGCTTGAACCTTATGTTTATGCACAGATGGTTGCCGGAAAAGATGCATACAAACCAGGTGAAGCAAAAAATTCCTGGCTTACCGGGACTGCGTCTTGGAACTATTATGCAATCACTCAGTTCATTCTTGGTCTCAAACCTGGCTACGATGGCTTGCAGATCGATCCTTGCATCCCTCATGATTGGAATGGTTTTAAAGTGACTCGTGTTTTCCGGAACGCCAGCTATCACATCGAAGTAAAGAACCCCAACCATGTAAGCAAGGGCGTTAAGCAAATCACTGTCGATGGGACTGCCGTTGAAGGCAACATTATTCCAATCTCAGATGGCGAACATCAGGTTGTTGTTGAATTAGGATAATTACCCTTTCTTTAGCTCCCTCTTTAATAGTTAAGTATTCCCTAAAGAGGGGGCGCCCAATCGCTAATCTTCAAAACCGAACTCGCTAGCTACAATCAATAAACTTTTTGCAGCCTGGAGCGTATGAATTTACCTTTAATTCATTGCATGCCCCGCATTTCTTACGTAGGATCGGCATCACTACTGCATGCAGTTAATAAGCTAAGGTTTACATGGATATTCTATATGTGATCATAAAGACCGTAGAAACCAGTCTAGCATTACCCTGAACTGAGAATATTTTATATATCATAAGCTTGTTAAAGTTCATTTACTTGCAATAACGAAGAGGTTTAAGCATGACCGCGCAGGAACATAAACTACGCTTGGGCGAAAAAATTGGTTACTCGTTGGGAGATACCGCTTCCAATCTGGTCTGGCGAGGGGCTTTGGCTTTTTTAGCTGTCTTTTATACTGACACTTTTGGAATTCCGGCATTGGCGGTTGGTATTCTGCTGCTGGTTGTTCGACTGTCTGACGGTATCACTGACATTATTATGGGCATGATTGCAGATCGCTCCGACAGTCGTTGGGGTAAATTTCGTCCCTGGGTACTTTTTTCAGCTCCGGTATTGGGCTTGTTTATGGTACTAACTTTTACCACGCCAGACTTCAGCCCAACCTCCAAACTGATTTGGGCATATATAACCTATATAGGACTAACTTTAGCCTATACCGTCAATAACGTACCGTATTCCGCCCTGATGGGCGTTATGACGCCTAGCACTGTTGAGCGTACAAATCTTTCTTCTTGGCGTTTTGGTGGCGCTTTTTTTGGTGGCTTTCTGGTTATGGTCGGAACACCACTGCTAGTAGCCCAATTCGGAAGTGGCGATGACCAGGCAGGTTATCAGTACACAATGTATTTATTTGCTGTTGTTCTGGTAATTATGAATATCATTACTTTTGTAACAACTAAAGAGCGGGTTACTCCCCCACAAGATCATAGCGGAAACCTAAAACAGGAGTTATGGGATTTAGCAAAGAATATTCCTTACATACTCATACCTCTGATTGCGATTTCTCTGTTTTTCTATTACCGGAACCTACCAACCGGAGTCTTCTTTATATTTATTGTCGCTGCAGCAATATTTTTTGGTAAAGCATTAATTAACAAACCAGAATCGGAAATAAGCGATACCCAGAAGGATCTGGTTGATTTAATTACAAACATCCCCTGGGTAATACTGTTAATAATTGGCTTCTGTTTTATGATGTTTAACGGGATTAAAATTGGGGCTACCGCTTATTACTTTTCTCATTATATTGGCGACAATGTTAATGTTTCAGAGTCATTTAGTTGGTTGCCGAATTGGCTGATTGTGCACTCTGAAGGCGTTCTGCTTAGCACATACTTTGCTGCCGTCTTACTGATATCGGTTATCGGCGCGCTCTGCACGGGCTTTCTGGCTAAACTGCTTGGCAAGAAAAACCTTTTTATTATCTCCCTGTTTCTGGGTGGATTGATTCTCTGTCCAATCTACTACCTAAAACCTGATCAGATTGGCTGGTTGTTTACATTGGGAATCAGCTCCGAATTTTTTGCAGCAATTATGCCTACCTTGTTTTTTAGTATGTTAGGCGATGCCGCTGATTATTCTGAATGGAAAAACAACAGACGTGCCACTGGTCTTGTTTATTCTGCAGGAACTTTTATCAATAAAACAGGTGGCGGATTTGCCGGCGCAATGATACTTATTGTGCTAGCCTCCTACGGTTATGATGGAATGGATGAAACTACTATTGCAGCGACCACTGATGGCATGAGAGCGCTAATGAGCTGGATACCCAGCGCCTTTTCTTTCGTAGGCGCAGCCATTATGCTGTTTTATCCATTGAGCGACAGGCGAATGGATAAGATTGAATTCGATCTTGCGCAAAGACGTATTTAATATTTAAAAAAAAACGGGGCCCAGCCCCGTTTTTTATTCTAGTTTTTTAAAGACTTATTGGTGACACTGTTAATTGCATGCATCTTTATCGCATGCGCTTTAATGATATCCAAGGTTGATGTATCCGTATCAAATACCGAATTAAGTCCTTGAGCTTCCTGTGGCGGATCACCCAGAAATGGATCTCCTTCCTGCCATATAAAATCCTTTCTTATTGAACGGCCATAACCACCCCAGGTCCAGAAATTGGTTCCTGCAAGCAGTGAACCATTTGCTGCTCGTACGTAGCATAGATCATAGAATTCATGCAGAAATCTGTCTCGGTACACTGCGCTAGATTCTACTCGATAGTCGGCGTTGTCACGCTCAACACCAAACTCTTCCAGCACGATGGGTTTTTTCATTTTGTTTGCCACATCAATATGGTCATTTATGTATTGCAAGGAGTTTTCCAATGCCCGTTTGTAAGTTTTCTCCGGATTGTTAATATCAAACCAGCCCCAGTTTTTTACCCACAAATGAAATGTAAGATAGTCAATACTATCCGCCGAGTGAGAATCTACAAACAAGTCCATATCATCAAGCGTACCACGCGATCCTTCACTGCCTGTTGTAACAAGATGATTGGGAGCCAATGTATGAATGTATTTTGCAGTTTCATTGATCCATTTTTTAAAGTGAGGATAGTGTTTTTTACCACCGTTACGGCTGCCTGGACGTGGTTCATTGGCTAATTCCCATGACATTATTGTGGGATCGTCCCGGTATATGATCCCCGTATAGGTGTTCTGCCTGTTAATAAGAGTCTTTATGAAATTCTTGTAAATGTCTTGTGCTTCCTGCATCTTGTAGAAAGATGCGGAGCGCTGCATAAAGTCGCTCCATTTATCGCCTGCATCTGGATCCAGGATTCGTTTTCCCGTCACCCAGGTAACATACTGCGACATTCCCGAAGACCACTGCCAAAAGTTGTTTAGAAACAATACGGCCTTCATATCTCGCTTAGCCATCTCCATTAATATGTAATCCAGGCCCTTTAAGATTTCTTCGTTATAGACGCCAGGTTTCGTTTGGATCGCCGGCCGCAAAGACATTTTTAGTGTGCTTTCTTCGGATGCCGCCAGCAGGCGAAGATTAGTTATATGATTTTCTTTCAGTAAATCCAGCTCTTTAAGCAATCGGGGACGATCACCTGATGCACCTGCCATACCCATATAGGCGCCATGCCAAAAATTTGTGCCAGCGAAATAGTAAGGTTTACCCTTGTGAAAGAACAATCCATCCTTAACTGAAACATAGTCAGCCGGGGCCGCACACAGACCGCTCGTGAAAAACGCCATGTACAACGTTGTTACCATAAAACGGAAGATATGTTTAATTTTGTTCATAATTACTTTTATATCGATAACATGAGTCATTGCATCTTCAGCAAGTTTCCTGAAAACCTGATGGCGACATCACCATTTATCTACTGTATTTTAAAGCCCCGTTGAATCCCAACCATTAAAACGCCAATTATACAGTTCCTCTTCGCTCTTCCAGATCTCTGCGTATTGCTTCACACATGGCTCTTGTCAAACCAATTCGAAGCACAAAATACATCGTAAGCAGCATTCCTATGACCGGAATACCTGCCAGGGACACTCTGATCCAGAATAGTGTTTCATCTGCCTGAACCGCTATTGAAGCATCAAAGCCGGACCAACTGATAATTGATCCTGCAACAAAAGCACCTGCTGAACCGCCGAGCTTCATTATATATGTGCTACAGGCAACAAATGATCCTTCTCTTCGCTTACGCGTTTCCAGTTCATCGTAGTCCACAATATCGGCAACGATTGATTGTTGTAACATCCACATACCAGCCGCGGTAAACCCCATAAGACCAGATGCTATGGTTTGCAACCATGGCACAAGCGGAGTGTATAAAAACCATGACCCACCATAACTAATTATTCCGAAAATGGCGGTAACAACTACGGCATAGGTTTTCTGCGTTGTGTTCGCAATTACTCCGAGAAAAGGCGCACCCAGCACACCCCCAATCATAAAGCTTATGCCCATCCAGAAATTCCAATTATCTCCCAATATCGTATCGCCACCACTCACATAATAAACCGTGGTGTAATAACCCAAAGTTCCTATCATGCTGGTTCCAAGCATAAATGCTGCACTCATACCAACAAGATTTCTAAATGGTTTACACTTAAGCGTTTTATAGAGTGAATCAACAATCGATATTTTTTCTTCGGTTTTCGTTACAACTTTTTCGTAGTAACGTTCTTTTACGTTAAAAAAGATTAAAATCGCAAAAATTGCCATTAGCACACCCAGGATTGATGAATACACCTGTATACCCAATAAGGTGTTTTTACCTTCCCCGCCCGGCAATAGAAAGAATGAAAGGTTGGTAAATTTTAGTGCATAGAAGTTACCTACCTCCATTATTTTTTGCATTACACTTCGAAAGGTCATAACCGATGTACGCTCTTCGTAATCTGGTGTTAATTCAGCACCAAGGCTGTTATAAGGGACTGAAAATGCAGAAATAATTGGTAAATAAATCAACGTTGAAACTACCATGTACCAAAATGCCACGGATAGTCCTAGAAACTTAATTTGAACCCAATCTGGCGAGACAAAGAATAGCAGCGGCAAACCCAGGCCACTTGCAACACCGGCCAAAAGAATAAAGGGTCTTCGTCGACCATGTTTAGAGCGAAAATTGTCTGACAACCAACCCATGACAGGATCAGCTAACGCGTCATATAAACGCATAATCGTTAATGCCAACCCGACCAGAACAGGGCTTACACCCAAATAGACGTTAAATACAGCGAAAGCTACTACGTGATAGAACCATAACCCCCACATCTCAAGCCCGGTGCCCAAGCCATAAAAAATCTTTGTTCTTATAGGTAATCGATCACGCACCTGCTCATTATTCGACTCAATTGGATTCTGGTGCACTATGACTACTCCTGGCGTTTAGGCTCAATTCACATACGAAATTTGAACATGCGTGTAATAAGAAAACGGTATTTGTTACCTGGTTATCTTTTATTTTTCTTGCGTTTGCATATTTTTTAGTCGACGACATACTTCCATCATCGCTCTGCCATTATGGTAAGGCGCTTTCCAGAAACCTGCTTTGTAGTTTTGTTGCTGTTTCTTGAGATCTACTTTTGCAAACCAATGCCATTCCCCTTCCTCGTTGTTACGTTGATATTTTTTAATAAATTCCCAGGTATTCAAAAACGCTTCGAAAAATGCTTTATTCCCCGACAACTCAAACGCATTTAAATAGCCAACCAGCGCTTCAGCCTGCACCCACCATAAATGTTCTCTAACAATTTTTGCTTCCGCAAAATCATACCCATCCAGCAATTCGCCATACTCCCCACTACCTTCTTGTAAGCATACACTGGCTATTTTGGGCACAATAGATTTGACTTGCTGCAATAGTTCTTGGTCATTCAATGAATCTGCTGCTTCAAGCATCAACCAGCTACCTTCTATATCATGCCCATAGGAATAGCCGGTAGATTTATCAATCCAATTTTCATCATAGAATTGTTTTAGATGACTTGTTTCGTCATCGTAAAAATAGTCCATGAAGTAGCGTAACGCTCTTCTTAATGATGCCTTAATTTCATCGCTGGCAACAACAAGGTTAAGCACCGTGTAAGCTTCGAGAACATGCAAGTGTGTATTCATTGTTTTTGGCAGGTTTGGCTCTTTACTGCTCAAGCGCAGGTCATCTTGTGGCCCCCAGTCTTTGCTCAACGCCTCAACATAACCCTTGTTCTTATCATCATGAGCATGAGTCTCGATCAATCTAAAAATCTCCAGAGCTTTATCCAATGCCTTCTTTTTCCCAGTAAGCCGATAGAAAGCACATAAACCATATATGTAGAAAGCTTGCGTGTAGACCTGCTTTTTGGAGTTTACAACTTTGCCTTTGTTATCAATTTCCCAATAAATCCCACCATTAACTTTATCCAGAAAAAACTCTTCAATAAAATCATATACGAAGCTGGCCGTTTCAGTATAGGAAGCCTCCCCTGTCACACGCGCCGCCTCGCTAAAAAACCAGAGCAGCCGTGCAGTCAACACGGAACCTCTATTTGCATCAGGCCGTCTGTTATTATTATCGTCAACTTCTCCGCAAAAGGTGCCCTTTTCAGAATTTACGACCTGCGCCTGCCACCACTCAGCTATATCTATCAGCTCCTGATAGCACTCCTTATGCAGTTTATCGGCATTCAAAAAATGATTATTCCCATCGCTAATATTCATCGACTCATTCTTCTCTCATAAGTTTTAAATTTTGCTTTATCAATTCAACTCGCATTGCCACCGACCGCGCCGTTCGAAGCCCATCCTCAGGCGTATGCATAACATAGTCGACCAAGCGATCCACTGTTGACGTCGCGACATGCAACCGAGTATCAGACGATGCGTAATAAATAAAAACCTTCTCTTCATTTACTATCCAACCATTGGAAAAAACTACGTTTGATACATCACCAATCCGCTCGCCACCTTCTGGTGCCAATAAGTATCCCGCAGGCCTGTAAGTAACCACCCAAGGCTTATCCAGCTGCGTCATAAACATATATAGAACATAACGCAACCCGGCAGCGGTGTTACGTACTCCGTGCGCCAGATGCAACCAGCCTTTGCTAGTTTTTATCGGTGCAGGACCCTGCCCATTTTTTACTTCCGTAATTGTGTGATACTGCTTTGAGTCTACAATCAGTTCTTCTTTTATTTCAGCGTTTTCCATTGTTTTGGTCAGACCCCATCCAATTCCCCCACCGCTACCGACACTAACAAACCCATCTTGCGGCCTCGTATAAAGCGCATATTGCCCATCAATAAATTCCGGGTGCAAAACGACATTTCTTTGCTGGCCTGAATGGGTCACTAAATCAGGTAGTCTATCCCACGCCACAAGATCTTTTGTTCGAGCGATTCCGCAATCCGCTATTGCAGCCGTTGTATCATCCGGCCGCGTTTCGTCTTTTCTTTCTGTACAAAACAGTCCATAGATATAGCCATCTTCATGCGCCGTAAGACGCATATCGTAAATATTGATATCAGGCCTCTGTGTTTCCGGCATGATTATTGGGTAGTCCCAAAAACGAAAGTTATCTATACCATTTGGACTCTCAGCAACAGCAAAAAATGACTTCCGATCATTTCCTTCTACGCGAACAACTAAGCAGTATTTGTTTTTGAAATATATTGCGCCCGCATTAAATACCGCGTTAATACCTTGCCTTTCAAGTAAGAGCGGATTACTTGTTTCGTTTAGATCATAGCGCCAATACAAAGGTGCATGAGCTGCAGTCAATATGGGATTCTTCCAGCGCGAGTAAATGCCATTGGAGTTTTCCTGAGGCATATTTTTTTCTGATAATAACGCTTCATGCTTTTTCAGAAAAATCTCAACACTGTTTTTGAACTCACTCATTAACCACTTCCTTCAATCTCTTTCCTGAGCCATTTCCTGCTCAGGCCACTCCGCAAGCTTATCGTACCAGTTGCGTTTCAGGAAAGCGGCTGCAATAACCAGTATGATTATTGAAGCGACCACTGAACCTGCTTCCTTAATGACAATGAATATCGCTAGCGCTGTCACGGCAGTTTGTGCAATTGTACCAACAGTCACATTAAGCATATCTCGTTTAAAATTAGGATTTCGCCTAAAGCCAGGATTCTCAAGGGCCACCTTTTCGTGTATCGGCCCCCAGAAACCCCACGGCCTAACTGATCTATAAAACGATTTTAATATTTCCTCATCCTCAGGCTTAGTCAATAAACTGGCAATCACACAAGCCGCACCAGATATCGCCAGCAAAAGAGGGAATGTGTATAGCGGCAAAATATCACTGGCTATAGATAGAAATACACCATCAAATATAATCGGAAAAGACAGCGCACATAGAATTCCAGCAAACATACCCCAAAAGTAACCCATGCCATTCAGTCGCCACCAGTACCACTTTAGAACATTGGAAACAACATACCCGCCATAAAAACCGGATACAATCCACTGCAAGATACTGTTGATACTTTGCACATACAGACCAATAAGCGCACTGATCACTACAACCGACACAGAAATAATGTAACTTGCATATATAAGTCGTTTTGAATCAGCTTTTGGATTGATATAGCGCTTGTATATATCGTTTACTAAGTAAGCTGGTGCAGCATTAACCGTTGAAGCAAAGGTTGACATAAATGCCGCTAGAAGACCCGCTAATAACAATCCCATAATACCTATTGGCGCAAACTGACTAATCGCAGACGGTAATATATTTTCGAAATCAATTTGACCTCCCACCTGCAAATCGAGCTTGTGGTAATAGACGATTGCCAACACAGTAAAACCAGCAATCATAAAATAACGCACTGGTAACAATACCACCGACACAAAACCACTCATAAGCGCGCCTTCCTTAGGTGAACGCGTCGCCAGTATTTTTTGCATATCATAATTGGGTAATGGGCCTGCCGCGCTGAGCAAGATGCCTTTAAACAGCATCATCATGACAAGTATCATAAATAGCGAATAGCCATCGGAGCTAATCTTATTCATCACCTCGGGTATCGATGTCGTCCAGTCGAGATTCAGCGACCAACCGAAAAAAGGATCTGTCCAGCCAGCAGGCACCACAGCAAGCAGCTCCGACTGCGACACCGTCATCATCGCTATAATGCCAATAATTAGTGCTGAGAAAGTCATAATCGTAAATTGCACAACATCTGCCCAAACAATGCTGAGCATGCCACCAAGCATTACATAAAAAGTCGCAATCGCCGTAAACGCAATACCATATACATGCGGAACATGCTCAGGGCTGACCTCGAATGGGATGTAGGGTGCAACAACGCTCCAGGGGATAAAGATCTCCATAAACTTGCCTATACCAACAAACCCATAGGCCAGAAACCCAAGTACTCCTATTACGGCGAAAACGACTGTCACTGAATGAGACAGAGTACCGCCCAGATCATCACCAAATCGCGTGCGCATCCACTCGGCACCGGTTAACGCTTTCGAACGACGCAACCATACCGACAGATACATCATTAAAAATATTTGATTAAAGACCGGCCACAACCAGGGTATCCAGATGCTTTTCATGCCATAAACAAAAAGCAGCGTAACCATCCACATGGTGCCAGATATATCGAACATACCCGAAGCATTCGATAAACCCAGCATATACCAGGGCAGCGTTTTGCCACCCAAATAGTATGAGTCAAGGTTCTTGGACGCTCTGCGTTTCAGGACCAAACCAATTACGACCGTAGATGCGAGGTACAATCCAATAATAACTATATCGATCGTTTTCAAAAGCATAAGGTGAATTCCATATCCTGCGTTTTAACAATCTTCCAGTACAGCTGAAGCTTCATAGATATTAATAGCCAACACCCTGACCAATTACAATGCTCTCTTCCAGGTTACTAAATGTCATGGTCTTTTTTTGCGCTTCCCGAACATCACAAAATTTGGTCGCCTCCACACACGAGACCATCAGATGATATAGCGTACTCGCTGGTGCCACATCCACCAATATTTCATTATGCTTACCACGTTGATCGATATAAGCACCATCTGTTAGAGCCGGATCAATATAGTACTGTATCAGTAACTCAATCGCGTTTGCCGCGACATCGACACACTTATCCTTACCTGCTGCGGCCTGCGCAATACTGGCCTTAATATATTCGGTCATAGGCCAACAGCGCTTTGTTGGTTTGATAGGCTCACCATAAGCGCTTACTTCATCGTAGAGTAAGCCACTTTCGGGGCACACTCCAATCTCGATCGCCTTACAATAAAGGCTGTCAGCATAGCGTGATACATCCTCTCCCGATCGATCTGAATACCAGCGCAGCAACCAAACCCACTCCATCATATGACCTGGCTCAACAATTCCACCTCCAGCACCCTCAGCCGGCGACCAGTCTCCGTTAAAGTATTCAAATATTACCGATTCCTTGTGGCTATAGAAGTGTTTCTCGAACAAGCCGAATACTTCCTCTGCACGAATCAACCAATAACTGTCCTCGGTAGCATCATAAGCAGCTAGAAATGCCTCGAACATGTGCATATGAGGGTTTTGGCGCCGAAAGCTAAAATCGTAGTCTCCCTCAATCCAGCCTCCATAAGAACTACCAAACTGTCGGTCCAAATATTTAACTAAAGATCGTGCTTTTTTAAGTGCTGAATTATCACCCAAAGCGTGATAGCACCATATATTTGCCAATATAAAAAAAGCGTGATCATAAAGATCCTTTCTATCGTCGATAACATTAAAGTCCTTGTTCAACAAATGC
>CAJHXT010000350.1_pt1 | contig 16128 bp, 15 predicted proteins | sample 9198451 | NCBI WGS metagenome assembly CAJHXT01 (sample SAMEA7708326, study PRJEB35096) | sediment metagenome | biome: marine neritic benthic zone biome [ENVO:01000025]; feature: sediment [ENVO:00002007]; material: shallow marine sediment [ENVO:03000034] sea grass bed [ENVO_01000059] ... | reverse complement strand
TTGATCTTCAGACTAGATCTACCGGCTCCAACTGGCGCTCACCTTTAAAATTCTGCCATATCTCTGTCATGGCGCGCCCATCCGTTGGATGCACCATTTTCGGCGCCAGCTCTGCCAGCGGACCCAAGACAAAGGCATACTTAAGGATATCGTCACGCGGTAATTTAAGTGTTTCATCCTCTGCCACCAGATCACCGTAAAGGAGCAAATCAAGATCCAGCGTTCGGGGCGAGAACCGGGCTTGCTGCCGATCCCTGCCATGCACGTTTTCAATCCAGTCCAGACGGGTGATAACGTCTGCTACCGGTAATGCCGTGTGGCAGGAAACCACAAGATTCAGAAAATCCTCACCGCTAAAACCGACTGCCGGATTCCTGTAGGTGGTTGAAAATCTAGTGCTGACAAATTCATTTTCCAGCATGGCCAACGCGGAACGAATCTGTTTTTCCGGTTCAATATTGCTGCCGACGCTAATATAGATATCCTGAGCGACCGTAGGCTGCCGCTGACGACTAATTTCAATACCTACCGTTTTCGAATATCGCACGGCTCCCGGCTTATTCAGCCGGATTTTTACCGCCTTGACGTCAAATTCATATAAAACAATCTGTGCTACCCGCTCGATTAGGGTCTCAACCAGCTCAAATCGGCTATGACGGACGTATTGAATCAGGCGCTTAGCTACCTGCTTATAGTCCAGAGTGTCTTCAACGCTGTCAGAACGGGCTGCAGGCGCGATATCGGCCTGCATTTCCAGGTCCAGACTGATGACCTGTCGAATTTCACGTTCCCAGTCATAAATACCGATAACGGTATCAATCTGCAGGTCTTTGAGAAAAATTTTGTCCATAACAGCTAACCCTTGTGCGACCGCTAACCATACCGAATCCATCCAGGCTCTGCCAGTTAGCCTATGCTTGTCCGGGACAGGTTTTTTCGGTATTATCCGCCGCCCTCGGGCTCTTATTTGAGCCCGTAATTTTGATAAACCGTACGGATTAGAAACGATGTCTAAAGTCTGTCAAGTTACTGGGAAAAAGCCGATGAGCGGCAATAATGTTTCCCACGCTAAAAACCGCACCAAACGCCGGTTTTTGCCCAATTTACATACCCACCGCTTCTGGGTCGAAAGTGAAAACCGCTGGGTTAAGCTGCGCATATCCTCCAAGGGCATGCGTATGGTCGACAAACTGGGCATCGATGAAGTCCTGAAAATAACCCGCGCTCGCGGCGAACACGTCTGAGGTAGATTATTATGGCCAAATCAGCCCGCGATAAAATTCGACTGGTCTCCAGTGCCGGCACCGGACACTTTTACACCACAGACAAAAACAAGCGTAATACACCGGATAAAATGCAAATAAAGAAATATGATCCGGTAGTACGAAAACACGTAATATATAAAGAAGCTAAAATTAAGTAGCTCACTTCTATCAATCTAAAAACCCGCCTTTTGGCGGGTTTTTAGATTGAAAGGAAAAGGCTCAATCCATTCTGCACCACTCGCCGATTCAGCACCTTTCGCATTACAAGATCGCGTGCTAAGCTGAACTTATCTTTGACCCCAAGGGTCTTAATTAATCGGTTATAAACACGGGAGAGATGATGAACCAACAGTATATTTCGGCCGCCGCCCGACCCAGTACGCTGGCGACCAACAAACTTATTCGAAATACCTATCTTTTGCTATCAATGACGCTGTTATTCAGCGTATTTACTGCCTGGGCATCTATGCAGCTTAAGGTACCCAGCTTAGGTATATTTCTTACTCTAGGTGGATATTTCGGTCTGCTTTTCCTTACAACAAAATTCCGCAACAGTGCACTTGGACTGGTTTTCGTATTTGCGTTAACTGGATTTATGGGTGTTACATTGGGCCCAATGCTTAGTTATTACCTCACAGCATTTTCCAATGGGCATAGCTTAGTTATGACGGCCTTTGGTGGAACCGCAGTAATTTTTCTTGGTTTATCAGGATACGCGCTAACAAGCCGGAAAGATTTTAGTTTTATGACGGGCGCTCTACTTTGCGGCATTTTGGTTGCATTTCTTGCGGGTTTAGGTGCGTATGCTTTCAATCTTCCCGGCTTGAGTTTAGCGGTAAGCGCAGCTTTTGTTTTATTAGCCTCCGGATTGATCTTATGGGAAACAAGTAACATCGTTCACGGGCATGAGACGAACTACATCATGGCTACAGTGACTTTATTTGTTGCTCTTTTCAATCTGTTTACAAGTCTGCTGCATCTATTGGGTGCATTTAGCGGCGATGATTAAATAATAGATTATTACCGTTTTGACTAAAGCAGAATTCTGTAAATGAATTCTGCTTTTCATTTTGGGAAACGCGATGAATTGGGAACAGATTGGAGTAATTATTGGTGGCGCAATAATGCTATTTGTATTTCTGCCAGGAATTAGTCACAAAATCAAAAACAGCCCAAAAGGTTCCAGGCAAGAGTGGTTGAATCTGTTATTTATAATTGGCCTGGTGGTGCTGTTCGTACTATTCCTGATCAAGATGGTTTGATACCCGGCAAGCCGCATTCCCCGCAATATTTTTGACAACATCAATCTTCGCTGACATCAGTTGTGAGTGATTTGATGCTATTTACTGCAATGTAGTAATCGATCACTCGAAAATATTGAACTCTACCACCACAATAGTGTCTCTATACCCGAGCATTTTTTATTTTTATTAGTTTGCTGCATGCACTCGATGTAGCAGGCAATGACAAAATGCTTGATGTATAGATAAACCTCCCACACTACTGCCCCGTCACCGGGGCAGTATTTTTTACGTGTTTAAAATATTTCAAAGAACGAAGCTAAACAAGGACGGCCCGGGAGATGGAGTGGATATCGGGCCATCCTTGATCTAGCCATATCAGCTGCAGTTAATTACAACTAATATTAGTGCTCGGCACATAAAGACCATTTTTGCTGCCCTGAAACCCAAATGATACGCATTGATTTGGATGAAGCGCAGAGTTCCAGGAAAGTGGTGTTGCAGTGTAGGGATTGTCACCACTAAAGTTAGAACTCCAACCATTGGTCATACGTGACTCATCATTAAACCGCCAACTTGCTGTCCATTTATTTTTGCTTACTCGCCCATTATTACAAACATCCACCCTGGCAATAAATCCATTCTTCCATTCACTTTCAATATTGAAACTGCAGGACAAACCGCTACTGCCATCACTTGATTCCAAAGATGAAACGCTGCCTGAACTAATGTGGTTTGGTTGACTTGATAATAAAACACTATCGGTAGGTACAAACTCAATCCAGTTCATATTGAAACCGCCCGAAGTCATATTCAGGCGAAGCACTTTATTTTCACCAGCCTGAACATTGACGTTACCTATTTTTATCGTAGTCCAGTTTTGCCAACCGTTAGTGCCGTAAAAACTGGCAATACCCAGATTCTCACCATCAAGCTGAAGGGTAATACTTTTTCTATTATCAGTAACAGCGGCCACTCTTAAATAAATATCGTAGATGCCGCTGCTAACACTGTCGATTGTATATTCCAGCCATTCACCTTTCTCAATCCAGCCGAGGTTATAACCACCGCCTATATCAGACGTCGTTTGCACATCAACATTATCTGAACGATAGGCGCCACCTAAATTACCGCTGGTGCTATCACTATACGCTGTGGCTAACCCACCTTTATCGTAATCTTCGACCTGAATTAAACCTGGAATTGCGTGTAAATTAAATTTCGTTTGACCATCAGTCCGGGGTAAATAATTAATATCTGATGCACTGTCACGGCTATTGTTCTTGCTCCAAACAGAAGATAAGAACACAACAGCGAGGATCCAAATGAGAGACTTTAAAGCTTTTTGATTTACCATCATTCACCACTTTCAATATATTCCCATCGATAATCGCTTAAACTTGTAACAATCTCGGTCTTAGCGTAGCCAGCACAGGTACTGGCTACGCTTCAATCAAGTAATATCTATTTTACTGGCAGCTAACACTAACAATCGGCGCTGATGAACCACCTTTGTCTCCTTGAAACCCAAAGGTCACACACTGAGCCGGACCAATATTTGAATTCCATGAAAATGGTGTTGCGCTATAAGGATTATTGCCTGTAATGGTGGCATTCCAGACATTGCCCACACTGGACCCATCGCTATACTGCCAATTAGCAGTCCAGCCGTTCTGCGTGGAACTACCGCTGTTACACACATCTATTGTTGCGCTAAAGCCAGTATTCCATTCATCGGTAATAGTGTGGCTACAGGATAGACCACCACCGCCACTTGAGCTTGAGCTGCTACTTGAACTCGAAGAACTGCTTGAAGACGAACTCGAGCTGCTGCTTGAGCTAGAAGAGCTACTTGAAGATGAACTCGAGCTGCTGGATGAACCGCAATTAGTAAGTCCATATGGAGCCGGTTGAGATTCACAGGTGCTTACTGAAATACAACTTTCATTATTTTCATATCCCCAGCCAGATTGAGTATTAACACAAATTGGATACAAGCTACCATACCAGTCGCATTGGCAACTCTCGCCACCGCTACTACTTGATGATGAACTACTGCTGGAAGATGAACTACTACTTGAAGAAGAACTGCTGCTTGAAGACGAACTACTGCTGGAACTGCTGGCGCCATTTATGCTTAAAGAATAGGAATTACTGCGAAGTCCATTACCACCATTCCATATTTCAAATCCAGCTTCAACACCCATTAGATACCAATCAGTACTAATCAGTCCACGACTGAGCGTGTCATCAATAAAAAGTTTAAGGTTAATTGTGGCAGAGCCAATTGTTTGCAGGGGTTTGTACGCAATATAGTTCCAACCCATATTACCGACCCAAACTTCCCAGTTACGGCCATCAAGCAATACTTCCCCAACCTTAGAACCTGCGGGTACTATCCACTGAGTGTGATCAAACCAAACCATTAGCTCGGCACCATCCGGCGAACCTGGTACTGAGGTTTGATTAAACCAGGCTTCAGCAGCAGCATTCCAGGCACCGGGTTGTCCGGTGGTAACGCTCCAGTCAAATGATGCGTTGTCTATAGCACCCACTCGAACAGGCATTCCGCTGTCTAAGGTGCAATTATCCCAGTGACATCCTTTCCAAATTGAAGGATATCCGGACGGCGCACCTGTGGTTACTTTTGTATGTTCAGATTCAACAACGAAGCCTGTGGCATCAACTGTGGTAACACATTGTCTTGTGCTTGCACCCCAAACATTGTTTTGGATTTTATACTCACCGCCAGCAATGGTAAGTACGCCATAGGTATCGCAGGTTGTAGCCGCAAACACAAACGCTGCATTCGCGGACATTGCTAATCCCAATACAATAAATATCAATCTCTTAGCATTCATGTCTCTCCACCTCTCTTTTAAAAACCAAAAATCATAAGACATGCTTGTTATCAGAACCTGTCTCATTAGCCGCGTATCATGAAGCAATGCGAAACAGGACACAGTTATCCACTCCTTAACAAACCGCCTTTAACCAACACCTCCCAAGTGCTTATAACAAATCAGAAAAATAGTTTTTCTAATTTGCAAAATAGTAATAGCGGAGGCTTATCGTGTTTATTTGATAACCCTCCGCGATTAACTCCCCTCCCACTTAACTTAGCTATCTGAAGATCAGATGCTTACTGAATGCAAGAATGTCGACACGCCAATATGTCCCCTCCTAGTGTGCCGACACTCGATGCACCATTTGTCACCTTTTTACATTAAGGCATTTCAACTTTTTTTATACCGCCTAATACGTCGCTTTCTTCCGATAAGGCGTTAACCTTCACACCTTGCTGTAACGATGACTTTATTAGGTATTGCTGGGATCGGTGAGATCCCGATACTTTCCTCCTTCAACGACATACTGGATATTTAGTTTTCTGGATACAATGAACTAGAACCAATAGACATATTTAGACACGTTGTAGCCTGTTGGTTTTGTATCATCAGAATGGCTGTACTGATATTTCAATCTCCATCTGACAACCACTACTCCAAATATCCCGAACCAGAACATTACAATCAATTACGGCATTCCAGGCCAAATGAGGTGCTTTCGCAGCGCACTAGAAGCTCAGCAAACTTGGATACTGGCGCCTTATCCACCTCTAGAATGCACGTAATATATGGCTCGCTCGAATCCGAACTAGTTGAATTCGAGAGGGTGGATTATGCCGTAGAATCCCTGAAAGTCGACCTGAATTTGTGTAAGGAATTTTTAAAAATATCGGACAAATTTGTTACCGGTATCAAAAAAGAGCGGAATAAATGACCATATATGTGTTGCCATTTTAGAAAAATGTGTCATATTGTTAGCGCTAACAATGCAGGCCCTTTGGACAAGGCGTTCTGATTTAAGGCCTCGATTAAAACCTTATTTGGATTTTTTTTCGTTTTTTTCGATTTAATACCCATTTATAACCCATGGCACCTGGAAATAAACAATTCATGTCGCAAAATGGCTCAACAGGCAATAAAAGGGGTGGCCGTCCCAGCCCCACCGCAAAAGGCAAAACTACCATGCGCGATGTAGCGGAATACGCCGGTGTATCATTGATGACGGTGTCGAGAGTCTTTAAGGATGGTACCAGCGTAAGCTACAAAACACGCATGCAGGTATTGGAGGCCGCGAAAAAGCTACAATTCACGCCCAATGTTGCCGCCCGAAATCTGGCGACGTCAAAGTCCCACACTCTAAGTCTGATGGTTCACCAGGATCCCAGGGGATACTACTTCAGCGATATGCTTATTGGTGTTATGAATAAAAGCAGGGAACAAGGTTATAACGTGGTAGCCGAAACCTGTGGCCGGAATGCAAACGAAATTGATGCAAAAATCCTGGATAAGATTCAAAAACAGGAATTTGGTGGCATCATACTCACGGAGTGGGTTGGAACCTATAAAAAGCTGATACGCCAAATTAAAAAAAGCAATATTCCAAGCGTATATATTGCTGGGCTGCCTTCTGATAAATCAATCCCCAACGTCTGTATAGACGATTTCCAGGCTGCAATGGAGCTGGTTTCCTATTTGATCGGCCTGGGACATGAAGATATTGGCATTATTGGGGGCGCTAAAATCGCGCACTGTAGCCAGTTAAGGCTGGAAGGTTATAAAGCAGCATTATTAAAACACGGCATCAAGGTGAATAGACGCTATATAAAAGAGGGTGATTTTTTAATTGATAGTGGATATCGTTGCGCGCGTAAGCTCTTGTCATTAAAACGCCCTCCAACCGCTATCTTTGCGATCAATGATCCAATGGCTGCAGGCACTATTCAGGCCGCGGTTGAATTTGGCTACAGCGTCCCCAGAGACCTGTCGGTTGTGGGATTTGATGATGTAGCACAAACTGAAATTGTCTGGCCCGCACTAACCACAATTAATCAATCCGTTGTCGCGCAGGGTGAAGCAGCAGCAGATCTGCTTATTCAACTTATAGACGATCCTGAAATGTTTAAAAGCAAACGATTAATTCGCAAAGTGGTTGACCATGAGCTTGTGATTAGAGATTCAGCGACTGTACCACGCTCCACTAAGCCATAGATAATTCACCTGTCCGTGGCGCCTATCTCATAATTCCTGAACAGTTAGACAAAAAATTTGAATCTCGCATGCTTGGTTCCGGCGCTAATAACAGCCAGTGTTAAGATAAGTTTATACCGTATAGAAACAGCCGCGAGAAAAACCACTTCGTCCCAGAGACTGCAATGTATGATTAGACTTTAGCGTTGCGCAATAGGAAGGAACAAACAGTTTTACTTTAACTAAGCTGTTCGACTCCATTCATATAAGGCTTCAATACTTCAGGTACGACAACTGAACCATCTGCCTGCTGATAGTTTTCCATAACAGCCAGTAAAGTACGGCCAATAGCAAGTCCTGAACCATTTAAGGTATGCACAAGTTCCGGTTTGTTGTTATCTGGATTTCGCCAGCGCGCCTTTAATCGACGAGCCTGAAAATCACAAAAATTACTACAGGAAGAAATTTCACGGTAACATTTTTGGCCCGGCAACCACACTTCAAGATCGTAGGTTTTGGCTGACGAAAATCCCGTATCACCGGCACATAACACTACCTTACGGTAAGCCAGATCTAATTTTTCCAATACAATTTCAGCATGCCGGGTAAGCTCTTCCAGTGCTTGCCATGAGTTTTCCGGTTTTACAATCTGCACCAGCTCAACTTTCTCAAACTGATGTTGCCGAATCATGCCACGGGTATCCTTACCATAGGAACCCGCCTCTGCCCTAAAGCATGGTGTATGCGCAACAAATTTTAATGGCAGTTCTTCGGCTTTAAGAATATTGTCCCGAACAAGGTTGGTTACCGGCACTTCAGCGGTGGGTATTAAAAAATATTCGTTTTCACCTTTCACTGCAAAAAGATCATCGCCAAATTTTGGCAATTGCCCTGTACCCAACAAGCTGTTGGTATTGACTAAATAAGGCACATTGACTTCTTCATAGCCATGTTCCTGCGTGTGCAAATCCAGCATAAACTGAATCAGTGCGCGATGCAGTCTCGCTGCCCCACCGTGCATTACGACAAATCGCGAGCCAGTGAGCTTTGCCCCCTCTTCAAAGTTTAACCAGTTTGGTTTTTCCGCAAGTGCAACGTGGTCAACAGTTTTAAAATCAAACTTGCGTGGATCTCCCCAGCGTGCCACTTCAATATTATCCGACTCATCAGCACCTTGCGGAACATCGCTATGCAACAGGTTGGGAATCCCCCATTGAATATCATCTAGCTGGGACTGCAACAGATTCAATTCTTTCTCCGCCGTAGCCAACTCCTCACCTAGCTTGGCAACTTCAGCTTTTAAAGGCTCAATATCCTCACCCGCCGCTTTAGCCTTGCCAATCGCTTTGGAGCGGGTATTTCTCTGATTTTGCAACTCCTGAGTACGGGTTTGCAGCAATTTACGCTGAGTTTCCAGTTGCTCGAGTTCAGCAATATCCAGCTCAAAACCGCGTCTTTTTAGTTGTTCCGCAATTTTTGTTGCATCAATGCGTAATAGTTTGGGATCCAGCATATTTTGCCTAGCTTTAACGAAAGGTGCGTATTCTAACCTGAGCGTTGGAGGACTTGCATCCCGATATCAGAATTACCTCAGAATTTCACAGCAAACGTGATCCGGAACCATGGACACTAACGCTCCCACTGCTTGATAAATTCCATGACATAGATGCCGATGGACTGAAATTTTCCCTGTTTGCGCCAGAGTATTTCAAATTGCATCTGATCAGAAACATAGCGACTGGGTGCTTTTTCATTCATGGCGACGGTAATATTTGCCACGTTTCTGCCATTCTCTATCGGCGTGTAAGTATAGGCCCAATATTCAGTTAACTTGCCGCGATATAATGTTTTTGCGGCAAGTACAGCACCCTCACCCAATTTATCGGCGAAGTAGTACTCGACCTCAAATGTAGCGAGATTGCCGGTCTGATGAATAATACTGGATTGAATAACGTGACTCTTGGAATTACTGTGCCGTTTAATTTCCTCTGGCGTTGAATATTCTTTGGCAATAGATTTGTCCAGCAGTAAGGTCTGCTTCTTCCCATTCACCTTGACTACAGCGTGATCTTCGTCAGCTTCAATCAGAGTGACACCATGCTTGGTCTGACCTGTTGCGATAAAAATCTGCTTCCCATCAACTGTTAGAACAGCTTTGTCTAAAAACAAACCATTCACTTTTATTTCAGTTGCAGCGCGAGTTGTAGCAACAACGGATAGTAAGATTATTAAGGCGACAACTCTCAAAACCAAACTCATCCGAGTACCTCCACAAGTGCATTCTCATAGGCTCGATATGTCCGGCTATCGAAACTAGTGAACACGATATATTCCGGTAACTCGTTTTTGCGTAAAAATTTTACCGATTCCTGAATCGCTATAAAACTTGCCTCTTCAACAGGAAAACCATACGCACCACAACTGATCGCAGGAAAAGCTATACTTCTTATTACATTCTGTCTGGCCAGTTGCAGCGCATGCACATAACAACTGGCCAATAAATCCGGCTCACCCTGATTACCTCCATGATAAACCGGGCCAACCGTATGAATCACAAACTGTGCTGCCAGATTATGTCCACCCGTTATTTTTGCTTCGCCCACCGCGCAACCATTTAAGGTTTTACATTCTTCCAATAAACCGGGACCGGCCATGTGATGAATCGCCCCGTCGACTCCACCGCCTCCCAACAAACTGGATTTAGCAGCGTTAACGATTGCGTCCACTTCTAGTAGGGTAATATCACCCTGGTGCAGCTGTATTCTTTCTCTGATTTTTGACATAGAAAAGCTCTAGGAAAAAACAACTGTACGATTTTCAAAAACCAGAATCTTGCGCTGCAGGTGATGCCAGATTGCTCTCGACAATACCAGCTTCTCCAAATCACGGCCTTTGCGTTCAAGCTCCTGTACCGTATCGCGGTGACTAACATCAACAACGTCCTGTTCAATAATCGGCCCCGCATCAAGCTCAGCAGTAACATAGTGACTGGTCGCACCAATGATTTTTACACCACGTTCATATGCTGAATGATACGGCCTTGCCCCCGGAAAGGCGGGTAAAAAAGAATGATGAATATTAATAATACGATGCGGATAATGGTCCACGAATTCAGTTGATAAAATCTGCATATAACGCGCCAGCACAATAAAATCCGTTTTATGCTGTTTAAGTAGTGCAAGCTGCTTCGCTTCCTGCTCTAGTTTGTTTGCTTTCGTAATTGGTAATACGTGACACTCAATATCAAATTGCCTGGCTATTGGCTCAACGTCCTCATGGTTGCTAATGATAATCGGGATATCAACAAACCAATCTCCTGCCTTATAACGAGCCAACATGTCATATAAACAATGAAACATACGCGATACAAAGATCGCCATACGTGGTTTATCACTGGAGAAACACAAATCCCATCTCATGTTAAAGGGCTTGCCAACTTCTTTTTCAAACTGTTCTTCAATTTTATGCTGCTCGATTTTAAAACCCTCAAGCTCCCAGGCTACGCGCATAAAAAACTGCTTATGCTCTTTGTCCGTGTGCTGATCGAGGTCGAGGATATTGCCACCATACTGTCGTATAAACTGCGTTACTGCAGCGACCAGACCAGATTGATCGTTACAGTGGATAAGCAATACTGCTGCCGAGATATTATCTACACGCATTCATTAACTCCCATCTAAACTATCGTGAACGTCGACGACGCAGTTCAGCCAAACGTTCAGCAATCTTAATTTCAAGTCCCCTGCTCACCGGCTCGTATAATATAGGCTGCCCCAACGACTCCGGAAAATAGGACTGCTCCTCAGAAAAGGCATCGGTCGAGTCATGTGAGTAATCATACCCTTTTCCGTAATCCATCTGCTTCATCATCGTGGTTGGCGCATTGCGTAAGTGCATGGGTACATCCATCGATCCACTTTGTTTTGCCAGCTTGTCGGCTGCTTTAAATGCCTTGTAGACTGCATTGCTTTTTGCTGCACAAGCCAGATAGACGATGGCCTGTGCAATAGCTAACTCACCTTCAGGACTGCCAAGCCGTTCATATACATCCCAGGCCTGCAGGGAAAGCTGTATCCCGCGTGGGTCAGCATTGCCAATGTCCTCCGACGCCATACGCACCACACGGCGTGCAATATATAGCGGATCACATCCTCCATCCAGCATACGAGCAAACCAGTAAAGCGATGCATCCGGATCAGAACCTCTTACTGACTTATGTAACGCAGAAATCTGCTCATAAAAAATATCACCACCCTTATCAAATCGCCTTGGTCCCTGCGCGATTACATCGTTTAGCACGCTATCAGCAATGATGCGTTTACCATCTTTTATTTCTGCTAAATCAACAGCAATTTCCAGTAAATTCAAGGCCCGTCGCACATCGCCATCCGCCGCATCGGCGATCAACTGTAATTGATCTTCCGACAATTCCGGTTTGTTTTCCCCGAAACCACGTTCAGTATCTGCTAGCGCTCTCTTCAGTACGTTCACTATCTCTTCGGAGGCAACTGATTTCAGAACGTAAACCCGTAAACGTGATAACAGGGCATTATTGAGTTCAAAGGAGGGATTTTCCGTGGTAGCACCAATAAAATAGATACTGCCATTTTCTATATATGGTAGAAACGCATCTTGTTGTGCCTTGTTGAATCGATGTACTTCATCTACAAATAGAACCGTATTGCCACCGGTACTGTCACGGTGCAATTTAGCGCGATCAATGGCGGAACGAATTTCTTTAACACCCGCAAGTATTGCCGAAATACTGATAAATTCTGCCCCACAATAATTGGCAACCAGGCGAGCCAGTGTGGTCTTACCTGTCCCCGGCGGCCCCCAGAACACCATTGAATGCAGGTGATCTTCTTCAATTGCCCGCCGCAGCGACTTGTCATTATCAATTAGATGAGACTGACCAACGCACTCATCAAAACTGCGTGGTCGCATTCGATCTGCTAAAGGACGATAACCAGAAGATTGATCAAACAAAGTTTGTTGTGGATCGATAGCAGACACCTGAAATGGGCTTTTATTAAGAATAAACTGAAATTACTGGCCTATTACATCGACACCTTTTGGGATATCAATAGCAAACTGGCTCGCGTTAATCTTTTTGTTAAGCTCGATATTACTGAATTCTATTCGTGTAACCCGTCCCAGCTTGTCTTTTAACTCCATAACGTCCATGCCATCTTCCCCCAGAGCCAACAGCATCAACCCGTAATCCGTATCTTTCTCTTTAACTTCAAGCTGAACAAACTCTTTACCATCGATATTGCCCAACTCAATAAAATTAAATTGCTCGTCCAGATCTCCATCGCCACTTAATAAAGCAATAGGCGCTGCACCAAGAGCTTCAGCTAACGGCTTGACCACAACCTGCTCAAGCTCTGGATCGTATAGCCAGACTTTCTCACCATCAGCAACGATATGTTGAATATAGGGCACCTTGTAATCCCAGCGGAATTTACCCGGTTTTTGCACCGCAACCTTACCACGGGAAACTTCTATCTGACGCATTTGATCATCAAAAACGGTTTGCGTGAAATCAGCCTGCATCGATTTAAGGCTGGCGCTAAACTTCTGCAATCTCTCCAGACCTTCACCTGCAAATACATTCGCATTAAATAGCAACAAGAGAAAAAGTGTGATAGCTCTGGTCTTCATTGGGAAATCCTGCTTACAACTGAAGTTGAATTTAAACCTAGGGTTTGGGCGGAGGAGCCGCCAGAACTTCGCGAGTACCATTTGGCTGCAACTTGCTCACAATACCGGTACTTTCCATCTCTTCCAGCATACGCGCAGCACGGTTATAACCAATTTTAAGGCGACGCTGGACATAAGATATCGACGCTTTTCGTGTTTCGGTTACGATTGCTACTGCTTCATCAAATAACTCGTCTACATCATCTTTCTTAATACGATTACGATCACTTGGAATACCCGGTAGCGGATCGCTGGATTCCAGTAAAATTTCGTCAATGTATTCGGGCGAACCACTTTCCTTTAAGTGCGCCACCACACGATGCACTTCCTGATCTTCAACAAATGCGCCGTGCACACGAATCGGTATACTGCTGCCCGGCGGTAAATACAGCATATCGCCATGACCCAGCAACTGTTCTGCTCCCATCTGATCAATGATCGTTCGCGAATCCACTTTGGAAGAAACCTGGAAGGCGATGCGACTTGGAATATTGGCTTTGATTAAGCCTGTAATAACATCAACCGAAGGTCGTTGTGTTGCCAGAATCAGATGAATACCCGCTGCACGCGCTTTTTGTGCCAGCCGCGTAATAAGCTCTTCAACCTTTTTACCGACAACCAGCATCATATCGGCGTACTCATCAACAGTAACAACAATATAAGGCATATGGTTCAGAACAGGTGGCTCAGCTTCAGGATCAAATGCTTCTGCCGGGTTGTAAAGTGGATCTGTTATGGGTTTACCACGCTTGCTGGCCTCATCAATCTTGCGGTTGTAACCGGCAATATTACGTACACCCAAAGCTGACATCACTTTATAGCGTCTCTCCATTTCACCCACGCACCACCGCAGAGCATTGGCAGATTCCTTCATGTCTGTTACAACGGGAGTTAACAGGTGCGGTATGCCTTCATAAATATTCAATTCCAGCATTTTTGGGTCAATCAGAATCATACGAACATCATAGGCTGTTGCTTTATATAAAAGGCTCAACAGCATGGCGTTTAAGGCAACTGATTTACCCGATCCGGTTGTGCCGGCAACCAGCAAATGTGGCATACGGGATAAATCTGCAATCACCGGCTTGCCACCAATATCTTTACCAAGAGCCAACGCCAGGGGTGAAGAGGTTTTCTCGTAGTCACTGGACTTAATAGTTTCGCTTAACGTTACAAGCTCACGTTGCTCATTTGGAATTTCAACACCAACCGTGGATTTGCCGGGTATAACCTCAACAACACGTACACTGATAACCGACAGGGAACGTGCAAGGTCTTTGGACAGGTTGCTAATCTGACTGACCTTAACACCCGGTGCAGGCTGCAATTCAAAACGGGTAATTACCGGCCCCGGGTGAACCTCAACCACTTCAACACTAATACCAAAGTCCGCAAGTTTATGTTCAACCAGCCGCGACATAGCATCCAGCGCTTCCTGCGAATAATTACCACCCGAAGCTCTGGCCACTTCAAGCAAATTGAGCGGCGGTAACTCGGTTTCCGCCGGAGCATCAAATAAGGTGATTTGGCGTTCTTTAAACTCACGTTCACTGGTTTCTGCTTTAAAAACCGGCTCAATCCGCGGCGATTTTCGGGGCTTGGCTTTCTTTATTTTCTCTACGGTTTTAAAGACCTGTTCCCTTTTTGCTTTGGCGCGTTTTTCCAGAATGCGTTCACGTATGGCATCGAACAAAAACATAAATCGTCGACGCAGCCAGTCAATTAATATCAGGGTATAGCGCCCGGTAATATCCATTAATGCCAACCAGGACAAGCCGGTAAACAGACTGATGCTGGCAGCAAATATCACCAGCAATAATAATTTGGTACCCACAATTCCACAGATAGCGGTAATACCATTGATACCAATCACTTCGCCTAATACGCCACCCGCGCCACTGTCAGCCTGTGGTAATAGTTCTGCTCCCACGGGGATAAATGAACCTAAACCACAACCTGAAAGCAGCATCAAAAAGAAACCCGCCCAGCGCAAAGAGAACTGCTTCCAGTCATACTCGAATTCAACATCCTGACGCCGGTGGTATAACAGCCAGCCGCTATAGGCAACCATCATCGGGAAAAGGTAAGCGAGATAACCAAATAGATAGAGCGTGAAGTCAGAAAACCACGCACCAAACGCCCCTGCCAGATTATGAATATTGTCTCTTGACCCGGTATGCGACCACCCTGGATCTTCGACGTTGTAACTGATCAGGGCCAATAACAGATAACAGGCGACCACCAGCAACACAAGCATAGTCGCTTCGCGCAGCACGGCTTTGGCATGCCCCGCTAACGGTGTAGTCTTGGTTTTTCGCTTTGCTTGCGCCAAGTCAACTATTCTTATTAAATGAATTAGATCGGATCACTAACATATTGATATATAGCGATTTTCAAAGCAGCTAAGATACACCCTTAAGGGCCAGGACACAATTCGAACAAGCTTCCGGGCTTGTATTTTGAGACAGCGGCCATATTTACTAATGCAGTGTTTATCGCATGTTCCATTGTGCGTATTATGGCGGATCTTAAGGAACCACTGGTTTAATTAACGGTCACTGTGATACGTGCAAGTATTTGATCATTTAGATAGTGAAAATTCGCGTTTTTATGCCCTGGCATCCAGGGGAAAATAATTCAGAGCTTGACCAAACAACACTCGTTATTGGTTACTTTTGCACCGGGAGAAACAGGTGAGTGAAACAAGACATAACCGTTTAGTAATATTGGGATCCGGCCCGGCAGGCTACACTGCCGCGGTATACGCTGCCCGTGCTAACCTGAATCCGGTTCTCATAACCGGCCTGCAAATGGGCGGCCAACTCACCACCACAACCGATGTCGATAACTGGCCTGGCGATGTGGACGGTCTGCAAGGTCCTG
>CAJHXT010000019.1_pt1 | contig 16138 bp, 8 predicted proteins | sample 9198451 | NCBI WGS metagenome assembly CAJHXT01 (sample SAMEA7708326, study PRJEB35096) | sediment metagenome | biome: marine neritic benthic zone biome [ENVO:01000025]; feature: sediment [ENVO:00002007]; material: shallow marine sediment [ENVO:03000034] sea grass bed [ENVO_01000059] ... | reverse complement strand
TTTCTTAGTGTTAGTAAAAACACAGCAAAAAATAGCAGCAGAAAAACATTTATAATGTCAAAGAAAATATACGGATAAACTACATTCATATTAATAACTTCTTTGCTCCAGACACATAAAAAGTACTCGGGTGTTATTTTACGTTGTCACCCATTTTACGTTTCGCAGTTACGTGATTTCCTATTAGCTTAAATAGCCTATGTTAGTAAAATTATTTAATATTACCCACATAAGGAATGTTACGCATGCAGTGTTACTTATTCTTTATATCAGCAATTGATGCTTCCGAAAGTAATTGGTTAGTATTATAAAATTTCTGATGTAATCTACCAGATATCAGTCAAGTCCTTTGATCATAATTAGCGACAAAAATATGATTTAATGTCAAATAAGTCAATCGAATCTACAATTTTTTTGCTGATCACAAACGGATTGGCAATTTGAGTAAGACTTATACTCGGGAAAATGGGGATTATTGGTGCCGGGGCCGGAACCAAATATTTCTATATCATATTGATTTTAAAGGTTTTTTAGGGTTCGTTTCTCTATGCGCCCCAATATTTACCCCCTCAAACCTGGCCTTAACATCCAATTATCAATCCCTTAAGAGCTTAGGGGTTCAGGTAAGTTTAAAACCTATATCATATACTTACGTTGACTCGCTTAATAAACATTCCATCTTCATCAATATTAACGTCACCATTTTTTACACTCCCATTATTATTTTATTAAAGGTTTGACTGGTCTTTTATCTATTAGTAAGCCATAACAACAAGATACTCCGAAAATGTTAGCGCTATACCGCCTAATAACATTAGTGTTGCGCGTACAGGTGGTTGCTCCCAAACATTTAAATAGGCGCCAATGCGCAAGTTCTCAAGTTGCTGTATTAACTCAGTCCTTTCAGTGGCAGTTGCTTCATAAGACATTTGTTTTGGTTTATCGCCCGCCAGTTTTTCCTCCTGAAGTTTTTGCAGGATATCGTAACGGACTGATTTAGCAACCATATTCAAACGCACAATACAACCCAAGGCAATAGCGAAATTCAGAAAAACCACTATTGCCAGCGCTTGTGGGAAATCCCATTTATCAAAATAGGTGGTTCGTGCCAACAACATTAAAAGAATTATTGTAACAGGGTAGTAAATAAGACGAGTTACTTTAGCTGTTCGCTCCCCTATTAAGTGAACTTTTACCCATACTTTAGCATGCTCATCCGGCAAACGAAGATTCTGTTTGATGTCTTCTATTTTAGTATCTTCCCAGGACATCTTATTCTGCATCGACTGCACCCAGCATATGCATAATCTTGCGGCATCAAACACCAGGAACAGCAGAATAAGCATCGATATTACACTAACACCTATAATCGGCTTTTCCAGATCACACGCATAGCCACGACATGGTGATTCTGGCATCCCGAGCATTACAAAAAGGAACGATGCAAAAGAGACATAAATGAGAAGATACGCAATTGCGCGCATAATACGATGCTCGCTCAATCCGTACTCTCTATATTCATTCCACAGTTCCTTAGCAGTCATCTCTTTTTCTCTTGTTTCTTCCTTTTTTCTTTTATCTTTCGTTTCTCCATTTCCTTTCCATTTACTATCTAACATCCACTTATTAATAGACTTAACATTAATTACTTTAAAAATACGCCCGTAAATAATCAACCACCAAACAGCGATTAAGATAAACCAGATAAATGCTAGTTTTTTTAGCTTATCTATAAGCGACAAGCTATCAGGCATAATGTTAGCTATAACTATAATAATTGCGATTACCATCACAATCGATGGTAAATAGGCAATCTTTATTTTTTTTATAGCTTCAAGTGGATTTTTAAAGCACCGAACAAACTGCCGAATTAATTCTGATATTGTTGTTGAGTCATTTATATTGCTTTTTCTCATTCCAGAAAAATAGCGCTCATCCAATTCAATCCAACTATCTTTTAAGCTACGAATTAACGAGTATATAAATACAAAGGATAGCACCACTGCAAACACACGAATATACTGAGCCGGCCATGCGCTTGTTCCAGTGAGTAAGCTAAAGGGTTCGCCGCCATTTTGATTATTGAAAATATACAATGCTAGACATACAAACAGAACAAATAGAAGACAAAGTACGCCAACCACTTTACCGGATTTAGGACATAATTGATGGAACGCAAAGACGCCAAGTAGAAACATCGCTGCTATCGCTAGCGCTATCGGAAAAGCAAAGCTATCCTGGCCAATTCTGTTCCAAGGATCTTCGTCATTTACTTTATTGGGTAATAAAGGTACAAGGCTCTGACGCCCGATCTCCAGCATAAGGGGTGGAATTTTCCTATAAAGCTCTTCCTGAACAGCCTGTTTGTTTTTCTGGCCAGATTTGTTCTGACTATGATCAAACGTCTTTAAATCTTTTATAACTGAATTAACCGACATGCGCGTTGCCATATATACAGAGGTCTGATAGCTGTCTCGAAATGGCATAGTAGTACTTTTGAATTTCTGGTGTGGCAGTTCAAGGCCATATGAGGTTGCCACAATCATATTCCGTGTCCAACTAAATTCCGCTGGATGTAGAAACTGCGCATCAAGATCTGTGGTGGCAAATATGGCGCCAGGAAGCTCAGGACGTAACGCACGTAGGATCAATAATTTGTCATAAACGTCACTTCCTAACAATACTACGGCGCGAATACCGCGTCCGTTTTCTAATCTTAATTCCCTGTCTTTAAGACGGATTTTGGTTGCCAACCTCCTTAGATAGTCATATTGTCCTGTTCCTGCGGGTCGACGCATTTTAGCTGATTTTTTGGGCGGTACTTGTCCGAAATTTTCCAATTTATCACTGTTATCAGATCCTTCTTTTTCGGTTTGTTGATCCACAACCAAACCATCAATGCCTCTTTGATATTGGTACGTCAGTATCGTGCTATTTCCATTAGCATCGGTACAATTATTTTTACAAAATAACTTTATAAATGTTCGCCGCAAAGATCGAGCAAAGTAAGTATCCAATTCTGATAATATCACTGTATATTCGTTTTTCTCTTTTATCTTCCGTATACAAGTTAGCTCATCTACCAGTTCAGAAATTACATTCTCATCGCTCTGAATAGTACGGAGAAAATTTAAATTCGGTTCTTCTTCAATCTTGTAATCTTTATAGATCTTTTTCTGCAATTCCGTCAATGGCTGTTTTTTCCTTTCGCTTTTTTCGTCGCACTCCCCCCTACTCTGATCAATAGTCTTTTCATCATTATCAAAAAGATAATCGTCATCAACAGTTGCCGTAGCTGAAAGAATATTAAACTGCTGGAAACCACGGGAGAAAATCCATTTATAGGATTTCTTGTCATATTTTTGAACCAGGTTTTTAAGCGCATCGGATCGTGCCGGTCCGATAAGTGTAGCCTTAAAGTTAATGTGTGTTGACTCCTCTTTCGGCGGCAAGAGTTCTTCTATTAATAATTTGATTCTGCTTATAGGATTCTCAGCAAACTTTGATTCGTCGAGCCACAGAACTAGAGTTGTGCGTTGTCCATTTTTTCCAGATCCTGGGTTTTCGTACTCATACCACTCATATGGTATGGGATAGCAAACCTTTTCTACAAAGAACCGTTTGGAGTCTTTCCCCTCTTTAATACAGTCCGTACCAGAATATCCTTCATTAGAATGGTAATAAATATTCAATGCTTCCGGATCTCGAGGCACAAAATTTTCTTCGCCCAAGCCGGTCACTACTGCATAGCGTCGCCGCCTTCTACGCTCTTCTAACTCGGCGTAGGAGCCGGGACTAATCATAACCATCAGGATATTTGCTTCAACCGCAGCTTTCTGATTTTCTTTTTCAGTTTCGACTATAATTTGCCTGCCTGCCTCGAAAGGTTTTCCTTGTGAATATGCTGCCTTCAAAGGATCCTGCCATAAACGGGCCGGCACTTTATACCCTAACTCTGTTTCATAGACAGTACCTATTGTGTTATCTGGTCTGGCACTTTCCAGCGGCGCCCCTTTCCATAGAAATGTACCCAGCGCAGCGAGTATCAAAAAACCGCTTAATGTGAATCCCTGATCACCTTTTGGTGTTAATAGGCCCATATCACTCCCTCACAAATCTAGATCAAGAACTTATTGCACTATTGGACTTAAAGCCCAAATAGAACGACATGCGCCAGTTCTAAATTAGTGTTTAACCAACTTCACCGCAAACAAGAATAAGAACTTAAGTGTGGATATACTCCCTATTCTGATATAGAGAAACCTGAGCTAATACAGTCTTTAAAAAGATAAGTTTTTGATACTGTAATAATTCGATACGGATATGAAGTATTTACATGTATCGTATGAAATGAGAACACTACTCCACGATCTCACCGAGTCGTTATCCTTTTAATCCAGGTTTCTGGTCTTTCAATAGATCTACTTCCCGAAAATTTTTTGTACTTTCGAGGCCAGATCAACGCCTGTGTTAATCGCAGTGGTTATGGGACTTCTTTTTGCTGGCGACGCAACTGCTGAATTCGAGCTATCGCCGCTAGTGCCTTTCGCTTTACCAATCTCACGCAATCCCATGTAAGACACAATAATGCCAACCACCCAGGGGATGGAGTCAATATACAAATCTCCAGCCAGCGTCAATTGAGAATCTTTTCCAGTAAAAAGTGCTAAGATCTTATCCAATGCTCCAGCATCCATTTCTTTAAGATTGTTTGGATTAAGTCCCCCAAACATATAATCAAACGTCCTAACCGGCTTAATTACATCGGTCCAGAACAATAACCAGTTTTTAATAATCTCTTGTACCAGATCAATTATTATGAGAAAGAAGGGGAAAAGAACATAATACACCATCATTTTAACCGTCCATGGGCGAGTTGACTGCCTCAAGTAGGCTATTTTAGATGCTGCCTCCGGCGTTAGTTTAGACGTAATATTTGAATCAATTTTTCCTATTTCTATATCCAGTCGCTGGTTTTCTGCCTGATACAATTCCAACTTCTGCTGCATAATTTGCGCCCATTGTGCCTGCTGCTCTTCGGGCAAGGACTGTATTTCTTCCTGTAACTCTGATGATGTAGAGGCAATTGAATCATTCCCCGTAACCTTTTTAACTGCTTCTTTCCCTGAAGTAAAAAGATCAGAGACCTTTGATACCGTAGAAAAAATCGATGGCAAAGCTGCAAGTAGTGGCAACATTTTACATCTCCTCTATTTGGGTTTTAGTAAGTTATTCTTCTGTAACATTCTCTGGATCTCATCCGGCCCGTATTCCTTTAACGGATTTCCACCAGTTCGTAACTGCGCATGCGGGTACTCGCGAAATCTTGTCCAGTCTCCGGCCCAATTCATGTTAACTTGGCGGACACATTCTCCGTAAGCATCCCATTCAGGTTTGGCGTTCAGGTAACTCCACGCTGCTTTACCTCCAATTAATGGAACTGCATCCCAGGCTTCTCCATAGTTATGCCATGATTCACCCGGCCCGGCGTTGGTCACATGGGGTCCGGAACAGGGACCTACCGAATCAACCACATCCCCTAGGAATCCAAACCCTCTGTTTTTGTACCTGAGAATCTTTTTTTTGATCTCAGCCCACGACCTTGATTGGCGGAATAATCTAGCCTGTTCCTCCAGAGGCCGCAACGTACAATAAATCAGAATATCCACGCCGACCTGATCGCAAACATTGACTACCTTTTCAGCGTTTTTCTTCACTTCAGGTATTAGGTCATTTAAGTCTCTTGATGCCATATTCTCTCCTTTTTACCCACAACCTTGAATAAAAGGTTTGTCTACATACACCTACTAGCGTTAAGGGAACATATCAAAACGAAAACAAAATATTCAAATTCTCCTCGTTGGTCCGCTAGTATGCTCAACGAACCCGATGAGCCGTAAAACGCTTTTCGTATATTACGTTTGTATCTCCGGCAGAATTGATAGTCTCTCCTGTTTAGCAGTTACTACAGGAAGCATACGACTTGCAACCAACCACGCGATACCAAATGCCACTAACCCAGCTTTCTCTCCATAAAAAGTAAGCCGCTCAATTTTTGCGCTTATACTGCCATCAAGGACGAAATCCAGGACGAGTATTAAAATAGATATAATTATTATTATTCCACACAAAGCATAAATATAGCTCCGTATTTTTGCCTGCAAATGGCCTTTTGATTTGGCGCGCTTGAAGAAGGAATAGCAGAACACTGCCAGTATCAAAAACATTAGGACTGCGGATATGTAATGCACATATGGAATAATTTCTTCATGGCTCCCACATTTGCAAGGAAACAATGCTACCCCTAGGGCAGAAACTGCTGCGATTTTGCTTATCACCATTTCTAATGGTGATCTACCATTGTATGCAAGCAAGAACGCACAGATTGCAAATAGAAAGCCAACAAAAATGTCCCTAGGCCATCCACCCTCGTGATATGAAGCGCTTATAGACTCAAGTGGGGTTTGTGAGAAAAAGCTTGCCAGTGAGGCCAGAGAAATCGCGATAACACCGACTATCAGTTTAATGGTGTGATGGTCTATCTCAATGCGATTTGGTTTAAACATTTTAAAGCCACTCCTTTTTCTAGATAAAATCTCTATTGAGTGTATTACAGGCTTTTTTACAGATCTTTAATAAAATGCCCGCCGCTGAAATAGTTCTAATTCCCTTTGATTTACAGGTCTTTTTGAAACACCAGTTTCTGTTAAGCGCAGTCAACTTCTTGGTTCTGTAAGGCATCCGTTATAAAAGCCCACGGATGAAGCAGTAAGAATCAACAATTCTGAGACAGGCATAGGTATTCTCCCTAGTTATGCAATACCTAAAAAATCTTAGCTAAAACAGTCCGATTGGAGACTAGCCATTCTGACATTCTATTTTATATGGAAACGATGTCACATAAACACCCACTGCTGTTAAATTATAGTCGACAATCGTATATTTACATTTACTAATGCAAGAAAAGACATTTGATAGGTAAAACGTTCAATAAGATATGAATTTTCGAATAGAACGACCATATTTCTCCCACTTGGCTGGTCCGATTATTTCAAGCTATTTCCCAATATATATTTGTACTTCTCTACTTTCCCGCTTTTTCCATTACCCAACACATACCTACCCATTGGATTCCGGCAAACCACGCGATGACGAGTGCCGTCAAAAAATAATCCAGCAACCAAAAGTAATTCAAAATTCTTGGCTTATAAATCACCGCCAAACCAAAGGAAACCCAGTAAGCAAGACAATACCCGCAAGACAGCAACCTACCTAAAAATGTGACGTTTTTAGTTATTTCTCGCAGTGGTTTAAAAGCCTTAGTCTCAGATACAGTAAAAGAAATGCTGGCCGTAACAAACGAAAGAATAACCACCTCTAACATGTATAAGCTACTTTTAAAGTCGTCAGCAACCGCTACTGCAACGAGCAACCGGTCTTAGCATGTATTTTTCAGTCCAAATATTTTTAATCATAATATATTTCCTCTGTATAAACATTTTACGTCTACAATCAACTCAAAATATTTTACATACACATTTAGCTACTTTCTAACTCACCTTTTCTTTTGATATATTCGACAAATCATGGTTTCTTAAATGACTTTGGTTTGTCCGTCATAACAAACGCAGCAAGCGCATAGGCATTGTTAATATTCTTACCCGTATCATCTGCACCGCCAAATTTATGAAGTGACTCGTGAATAATCGTATTAACTTGATCATTTGGGCTTTTCTTAAAGAAAAGTGGACAAATGTGTATGTCTGTCGCAATGCCGACAGCGGCTACATCTCCTTCTCTGCACATAATATTTAGGTCGTCCTGATAATCACATTCATAATTAAAACTCTTCTTTTGCAAACCAATTCTAGTATGATTTAACTTATATATCAGACTATCCAACTTTTTCCGCTCTTTAGGTTTATCTAAGTCACCAATATTAAAAATATTCTTCAGCCAAAAGGTCTGAGATTCTGGATCGGATATGAGTAGCTGTACTTTTTGCCGCAATCTGTTTATTGCCTCATCATGTGCTTTTTCTATTTGTGTGCGCTCTGTTACACCTCCTTTTCTATCACAATCATCGAAATCATTGTCTAAATCTAATGCACGATAAACCTGATTATTAGAGCAAAGATCTATTTCCAACTTATCGCCAATAGATTCTATATTATTCCTTTTATTTTCAAATTGATTCTGAGGCACTGAATCATGCATTGCTTCAGCCAAATCTGTAGCACCTTCGGCCTTTTTTTCAGATTTATCTCTAGACTGTCCTTGAGTAAGAGGTGCCTGCACACCTGTGGCACGGAGGATACGACGGATATCTGCTTGTTGTGGTTTTTCCTTTAATCCAGTATAGCCAAGTCTATCCCACTGCACACTACGAGACGCTGAAACTGAATGTTTATTTCTCTTTTTGTACTTTCTCATCAATCTTTAGTCTTGCTCAGTCTTTTATGAGAAAAACTCATCCCTATCAATTCACAACGGGAGAGCCAATAAGGCAGATACACTAAGTGTTTGATACGCCTAAAATAGCCTCTTGATCCTCGTTTGCGGAGTCGTTTTCTTGCTGTTCATTACCATCAGATAAATCAAAAACCAGAGATGCTAGATCGCTGCTACTTAGACCAGCGTTACTGTTACCCAGATCCTTCCGTATTTCTAAGATAAGCTGTCCAAAGGTGGTGACATACTCGCCAGGATTGTTTATATAGGATTGTAGTTCAATGTATTTTCTAACTACCTCTGCACTTGCCAGCAACATAAACTCTTTCTCAGAAGACTCCAATATATTAACAAGGTTCGATAAATCACTTTCGTCATTCTCGTTGTTACGAACTAGATTTGCCCATGTCACGATAAATCCATTGTAGACCTCAACTTTTTTCGCAAATATTGCACGATTCTTAAACTTCTGTGCCAGTCGTTTAGCTACTATTGAAGTAAATACCCATGCTATTAATCCGACGATAAAAGCTACATAGATCAAATTGATCACTTTTTCATCTAGGTCCTTATAGATATTTATCGCATACGTAATTAAATAATATCCAGTAGTTCCTAACACTATAATTGCTAGAAATGTTAAAAATAATATAACTAGTTTCATGGTACATTTTCCTTATTTGTAAAACGGAATTCTAACTAGTCAAAAGATAGCCTTCAGGCAAAACTCGCTAACCTTTCAGAGAATCAAGATCTTGGGCAGCAACACGACTTTCGCCACTTAATATCTGAGACCTAGTATCTTTTTTAAGTTTTTCTTTCTCTGTATCTGGTAATCTTAGCCTCTTTAGGTCCTTCCAGTTTTTTTCCTTATCTACTACGTTTCGCATTGCCTCTACATCCAATGCAAGTTCTTTCTTTATTAATCCTACTACTATATTTCGTTTTTCCTGATCAGTACTAACGTTTTTCGTCTCCGTCTTTACATTAGTTAAGAACTTATTCTTAGTCGAACTTCCTTTTCCACCATATGTCCTACCGGCTGCATGCCGCCCACTCTGCAAATTAATAGCGAAACCTGCTTTGGCCCTGTTTTCTCCTCTAGCACGCATACTTGCTCCTTTTGAACCTTTCTTAAAATAGGGTAGATTACTAGCAGCAACTAATATTGCTGCTTGCGGCTGATGATCAGCAGTCAGGTCATCATACGGAGGTTTAGGCATTGAGCCATAAGTACCCGTTAGCCCCTCAAGTTTATATTTTTCTACCGTGCCTTTGAGTTTCTTTGTGCTACCAAGAATTTTCTTCACCATTTCTGACAAGGTAACTTCTTTTTTTAGTATTTGCTGATTAATTTCAGTAATTGCTTTCTTATTTTTCTCCGTCTCCTTTAGTTTACTTAGTTTAGCTAGTAACGGATCGATATCAGATTTAATAAATCCTTTAGCAGTAGCGATATCAGTTTTCTTCTGTTGAGATAATGTTGCGCTGTGTTTTGCTTCATAACCGACTAAGAACGTTTCCATTGGTGTAGGCGTGGAAGATATAATTAAAGCTTTTTTACTACCTTTTTTCTTAACTGATATTGTATGACTTTCACCTCCAGCCTTAAATCGATGTTTCGGAAAAACAAAACTGACCACTTTTCCAACAACCGCCTTACCTTTTTCTTTTACTGCTGATACTGCAGCTTTGCCTTTTTGCTTAGCTTTATCGACTGCTGCTGTGAGTTTTTTACTACCTCTAGCGATGGCGTTAATTATTGGCTTGGCGAGATTAATAATAACGCCTACAACTTTGTCTATAGCTTTGGTTATTGGTTTACGGATTTTTGCGATGATTTCCTGTACCTTTTTAGCGATTCCACCTAATCCAATCAAACGGGCTAGGAAGGCAATCAGGACAGTCATTCCTTTGGCTAAAATACCTTCAATAAACTTCCCTATCTTGCCGATTTGTCCCAGTGCGGCGACGGCTAAAGAATTGAAGATGCCAGTGACAATAGCTTTAATTCGACTCCAATTATTGATAAAGAATACGACTACATCGTAAACCATCATGATCGCCTGGAAAATCGCCCCAGCCGGATTCAACATTGAAACAAGTTTCATAATGGCTTTTGTAATTATGGTTTTTTTGGCCCAGCTCACGATGGCACCAAGCACCATCTGTTTGAAGTTGCCAATTTTTTCCTTAAGCATATCCCAGAGTGCAATCGGGCCTTCGGTTAAAATTCGTTTTACAAAATCTACGCCTGTCTCAATCATGGAGATTGCTTTTTCGGCTTTTTCTCGGCCGACTATTTTCGCTAAGCCTGCAACAACTCGTGCGCGAATCTGATTATAGGTCAGACCCAAGACCTGCATAACAATACTGAATATTCCAGCCAGGTTAAATTTAGAAGGAAGTTGCAGCCCGCCTTCACCCAAGGCGCCGAATATCCATTCCATGACGGCATTTTTAAAATGTTTAACAAAATTTTTGCCAAAATTATCAAACCCCATTTTTACGCCACTAAAGAAATTTTTAATTAAGATAACAGGGTCATCGAGAATTTTTTTCAATGCCTTGGGTGATTTTCTCAATACATTCCAGACCTGGACACCCATTGGCCCGGCCATTCGCAGGAAGCCCTCGATAACAAATTCTCTGATCTTATCTTTAATAGAGCGAATTAAACCCAGGAGCCTGCCGAGATAAGGACCAAATATTTTTTTGACGACCGCAATATTTCCGTCAATACCCTTCCAGATTGATATAGCATCCCATGCTTCCGATATTAGTCTCTTTATAAGAGGAATGGTTAAGCCCAGTTTTTGCATTCTTTTATCGAGCCACTTACCAGCTTTTTCGGTGGAGCCGCTTTTTTCAAGCTCACCCCACAATATGGGCCCAATAATTGGGATAAGCTCGGTTGCGCCCTTCATAAGCATTTTGCCGGTTTGCGGCACCGGATCCCCAGTCACGGGATTCTCGCCCAGGAATACCGTCACCAGAGTAAACCCAGGAATAAAACTAAGAACTTTGTTAATTATGCCTTTAATGGATAATCGTTGGATGGAAGGTTGTGCACGGGAAATGGCGATATCTTTCTTTCTTGCAGCACCCCCCTGCTGGACCACATGCGTCAATTCATGAGCAAGCAACTTTTTCCCCGGTTTTGAACCTGGAGAAAATTCACCAGACCCAAAGAAAACATCACTGCCCACAGTAAATGCGCGTGCATTAATTTGTTTATTGATGTTGCTGGAACTCCCGTTTGCGTGAACGCGCACAGATGAAAAATCTGCGCCGATCTTACCCTCCATTTCGTTGCGAACGTCTTTCGGTAATACCTGGCCTTGTCCACGCATTTGTTGTATGCGTTGGTTCGCGTCGTCACTAAGTGAGGGTGTACCTTTTGCCTGGATACGTCCAATAGAATTGGTAGAAATCTTTGCTTGTGCTTCCTCTTCGTCTTCCTGGCGTTGCAATTTCGATTGTGCTTCTTCTTCGTCCTCTTGACGTTGCAGCTTGGTTTGTGCTTCTTCTTCGTCTTCTTGACGTTGTAATTTTGTTTGTGCTTCCTCTTCGTCTTCTTGACGTTGTAATTTGGTTTGCGCTTCCTCTTCGTCTTCCTGACGTTGCAGTTTGGTTTGTGCTTCTTCCTCGTCTTCTTGACGCTGCAGCTTTGTTTGCGATTCCTCTTCGTCTTCCTGACGTTGCAATTTCGATTGTGCTTCTTCTTCGTCCTCTTGACGTTGCAGCTTGGTTTGTGCTTCTTCTTCGTCTTCTTGACGTTGTAATTTTGTTTGTGCTTCCTCTTCGTCTTCTTGACGCCTTACCAACGGGGTTATCTGTTCGGAAAGAGGTTTGCTTTGAAGTTCTTCTTCCTCCTGCTTTTGCACAGCTTCGCGTTGTATAGCAGTATCCGGCATTGCCATTACCTTGTCGGCAACTCGATCTGCCTCCTGCTCGTAGTGATCATTGGCAGGGCCAACGGTTAATTTTGCCTGGACACCCGTGGAACGAAGGATATTACCAATTTGTGCACGCTGAGCTTTTTGTAGAACTCCTAAGGACCTGTGTGCATAAGCACCATTTTTGGTCGTTATCGACCCCGAGCGATTTCCTTGTTTTGCAAAAGTTTTCATTTAGTACCCTGCAAACTAAAATAGCTTTGTTCCAATATAGGCCAGTTACACATCCAATCTTCTAATCTAGCTTTCTATAGAAAGTGGCAGGTGCTATTTAACTAGCCATAGCTCGACCTTATCTGAAACATCTTTGATCTTAATCCACGTTGGTGCAACCGGTTGTCCTTTGCGCAATAGAAGTTGTCCTAACAAACCTACGCAGCTCCATTCAGGCCGCTGTTCACGCGGAGTATATTGCTTAGACTCGTCATAGTCGGGATTCAGTTTGGGACGGCTCTCTGTAACAGATTCCCCCGTTCCAACTAAAACCGATAGGCCATTCTCATCCAGGACTTCTGTCTCTTCTTCGTAGGTTTCCATTACAGGAACCTGATGTTTGCCGATTTTGTTTTTTCCTTCAGCATCGTATAAATCAACTTCTTTAAAAACCGGTTCTTCCACTTCCCGAGTTACCGTCTCAATGACTTCTCTTTGGCAGTATCTTCTCTTTTCCTTAACTATTTCTGTGCGAGCTATTTCTTCTTCAATTGTTTTTGTCTCCATTTTCTGGCGTTCCTTTTTGATTTTTTCCCGCTTAGGTACCATAAGTTCCTTTTGATATTCCTCCATTATCAAATTACCAAATTCATCTCGAAGGTATTTTCCTGGCCACTCTTTGTAACTATTCCCTACAATAGCCGAGTTACTTGCTACTATGCCTATAGGGTTATCTTCCTTCTTCGCAGGTCTAATTTTTCCTGTTTTGGTTAGCGCCACTGATGTGCCGGAAGGAATTTCAGAGTTGGTTTCAGATTCAAAATACTCGGCGTAATCTGCATTAGTTGTTTGCCAGCCATTTGAACTGTAGCAACGACCCCGTACATCAAGCTTATCGCTACCAGGATCTGACGTTCCTATACCGACACGCCCAGAACTAGATATGACGAAGGCTGTTTCTCCTGAAGAAGTATCAGCCCTAAACAAGCTACTATAGATATAGTACCGAGCACCATTTATATTAGAAGATCTTCCGCTTGTTATTTCCAGATGCGTATCATCGGAAATTGATTTAACGATTCCGGACCAAAAACTATTTGGCGAAGTTTCTATATATATTGAATCACCTACACCTACTTCTGATAAAAATGCTGTCCCTTTTCCTATAACCGCTAAAGAATTTCTAGCAACAGATACCCTACCTGCCCTCCAACCACCCCCTTTGCCTTTAACCGTAAGCATTGAGAGTTTTTCAGTGGTATTAATCCCGACCGCACCACGAGAGTTCGCGATAAACCTGTTCCCGGCAGGCCCTGCTAGCAGATCCCCAGAAGTTAACAATGTACTTGCTTTTACGATGCCATTCACTACTAGCTTTTCATGTGCTGGTGCCTGGCCTATACCGACGTTACCCGAAAAATAACCATCGCCCCGCCCATAGAACGCATATTCTCTTCCAGTGGTCGTGCCATAAGTAGCATCTGCATATACCGCATATGCGTTCGAAGCGCCGTAAGCATACGCATAGCTTATGCTTCCATAAGCGTGTGCTCCTTTAAGGCTACCTCTACCACAGAATCGGGCGCCTATTCCCTGTGAAGACGCTGTGTCACGCGCGTCACCTTCGGCATTTAGTCCGTAAGTCGTGCCACTTCCATTGTTGTCATTGTAGAAATAACCAAGGTAGGTTCCCGCGCCCCTAACCTCCAATTTGTAGTTCGGATTGGTCGTTCCAATACCAACATTACCAGTGTTGTAATATATATCTCCACCGACACCGTCCAACCATTTACCAGAACTAATACCCGTTAACTGCGATCCGTCGCCAATAAACGCACTGGCTTTGACATTGCCATCAACTTCCAACTTTTCGTTAAGGGGTGCCTGACCAATACCAACTCGCCCTGAAAATTGGGCATCTAAACGATTAGCAGGTGCATTATTTCCACCGAAACCAATTTGAGCTATAAGTTCCCCACCGCCACGATAAAATTTATGGCCAATGCTATCGATGTAACCACTTCCAGCACCATAGGTATTGTGATAAACCTCAGTTCCTATTGCATGACTCACTAAGTTATCTGCGTCACTAACTTCACTCCATAATCGGAGCTTGCCGGACCTATGGGTATTATCATTAACTGTAACCGAACCCCTAATTTTCGTCGATCCTTGGAAATGCGAATCTAATCGGTTTCCAGGTTTGCCAGATCCACCAAATCCAATCTGCGCAATTAGTTCCCCACCGCCACGATAAAATTTATGCCCAATGCTATCGACATAACCACTTCCAGCACCATAGGTATTATGAAAAACCTCGGTTCCTATTGCATGACTCACTAAGTTATCTGCGTCATTAACTTCACTCCATAATCGGAGCTTGCCGTAACCATGGTCGTTATAACCGACAGCAATGGAGCCTCTTATCTTAGCTTTTCCCATTACGTCAAGCAGGTGATTTATGACCGATTGGGAGCCGTCATCGATAATTAACTGCCCAGTCATGGTATCGCCAGACTTATTTACAAAACCATCTATCAGGGAGCTGTCGGAGGTATGCCTGTCATAGGGTATGGTTGATGCATCAAGCTCACAAACTAAAGCATTGAGTAGTTCATTGATTTTAATAGTGCTGTCATCATCCAGGCCTGCCAACGACGGTAAACGTCTGCGTAAACAGTTTATCATTGCAGCACAAGCTGGAAGGCGGTAATTAATATCACTGCTTTCAAGATTTTCGGCCAAGGTATCTATGGCAGACTGAATAGTGACGGGCAAGGTTTGCCCTCCTCTCAACTTCGCGATAAAGAGATCAAAATTACCAACCGCCGTCATGGGATTGTTACCAAAATCCAGCGTCCCAGTAAAGCATCCAGTCAATAACACATCGCCGGCACTGTCGACAGCAATACCACGACCCTGTTCACTGGCGGTTCCCTGGAAATTACGCGACCATATATGGTTCCCCGCGCCGTCAAATTTGGCGATAAAGAGATCAAGTCCACCAACCGCGGTCATGGGATTGTTGCCAAAATCCAATGTCCCAAAAAACTGTCCGGTCAATACCACATTACCGGCACTGTCGACAACAATGTCCCAGCTTGTATCTTCGCTTGTTCCCTGAAAATTCTGTGACCAGATATGGTTCCCGGCGCCGTCAAATTTAACTATAAAGAGATTAGAACCAACAGCCGTCATGGGATTGTTGTCAAAATCCAGCGTCCCAGAAAACATCCCGGTCAATATCACATTATCGGCACTGTCGACAACAATGCTCCGGCTTATTCCCTGAAAATTACGTGACCAAATATGATTCCCGGCGCCGTCGAATTTAACTATAAAGAGATTAGAACCAACAGCCGTCATGGGATTGTTGCCAAAATCCAACGTCCCAGTAAAGGATCCAGTCAATAACACATTACCGGCACTGTCGACAGCAATGTCCCAACCGTATTCATCGGCGGTTCCCTGGAAATTATGTGACCAAACATGGTTCCCGGCAGCGTCGAACTTGGCGACAAAGAGATCATTACCAACAGCCGTCATGGGATTGTTGCCAAAATCCAACGTCCCAG
>CAJHXT010000157.1_pt1 | contig 16156 bp, 16 predicted proteins | sample 9198451 | NCBI WGS metagenome assembly CAJHXT01 (sample SAMEA7708326, study PRJEB35096) | sediment metagenome | biome: marine neritic benthic zone biome [ENVO:01000025]; feature: sediment [ENVO:00002007]; material: shallow marine sediment [ENVO:03000034] sea grass bed [ENVO_01000059] ... | reverse complement strand
GTGCCGGGAATGACAGGCGGAACAGCCAGCTCCCAGAATCTGGCCAATCATATCAATATGATTAATGATCCATTGTGGGACAACGTCAATACAATGCGATTAACCGTACACCCTTGGGTTAGTGATGAAGTGGGGCAACACGGCTGGATACTGGTCACGCCTGATTTCTATATCAACAACATCCTTCAACCAGCCGTTAACGCGGTTATTGAAGCGGGGCGCTATGCCATTATCGACTGGCATTATGTTGGCGAAGGCTGGACAGGGTTAAATGCGGATAGAACAGTCGACTTCTGGAACAGAATGTCCGCGCTGTATGCAAATCACCCCAATGTTATTTTTGAAATATTTAATGAACCGGGTTTTGGTAGTTGGACTGACTGGCAACAAACTGCGCAAGGATGGATCAATGCCATTCGCAGTGGCAACTGGTCGCAGTATGGATTAGCGAACACGCCTGCTGCGGGTAATATAATAATTGCCGGCGGACCGATCTGGTCACAGGTGCTACCGCAAAGTGTAAATGATGCTTTCTTTACCGGGGGCAATATTGTTTATGCCAATCATATCTACCCCGCACATTTGGGTCCCGGCGGTACACTTCCAAACTGGCCAGACTACACCCTGCAATTTCATCCGGTGTTTTTTACCGAATGGGGCTACGAAAACAATAGTGACGCCAGCGTCACCATGGGCACGGCCAGCAGCTATGGCACCTATTTCCAGTCATTTATAAATGCACATACCAATGCGCACTGGATTGCATGGAATTGGTCGCCAAGCTATCGCTCAGTAATGTTCGACACAAACTATGTTCTACTGGGTAATGGTCAAAGCACGCAGAGCTCGCGTTTCCATGGCGGCAATACCGACACCTATGAAAACTATATGGGACAATTTGTTGTTGATTGGCTGAATGCCCTGGGATTTGGGAATGTTGAATAAGATATCAAAGCAGATACCGGCATTGCGGACTCAGCACCTTCTTTAGCAAACTTATTCCAACTATCTGTATCTTTATTATTTACCTTTGCCAGTTGTCATCTTATAGAGCGTTCGGTCTTTCTTAACAAAATGATGATAGAGCGCAGCCGCAATATGACCCAGTATTAGCAACCATACCAGCCACTCGCCAAATACTTTTTTATGGATAAAATCTATTGGCTTTTCAAATTCCTTAAACGTCATACCAGATCCATCACTGCTTATTAACGAAAATAATCGAGTATCTTCAAATTTTGGTATATCGAATAGAAAAAAGTACTCCGTATTTGCCCCTGTGCCCAAATAACCTGTAACAGGCATAATGATCATTATGGCATATAGCGCATAATGACCGATATGGGCAGCCAGGTGTTCTAAGCGGGTTCCCGGCTCCGGGTCTGGCAGGCGATTATTCATACGCCAGATAATCCGTAGAACCACAATAACACCCACGGTAACGCCAATAGATAAATGAAGCTGTAGCGCAGTCCAGTTCTCAGGTGTCTTGGCTTCCGTAAACCAGTGCCGATAATAAACCGTAATATAAGAACCTAAAAAAAGCAGCGCTGTTCCCCAATGCAGCCATCTTGCAATCAATCCATAGTTTTCAGCAGTATTTTTAAACTTCATTGTTGTCTCCATATCAAGCCAATAGCTTTCTATACAAAATTTCTCTTATTTGCCAAGCAAAATAGAATTTTTATAGCTTATTTACAGTACTCTCAATCTCACTTTCTGATCTGACAAGAACAACTTTATGTCGTGGGTTTGTGATTTCATGGAATGTTTGCAGCATTCTGCCAATCCCATATGCCGACTCTGAATCACAGACAAATATGGTTGCCCGGATTAATTGTGCCTTTTTCGCATCCTGATAGCTTTCCGTAATAGTTCTGCTTTCTGTAAAAGATATATCAAAATCCGTGACATGCTTAAAGTACACAATTTCTACTGCGTCACGCCCGATACTCTTATCGTTCTGCAACTTATTAAAGTAATCAACTGTTGTTTCAATATTTAAAACACCTTTTGGATACGTTTCCACCCGAAGACCATCTGGAGAAACCTTATACTCGATCGTCATCTACCGGTCCCTTTGTATCAGTACTTCATGCAGATATAACTTATTCCCTTAAGACACACAAGCCCTTTTGGCTCAATATTTCACCAAAAAACAGACATAGATCCGTATCTAACCCTATATTGATCAGCAAACGATTTATGGCGTAACCCCGTAACACTTTCGCCACTTATCAATAGACTCAATAGCCATATCAATAAATGTCCGATATGTAGTACCCTTCAGCCCATTTCTGATTAATGCTTTCTCTTGAGTACTTAATATAGCTTTGCCTCGTCGATACGCCGCGTTTGGAAGTCACGACCCACCACTTGCCGGCGCCCCAAAACATAAAGTCAATCTGATAACCCGCCTGCCACTGGTTGCTAATATGCAAACCGGGAAATGATGAGCGGCCTTCTTTCTTTTGCGCCTGCATGGAAGAGTGGGTTCCGTAAGCCGCGATCCACTTTGGGCCTGTGACCGATGCATTAGGAATACTCGCTACCGCCGATAAAAAAAGATTACCCTGATCTCCTCTTGGCCCGACGCCGATCATCCAGGGTGCCGTGTAAAGACTAAAATCACCCTGCTTCCATGGCGAGTTCTGTGTCATTACGATTACGATTTGACCAGATGAGGACGCCATTGAGGTAATGGTTAATCCATCCGCCTGACCTTCATTAATATACTTAAATGGGATATTACCGCTGATATTATAGGATTGATAACCCCAGTTAAGATTACGATTCATAGTGACACACCACTCATTCTTAACATAGTCAACAGCAATGATGTGGTACTTGCTTTTAAATGCAGAGTCAACAGAATCTTTAGGAAATGTAGACCGACAATAAAAAACCTGATGATCACCCTGCACATGCTTTTTATCAGTCATTACCATTCCATTGGGTGCAGCCAGAACAGGAACTGTTCCCAGCATAACAAGCAGCAATAATACAATTTTTTTAAACATTGGCGCCTCTGGTAAAACAGTATGCACTTATCAATCCCAACGCGTGTCGCAAACCGCCGTACGCTGTATCAGTTTTTTACCTGCCCTTAGAGCAATATCCAGTTCGTCTCGACGCACCATTAATGCAATTGCGTAGCTATCGAAAGGACCAACCGCATGAATTTTGCTAAAAGCACCCGGAGTGGTTACAGGCTGTGAGCACTCAAGGACCTGCGAGTAATGCACGCCTTTTCGATCATAATATCCACCAGGGCTTTCTCTAAAATAAAACCAATACTTGGCCGACGTTACTTCCATATTGTGCTTAATCTGCGCTTTGGTTTTATCTGAAATGATATAAGCAGGATCGCGTGGTGTGTGGGTGCATGCAGTTAACAAAACCATTAACAGTATCAAATAGCGCATATTAATGTTCTCCCAAAAATCTTAAAGACCATAATGAAATCAAGTGTATTAATGAGCAGTTATCCAGTCTACTAAAGTTATTAAGTGCCTTCAAACAAACAGCACACTCTTATCGATGCAGGAATTCCGATTTACTAAGACGGGCGAACGCATATATAAAAACGACACCAATAAAGATGCTAGTGGTTATTAGTGAGCCTTTTCAATTATCATACGGATTTGTTAACGCTTTGAAGAATTGCATCACAGTTTAAGTCGTGATACCACATACGGCACCTTACTGGACTATGTTCTTAAAGAATTTGCTTGTATTTTGATTTAAGCGCAGACAACACTTCTTCAATAACAAACATACCCAGGTGGCGATCTTTTGGCACTTCTTTACTATAAATAACCCTGATTTCAACGCCTGGCTTATAAGCCCGCATTACAGGTTTAGTCGTTGCTCTACTTCCGCAGCATGGCACCGCGTTTCTACACTCACGCGTATTACCTAAACCAGTAGCGCTTCCAGTATTGAATACTTCCTTTCTGGATTTATCCAATAAACTATCTATAACAAAATGAGTAAAACCTAGCTTACTACCCACTTCGGCGGCCCCCAGTACTACATAATCATTTACTACTCTTACGTCAGTATTTTTCTTGCCCCTAAAACCAATCACATAAGTACTATCTGACACCTGCCGATAATAGAGTTTGCCAGCACCCCCCATCGACTGATATGTCGTTGCACATGACCCCAAAATAAATACAAGAAATACAATTATTGATTGTTTCATATTTTTTCCACTGAGAGCTTCCAATCACCACTAACCAGTTCGAAGCAAATCAGAACATCATATTATTGAACAGCTCCCATCGGCATTCTCGCTGTTGACTAAAAGGGAGTAACTCCAGTAACACGATCTTTGTATTATGAATCAGCTAATTTCCTAGCTTTAATAAAAATTCAGCGTATTCATTCAGCATCGTTCTTTGTGGGTTATGCCCGGTACGCCATTCATAATACTGATACCCCTTTTCTTTTGCTCTTTTCGCATATTTACTAAATGAGTCGGTTTTAGCACCTGGGTCTATTGTCAATACATAAGTAGCCGGAATGTTTTTTAATTCTGGATTTTCCAGTTTTATTGGCTGCTGAAATGTTGCGAGAGGATGGGGTACATCTTTACCCCAATCCGGCCACGTGGGAGGAATTGAATAACCATTTCCTTTTTCTTTTGCCAGGTCAGTTAAATTTTTTCTGGATTCTTCTGTATTTAAACTAAAAACCGATTCCCCGTTATTAGGCAGTAAGGCATCAACGTAGACGAGGTGATTAACTTTATCAGGGATTTTATCTGCAACACCTGTGATCACCATTCCCCCATAACTATGCCCAATCAGGATAACATCACTTAAATCTTCAAATTTAATTACATTTAGAACATCCATGATATGAGTATCCAGATTGACATCAGGTCCATTGAGGTGCTCTCTTTCACCCTGCCCCGTGAGCGTTGGCCTGTAGAATCTATGACCACTTTTTTCAATGATTTCTTCCATCTGCCTGTAATCCCAGCCCCCACCCCAGGCACCATGCACAAGCACATAGGTCTTAGTTGAAGAGCCCCCTTGAGCAATATGCGCGTTAAGAAAGATAACACTGAAAACAAAAAATATAATCAATAATATTTTCATTAATTCTCCAATATAGTAGCCATTGCACTTTTATACCAATGTCAAATCAATATTATAGGTTTCCTTTACTTTTTGTTTTACCCATTTTTCAGCAGCTTTTTTATCCCTAAAAACACTTGTTTCCCATGGCAGGCTGGCATTTTCAATAATTGTTTCCCACATTCTACTAATACCAAATTCAAGGTCCTGCTTCGCCACAATTGATACAAACCCATGTGGTATATATTTGGATGCTTTCATATCCTGGGAAGCTATAGTCTCAATTTCAGAAGCTGAAACATCAAACTGCGTGATCTCTGAATAGTCAATAATGCCGTATTTGTACTTTTTCATTCTTTCTACAGATGAATATATCTTTTCATTGGCTTCAATAAGGTCACCACCATTAACTTTGCCCTCCCCCACAAACAATACACCAAGACCATCGTCCAAAACTTCAACATTGATGGGCATAGCAGTACCCCCTAATACTTAATGTCCGAAAAATAGACTATTGCCCATTAGACTTGACCAATTCCGATAAAATACTTTCACAATTCTGACCACTCACAACCAGCTTAATCAGCTCAATTCCAGTAAAGTAGAACATATAGCAGTGATCTTTCGTCTCACTGGAAACCAGGCGCTTAATATCGTAGGTTTGCACAATATTAAATTCACCTCCCTGTTTTTCGGAAGAGTGAATTTTGACATACCCACCACCAACACTCTCTACCCGAACAAGATCACCCGGCATGCGACCCGCAGAGGCAGATCCACTGGCAAACAAAAATAATACCAATAAATACTTAAGTGGTTTCATTGAAATATCCTTTCACTAGTCAGTCCTGGAATAAAAAGCTGGTGCAGACTAAAAGTAAATCGAGCCTGACCCTACACCTTCTTTTTTACCTATAAAACATCAACGGCTTTCAAGTTCTCCTTCCAATAAACTCAAAATTTCATCTTGGAGACGAATCAGCTCTAGAATAGTAAGCTCTAATCCATCTGTATCTACTCGCTTCAGTTCAACCGCCGTCTCTAAAGTAGGAAGAGACAGCAATCTTCTTTGATCATAAGAAAATCGACTTGATCCTAGTGTTTTTTTATTGGGGTTTATGTTTTTCTGGGAGTCTTTAAACTGATGGTAGCCTCTAAAAGAATTCTGAAAATCGTAGACCATTTCTCTTATTATGCTATACGAGAACTTATACTCATCTAATACGGTTGGCCACTGATTCAGTTTATAACGTAGCTCTAGATTCTCTATAAGAGAAATTTTTCCTGACAAGATTATTGACGATACTGCCCCTTTGCTAGGGTTATAGCCAGGGATAAAATAAAGGCTAGACATGTATTTGTGAACCAGTTTGTCCGGATACTCCTTTGGATTTGGACCAACCATTTCTAATAACTCCCGTAAATCATTGGAGATAACTTGCCATTTCTTTTGATTATTATTGAGCAACCTTTGATTATTTTCAAAATCCATTTGTATTCTGGTGAGTATCGCTGTTTCCTCTGTATAATTCCTCTTTGCGAGAGTCCAGGAATTGATTTGCAGAGCAACTAATATCCCTACAACTATAAGAAGAATTTCACCAATAGCATAAAAAAGGTAGTTCTTTAACTTCCCTTCTACAATTGCATTTCTTCGGATTGAGCGAAATATTTTAATTTGTATTACCTCTCCAAATAACCTTTGTATAACAATATGTCTAGAAGCCACAGGCTTTTATATCCCGGGCCGATCAGCTTAACAAACTCAGCGGTCTGCATAATTACCCACCCCACCACGCATTCACTAAGGACATCCAGTTTGCTCTTCCATTAACTGATTTTCAAGATTCAAGTAACTCTTCGCGGCTTTAATATGCGGAGCAACTCGTCATAGCTGCGCGCGGAAAGGCTTTTTATATATCCCCTCACCTTAATCCTCTCCCGGAGGGAGAGGAAGGAAAGTGATCGAGTATCGGCACGTAGGAAGGCTTTTTGTATATCCCCTCACCTTAATCCTCTCCCGAAGGGAGAGGAAAGAAAGTGATCGAGTATCGGCACGTAGGAAGGCTTTTTGTATATCCCCTCACCTTAATCCTCTCCCGGAGGGAGAGGAAATAAGATTGTCGAGCAGCGTACGGAAGATTTTTATGTGAATATGTTTTAGTTTTAGGCCCCCTCATCCTGACCTTCTCCCTGAGGGAGAAGGGATAAATTTAATCTCCTCCGCCTGTTTCGTGCTCCCCCTACACCACTTGGTTTGTATTTTAATTTTGAACCTGATTTCGATCCCGTTTTTTCAGTGTTCTTCCATGTATTCCGTGGCTGCTGTTTCAAACACTTTCAACCATTTAGCGCCCCGTGTTCCCCGTGCTCCCTGTGGTTTATTTTTTTAGTTTTGAATTTGACTTCATTTCCGTAAATTCAACGTTCTTCCGTGGCTGTTGTTTTAAATACTCTCCACCATCGTCTTCAATCCCTTAGCAATATATGCAAAAACTCCTGCCATAAACTCCTTCGCATCCCGAATAATCACGTACAGCACCGGTACCAGCCCCAAAGTCACCAGCGTTGCGAACAAGATTCCATAGCCCAGGGAGATCGCCATTGGAATTAAAAATTTCGCCTGCCGTGAGGTTTCAAAAATCATCGGCCCCATGCCGGCAAATGTTGTTATCGTAGTTAGAACAATTGGTCGAAAACGAATTATCGCTGCATTGCGTATTGAATCTTCAATAGTTTGCCCACTGCGGTGATGGCGGTTAGCGAAATCAATAAGCACTAGAGAATCATTGACCACCACTCCAGTCAGTGCGACAAATCCAAACATCGTCATAACACTTAAGCTATACCCCATTACAGCGTGACCAAAAACGACACCAATCACCCCAAACGGAATTGCCACCATCACCATTAAAGGTTGCGCATAGCTTCTAAACAGCATGGCCAGCAAACCATAAATCAGGACCATCACACCTGCCAGCCCGTAAAATAATCCGGTCATACTTTCTCGTATATCTGCCTGACGACCCTCAAAGGAATAGCTTAAGCCCGGATGCTTTAGCAGTAATTCTGGTAAGGCATCTTTAGTAATGGAATTAATTATGCGATTAGCCTGTGATTTAGGCTCAACATCCGCTCTAACCCGAAGGATACGACGACCGTCTCGCCGATTAATGGTTTTGTATGCCCGGCCTTCAGTAACAGTAACAACATCGCGTAACAATACTTCAGTCCCGTCGCGTGAACGAATAATTAGATTTTCAAAATCCTGTTGTGAACTGCGCTCAATCTCAGGCAAACGCAGCCGGACGGTAACTTCATTGCGACCACGCTGTTGCCGGATAACTTCGATACCCTGAAACGCCGCCCGCGTTTGACTGGCAATATCTACGGAGCTTAAACCCAGCGCATGACCCAGATCATTTACCGAAAAATCAAACTGGCGTTTGCCCTGTGCTGCACCATCATCAATGTCTTTGGTATTGGGAAACTGCGCCAGTGTCGCGGCTAGCGAAATACTGGCTGCTTCCAGCACTTCTATCTTGCGGTGCGACAATTCAATGGTTAACGCTCTGCCTGAACCCGGGCCGCCACGATCTGAAACAAACTGCGATGTCCTGGCACCTTCAATGGTACCGGCGGCGTCCCGCCATTTGCTGGAGAACTCCGTAGTGCTGATGGGTCGAATATCCGGGTCAGTTAGAATCGCATAAGCATCGATTCGATTGTCTCTGATATAGCTGGATATACCCTCAGACAGCTCTTCCCTGCCATGTGTATCAATAACCTCCTGCGCTGCTGCGACGAGTTGCAGCTGAGCTCGCCGAATTTCGATCTCAGGTGTGCCGGGCTGAAAAGTTACTCTGGCAAAAGCAAAATCGGATTCGGGCCGCGGAAAAAGCTGCATACCCATCCATCCGCCTTTGATATAGGCTATTACCACCCACAATATTGAAACTGCAATAACTAATGTTAGATAGCGCCGCGCAATTAGAACTGTTACCCAACGAGTATAGTATTCATTAACAAAACGGTTAAAGCGATCATTGAGCTGGTTTTGCATATGCACCAGCTTTTTAAGCATACCGGTTTTAATATCGGATTCACTTTTAAAATGCAGATGCTCGGGTAATACAAACAGACTTTCCAGCAATGAAACAATAAATACACTAACGACAACAACCGGAATGGTTGCAAAGATTTTTCCCATAAAACCTTCAACAAAGAAGAACGGCAAAAATGCAGCGATGTTGGTTAGAATGCTGAAAGTAACGGGTAATGCCACTTCTTGCGCACCCCTAATGCTGGCTTCCAGTGCGCCATAACCCTGCTCGCGATAGCGATAGACATTCTCGCCAACAACAATTGCATCATCCACAACGATGCCCAATGAAATGATGAAGGCAAACATGGTAACAATGTTGAGAGTGAAGTCCGTGAAAGGGAAAAACAGAAATGCGCCGGCAAAAGAAATTGGAATACCAACGCTAACCCATAAAGCCAGGCGTATATCCAGAAACAGCGCCAGCAATATAATAACCAACACAAGCCCAAAGAGCCCATTCTTGATTAATAGCTCAGCGCGCTGTGAAAACAGTTTTGATCGGTCGCTGGTAAATGCAATCTTGATACTGTCGGGCAATACACGCTCTAGATTTTCAATCTCCTGCCTTACTGCATCCGATACACTAACAGGTGATTGATCACCGACCCGATACACTTCCATTCTGATCGCGGGTTGACCGTTAAAGCTGGCGTAGTTATTAGTATCTTCAAAACTATCTTTAATCGATGCAATATCACCCAGCAATACTTTACTACCAGATTCGGCTGTAAGGATTGGAATAGTGGCAAAGTCTCTTGCGAAATCACGCCGTTCCTGTAAACGGACCAGCAAATCTCCACCGCGTGTTTCCAAAGTACCACCCGGCAACTCCAACGCTGTTGCCCGAATCTTTTTCGAAACATCGTCCAATGTTACGCCATAGCGACGCAGATCCTGCTGAGATATCTCGATTTGAACCTCATAGTCTCTAGCGCCTGACAGTTCAACTGGCCCAATGTCTGCAGACTGTATAAATGCATCGGCTATCAAATCCGCCGCTTCGCGTAATGCCAGCTCGTCGGCAGGCCCGTAAACTGCCAGCCGTACCACACTACGGCGACGCGCATCGATTCTAACAATGGGTTCTTCTGATTCTTCCGGTAATGAGGTGATGCGATCAACCGCACTTTTTATATCCTGTGAAATCCGGATCAACTCGTCTGCATCCAATACCTCAGCGGTAACCCGCGCCGATCCCTCACTAGCAACAGAATTGATTTCTCCAATTCCCTCTACATCTTTGATAACGTCCTCTATGGCCAGCACAATACCCTGCTCCACCTCTTCCGGGCTGGCACCCCGATAAGGCACCGAAACGGACACCGAATCCAGATTGAATTCAGGGAAAACTTCTTTTGTGCTCTGTAAATAGAAAAAAATACCGCCCAGAATAAACAGGGCCATAAGCAGGTTGGCCGCCACCGAATTGCCTGCCATCCAGGCAATGGGGCCGCGCATCATATCTTCCTTATCCATGCCCTTGCTGTGTATCTACGACACGCTTCTGCGAGATGTTTTTGCTATTAACTGAGGCGGAACGCCCACTGATTTGTATCGACATGCCATCAATCGGCGTGGCGATATTGGAGATGATAACTTGCTCATCCTGCTGTATATCCGCGTTAAAGTAAACAAACTCACGATCTTTGTGCAGAATATTGATCGGCACGAAAACCATACGTTTGTTTCTGGCAATCCAGACGATATCGTCATTTCGCACATAGTGATGCGGTACACGATAAACGCCTTGTAGAACCCTCCCGCTTAGGACCACGGATACATAATCTCCCAGCAGCATGGGTTTTATATTGCCGGTATTTTCAGTCTGCAGCAGCAGTGGATCATTGATACTGACGATTAGCGGCGCCAGCCGACTGGTCTCTTCCAGTTGACCGACAACACGAGACAGATAACCTTCCCGTTCACCACGTTCATTGCTCATGATTACTCTGGCTTTGGTTCCGCTATCACCAACCTCCAGCCATGGCAGTTTATTCACTGGCACGAATATTTTAATCCAGTATTTATCGGTATCCACCAGTGTCGCAAGGGTCTGCTGTGGCGAAACCTTGGTACCCAGATTAACCTGCCGTTCGACAATCAAGGCGTTAAAGGGTGCAAGAACATGGGTTCGTTCAAGATTGAGTTCCGCCTTGTCTAGATCGGCGCGAGCCCGCTTCATCTCCGCTTCCGCCTGCTTTAACTGCGGGCCACGCAATACAAGATAAGTATCCTGAGTTCTGCGTGGATTATTCTGATTGAGTAACTCAAGGTCGCGGCGCGCATTCGTTTGCTGACCCAATTCAATTTCGTATTTAGCTTCAGCCTGCCTGTAAAATGCCTGCTGGCGCGACAGTTCAAATTTATAATCTCTGGCGTCAATCTGCAGCAGTTGTTCGCCTGCTTTCACCAAGCCTCCCGGAGCAAAGTATTCGCTTGTACTGACAATCTCACCCCCAACCTGGGCGGAGAGTTGTACCTCGCGAGAGGCGATCACTTCACCCATAGCCTGCACAATCACCGGAAAGTTGCCCTGTTCAACCGGTACCACATCAACCGCCAGGATCGACGGTTGCGCTTCGCGCTTCTTCGCTTCAGGCTTTATGAAATACAGTAGCCCACCAATAATTAAAGCGGTGGAGAAAATGCCCACAGGAAGCAGGAATCTATCTACAGTTGTTTTTGGCATGGGATATTAGTAGCTATTTTGCCGGATAGGTTCACGGCATTTGCACCTACTTGGGTAAGGTTCTAGTTATCATAACGCATCAGCAGACTAAAGGATTGCATAAATGACAATTGATCTTTGTAGCTAACCTGATGGAGAATTGTAATCGATTGAATCAGCTATCACCAAACAGCTGAATCGCTCTAAATCCCTTTAATTGGGCATAATCTACAAAAAAGATTTACAACCTGCCTGACCAATTTACAGGCTGGAAAAGCCAACTTTATTTTTGTTCGATATCTTTTCAAGCCAGGACTGGATGCCTGACCTCTCTTATCCAATTACGTGCCTCTTGCTCAGTTCTAAACGTACCAATAATCAGGTTAGCACCTTCGACACGCATTCCAAGCTGCCGACAAAGGCCATATATATAATCCGCACTGGAAACAAACGCCAGGATACCTTTTTGCTGGTCACATAATTTTTGCTTTAAATTGTCTGAGACAAATAGTGCATGCTCCCCTAGCAATTCAAGCTGCAGATCTTTAGCACAAATAACCAATACTGATATTTCAGCCCACCTTTCCATAGCAATCCCTATTTCATCCAGATGCCCTATAATGTCGTGATGGTTTACCCGACCAGAAACATTGATCACCAGCAAATTAGACGATTCAAATTGCCAAGTAATAGCCATATAAATGTGCACCTCAGTTGTGATGTTCGCTGGAAATTGAAGCAAGTCAATCCCTTTACCAGGGAATACCGAAAGACGGCGCTTTCCTGAAAATTGAACACAAAAGTATCACGGACTTAATCCAGAACAAGCGCTAGCGCATTTTTAAAAAGGCTACAGAATATTATAAGAATTAATTCGGAAAAGAATTGTATTAGTTACATTCGAGATAACTTTATCGAAGGTATCAGCATAGGTACGTTTTTCTGGTAACGTTTATAGGGTTCTCCGAATTCTTTAAGCAGATCACGTTCTTCCCATATCGTCCCAAAGATAATCCATACAGTCCATAGTAGATTAAACAATAAACGGTCTGCAGTCGGAGTTGAGTAAATCCAGATCATAATCAGAACAGCGGTATACAAAGGATGTCTAACCCATCGATAAGGACCGCATACACGAAATACCGACTCGTCTGGTTTATTGTTATGCAATTTATTCAGCACTGGCTGTACGCCAAAAGCATCAAACGGTGATAAAGAACGAATCGCCCATATAACCCAGACCCCTATAGTTAAATAAGTCAGCCATATGCAAATCAGATACACGCCCTCAAGCCTGATAAAAGGTTCACCAATTTTCTGCCAGAAAATAACCACCAGCAACAAAGCCAGGCCGGAAAATATTGCGTATACCGCGCTGTAAAAATGTTCGGGTATATGCTTTGCAAGCCACTTAGAAAAAGATACTCTAACCATGCCGCTGTGTTGTAGAAAAAAAAGCATGCTTAAACTAATGTTTATGAGTGCAGATGAAGCAGCGCCTAGATTAAATTGATAAGAAAATGGCGCGCCAAAACACAGGAATATCGCAAATAAAAACAGCGAGCTACCGCCTATAGCGATAGCAGAAAAAACCATAAGATAATAAATAATTGCTCTAATGCTATTCATGATCGTCAGATTCGGTCGACGCATCAGATTTTAAACCGATCCGCTGTGCTCTACGCCGCCAGAACCGACGCGCGAGTTGCTGCATATCAGTAATCTTGTCTCCCTCGTCCACTATTTCTTCGCCAAGCAAGGTTTCGAATATATCCTCCAGAGATAGTATACCTTCGATCCCACCATACTCATCCACCACCAGAACAATATGAGCCCTTCGCTTTAACATTTCGTCAAACGCTTTTGATAAAGTTACTGAATTGGACAGCGTATGTATTTCGCGCCGATATTCTGAAATTAGTTTAGTACTATCACCCGCAGCCTGGGCCAGCAGTAAATCATTGCGCAGAACAAATCCAGTTATCTGTTCTTTGTCGTCTGTATAAACAGGTATTCTGGAAAAGCGTTCACTTCCATGTCGCTCATAATACTCACCAACTCTGGCTTGTTCACTTAAAGTAAACATTACGGTGCGGGGAGTCATGGCGCTTTTTATATTTGTCCTGTCCAACGTCAACAACCCTTTGAGGATATTCGATTCCTTGCTCGCAAGCAGCCCCTGCTTTCTCCCTAACTCAGCCATTGCAGCAAACTCTTCTCGGCTAAAACCTGTCAGCGTTGGTCCCTGTGCCAGAGATTTTGTCAGCTTCTCGGACATTTTTACCAGTGGATACAAAATGATGATCAAAATACGTAAACAGTACGCTGTTGCTGGCGCCAGCTTTTGCCAATAATGCGCGCCTAGTGTTTTGGGAATAATCTCCGAAAAGACCAAAATTAAAAATGTGAGAATGGCTGACGCCACACCAAGATAAGCACTACCAAACACGACAGCCGCCTGCGCTCCGGCTCCAGCGGCGCCAACCGTATGCGCAATCGTGTTTAGCGTCAGAATTGCGGCGAGCGAACTATTTATATCTTCTTTTAGTTTACGCAATAGTTTACCGGACGGCTTTCCATTCTTTTCCAGTACCGCAATATAGCTTGTTGTCACACTTAATATGACAGCCTCAGCGATAGAGCAAAGGAAGGAAAATACCAAAGCAATCAATACGTAAGTGATTAGCAGCGTCATTTGTATAGTTTTCGATTCGATGTCATTGGTTAGTCAGCCTGACAAACATCATCCTCGCAAGTCAAGACCTCAACCGATATATGTGCGAGATTCTTCACATTGCAAAGAAGTTGCTTATAGTATTCAGGCGGTCGTGGATTGTGCGTAACAATGGAAATAACTGCTGCCAGATGGTTGGAACTGATTTTCCAGATATGTAAATCCGAAATCCTGTTATCTTCATCCGACTCTATGGCGGAACGTATGCTATGCAGCTCTGATTCACTTGCATTGCTGTCCAGCAATATTGTACTGGTTTCAGATAGCAGTCCGTAGGCCCAGCGAATGATAATAATCGCACCTACGATACCCATTACTGCATCCATCCAGACCCATCCTAACGCCTTTCCGGCCAGCAATGCGGCTATCGCTAACACAGAGGTCATAGCATCCGCCAAAACGTGAAAATAAGCCGCCTTTAGATTGTGATCCTCGTGATTATTTGTATGCCCGTGATGCGAATTCCCACGCAAAAGCCATGCTGAAATAAGATTAACCACCAGACCAAACACTGCAACTGCAATCGCTTCATTGAATTGTATGGCCAGCGGCTCAAAGAAACGTTCGATCGACTCGATTGCCATAACCATCGCAACAACAGCTAAAGCAACGGCACTAGCAAAACCACCAAGCACTGTAACCTTGCCAGTACCAAAGCTAAATCGATTATTACCTGTATGCTTGCGAGCATAACTATAGGCAAATATGGTAATTGCAAACGCCGCCGAATGGGTGCCCATATGCCAGCCATCGGCGAGTAAGGCCATTGACCCAAAGGCCATTCCCGCCATGATCTCAATGATCATGGCTACTACAGTTAACGCAAAAACTTGCCTGGTTCGTTTTTCACCATGCTCATGAATAACAGCAAAATCATGTTTGTGCTGCAAATTTTTTATTGTATGCAAATGCATGATATTTAGCAGTTTGCTGAAATCAATTTTTCCAAACAAATTCGACAGGGACTAAATATGAAAGATCTAGTTATGTGCAATTTCTTTCTCTGTAAACAAATAATCCTTAAGCTCTTTATCAAAAGCCGGATCCTGTCGTCGTATCCACTCCAGCACCATCGCCGCATGTTCTTTTTCTTCATCACGATTGTGCGCCAATATCGCCTTGAGCTCCTGATCTTTGCAGGCATCCACTCGCTGGTTATACCAATCTACCGCTTCTAATTCCTCCATAAGAGAAATAATAGCTTTATGCATATCACGAGTTTCGTCACTGAGCTCGTCAACAGGCTCATGATAACCTTCGTTTGCCATATCAAACCTCCATTAAGCAAAATTATTCAATTAAAAAACAGGGGGAAGCAACATCATGTTAAGAAAACATGATTACTACCACCCAAAGAAAAAGTATACATAAAACGCTAAGAGAAAATACGATCAACCTGTGTATGGGATGGTTGTAAGTCAGATGTATTGCTGCATGCACTACCCGTAGCCCAACATATATCCAGGCTATAGATATAACAGCGATTGACTGTATATCCATAACGACGATCAAAATGCCTGCCACATAAAACAGCAGCGGTGTCTCAAACAGGTTAGCTAGTT
>CAJHXT010000356.1_pt1 | contig 16239 bp, 11 predicted proteins | sample 9198451 | NCBI WGS metagenome assembly CAJHXT01 (sample SAMEA7708326, study PRJEB35096) | sediment metagenome | biome: marine neritic benthic zone biome [ENVO:01000025]; feature: sediment [ENVO:00002007]; material: shallow marine sediment [ENVO:03000034] sea grass bed [ENVO_01000059] ... | reverse complement strand
CGCCGTCGCGATCGTAATACCGCGCTCGCGTTCCTCAGGCGCCTTATCGATGTCGGCGTAATCCGTAAACTCGGCCCCACCCGCTTCCGCGAGAATCTTCGTAATCGCCGCCGTTAACGTCGTCTTGCCATGGTCCACGTGGCCAATCGTGCCCACATTAACATGCGGCTTCGTTCGCTCAAATTTCTCTTTTGACATGACCTATACCTTCTTATTTCAAGTTGTTCTTTAATTCAGTCTCTTTATCTATCAAGAGGCTTTCTTCATTACCGCGTCAGCAACACTGTTTGGCGCTTCCGCATATTTTGCAAATTCCATAGAGTATGTTGCGCGACCCTGAGTTGCTGAACGCATATCAGTGGCATAGCCAAACATTTCTGACAGTGGAACTTCTGCACGAATAATTTTACCAGCAGGCGCATCTTCCATGCCCTGCAGAATACCGCGTCGACGATTTAAATCGCCCATAACGTCACCCATATATTCTTCGGGCGTTACAACCTCAACTTTCATCATTGGCTCTAAGAGTGCCGGCTTCGCTTTAAGAACGCCCTCTTTTAATCCCATAGATCCGGCAATTTTAAATGCCATCTCGCTGGAATCCACATCATGATAAGAACCATCGTAAAGTGTGACCTTTATATCCACCAATGGATAGCCGGCCAACACTCCATTTTCCATCTGCTCCTGCACTCCCTTGTCTACAGCAGAGATATATTCTTTTGGTACAGCACCGCCAACGATAGCGTTTTCAAACTCGTAACCGTCACCGGGCGTCTTGGGTTCAATACGAAGATAAACATGACCGTACTGACCGCGACCACCCGACTGGCGAACAAACTTGCCTTCCTGCTCGACCGATTTGCGTATCGTTTCACGGTAGGCCACTTGCGGTTTACCCACATTGGCTTCAACACTGAATTCACGTTTCATTCGGTCAATGATGATCTCAAGGTGTAATTCACCCATTCCGGATATGATGGTTTGACCCGATTCTTCATCGGTACTCACTCGAAAAGAAGGATCTTCATGTGCCAGTTTACCCAGCGCAATACCCATCTTTTCCTGGTCAGCCTTGGTTTTCGGCTCAACTGCCACTGAGATTACCGGCTCCGGAAATTCCATACGCTCAAGCGTAATGATATTTTTCAAATCACAAAGGGTGTCACCTGTTGTTACATCTTTTAGACCTACCGCCGCAGCAATATCCCCTGCTCTAACTTCCTTTAGCTCTTCACGACTATTGGCATGCATCTGCAGGATACGGCCAATGCGATCACGCTTACCCTTAACCGGGTTATAAATCGTGTCGCCTGAGCTTAGGACACCAGAATAGACACGGAAAAAGGTTAAATTACCGACAAATGGATCGGTGGCAATCTTAAATGCTAAGGCAGAAAACGGCTCATCATCTGAAGACTTACGTTCGGCTTCGGTTTCTTCATCATCAAGTACACCTGTAATAGCCGGAACATCGTCTGGGGCGGGCATAAAATAAACAATGGCATCCAACAGGGCCTGTACGCCTTTGTTTTTAAATGCTGTACCGCACAAGGTTAGTACGATCTCGCCATCTATTGTTCGTTGGCGCAATCCCTGACGAATCTCGTCCACGGTAAGTTCGCCATCTTCGAGGTATTTATCCATTAACTCCTCTGAAGATTCAGCGGCGGCCTCTACCATCTGCTCATGGTACTGCGCTGCCTGCTCCTGCATATCTGCTGGTATGTCACGAGCCTCGTACTTCACACCCTGAGTGGCTTCGTCCCAGTAAATCGCCTGCATGCGAATCAGGTCAATAACACCTTCAAAATTCTCTTCGGCGCCAATTGCCAATTGAATTGGAATTGGGTTGGAACCTAAGCGTTCCTTTATCTGGCTAACCACACGCAAATAGTCCGCACCGGCGCGATCCATTTTATTAATGAACGCCATGCGCGGAACATTGTATTTATTCGCCTGTCGCCACACGGTTTCGGACTGTGGCTCCACACCGCCAACGGCACAAAATACCGAAACTGCACCATCAAGCACACGCAGAGAGCGCTCTACCTCGATAGTAAAGTCAACATGTCCAGGTGTGTCGATTATATTAATTCGATACTCATCAAACTGCTGATCCATACCGTGCCAAAAGCAGGTTGTTGCAGCTGATGTAATAGTAATACCGCGTTCCTGTTCCTGTTCCATCCAGTCCATGGTAGCTGCACCATCGTGCACTTCACCAATCTTGTGTGAAACACCTGTATAGAACAACACACGTTCGGTGGTGGTTGTTTTACCGGCATCAATATGCGCCATAATGCCGATATTGCGGTATCGTTGTAGGGGAGTCTTGCGGGCCACGACTACTTTCTGCCTCTATCCTAATTCCAAATGCTTAGTCGACTACCATCGATAATGCGCGAAAGCCTTGTTGGCTTCAGCCATTCGATGGGTGTCCTCTCGTTTCTTTACTGCGGTGCCACGGTTTTCTGCCGCATCATTCAACTCAGCGGCCAGCTTCTGCACCATAGACTTTTCGTTTCGATTCCTGGCGGCGTCGATTATCCAACGCATTGCCAAGGCCTGGCGACGTACCGGTCGTACTTCGATTGGTACCTGATAGGTCGCACCACCAACTCGACGGGATTTAACTTCCACTATCGGGCTGACGTTATCCAGAGCTTTACCAAGAATTTCCAGACCATCAATCTTTTGTTTCTGCCCAACGATATCCAACGCTTTGTAAACCACACCTTCAGCGACTGATTTCTTACCGTCATTCATTAACATATTGACGAATTTAGTCAGCTTCTCACTGCCGAATTTGGGATCCGGTAAAATTATGCGTTTTGGAACTTCGCGTCTTCTGGACATGGTTGGTGAATTCTCTTGAATTTGATTAGGCTAATAGGGCTATTTTTTGGGTCGCTTCGCACCATATTTGGAGCGACCCTGTTTGCGTTCGGATACACCTTGTGTATCCAGGCTGCCACGTACCACGTGATAACGTACACCTGGTAAATCTTTAACACGACCACCTCGAATCAGTACTACCGAGTGCTCCTGTAAATTATGGCCTTCGCCGCCAATATAGGAAGATACTTCGAAACCATTAGTTAACCGAACACGTGCCACCTTACGTAGTGCAGAATTCGGTTTTTTTGGTGTCGTGGTGTAAACACGGGTGCAAACACCACGTTTTTGCGGTGATGCGTCAAGTGCCGGCACATTGGTTTTGTCGATCTTTGACTTTCTTGGTTTGCGAACCAATTGATTGACTGTCGTCATACTTTTTATCTCACTCTTGCCTGGTGGGCTCTGGCTACTGCCAAATCTGGGCCACCTAAGAAAACAAACGACAGGGCGGCATCCACCCTGTCGTTTGCTGTTAATCTGCTCAACCGTTGTGTCGTACCCTTTTTATCTACTGGGGTCAACGCAAGGTGGCGCAATTCTAGAGAGCGCCCCCGGTGCTGTCAAGCATACAGAACCTATCTCTTCATACACCGTGAATTGCGTTGTTGTATGAAAAGATAGGTTCTAAGTACTATCCGGCTTTATACCCAAATAAGTACTCAGTTCGGTCTGAATCTAGGCGCTTGCTGAGGACTCCTCGGCGGTTTCCTCACCTTGATCTGGCTCAGTCGTCGGTTGCTCTTCGACATTCACCGCGGCCATTTCTTCTGCGAGCTCTTCCTCAATACTCATACCTTTTCTCTTGCGGCGGCGCTCTTCATGGAAAGCCAGTCCGGTACCAGCAGGGATAAGACGGCCGACGATCACATTCTCTTTTAATCCACGCAAATCATCACGCATTCCTCTAACCGACGCTTCCGTCAATACACGTGTCGTTTCCTGGAACGATGCAGCAGAAATAAACGACTCGGTGACCAATGAGGCTTTTGTAATGCCCAGCAGAATATTGCGAATACCGATTTCCTGCTTACCACTTTCACGCAAGCGATCGTTTTCATCCAGTACTCGTGCGCGATCAATTTGTTCATTGATCAAATATTTGCTGTCACCCGGCTCAGCGATTTCAATCTTGCGCAACATCTGCCTGGTAATTACCTCAATATGCTTATCATTAATTTGCACACCCTGCAGACGATAAACATCCTGGATCTCTTTCACCAGGTATTCGGATAAGCTGGTAATGCCCTTCAAACGCAAAATATCATGCGGATTTAATTCACCATCAGAGATGATTTCACCTTGCTCAACCTGCTCACCTTCGAAGACATTGACGTGTCGCCATTTTGGAATCAGCTCTTCATATACCTCGCCGCTTTCCTCGGTAATGACCAAACGAATTTTACCTTTGGTTTCTTTACCCCAGGACACCATGCCGGTGCGTTCTGCCAGAATCGCGGCTTCCTTAGGCTCACGCGCTTCGAATAAATCAGCTACTCGCGGCAAACCACCGGTGATATCACGGGTTTTGGAAGACTCTTGCGGAATACGGGCCAGAATATCGCCAACGCCTACCCCAGAAGCATCACTTAAACTGATAATGGCGCCTGCCGGCAAAGCATAACTCGCGGGCACATCGGTACCAGCCAGAAAAAGACCATTGCCATCGGCATCAACCAGTTTAATCGTTGGGCGTAAATCTTTACCTGCAGTGCCGCGCTGCTTGGGATCGGTCACAACTATTGCTGACAGCCCCGTTACCTCATCAGTCTGGTGGGTAATCGATACGCCTTCAACAAAGTCAATAAACTGCACGCGGCCCGCCACTTCGGTGACTACTGGATGCGTATGCGGATCCCAGGTTGCTACACGCTGTCCGGCTTCGATGGCATCGCCATCTTCAACCGATATCATTGCACCATAAGGGACCTTATATCGTTCACGTTCACGACCCTGCTCATCCAGCACACCAACTTCACCGGAACGCGAAACCGCGACCAGGTTACCACTGGCTTCATGTTTAACAGTCTTGATATTGTGTAATCTGATAGCGCCCTTAGCTTTTACATCGACACTATTTGCCGCCGCTGAACGTGACGCGGCTCCACCAATATGGAAAGTACGCATGGTTAACTGAGTGCCCGGCTCGCCAATAGACTGCGCCGCTATAACACCAATAGCCTCACCAATATTAACCAGGTGCCCACGAGCCAGGTCACGACCGTAGCAGGTGGCGCAAACACCGTAGCGAGTTCCGCAGGTGATAACAGAACGAACCCTAACCTCGTCGATACCGTTGTTCTCCAGTTTATCGACTTCTATCTCATCCAGCAGAGTTCCTGCAGAAATAACCAGTTCACCTTTCGAGTTCAGAACATCCGTTGAGATGGTTCGTCCCAATACGCGTTCACGCAATGGTTCAACAACGTCGCCGCCCTCAATAAGAGGTGTCAGCGATATCCCAACATCGGTACCGCAATCTGTTTCGGTAACCACCAGATCCTGAGCGACATCCACCAGCCGACGCGTTAAATAACCGGAGTTAGCCGTTTTTAATGCGGTGTCAGCCAGACCTTTTCGAGCACCATGAGTAGAAATAAAGTACTGCAATACATTCAAGCCTTCACGGAAGTTAGCAGTAATTGGCGTTTCGATAATAGAACCATCCGGCTTCGCCATTAATCCACGCATACCAGCTAATTGACGAATCTGCGCGGCAGAACCACGAGCTCCGGAATCAGCCATCATATAAATGGAATTAAAAGAATCCTGCGTGACGCTTTCGCCTTTGGCGTTCATCACTTCTTCATTGCCAAGCTTGGACATCATCGCTTTGGCAACCTGGTCATTTGCGCGTGACCAGATATCAACCACCTTGTTGTAACGTTCGCCGTTAGTTACCAAGCCTGAAGCGTATTGATTTTCAATCTCTTTAACTTCGTCTTCCGCCGCACCAATGATGTCTTCCTTGGTATCAGGAATCACCATATCGTTTACACCAAAAGAAACCCCTGCACGCGTGGCATAACGGAATCCGGTGTACATTAACTGGTCAGCAAACACCACTGTTGCCTTTAGACCAACCTGGCGATAGCAGGCGTCAATAACCTGAGAAATCGCTTTCTTCGACATATCACGATTCAGTATGTCAAAGGAAAGTCCTTCAGGCAGAATTTCCGACAATAAGGCGCGACCTGCAGTGGTTTCTACACGTCGTACTTTGGGAGTTCTATTACCATCATCATCAACATCCACTTCACGCACGCGAGTAATAATCGCAGCCTGCATATCCAATACGCCTGTTTCCACAGCACGATGCACTTCTTGAATGTCTGACAAAATCATGCCTTCGCCCTTGGCGGTGGCATTCTTGCGTGTCATGTAATAGATACCCAGTACGATATCCTGTGATGGCACGATGATTGGATCACCGTTTGCCGGAGAAAGAATATTATTCGATGACATCATCAGGGCGCGCGCTTCCAACTGCGCTTCAATGGATAGCGGCACGTGCACAGCCATCTGGTCACCGTCAAAGTCAGCATTAAACGCTGCGCATACGAGTGGGTGTAACTGAATAGCCTTACCTTCAATTAAAACCGGCTCAAAACCCTGAATACCCAAGCGATGCAAAGTCGGCGCTCGGTTTAACAGTACCGGATGTTCACGAATAACCTCTTCAAGAATATCCCATACTTCCGGGCCTTCGCGCTCAACCATCTTTTTCGCAGCTTTAATGGTTGTCGCCAAACCACGAAGATGCAATTTGCTAAAGATAAAGGGCTTGAATAATTCCAGTGCCATTTTCTTCGGTAAACCGCACTGATGCAGTTTTAAAGTTGGGCCAACCACAATTACTGAACGACCTGAATAGTCAACGCGCTTACCCAAAAGGTTCTGGCGGAAACGCCCCTGCTTGCCTTTGATCATATCGGCCAGAGACTTCAGTGGACGTTTATTACTACCGGTTATTGCACGGCCACGACGACCATTATCCAGCAAGGCATCGACCGATTCCTGCAACATGCGCTTCTCATTGCGAACAATGATATCTGGTGCATTAAGTTCCAGTAATCGTTTTAAACGATTGTTGCGATTGATAACTCGTCGATATAAATCATTTAAATCTGATGTTGCAAAACGACCCCCATCCAGCGGTACAAGTGGCCGCAAATCAGGCGGTAAAACGGGTAATACAGACATAACCATCCACGCCGGACGATTACCTGATTCAATAAAAGACTCCACCAGCTTTAGCCGTTTGGCAAAACGTTTTAATTTGGCTTCAGATCGGGTAGAGGCAATTTCTTCGCGCAACTTAACCGCTTCAGTATCGAGGCTAAGACTATTCAGTAATTCAAATACAGCCTCGGCCCCCATGCGTGCGTCAAACTCATCACCATAGTGCTCGATTGCTTCCAGGTAAGCTTCATCACTTAATAACTGGCCGCGCACAAGCTCTGTCATCCCAGGATCGATAACAACAAACGCTTCAAAATAAAGTACGCGCTCAATCTCGCGTAACGTCATATCCAGCAACAAGCCTATGCGGGATGGCAATGACTTTAAATACCAGATATGCGCCACCGGACTGGCAAGCTCAATATGGCCCATGCGTTCGCGTCTTACTTTAGATAAAGTAACTTCTACGCCACACTTTTCACAGACAACACCTCGGTGCTTGAGCCGCTTATACTTCCCGCAAAGGCACTCGTAGTCTTTAATTGGTCCAAAAATCTTTGCACAGAACAAACCATCGCGTTCCGGCTTGAATGTGCGGTAGTTTATTGTTTCTGGTTTTCTAACTTCGCCATATGACCAGGAACGAATCATTTCCGGTGATGTTAAGCCAATGCGAATGGCGTCAAACTCTTCAGTTTGTCCTTGCTGCTTGAGAAGATTCAGTAAATCTTTCATGCTACCTTACCTTTTATAAAAATCGTTAATTGCTGCGTTCTACTATGGTGAAACGTCCAACCGTTAATCCTGATCCAATTCAATATTAATCCCCAGGGAACGTATCTCCTTCAATAAAACATTGAAGGACTCAGGCATACCCGCTTCCATTCGATGATCACCATCAACAATGTTTTTGTACATTTTGTTGCGTCCATTTACGTCATCAGACTTGACCGTCAACATTTCCTGCAACGTATAAGCTGCACCGTATGCCTCCAGCGCCCAGACCTCCATCTCACCAAAGCGCTGACCACCAAACTGCGCCTTACCACCGAGCGGCTGTTGCGTAACAAGACTATACGGACCCGTTGAACGCGCATGCATCTTGTCGTCAACAAGGTGGTTGAGTTTAAGCATATACATGTAACCAACCGTTACTGAACGCTCAAACTCCCTGCCAGTACGACCATCGTATAAGGTGATCTGACCTGAATCCGGCATATCAGCCAAGCGCAACATTGCCTTGATTTCTTCTTCAGCTGCGCCGTCAAACACCGGTGTTGCCATCGGCACTCCTGCGCGCAGGTTGCTCGCAAGCTCGACGATTTCTTCGTCAGAAAAAGAATCCAGTTCTTCTTTGCGTGCACTATCCTTGTTGTAAATATCGTTTAGTAACTTGCGTAATTCCGCAACCTTGGCCTTTGCCTCAAGCATATTGCCAATGCGTTTACCCAATCCTTTTGCAGCCCATCCAAGATGGGTTTCCAGCACCTGGCCCACATTCATTCGAGACGGCACACCCAGCGGGTTTAATACGATATCAACCGGAGTACCATCTTCTGCATAAGGCATATCTTCCACAGGAACAATGGTTGAAATAACGCCCTTGTTTCCATGCCGACCGGCCATTTTATCGCCAGGCTGAATGCGACGCTTAACCGCAAGATAAACCTTCACCATTTTTAATACGCCCGGAGCAAGATCATCGCCGGCGGTGATTTTTTCTCTTTGCTGCACAAAGCGCGCTTCGATTTCCTCGCGCTTGGCCTTTAAACCTTCAATGGCCTGCTCCATCTGCTTGCTAACACTATCGGTGCGCAAACGAATCTCCAGCCACTGATCTCTTGGCAGTGCCGCCAGATACTCCTTGCTGATTTTGTCATCTTTCTTCAGATCATTTGGACCACCGTCCACTGTCTTGCCGACCAGTATTTTTTCAATACGCGCAAAAACGTCGTCTTCAATAATTCGATAGTGGTCGTTGAGGTCTTTGCGTACCTGTTCCAGCTCTGTTTCTTCAATCTTCAAGGCGCGCGCATCTTTTTCAACACCATCCCGGGTAAATACGCGCACATCGATAACCGTACCATCCATTCCCGGCGGCACTCTCAAAGATGTGTCTTTTACATCAGACGCTTTTTCACCAAAAATGGCGCGTAATAACTTTTCTTCTGGTGTGAGCTGTGATTCACCTTTCGGTGTAACCTTGCCCACCAGAATGTCATTTGGTCGAACTTCCGCGCCTACATAAACAATCCCTGATTCATCAAGTTTAGAAAGCAAGGCCTCACTGACATTTGGAATATCAGCTGTAATTTCTTCCGGCCCTAACTTGGTATCACGCGCAACACAGGTTAATTCTTCAATATGAATAGTTGTGTAACGATCTTCTTCAACAACACGCTCAGATATCAGAATGGAATCTTCAAAGTTGTACCCATTCCATGGCATAAACGCGACCAGCATATTCTGACCTAGCGCCAGCTCGCCCATATCTGTTGAAGGACCATCTGCCAACACATCATGTTTGGCAATAACATCCCCTGGCTTAACCAGCGGCCTTTGATTAATACAGGTATTCTGGTTGGAACGCGTATATTTAATTAAATTATAAATATCAACACCAACATCGCCCTGCTCGGTTTCATCATCGTGGACACGCACGACAATACGAGCCGCATCAACAGAATCAACAATACCACCACGCGTGGCGACTACGGTTGCACCTGAATCCCTGGCAACTGTCCGCTCAATTCCAGTACCTACCAAAGGCTTCTCCGCACGTAAGGTTGGCACAGCCTGACGTTGCATATTCGAGCCCATCAATGCACGGTTGGCATCATCGTGCTCAAGAAACGGGATTAACGCTGCGGCAACCGAAACAATCTGCTTAGGCGATACATCCATGTACTGGATCTTATCCGGAGATGAAAGCGCAAATTCGTTGAGATGACGGCATGAAACCAGGTCGTCGGTAAACTTACCTTTACTATCCAACGCTGCGTTTGCCTGCGCGATAACATAGTTGCCTTCTTCAATTGCAGACAGGTAATCGATTTGTTTGGTTACCTTGCCATTGGCTACTTTTCGATAAGGTGTTTCCAGAAAACCATAATCATTCGTTCGCGCATAAACCGCGAGCGAATTAATCAGACCAATATTCGGACCTTCAGGAGTTTCGATAGGACAAACACGTCCATAATGAGTTGGATGCACATCACGTACTTCAAAACCTGCTCTCTCACGAGTCAATCCACCCGGACCTAATGCTGAAACACGACGTTTGTGTGTGACCTCAGATAATGGATTGTTTTGATCCATAAACTGTGAAAGCTGACTTGAACCAAAAAATTCTTTTATGGCAGCAGCAACAGGTTTAGCGTTAACCAAATCCTGCGGCATTGGACTTTCGGCTTCAACCAGAGACAGTCTTTCCTTAACAGCTCTTTCCACCCGAACCAGACCTACACGAAAAACATTTTCAGCCATCTCACCAACGCTACGTACGCGGCGATTTCCCAAATGATCGATATCGTCGACAACACCCTTACCATTGCGGATGTTTATAATTTCTTTCATCACATCCAGAATATCGTTCTCATCCAGAATGCCCGAACCTGTGATATCTTCCCGTCCCAAGCGGCGATTGAACTTCATTCGACCTACTGGTGAGAGGTCATAGCGTTCCGGGGTGAAAAACAGGTTCTGAAACAAATTTTGCGCTGCGTCTTTTGTCGGCGGCTCACCAGGGCGCATCATTCGATAAATCTCTACCTGAGCTTCCAATTCATTGGTTGTGGCATCTATTTCCAGAGTTTCACTAATGTATGGCCCCTGGTCCAGATCATTGGTATAGATAAGATCAAAGCTCTTAATACCCAACTGCTGCAGAAGCTCTAAACGTTCCTCAGTAAGCTCTCCATTGGCTGCTATTAATTCTTCGCCACTTTCCTTATCAACAATGGCTTTTGCCAGTCGCTTAGCAAGTAAATATTCTGCAGGCACCTTTAGCTTTTTCAGCCCTGCATCTTCAATCTGCTTGATATGACGCATGGTGATGCGGCGGTTCTTCTCAACGATAACCTTATTTTTTACCTTGATATCGAAAGCGGAAATTTCACCACGCAATCTTTCCGGAATTAAATCAATTTCAAAAGCATCTTTCTTGATGCTGACCGTATAAGTATCGAAAAATGTTTCAAGCACTTGCTCGGAGTTGTAACCTAAAGCGCGCAGCAACACTGTAGCCGGTAACTTACGCCGTCTATCGATTCGCATAAACAGCGCATCTTTAGGATCAAATTCAAAGTCTAGCCAGGAACCACGATATGGAATAACCCGCGCTGAAAACAGCAATTTTCCTGAAGAGTGTGATTTGCCTTTATCGTGATCAAAGAAAACGCCTGGAGAGCGATGCAACTGAGATACGATTACGCGCTCAGTACCATTTATAATAAATGTGCCGGTCTCAGTCATCAGCGGAAGCTCGCCCATATATACTTCCTGCTCTTTCATTTCCTTGACTTTATTGGTCTTGCCTACGGTTTCTTTTTCGTAAACAACCAGCCGAACCAGTACTCTTAGCGGGGCAGCATAGGTTAGCCCGCGAATTTTGCACTCTTTAACATCAAATCCCGGTTCGCCCAGGCGATAGCTAACATATTCAAGAAAGACGTGACCAGAGTAACTAATAATAGGAAAGACAGACTTGAATGCTCCATGCAAACCAGACTCTACACGCTTTTCAGTGGGTACCAGTGCCTGCAAAAATCCTCGATAGGATTCCAACTGAGTCGACAATAAAAACGGTACATCGAGAATAGTCGGGCGTTTGCCGAAATCTTTACGGATACGTTTTTTCTCAGTAAACGAATAGGCCATTATTTTCGCTCTCCTAACAATAAGCGTCTTGTGCCGATACAGCACAAAATAAAAAATTCAAATTGACGCATTACGCGCCTCATATTGTTGCTTTCAGTTTTGTAACGAAAGCGCCTCGATACTTTCGTACCGATTGCATTTGCCAGAAAACCATTTGGGTTTCCCAGATACATCCTAAGCAGTTTCAAAAAAATAAGAACCGCTAGAATATTTACCAATTAAACATGCACAAGCCGGCCGCAGCCTACATTAGAGGTTGCGGCTGGCAAGCATGCTTCGCGAAACCAGATAAAAATCAAATCCCGCAGTATTGCTGAACAAGCAGTAATTACTTAACTTCGACCGTAGCACCCGCTTCCTCGAGCTGCTTCTTAACGTCTTCTGCCTCATCTTTAGTAATGCCTTCCTTAATAGTTGAAGGTGTACCTTCAACCATATCCTTGGCTTCCTTAAGGCCTAAACCTGTCAGTGTACGAACAACCTTAATAACAGAAACCTTGTTCTGCCCAAAGCTACTCATTACTACGTCAAATTCGGTCTTTTCTTCTGCTGCAGCGGCTTCACCACCACCAGCAGCTGGGGCAGCTGCAACCGCAGCGGCCGCAGTAACACCAAATTTTTCTTCCATTGCCGAAATTAAGTCGACAACTTCCATTACCGTCATATTGGAAATCGATTCCAAAATGTCTTCTTTAGATACAGCCATTTTTATAGCTCCTGAAAATATATTGATATGTGGTATCGGTTTATGCGGCTTTGCTGTCTTTAACAGCGGCAACCGTTCGAACCAGCTTGCCCGGCACTTCATTCAATGTGCGTGCAAACTTATCCAACGGCGCCTTCATGACAGCCATCAACATACTGATAGCTTCATCACGAGTTGGCATATCAGCAAGTCGTTTTAGATCACCAGGCTCCAGCAGTTGCCCGCTAATTGCGATTAGCTTGACCGCTAATAATTCGTGTTCTTTGGAAAAATCACGAATCACTCGAGCGGCCGAACCAGGATCTTCCTGCGAAAATGCGTAAATTAAAGGCCCGACCATGCCTGCTGTCATGCATTCAAACTCGGTTCCTTCTACAGCGCGCTTGGCAAGATTGTTTTTTACAACCCGCATATACACGCCTGACTCACGCGCTTTCTTTCGCAGCTCTGTCATTTCATCAACAGACAATCCACGATACTCAGCAGCAACTGCAGAGTGAGCACCAGCTGCTATTTGCGATACTTCCGCAACAACCGCCTTTTTTTGCTCTAAATTAAGAGCCATGTTCACTCTCCACTTAAAAGAACCCAACCACTTCAAAAAAACCAAAGTGACAGGCTCCCGTTACAAACACAGACAACTTGTCAGATAACACACAAGTTGCCCACTCATTAACGGCGGCCTATCCAGTAAATCTGTACGGGCAACACCGTCTGCGTAGGCGCACAATAAAGTGCATTAAACAACCGTACCTACGGTCTTAGACGAAGTGTTCAAAACACATCGCCCTAAAACACTAACCGCAACGCGGTTTCGTGTTTCCCTCTCCCTTCGGGAGAGGGCAGAGTGAGGGGATAATATTTTTACTCCCTCTCCTTACCCTCCCCCTTAGGGGGAGGTAATTCTGTCGTCGCAAGCGACGCCTAAATCGACGCTTTGTCGATCTGCAGGCCCGGTCCCATCGTTGATGACACCGTAACCTTCTTCATATATACACCTTTGGCTGCTGCGGGTTTGGCTTTTTCCAAATCGTTCAGCAACGCTATTAAATTCTCTTTTAAGGCAGGCACTTCAAAACCAACCTTGCCAATACTGCAATGTATAATTCCAGCCTTGTCCACTCTGTAGCGAACCTGACCGGCCTTGGCATTTTTAACGGCTGCTGCAACATCAGGAGTTACCGTCCCAACCTTTGGATTGGGCATTAAACCGCGTGGGCCGAGTATCTGCCCCAGCTTGCCAACCACAGACATTGCATCCGGTGAAGCAATAACAACATCAAAGTTCAAATCGCCTTTTCTTACCTGGTCTGCAAGATCATCCATTCCAACTATATCTGCGCCGGCTTCTTTTGCTGCATCCGCTTTGTCACCCTGTGTAAACACGGCAACTCTTATCGTCTTACCGGTACCGTTTGGTAACACGGTTGAACCACGAACCACCTGATCAGATTTGCGAGGATCTATTCCAAGGTTTACGGAGACATCTATGGACTCAGAAAACTTAACTGTTGCACAGTCTTTTACCAGCTTGAATGCTTCATCAATGGGGTAGGACCGACCTTTTTCGATCTTCTCGGCTATAGACTTTCTTCGTTTAGTCAACTTTGCCATTTTATTTCACCCCCTCTACATCGATACCCATGCTGCGAGCACTGCCGGCAATGGTGCGTACCGCCGCATCCATATCGGCTGCCGTTAAATCCGGCTCTTTAATCTTGGCAATTTCTTCGAGTTGCGCTCGATTCACTTTGCCGACTTTATCGGTATTGGGTGTACCGCTACCGGACTTAATGCCGGCGGCTTTTTTCAACAATACTGAAGCGGGAGGGGTTTTTGTGATAAAAGTAAAACTACGATCACTGTAGACAGTTATTACTACAGGAATTGGCATTCCCTGCTCCATGCTTTGCGTCTTAGCGTTAAACGCTTTACAGAACTCCATGATATTTACGCCATGCTGTCCCAGTGCGGGGCCGACTGGCGGACTTGGATTGGCCCCACCTGCAGGCACCTGCAGCTTAATATAAGCTTCAATTTTCTTTGCCATTACATCCTCTCAATGGGTGCAAACGCTTGCCTACTTTTTGCTGAAGCGGCTCAGCTCCCCGGTTAAAACAGCCGCACTATCGCAGCTACCCGTTCCCCTCTCCTATTGGGAGAAGGACAACTGTTGTCGCCACTGCGGCGACTGAACTACGCTTTCTCGACCTGCCCGAACTCCAGTTCAACAGGTGTTGAGCGGCCAAAAATCAGTACCGATACTTTCAATCGGCTCTTCTCAAAATCTACTTCCTCAACCACACCGTTAAAATCATTAAACGGTCCGTCTGTAACCCTCACTACCTCACCAGGCTCAAACAATACCTTGGGTTTCGGCTTATCAACTCCCTCCTGCATGCGCTGCAAAATAGAGTACGCTTCCTTCTCACTAATGGGCGCTGGTTTATCGCTAGAACCACCTATAAAACCAAGCACCTTTGGAGCATCCTTGACTAAATGCCAGGACTGATCATTCATCTCCATATGCACCAAAACATATCCTGGAAAAAACTTGCGTTCACTGCGCCGCTTCTGGCCTTCGCGCATTTCAACAACTTCTTCAGTTGGCACCATGATTTCGCCGAAGTCTTCTTCCATACCAAATCGAGTAATGCGCTCCAGTAACGAACGCTTTACCTGGTTCTCAAATCCCGAATACGCCTGTACAACGTACCATTGCTTAGCCATACCTAATTTCAGCTCCCTTTCTTAACCTATAACGCTAGTAATTGCTGAATCAGCCAGCCAAACAACAAATCCATGCCCCACAAAAATAGTCCTGTTAATACCACTACGATCACCACAATGATTGTGGTTTGAGTGGTCTCAGTCCGTGTTGGCCAAACGACTTTGCGTAGCTCAGCACGAGCATCCACTAAATAACCCCAAAGGGTTTTACCCCATAAAGTCTGGTAAGTAATAACAAACGAAAGTGTTACTACCGCGAGTAACGCCAACACTCTATAAAAGAGAATATATTGCTCAGCATAGGCATAAAATGCATAGATTCCGACAATCACTAATGCTATCGCCAGCAATAACTTGACTACATCGAATCGGGATTGTGCTGTTTCAATCGCTGTCATTTTCTTCACACTTTAAGTTAAATGCCTGTACTGGCAGGCCAGGAGGGAATCGAACCCCCAACCTGCGGTTTTGGAGACCGCTGCTCTGCCAATTGAGCTACTGGCCTATCACAAACAAGATCAAGATTCAGAAACAAACAAACGTCGTGAGCTGCGCTCACGACGTTGTGATTCATTTCTTTAGTATCTATTTAACCTTGCCTTACTACTCAATAATCTTACTGACCACGCCGGCGCCAACTGTACGGCCACCTTCGCGTATCGCAAAACGTAAACCTTCTTCCATCGCAATCGGGTTGATCAAATCTACCGTCAGATTCGTGTTATCTCCCGGCATCACCATCTCAACACCCTCAGGCAAATCCACACTCCCCGTCACATCCGTCGTGCGAAAATAAAACTGCGGCCTGTATCCCTTGAAAAATGGCGTGTGACGCCCCCCCTCAT
>CAJHXT010000217.1_pt1 | contig 16818 bp, 15 predicted proteins | sample 9198451 | NCBI WGS metagenome assembly CAJHXT01 (sample SAMEA7708326, study PRJEB35096) | sediment metagenome | biome: marine neritic benthic zone biome [ENVO:01000025]; feature: sediment [ENVO:00002007]; material: shallow marine sediment [ENVO:03000034] sea grass bed [ENVO_01000059] ... | reverse complement strand
CGCCGGGCGCGCCACATAATGAAAACCGTCTAAATGGCGGTTTTCATTATGTGTTGATACTCAGTGGCGAGGTTCGAACTCACGACTTATAAAACAGTTCGAGTTTGACAACCGCCATGGACGGTGGAAATGCTGAAAATGCTTTAATGTGAAAAGATGCCTGAGAATTATGCGGAATCTATCCGCAAAAAATTTATCTCCTGCAACCCTGCAGTCGGGAGCAGTTTTCAGCGCAAATTGCCTGGGCAAATTTTTGCTCCTGCAAAATTTGCATATACGCCTTCCATGGCGTAAAATGCACCGGTCTTGACAAAATCGTCAGGAACGATTTTGAACATGTCACCTGTGGTGACATGGCCCGAAGGGTAAAATACATGGATGTATTTTGTAATACCGGCAAATCAAAAAGCCAGTAGCCATTACGATGTTTTTACCAAATCGTTGACGACGATTTAGATAGCGTAGCGGTTTGCGTGCAACTTAAATAAACAGGCAATCTGTACAATTCGATTTTTACACCCGGAGGGGTGGCAGAGCGGTTGAATGCACCGGTCTTGAAAACCGGCAAGGGTTAGTAGCCCTTCCAGGGTTCGAATCCCTGCCCCTCCGCCAAATTGAAAAAGGACTCACCAGGAGTCCTTTTTTATTTGGTTGATGGGTAGGTCTTGATGAGAACCCTAGCACAACACAGCCTTTGTGGATCCATTGGTAAAGTTCTAATTAATCGCTTTGCAAAATGAGCCTGAAGTATTTAATTGTGCGTGTTCGACGACCACCAGGGATGGTGGAAATGCTAAAAACGCATGGAGCAGTTTTTAGTGCAATTGTCTGGGCAGATTTTTGCTCCTGCAAAATCTGCATATACGCCATCCATGGCGAAAAACAAATTTGAACAGCGTAGCGCAATGCGCTGAGCTGGCCCTGAGCTTTAGCGAAGGGTGAGGCTCATGGACGAGCCGAATAATCCCTGCCCCTCCGCCAAATAAAAAAGGACTCACCAGGAGTCCTTTTTTATTTGGTTGATGGGTAGGTCTTGATGAGAACCCTGGAAACAAAAATAGTTCGTAATCCCAGTGCACATGGATGTGCATTGGGATAAAAATTAGTTTTATGCGGAATCCCTCCGCAAAACACTTATCTCCCATATCCATATGGTCGGGTGCCGTGAAGGACAGGATGTCCGAGAACGGCCTGCCTCTCGACTTTGTCTCCTGAGTCGCTCTACCTCCTCGTCTCACCGCCATGGACGGCGGGGATGTCTAAATTGCAGGAGCATATGTAGACCATGGAGTCGTCCGCAATCTAAAACAACATGGCCCTCTATTAGGAACACAACTATTCACCTCTAGCCTTGGCATACGAATTTCATACATAAATTCTTGATTTGGCACTTCCAAGTTCCATCCCTCAAAAGGATGACAACAATTCGATGGTATTGGATTATAATTAACGAGTAATGCTTCTGCTTGGAGGCATTTTCAATACTAAAAAACGCTATAGACAATACAGCCAGTCCTTCAACCAGACTGAATTAGATTCAAACTCTTGTAAGGTGATTAGGGGGTATACCTATGCCTGATTCAGTTTTCTTATCTACTACATATCACCAGTCAAACCCTATGCAAATAGAGCGCTTATCTGAGGAGTAACCATGCGTATTCGAAATAATCGATTTGTAGATGAATGGTTTGGTCTATCCAAAGATGTTGGCGGGCCGTTAACAAAGCTTCGATTTATCGTTATGCACTATACCGCCGGTGGTTCTGGTGCCAGCTCAAGGGATTATATGTTGAAATCCCCAACGGAAAAGCAACGAATACTTGGAGTCAGCAAGAAAGTCTACGCCTCTGCCCACTTAGTGATTGATCGGGATGGTTCAATTTGGCAGATCGTTCCGTTTGATCGAAAAGCACGCCATGCCGGCCGATCAGAATGGCGTGGTCTTAACAGCCTGAATCAATACTCAATTGGAATTGAAATTGCCAACTATGGCTGGCTCGACAAACAAGGAGATGGAACTTATAAACGTTCCGATACACCACGATTCCAGCCTGAAGAGGTCACCATTGCGGCTATGCCAGGAGGCGATGAAATAAAAGGGTGGGAAAATTACCCCCCTGCGCAACTTGATGCTGTAGAGAGAGTGACTGCTTCATTGCTAGGACGCTACCCATCGATTACCGAAGTGGTAGGTCACCAACAAATTTCTCCCGGACGTAAGTTTGATCCTGGGCCAGCATTTCCAATGCACCGATTTACTAACCTGGTGGACAACCGTGGTCTGGGAGCAACGGAAAACGAGCGTACTTCTAGTGAGCCTCCTGAAGAGCGTTATCGCACTACAACGCGGGTAAATATACGCGGTGGGCCGGGAACAGCCTATGATAAATTGGATAACAGTCCGCTCGATATGGGAACTGAACTAGTTAAACTCGATGAGCGCGGTGAATGGTATTTCGTAAGTGTGACGACACAAAATTCGGTAAAAGGCTGGGTGCACAGTCGATACACGGTATTAGTTTAATTATGAATATAAGGGGGATAGTGTAATGACAGGTATTTATAAAGCACTGACAATAGTAGCTTCGATAATGATAATGTCCGCTTGCATGACTATGACAATTGAGGGAGACGTTCCAAAAACACCGTCATCGAAATCAGGTACCGATACCATGCATGGTTCGATATATGGTTTTAGCTGGTCAAAACCCCAAGTGGAGAAATGCGACAACCAGCGTGGTTTGGCTCGCGCACGCTACCATACCAATGCCGTTTATTTGTTGGCATCTGTTATTTCTGCTGGTTTATATGTACCACAAACAGTTGAATGGTGGTGTGACGGCTCATCTACAGATACTGATGGAAAGATCTATAACCCAAATCAATGATTGTTAAAGATAATGGAGAAATACTGTGGCCAATGTAAGAAATCTCGTTGTTGGTTGTGATGGTACGTGGAATGACACTAGTAGTGGAGCGTTAACAAATGTAGCAAAGATACTAAATGCCTGCGCGTCAAAAAATCAGATAGTACAGTATGAAGAAGGCGTGGGTACCGCTCACTGGGAGGCCTTGCCCGGTGGTATATACGGGAAGGGATTAGATAGACAAATTTTGGGTGCCTATCGATTTTTACGAAGACGGTTTAGCGATAGCAACTGGGCTAGAGATGATAACCGAATTTTTATTTTTGGATTCAGTCGCGGTTCTTATGCTGCCCGGCGTTTGAGTGGTTTAATAAACCATAGCGGTATACCGGTGAAACCTGCTGATGTGGAACTCGCTTGGCAGTTGTATTTAAAGCGCGACAAAAAAAGTGTTAAAACTTTGCAGAAAGACGGTCGTCTCTTCGAGTACCCAATAGAGATGCTGGGAGTATGGGATACCGTTAAAACCACAACAGATGAAGACTACGATGATAAGAAGTTATCTCCCTGTGTTGTCGCTGGCTACCATGCTATGGCTATCGATGAGGTTCGAAAGTTTTTTCCGGTGCTGAAGTGGAACAAAGAGGCCAGGGTACAACAGTTGTGGTTTGCGGGCGTCCACTCTGATATCGGTGGTGGTTACCGTGAAACTGCGCTTTCGGATATTTCACTCAAGTGGATGATCGATTGCGCGTTCAAACATGGTTTACAAATCAAAGCCAGTGCCGTGAACAAATTAAAAGAAAATCCTCAGGGTTTATTGCACAATTCTTACGACGGAATCTGGGAAGCGTTTGGTAAACGGGTAAGGTCTATTGCACAAAATGATCTGGTGCATAAATCTGTCAGTCAAAGAAGGAAAAAAGTATCAGACTATCAACCTCAGAATCTTCCAGCTCACCCGAATTATAAAATGTAACGTCCTGGAATTAATGCTTTCAACGCCAGGTCGGGAGCGAGCCTAATGGATGTCAGGTTTAAACATGATTTTTTTGCCTAACGGATGGGTTTGGCATAAAAACAAGACAGAGACAGTCCTCGACTGAGCTTACTATGAGAGATGAGGGTTAAGCAGTAACAAAATCAAACATCGCTTCCTTGGCGAGCAAAGGTATCTCTAATCGTAGAAACCATGTGCACTTGAGCTCACTATGAGAGATGAGGGCTAAGCAGTATTAAAATCAAACATCGCTTTATTGGCGAGCAAAGGCATCTCTAATCGTAGAAAACATGTGCACTCAGTTGGTGCCCAGGGCGAGACTCGAACTCGCACATCCGTAAGGACACAGCGACCTGAACGCTGCGCGTCTACCAATTCCGCCACCTGGGCATTCAGGATGGAAACAGAAGGGTTCGGGACTCTACCGAGGCGGCTTAAGCTTGTCAATCTGCACTTTCTGCAGCTGAATCTATTAAATATTTGGATCGAAAGCAGTGATCGGCTAGACTCCAGTCTGCATGTCGAAAAATCCATCCATTTCCTCAAAAGATCCTTATGCTTCACGTGAAGCTGAGCGCTATTCAAAACCAATTGCCAGTCGAGAGTATATTCAGCAGATCATTAATGAACATCGTGGCCCCTGTACTCAGGAGCGACTGCAGGAAATACTTAGTTTAAATCATGCTGATGATATAGAAGCCTTGCGCCGACGGCTGATGGCTATGGTGCGAGACGGTCAACTGGTGCAAAACCGTCTGCAAGGTTACCTGCCGGTGGATGAACGCAATATAGTACGCGGACGCGTGATTGCTCATCCGGATGGTTTCGGTTTTTTACACTCTGATAGCGGTGGAGATGATCTTTTTATTTCGCCGAAGCAAATGCGCTCCTTGCTACACGGCGATCGTGTCGTTATGCGCGTTGTAGGCATTGATCGGCGCGGGAGGCGCGAAGCGGCCCTTATTGATGTGATTGAACGTGCTAATACCCGACTGGTTGGGCGCTTGCGCTTTGAGGCGGGCATAGCGCATGTTGTGGCGGATAACAAACGCATTACTCAGGATGTACTGATCCCTTCTGAATGCATCGGCAGCGCGAAAGAAGGGCAAATTGTCGTTACTGAAATTACCGAACAGCCTACCCGTCAGCATCCACCTATTGGCCGTGTCACTGGCATTTTGGGCGAAAAGATGGATCCTGGAATGGAAATTGATATAGCCATTGTTAACCACAGTATTCCGGACAGTTGGAGTGAAGAGGTACTTAAGGAAGCCGCTGCTTTAGGCCCGCAAGTACTGGAATCCGATAAAGAAGGCAGGCTGGATTTACGTGATAAACCTCTGGTGACAATTGATGGTGAAGATGCTCGTGATTTTGATGATGCGGTCTATTGTGAGCGCATTGGTAGTTCCTGGCGTTTGTATGTTGCTATCGCTGATGTATCGCACTACGTAAAACAGGATTCAGCACTGGACGTAGAAGCCAGCTTACGCGGTACGTCTGTTTATTTCCCAGAACGCGTGATTCCAATGTTGCCGGAACAATTATCCAATGGTTTGTGTTCCCTGAATCCGGATGTTGATCGGCTGTGCATGGTTTGCATTCTTGATATCGATGGCAGTGGTTTTGTCAAACAACACCGTTTTCACGAAGCGGTTATGCGCTCACATGCTCGGCTTACCTATACCGAGGTTGCCGCAGCAGTCATACAGCGTGAGATTGAAGCGCAAAAAAAACTGGGTAGCTTATTACCTTACCTGGAGCAGCTTTATACATTGTATAAGCTATTGCAGAAGCGGCGAGATAAACGGGGTACTATCGATTTTGATACAACAGAAACGCAAATACTTTTTTGCGACGATAAAAAGATTAAGTCCATTGAGCCGCTGGTCAGGAACGATGCGCACCGCATTATTGAGGAATGTATGATCGCTGCAAATATTGCCGCAGCAGAGTTTCTAGGCAGACGTCATATACCCTGTTTGTATCGGAATCATGAGCCGCCTGCTGCGGAGAAACTGGACGATTTAGCCAGTTTTCTTGGTGAGCTGGGCTTAAAGTTCCCCAGAAGAAAAACCGTTACACCAAAACAGTTATCTGCGCTGCTGAGATCCATACGCGGTAGGGATGATGAGCACTTGATACAAACCGTTGTTCTGCGTTCTTTATCTCAGGCTGTTTACCAACCAGATAATCAGGGGCATTTCGGTCTGGCTCTGGATGCGTATGCTCACTTTACTTCACCTATTCGTCGCTACCCGGATTTAATGGTACACCGGGCGATTCGGCATGTTCTGCGGGGAGGTAGCGAACACAATTTTTCTTATACCCCACAAGCATTTTTTAGCCTGGGTGAACATAGTTCCATGACCGAGAGACGAGCAGATGAAGCAACCCGGGATGCTGTGGAATGGCTTAAGTGTGAGTACCTGCTGGATAAAGTGGGCGCAGAATACGATGGAATAATAACCGGGGTCGCTTCATTTGGTGTATTCGTTGAATTGGAAGCGATTTATGTCGAAGGTTTGGTACATGTTACCTCTTTGCCCAAAGACTATTACCGTTACGATCCGGTTTCCCATAAATTAAGTGGTGAGCGAGCAAATCGAGTATTTCAATTGGGAGATCGTGTGCGCGTTCGTGTCTCCCGGGTCAGTTTGGACGAGCGACAAATAGATTTTGAACTTGTGCAGGCACACGCCCGTAAAAGGCAAAAACGTCGACGCAAGAATAAATAAACAAGGATGAGTAGACAGCCAAAAAGACCAGTGGTTTCTATATATGGCTTACACACTGTACAGGCCTTATTGCGTTTTGCGCCTGAACGAGTTCTAACAATATATGCCACTGAGAATAGAGACAATAAACGGTTGCGGGAACTGTTATCGCTGGCACAACAGCATTCAATCGTTGTGCAATTTGTCTCACAACAACGGCTCGATGATATTCAACCTGGGAAGGTTCACCAGGGTGTGGCCGCTGAGGTGAAACCGGCTGATGCACTTGATGAAACACACCTACTAAACATTATTGACACCGTAGATTGCCCATTGCTGCTGATACTCGATGGTGTGCAGGATCCACACAATCTTGGTGCCTGTATACGAACAGCAGAAGCGGCTGGGGTACATGCTGTTATTGCACCACGAGATAAAGCAGTTGGTCTATCTTCAACCGTACGCAAAGTCGCCTGTGGCGCCGCGGAGATTGTACCTTTTGTACAGGTTGTCAATTTGTCGCGCACAATAAAAAAAATTAAGGACCGGGGCGTATGGGTAATAGGAGCCTCTGGTGAGGTTGGCGAATCGTTGTATCACACGCAGCTTGCCCAGGCTGTTGCACTGGTAATGGGCGCAGAAGGCTCAGGTTTGAGAAGATTGACGGCCAAGCATTGCGATAGTCTCGTTAGCATTCCCATGCTGGGTCATATTGAGAGTCTCAATGTGTCGGTGGCGACAGGTGTGTTTCTGTATGAAGCAGTGCGGCAGCGATTGCAAACAGATTAGCATTTGTTGAAATTTCACGGTTATGCTTGTCGAACTACCTCGATAGAGGTATCTTTGCATGCCTTCAGAATTCATAGTTTTTAAAGCCCTGATTTTACCAGGGCAATTTTTTTGATGATGATATTTTTATCCCTGTGAGAGGGAAGGAGTAATTTATGTCTGTATTAGTTGGACGCGAAGCACCGGATTTTACAACGCCGGCTGTAATGGGTGACGGTCAGATCGTTGATGAATTTAATTTTCATAAAGCGATTAAGGGCAAGTATGCAGTCGTTGTGTTTTATCCGCTTGATTTTACTTTTGTCTGCCCCTCTGAACTGATCGCCTTGGATCACCGTGTTGCTGATTTTAAGGCAAAAGGTGTGGAAGTATTTTCAGTCTCAATTGACTCCCATTTCACGCACAATGCCTGGCGCAATACGCCGGTGGATAAAGGCGGTATAGGCCCAGTCAAGTACACCATGATCGCCGACATGACCCATGCAGTAGCTAAGGCTTACGATGTTGAAACACCAGATGGAGCGGTTGCTTTTCGAGGTTCTTTTCTGATTGATAAAAACGGTGTCGTTCGACATCAGATTGTTAATGATCTGCCTTTGGGCCGAAGTATGGACGAGCTTCTGCGTATGGTGGATGCGCTGCAATTTACCGAGGAACATGGCGAGGTTTGCCCCGCCGGATGGCAAAAAGGTGACAAAGGTATGAATGCCAGCCCTGATGGGGTTGCTGAATACCTGGCAGACGAAGCGGACAAGCTGTAAAGCAGTTTTCTGGAATAAGCAGAAAAAGGCCTGTCTACACAGGCCTTTTTTTTAGCTAATCGATCAATCCATTGCATGTCGCCGTCTGGTTCAGTAGAATGCGCCTCCCGCTAGCAATGCTAGCTTCTCCTTGCCTCACCACCGGCGAACCGGACTGGGAGGCTGATAACCCGTAGGGAGTAGATATGCGACACTACGAAATCGTGTTTCTGGTCCACCCTGACCAGAGCGAACAAGTACCTGCCATGATTGAGCGCTACCGCGCTGTGATTGAAGCCAAAGGTAAGATCCACCGCCTCGAAGACTGGGGGCGTCGTCAATTGGCTTACCCCATTAATAAAATTCTCAAGGCACACTACGTTTTAATGAATGTCGAGTGCGACCTTGAAGCGTTGGAAGAACTAAAGAGTTCTTTTCGTTTCAATGATGCTGTATTGCGAAACCAGGTTATTGCTCGTAAGCAGGCAGTTACTGGTGCTTCGCCCATGATGAGCGCTAAGGAGCGAGAAGAGCGGGAAACCACACCCCGTGCTCAGGCACCGGCTGTTGAAGATAAGGTTGAGACAGAGGTTTCTGCAGAAACCTCAGCACCTGAAGAGTCTGCCGATGTAGCTGCCGAACCAGATGCTGATGACGCTGGAGCTAAAGCAGAGACCGAATCTTCGGAAAATACCGAAGCAGAAGCAGAAGCCGAAGCAGAAGCAGAAGCAGAAGGCGAAGTTAAATCTGATTCTGAAGATCAGGCTTAATCCCGGACCAACAAATTCTTTTATAGGACATTATCATGGCTGCATATTTTAGACGTCGTAAGTTTTGCCGCTTTAGCAGCGAAGGCATTGACGAAATTGATTACAAAGATCTTGACACTTTAAAAGCTTATATCACCGAAACCGGTAAGATTGTTCCTAGCCGTGTTACCGGAACCAGTGCCAAGTATCAAAGACAGCTGGCCAGTGCCATAAAGCGTGCGCGTTACCTGGCATTGTTGCCTTATACCGATTCACACGAATAGCTTGGATTTTAATATTTATCGAGAAGTCCGCACCGGCGGATAATGGCAATGATAGCTTTGGCCAAATTTATTTGTCGTGGCCGCTCGCAGGCAGTTTTGGTAATCGGTGCGTTTGCATTATTTGCGATAACCGTATTGCCGCTATCGCCTTTGTTTATCATTAGCGGTGCTGCATTGGCGCTAGTAACACTGCAGAACAAGCCCGAGGTGTCACTTTTCATTTTGGGACTGGCCTATGGCTTGTGCGCACTAGTATTGTTATTGGCTGGTGTTGTAAAGATCGGCTACTTTTTGTTGATGGTATGGGTACCGATATGGATTACCGCTGAGGTATTGCGTCGTAGCGGAAATCTGGCGTTGGCATTGTTGGCTTTGCTAATAATGGTATCGTTGGCAGTGTCAGTTTTTTTGTTTGTTGTGCCTGATTCAGTAGCAATGTGGTACAGGTTTTTCGAGTTAATACAGGAAACACCTGAACTGGCGCCGCAGTTTCGGCTGAGTCGAGAAAGAATCGACATTGCAGTTGTTCTTGCGACCGGTTTTGTCGCTTCTTCAAGTTTATTGACATTGACGGCGTGTTTGCTGCTAGGTCGTTGGTGGCAGGACCGCTTAGTAAATCCGGGCGGATTTAAGCGAGAGTTTAACAGCCTGAATTTAGGTAAAATATTGTCAACGGCGGCTGTGCTGCTGGTTATCGCTGCCAGTTTTTTTGCAACGCAGTTGCTGATCGCGCTGTCAGCAGTTTTTGTAATTGTGTTTCTGTTTCAGGGTCTGGCAGTAATTCATGCTTTTACCGCTGACCAGCCAAAAATGAGGATATGGTTAATTATATTCTATGTGTTACTGCTGTTTCTAAACGAAATGTTAGTAATGGTGTCATTGCTGGGTATTGCAGACAGTTGGCTGAATAGCCGCCGTCGTTGGTTACCAAAGCGTATGTAAATGAATATATCGTGGCTGGAAATGCCATAGATTATGTTGAATCCAAATGGATGCAGCGAGTGTATTGAAAGAAGAGGTGTAGTGATGGAAGTGATTCTGCTTGATAAAGTCAATAACCTGGGAACACTAGGTGATAAGGTTAAAGTTAAAAACGGTTTTGCTCGAAATTACCTGATTCCAAGTGGTAAAGCTAAACCAGCAACGCCGGAGAATATTAAGGAATTTGAGACTATCCGTGCTGAGCTGGAGAAGAAATCTTCAGATGCCCTGGCCGCTGCTGAGAGTCGAAAAGGCAGAATCGAGGCTCTTGAAAGCCTGGCGATTAAAGCCAAAGCAGGCGGTGAAGGTAAATTGTTTGGGTCAGTCGGCACCTTTGATATCGTTGAAGCTGCTGAAGCAGCTGGCGTGGAAATCAGCAAGAGCGAAGTTCGTTTACCTCTGGGAAATATTCGGGAGCTGGGTGAACATGAGATTAGTATCCACTTACATACCGATGTCGACGCAGTTCTTAAGATTATCGTTGTCGAGGAAGAGGAATCTTAACGGTTCTGCAATAAACTTTAGTTGATGCTAGTGTGCTTCGTTCACTGTCACAGAGCCCGGCGTCAGTATAATGGGCTTGATCTTGGTACAGCCTTCTAAATGCTGCAGCTCAGATTGGATACGGAATTTCCGGTCCCATTAAAGGGTTAGATACAGTATGCAGGTTTGGTTTTGTCTAGATTGAACCTGCGTAGCAACAAATAACTTCTACGAATAAGTAAATTAGCTTACGCACAAATAATTCACAGGTAATCCACAAGACTAGATAGCCTGGCTGTGGTCTAATACACGGCCAGTTTGCAACTTCATAAATGTGGCGAAGCATTAATTCGCGTTTTTGTGGTTACTGTGAAGGGCAACATAAAAAGGGTAACTGGGAGAAGTTACAGCGAGGGGACAGCATACTGCTTGAATCAAATTGCAGCTATGCGGGTTGAAATCACGGATGAATATTACGGAGGGGGACCTCTGAAAGCCACTGTGTTGATGGCTTTTTGGATGAATCCTGTTAGTACGGTTAGTAAGTCACCGTTTCTAAAGCTGCGCATCGGTGAATACTTGTTAATCCGTATAGATTCTGTGGGTTGGCTGTTAGCCAGATTTCGTCGCAGGGTTTCCTTCACAGCGTGGAAAATTTATTTGTTAATTTTCCGTTAATTCACTCTAACGATGTGGGTACGTTATGGTGCAATTGGTTAGGTCCTCAGAAAAACAACAAGAAGACATCATTCATCAATCTTTCAGAGTTCCTCCTCATTCCAACGAAGCTGAGCAGTCAGTGCTTGGCGGGTTAATGCTTAGTAATGATGCATGGGATACTGTTGCGGACAGGGTCACCGAAGAAGATTTCTACCGCCGTGATCACAGGCTGATCTTTCGAGCTATCGCTGATTTAGCGAACCATGAAAAACCGCGCGATGTCGTTACGTTATCCGAATGGTTAACACAACGAAATGAGCTGGATCAGGCAGGTGGTATGCTCTACCTTGGCACCCTGGCCAAAGACACACCGAGTGCCGCCAATATTAAAGCTTATGCTGATATTGTGCGTCAGCATTCCGTTTTGCGTCAGCTTATTCAGGCGGGTGAAGAAATCGCGGGCAGTGCTTACGAGCCTGGTGATCGCAGTATAAAGGATATTCTGGATGCGGCAGAATCTCGAGTCTTCAGGATTGCTGATCAGGGTGCCGAGGGTCGAAAATCGTTCCAGAATATAAAGGATTTGTTAACCCAGGCAGTCGATCGGATTGATGAACTGTTTAATAACGATGATCCAATTACCGGTGTTGCAACGGGTTTTGATAAATTTGATGAGCTGACCTCCGGGCTTCAACGTTCAGATCTTATTGTTGTCGCCGGCCGGCCTTCTATGGGTAAAACCAGTTTTGTGATGAATATCGCCGAAAATGCCTCGATACGGCAGAAGCTACCGGTCGCTGTGTTCAGTATGGAAATGGCGGGTGAACAACTCGCGATGCGCATGATTTCCTCGCTAGGGCGAATTAACCAGCAGAACCTGCGTACGGGACGGCTGGAAGATAGTGATTGGCCACGAATCACTTCGGCTATTGCCATGCTATCGGAGGCACCGTTGTTTGTGGATGATACACCGGCGTTGTCACCGACAGATGTGCGTGCTCGAGCGAGAAGAATTAAGCGTGAGCATGGTTTGGGACTGATTGTGGTGGACTATCTACAGCTGATGGGGGTGCCGCAAAACAATGAGAATCGAGCGACTGAAATATCGGAAATCTCACGTTCTTTAAAAGCGTTGGCTAAGGAGCTGAATGTGCCCGTAGTTGCATTGTCGCAGCTTAATCGCGGATTGGAGCAGCGTCCCGACAAGCGCCCGGTGATGTCAGATCTGCGTGAATCTGGCGCTATTGAGCAGGATGCAGATGTTATCGCTTTTATCTACCGCGATGAGGTATATAACGAAGATAGCCCGGAGAAAGGCACGGCTGAAATTTTAATTCGTAAGCAACGAAATGGTCCTACCGGTATGTGCCGATTAACGTTTCTGGGTCAGTACACTAAATTTGAAAACTACTCGCCAGAAATCTATAGTAACGAGCAGTAAAATCGCCTGGTTATGTAAAACCAGCAGGGGATTATTTTGACGGCCCGAATCGCGCGCGCGGAAATTGATTTAACCTCCATACGCCATAATTTTAATCTTGCTCGTGACTATGCTCCTCAAAGTCGCGTTATGTGTGTTGTTAAAGCTAATGCTTATGGGCACGGTCTATTGCCTGTTGCAGAATCCCTGTTGGATACAGATGCTTATGCTGTCGCTTGTGTGGATGAAGCGATTGCACTGAGACAGCACAACATCAACAAGCCTATTACCATACTCCAGGGCTTTGCTAATGAGGTCGAACTCGCGGCCTGTGTTGAGCACGATTTATGGCCTGTGGTGCACTCGTACTCACAGATGGGCATACTCCAAGACACAAGAAAGCAGCGACCCGCAAGACTTTGGTTAAAGCTAAGTTCTGGTATGAACCGACTTGGATTTGCCTGTGAGCGAGCTAAACAACTATGGAATGCCATATTCGGCTTGGAGGGGGTAGGCTATGTTGGTTTGATGACGCATATGGCCTGCGCTGATGAAGGTGCGAAAAGTCAGTCAACGCAACAGCAAATTGATCTTTTTACAGAATGTACGTCGTCACTGCCTGCTGATAAAAGTCTCGCAAATTCTGCAACCTTGCTTAATTGGCCTCAGGCTCAAGTTGACTGGGTACGCCCAGGCATAATGCTGTATGGCGCATCACCTTTCTTGCCAGGGGTACGCCATGTGTGTGATAAGAAACTAAGGCCGGCAATGCGATTAAGCTCTAAATTAATTGCAATAAACCGTTGTCGCAAGGGTGATTCTATTGGCTATGGTGGCATTTGGCAGTGTCCGCAGGATATGTCTGTTGGTGTCGTGGCGATAGGGTATGGCGATGGATATCCGAGGCATGTTGATGCCAATGCCAGCGTTTTTATCAACGGGAAACAGGCAAAAATTATTGGTCGGGTATCGATGGATCTATTGACTATTGATATGCGTAATGTTGAGGCTGAAGTGGGTGATAAAGTCATATTATGGGGTCCAGAAATGCCAGTAGAGCATGTTGCAAAGAGCGCTGAAACGATTCCGTACGAGCTTACCTGTGGTGTTTACGGGCGTGTACACTTTCAATACAATGCGTAACTAAACGGGAATCATATTTACTTCAGAAGTAAAACCAGTTCTTGATGAATCAATAAATAGCTGGTAAATATTTGCTATAAGTAATTCTTTGCTGCAAGCGCTTGTAAAAGGCATGATTCCACTGGCTCTAGCAGGGAGTAATAATAGGAGATACTAATATGGGCCTTTATTCTAATTCGCGCTTAATCATCTTTTGCTGCGCATTTCTATTGTTTATCGGTGGCACCACCAGTGTGATTGCGGAAACATCGATGTATCAGGGTGATTCAAAAAACACGGGTTACTACGATGAATATGATCTACTGGAAAATGCCACGCCAAAATGGGCATTTGATATTGGTGTAAGCAGTCGTTCTATTCCTGTGGTGGTAAAGAATACTGCTTATATTGGTGCTGATGATGGAGCAATGTATGCAATCGACATTAGAAAAGGCAGTTTGATCAGACGTTTCCGCACAAAAGGCAGAATAGAGTCCAGCCCTGTTGTAGATGACCAAACCGTATTTTTGAGTAGCCAGGATGGCAACGTCTATGCCGTGAATATCGTCGACAGGGAAAAGATCTGGAAATATGATACCGGAAGCACAATCTATGCATCACCAACACTCGCCTCAGGTAGAATTTACATCGGTAACGTTAGTGGCCAGGTGCATGCTATCAATGCCAAAACAGGTGAGAAACTCTGGATATACGATGCTTTAAGTCCCGTACATGCAACTATCGCCAGTGATGGCAAATTACTTATTGTGGCGACCACAAAGGGAACAGTGTTTGCAGTAGAAGCCAAGTCAGGCAAACAACTTTGGTCATTTCGAGCGCGTAAATCTGTGTATTCGGACCCAGTAATTAGTCGCAATAGAGTGATATTCGGCAGCGATGATCGTATGGTGTATTCGTTGCAAAAGTCTAGCGGTCAAATGTTATTTAGCTTTCGCGTATCAAGTGCCGTACGTGCATCACCTGCTGTAAGTAAAAAGATTTTGGTTGTTGGCGATGTCAATGGTTTGATCTATGGCATTAATCCAAAGACCGGAAAGAAGAAATGGGAAAGCAAAAGTTACGGTAAAGTAGATCAGCCGATAGCTATGACCGATGATGTGGCCTACGTTACCAGCACGGATGGAAATGTGTATGGTTATAGCCTGAAAGATGGTTCCATATTGTGGCAGTATCGCATTAGTGTAAAGAACGCATCGGGCCCCGTTATCTATGATGGAGAAGTATTTTTTACCACGGGTAGCAAAAATAGCCTGCTTGTATTGCATGAAAGGGATAGTTGATATTTTTTCAACCGTAAGTTTGCTTTAGACTTTCCCCAATTGAGTTAGCCATGTGTTGGTGACGAAATAATGAAAGTAACAAGTGACAGGCAATCAGAATCAATTGGTTGCTGGGGCAGGGTATAACACCGGAAAAAGGATATGCTGGGTGGTTGAGGGCAGTAGTTTCAGATAGGGCTTAATACAGTAAAAGTGGATATTATCTGAAACTAAAAGCAATTAACAATTAATAACACCAAGGACTATAGAAGATTCTTCAGTCGGCTGTAACCGTTTCTACTGATCGCGAGGCGTGTTTCATTTTTTGTGATTGCCACTTTGCTGTCTTTCGTTTCAGCTTCTATGCTGGCCAGGAAATTCAAATTCAGTAGATAGGAACGGTGTATCCGACAAAATCGTTCTGCATCCAGCAATTGCTCTAGGTTTTGTAACCTGTCCTGTTTAATATGTGTTTTTGATTCGGTATGAATTGCCACATAGTCATCTGCTGATTCGATATATTGAATTTCATCAGCAAGTATTACATGCACTTCACTTCCCTCACGCACTAATATTCGCTGCAACGGAATTTGTTGTTTCTGACGTTGAGACAGTATTTTGTTTAGCGAGCTATTGTGTTCCGAGGATAATCTGTTTTCAATTCGTTGAATTGTTTTTTCAAGACGTTTTGGGTCCAGGGGTTTTAATAGATAATCTAGAGCATTATTGTCAAATGCGCGAACGGCGTATTCGTCATAAGCGGTTACAAACACAATCAAGGGTGCTTCATCTCCCAGGAGCTCCAACACGTCAAACCCATCAATTTTTGGCATATGAATATCAAGAAACATCAATTGCGGATTAAGTGCGCTAACTGCTTCGATCGCAGCGATTCCGTTTTCACATTCTTGTAAAACATTGATTTTTGGGTACCCTTGCAGCGCCTTGCAGAGTGACTGGCGAGCGTGCAATTCATCATCAACGACAATCGCGCTAATTCGATTTTGAGACATCTACTTTTCTCGAGCTGTTATCTGCAGGTATTGTAATGTGTACAGAAAATGATCCATCTTCTTTACTTACTGTTAAACGACTTGATTCCCCATAGTGTGCGTTGAGTCGTTTTCTGACAGAGCTAAGTCCAATATTCTCCCCTGATAGCCTGCGAGATTTGTCATCGCAGGGGTTAACGATACTAATATTTATGGTTCCAGCACTTTGTTTAATGCAAACAGATAATGTGCCACCTTCAAGGCTACTGTCAATACCGTGTTTAATGCTGTTTTCAACCAAAGGAAATAGCAGTAAGGGTAATATAGGCTCTTCATGGATGTCTTCATCGAGTTCAATGAATATTTTTAGTCGGGATCCATATCGCTCATTTTCGATGCTAAGATAATTCTTTATATGCTGAATTTCATCACCAATCGTCGCGGTTTCTTTCTTACCATAACTGACACTATAGCGTAAAAACTCAGCCATTTTCAGGCAGAGGTCATGTACTTTTTTGGGATCTACAAGTGCCAGATTTGCCAGTGTATTCAGGCTATTAAACAAAAAATGAGGATGTACGGTAGCCTTAACAGCCTGCAGTTCTGTCTGACTAATCAGTAGTCTTTGCTGAAGTTCAGCGCGTTGCATATGATCATGCTGCTCGGCCATTAGGTATATGTAGTGGGCAAGTATCCAGAAACAGTAGAGTATGGCTCCTATGATGGCAAGTAAT
>CAJHXT010000132.1_pt1 | contig 16903 bp, 16 predicted proteins | sample 9198451 | NCBI WGS metagenome assembly CAJHXT01 (sample SAMEA7708326, study PRJEB35096) | sediment metagenome | biome: marine neritic benthic zone biome [ENVO:01000025]; feature: sediment [ENVO:00002007]; material: shallow marine sediment [ENVO:03000034] sea grass bed [ENVO_01000059] ... | reverse complement strand
GATGATATACAGGTGCGCGTGATAGAAGTCGCAGGTTTTGCACCGATTACTGCAAATGCTGCAGCGGCAAAGATCAGTGGTCTTGAATGGGATATGAGCGTTGCCCTGACTGATGCACTGGATTTCAGCGCGGCTGTGGGTTTATTGGATGCTCGCTATACCAGCGTAGGCAACGATTTGTCTGATATTACTTTGGCATCAAAATTTGTTAATTCACCGAAAGTCTCGAGCGCAATTGGTTTGCAGCACAGGGCTATTCTTAATAATGCAAATCTAAACAGTCGTTTGGACTGGGCCCATCGCTCAGAGGTTTACAATGATGCTGAGAATACTGATTTGCTAAAGCAAAAGGCGACAGATCTTCTAAATGCCAGCCTGCAATATGCAGTCGATGATGGGGGCTGGAAAGTGACTGTTGGCATAAACAACCTGTTGGATGAAGAAATAATTGTAAGCGGCAACGCCAACCGATCTCTCGGTAGTGTTGTAGCGTCCTATCAGCGGGGTCGAAGCTGGTATTTGATTGTTGAATGGATAATCTAGCGATTATCTTGCTAGTAGCCAATAACACACGCTGGTTATACAGGAGTACTGAAAACCTAAAAGAGTTGTTGCCGTAAGAACACTGTTTAACTGCGCACCACGAGCACGCCAGAGCTTTCGATTGCAGTGCAGACCGAAGGGTAGACATAGTGCTAGCGGCAACCATGCCATTGTTATATCAGGGTTTTCAGCGAGGAATGCGAAAGCTATATAGTGAAAGGCAGCGGCAACAATCAAGATAGTGGTGTACAGTTTGCGACTGCTCAAATCACCGAGGTATACGGCCACTGTATTCTTCCCGGCGGATTTATCGGTGGCGATATCGCGTAGATTATTCACCAGCATAATTGCGGATTGAACCAATCCTAATGCACTGGCAATACAGAACAACTGCAGATTGATTGATAATGTGTGCACATAGTAGCTGCCTAAAACAGCTACCCAGCCAAAAAAAACCAATACAGTGACTTCACCCAGGCCATGCGAGGCGAGCGGGAAAGGTCCTCCGCTATAGGCGAGAGTGGCGAGAATACAAAGCAAGCCGGGAATCAGCAATAACCAGCTGCTATTGAGTGCCAATATCAATCCGCACAGGCAGGCAAGCGCGATAAACAGGATGGTGTAGAAGATAACGAGGCGTGAAGACATAAACTGGTTATGAGTTACGCGCATTGGCCCAATTCGGGAGTCGGTGTCTACGCCAGATCGAGCATCAAAATAGTCATTAGCAAGATTAACTGCAACTTGAAAAAACAATGCACAACCGCAGGCAGACAGTACAAGTAAACCCTTTATGGTGTCTGCTGGCACCATTACTGAGCCCAGTATAACCGGGCTTAGAGATGCTGGAAGTATCTTTGGCCGAATAGCGGCAAACAGCAAAGAGCAGCGAGTTAGCAGAAAAGTTATGTTTATCACAGCCGTTAATTATTTGTCACATTTATCAAAATACTTGTTGGTCAGGATAATTTACAATAGCAGGCTGTCGATTATTGATCAGCATTGAATATAATGCTGCAGCGAGGAGAGTAAGAATGTCTCAATTGATTTCCCAAGTATTATTACCGTTAGTGCTGGCGCTAATTATGCTGGGAATGGGCTTAGGGCTCAAGTTAGAAAGCTTCAAAAGCATACTATCTCAGCCAAGGGCGGCTTGCGTGGGGCTGGTAATGCAATGCTTGATGTTGCCACTACTGGCAATCATTCTGGTACTGGTATTACCCTTGTCGTTTGAGGTTAAAGCTGGAATATTTCTGGTGTCGTTATGCCCGGGTGGAGCCACATCAAATTTATTCACTTACTTGGCACGCGGGAATTTGGCTTTGAGTGTTACATTGACAACTCTGGTAAGCCTATTAGCTCCGTTTACCCTGCCGATTTTCTTTGCGTTGTTTATTTCAGTGTTCGCTTCTGCTGACGCCTTCTCTGCAATACCAAGCATTTCTAACTTTCCGGTACTCATTACAATACAGAAGCTATTGATTATTACGCTTGTACCGACATTATTAGGTATGCTGTTGGCGGCAAAATTTCCTGTTTTTGCGCATGCGGTGGAAAAGCACCTCAAGCCAATAGCTGCGTGTGCCATGATAGCCGTTGTATTTGCCTTGATCGCTGCAAATGCACAGACAGTCATGCAGATGCTGAATTTAAATGCCTTAAGCATTTTGTTGTTGGTGCTATTGGCAATGGCAAGCAGCTCTGTAATTGTCAATAAATTTGGATTTACGCAGTCTGAAAAAAGAACGCTGGTATTGGAGGTTGGTATTCAAAACGCTGGTACTGCAATACTTGTTGCGCTGACTATTTTGCATGACGCAAAATTGGCTGTTGTGCCGCTTATATATGGCCTTTTAATGAACATTCCGGCTTTTGCCTATATCATAATTTGTATTTGGCAGGACAATGGGGTAAGAAATCTACCAAGAAAAGCAGCAGAATCTGGCGAGCCGAATTAGAAGGCTAAACCATGCAAATCGTCTATTTGTTTTAAATATGGCGTCGAGTAGTCTGGTTTAAGATGAAAATTAATTTGTCATCTGTAGATTTGGAGTAATATCGCGCAATCTGATATTCAGATGAACTGCGTGTTCGGGAGAAGAGTATGTTTGGTATTGAATGGTTGGACGCTGCCTGGATGGAGAGATACGTGGTTCCTGCGGCAAGCAGTATAATTTTTGCGTTGATAATTTTTGTAATTGGTATCTGGCTGGCGGGGCGACTTAGGAAGCTTTTTGTTCGCATATTCACCAGATCGAATCTGGATCCAATACTGGTCAAATTTTTTGGTGACATTATTTATTGGCTGTCATTTGTTGCGGTTGTTCTGGCGGCGGTTGAGCAACTTGGGGTCAATATAACCTCTTTGCTTGCCATTGTTGGAGCGGCAGGTCTTGCAGTAGGTCTGGCGCTGAAGGATTCCTTGTCCAATTTTGCGGCGGGAGTGATGCTGATTATTTTTCGTCCTTATTCGCTGGGCGATTTTATTGACGCAGGCGGAGTGAGTGGCACGGTGGAGGAAACGGGGCTTTTCTCGACTACCATGTTAACGCCGGACAACAAAAAAATTATCGTTCCAAATTCTGCAATATTTGGCGGTACAATCGTAAACTTTAGTGCCAACGTAAACCGTCGTATTGATCTGCTTATCGGTATTGGCTACAAGGATGATATTCGTAAAGCGAAATCTATTATTGAGAAGCTTTATGCAGACGACGAGAGGATCCTCACAAGCCCGCAACCGATAGTGGCTGTTGCCGCATTGGGGGAAAGTAGCATAGACCTCTTTGTGCGGCCATGGGTAAAAAAGGAAGATTACTGGGGTGTACATTCTGATTTACAGCAGGCTATAAAAGAACAGTTTGATGCGGAAGGTATTTCGATTCCATTTCCTCAGCGCGATATACATTTGCATCAGAGAACATAAATTTTACGAAAGAAGAGAACAAAAAAATGAATGTATTTCTTACAGGTGGTACAGGTTTTATCGGTTCATACGTCGCCATGGAATTGTTGAAGAATAATCATCACGTTACGATCCTGGCGCGAAATAAAAACAAGGTCCCGGCATTAAACCAACTCGACAATGTTGAAGTGGTAGAAGGCGATCTTTCTGATTTTAAATTGATTGAAAGCATGCTTGCCAGAAAAGATGCCTGTATTCACGTTGCCCTCAAGTATACAAAGCGAACTGGTCATGAAGTATTGATGGACGATACTGTACCAACAGTCAAAATGTCCGATATGGCCGCTAATGCCGGTGTAAAGCATTTTATTTATACTTCTTCAACTGCTGCTCACGATGCTTTGTATATGGGCGGCATAGACCAGGGTATTGCGCCCGGCAACACTATTTCAACAACGTCAAAATCATTTCCTGCTACGTTTTATGGCGCCACCAAAACGGCCAGCGAAAACTATCTCATGGCGCAGTCTTTTCAGTCGCCTATGAGAGTAAATATTATTCGACCTGGATATACCTTTGGTAATCCGGTAATAGATGGTTCCAGCATGCAGAGTGATAGTCGTGTATACGATATTGTTGAAGCTGCCAAACAAAACAAGGATATACCCATAACCAAATACGATGGCACACAGTTTATATGGGCGGGTGATTTGGCCAGGCTTTATATCGAAGTTTTGCACAGTGAACTGAACCGTCAAACCTATTTTGGCTTATCCAGGAAGTTTACCTCCTGGTACGATATTGCAGAGCAGGTTATTAAGTTAACGGGTTCACGCAGTCAGATACAGGTTGAAGATCAGGGCTGGGATGAAAATGGATTGTGCTGGGATGTTTCCGCTATGAAAAATGATTTTGGTCTTGAGTTCGATTCTTGGTCGGCATTATGTGATCACCTGGCATACCTCGTCAGTAATAAATAGCGCTGACTGACAATCCAGGTAAAGTTTGTGCGCCTGTTATACCAGGGTATGACAGTTAAATAATTATTAATCAGGTGGTTTTGTCAGAAGCTGATCGAGTAATCATAAATCTCTGAGATCTGCCTGACAATGTAGTTAGCAACCGATAGTCTTAAAAAAGCCAGTAGCGGCGTGCTACTGGCTTTTTTGGTCTGGTTATCGGCTTGGGCTAAAAACAGTGCTAAAGGTCTTTGTCAGTTACTGCTCCTTCAGAAGCGGAACTGCTTAGCTTGGCATATTTAGCCAGCACACCTTTTTTGTAGCGTGGTCTCGGTTGTTTCCAGGCCTTTTGTCTTGCTTTCAGTTCGCGTTGGCTGATTTTTAAATCAATAGTACGTTTGTGTGCATCGATCACAATCGTATCACCATTTTTAATCAACGCAATTGGGCCGCCGACATAAGCTTCCGGTGTAATATGTCCAACAACAAATCCATGGCTACCACCTGAAAATCGTCCATCCGTTATAAGAGCTACATCTTCACCCATGCCTTTACCCATGACTGCGGACGTGGGCGACAACATTTCACGCATACCGGGTCCACCCTTAGGGCCTTCGTAACGCACAACAACGACATTACCTTTTTTTACCGTGCCATCGAGTATTTTTTGCAGTGCCTGTTCTTCCGAGTTATATACTTTTGCTTTACCGGTAAAACTAAGGCCTTCCTTACCCGAGATTTTTGCAACAGCGCCTCCTGGTGCAAGATTACCGTAGAGCACAACCAGATGACTGGTTTCTTTAATAGGATTATCAAACGACCGAATAATGTCCTGCCTGGCAGGGTAGGGTTTAACCTCTTTAAGGTTCTGTGCCAGCGTTTTACCGGTCACCGTTAGGCAGTCGCCATGTAACAAACCCTGGTCAAGCAACATTTTCATCAAGGGTTGAATACCACCAATAGCAACCAGCTCAGACATTAAGTATCGGCCGCTGGGTTTCAGATCAGCAAGCACCGGTACTTTTTTACCGATACGAGTAAAGTCATCGATCTTAAGTTTTACGCCGCATGAGTGAGCCATCGCCAGCAAATGTAGTACCGCATTGGTTGAACCACCTAGCGCGATAACAACGGTAATGGCATTTTCAAATGCCTTTTTGGTCATAATATCCAGTGGCCGAATGCCCTTTTTCAGCAAATTAACAACTGCTTCACCGGCTGCAATACAGTCCTGATGCTTTTCTTTTGATATGGCATTTTGTGCAGAACTATTGGGTAAGCTCATGCCCATTGCTTCAATAGCAGAGGCCATAGTATTGGCGGTATACATGCCGCCACAGGAACCGGCGCCGGGGATTGCTGCTTCCTCAATTTGTTTCACCTTTTTCAGTGGTAGTTTGCCCGCAGCATTGGCACCGACCGCTTCAAAGGTGGAAACGATATCGACATTGCGTCCTTCATGCTGGCCCGGTTTGATGGTGCCGCCATATACAAAAATAGCCGGTCGATTAAGTCTTGCCATTGCCATCATGCAGCCCGGCATATTTTTGTCACAACCACCAATCGCCACCAGACCATCAAATCCCTGGCATCCGACAACGGATTCAATCGAATCCGCGATAACTTCACGCGACACCAGGCTGTATTTCATACCTTCGGTGCCCATGGAAATACCATCCGATACAGTGATGGTATTAAAAATAACGCCCTTGCCGCCTGCCGTATCCGCGCCGGAGCAAGCTTCTTTTGCCAGCACGTCAATATGCATATTGCAGGGTGTAACCTGGCTCCAGGTTGAGGCAATTCCAATTTGTGGTTTTCGAAAATCTTCATCAGTAAAACCCACAGGTCTTAGCATGGCTCTCGATGGCACCCTTTCCACACCATCTACAACCGCTGAAGAATACTGGCGAGTTTTATTTTTGCTGGATTGACGGCTTTTTTTCGGCATAGCGTGTTCTCTTAAAGTTTGTTCATTAACGAATATAAAAGCTTGCAACGATTATGAATTTGGCCAATCGTTGATTTTCGGGCAATCGATTAAATCAAGCTTCAGGATTGATCTCAACTTCTGAACTAACGCGATTGTAATACAGTACGCCCTTGATCACATACCAATTGCATTTTGCCATGAAAAGTATCCTTGATAACTTGCCCGGCTATATCCAATCGCCATCCTCTAAATAGTGGCAGATTCTCCTCACCTCGAACAAATTTCAATAGTTCAGATCGAGAGGTAATTTGCCCCGCACTTAGCTGATATTCTTCCGCACGCAAGTGAGCAACGGCGATTAGTAAATCAACGGTAGCATCCTCCTGTGCGCTTGGTTTTTCGGGTCTGGGCATATCGGGCCAGCTTTCTTTTGATTCATTTTGCGCCTGTAGAATCGCGTGCAGCAGATCTTCGGCATAGCGCTCTGCTAACTTACTTTCCAGCATTCGAATTTGTGCCAGTTGAGTACGTTCTTTTGGCTGCAGCATCGCCAAATCAAGCAGTATCTTGTCGGCCAGAATCCAGCGACGCGGCCGATTGAACTGGATGGCCTGCTGTTCTCGCCAGGCTGCCAGATGTCGCAATACATTCAGTTGCTGCCGGCGCAATTTACCCGCACCTTTTATACGTTGCCAGCTGTTATCTGGGTCAGGCTGGTAGTTTTTTTTGTCCTGCAATCGAATTTGTTCGCTATCCATCCATGTGAGTCGGTCCAGTTTATCGAGTTTATTAACCAACAAAGGGTAGATGTTGCTCAGGTAACGTACATCATCAGCGGCATAATGAATTTGTTCGTCCTGCAGTGGGCGCTGTGTCCAGTCGGTTCGTGTATGCGATTTATCTAGTTCAACACTTAGCATCTTCTTAACGAGCGACGCATAACCGATTTGTTCACCCAAACCCAGTAATGCCGCAGCGACTTGTGTGTCAAATATGGGTTGTGGTACTCGCTTTCGCTTGTGATAAAAAATCTCGAGATCCTGCGTCGCAGCATGAAAAACTTTAATTATTTTTTCGCTTTCAATTAATTCATAGAAGGGCGTGAGATCATCAATGGCCAGCGGGTCGATACAATAAATAGTTTCAGCATCGGTGATTTGCAGTAGCGCCAACTGCGGGAAGTAAGTTTTTTCTCGAATAAATTCGGTGTCTACGGCCAGCCATTTTGAATCTTTCAATCCAAGGCATATTTTTTTTAGTAGTTTATAGTCCGCGATATAGTTAATGTCTTCCATTTAATTCTACTTCTTCAGTCATTAAGGAGCTTGCGAAGAGAGCTCAGATTGGCATTGCCACGTGACAGCTTCTCTTCCTCAGGTATCTGCTCCCGAGCTTCCCATTGTATGTCATCTGCGGGCAATTCATTAAGAAAACGGCTGGGTTGGCAGAGTTTTATTTCGCCCTTCATCTTACGTTGCTGGGCAAAGCTAATGCAAAGTGTACGTTGTGCTCGGGTGATTCCCACGTAAGCGAGTCGACGCTCCTCTTCAACTGCGGCGTCATCGGTAGAACTGTGATGAGGCAGCAGACCTTCTTCCATGCCAACCAGAAAAACATAGGGAAACTCCAGTCCTTTCGCGGCATGCATGGTTAGCAGCTGTATGGCATCGTTATCCTTTTCCTGTTCATTTCGGTCAATAATATCCATTAATGCCAGTTTGCCGACAAGGTCTTCCACGCTAAGACCATTTTTTTGTTGTTGATCAACTTTATACACCCAGTCGAGCAGTTCCTGGACATTATTTAGGCGTGTCTCCGCCACCGTTTTGTCCTTGCAGCTGTTTAATAACCAGTCACTGTAGGAACAACGCTCGATAAGTTGTTTTAACACGGTATAGGCCGATTCATCGCGGCTTAGAACATTGAGCTCCAGAATAAGGTCAACAAAGCGTGTCAGGCGATTACGCATGGCTGATGCTAGACGAACCTCAATATCCGGGTGCTGCGCTGCTTCGAGCAGACCGAGATGGTATTCGGTGGCGAACTGGCCCAGCTTTTCCAGAGTGCCAGCGCCGATTTCACGCCGGGGCGTATTAATAATGCGCAATAGTGCGGCGTCATCTGCAGAATTGGCAATCAACCTCATATAGGCCAGCAGGTCTTTAATTTCAGTGCGTTCAAAAAATGCCGTACCGCCACTGACTTTGTAGGGCAGGTTGTGCAGGCGCAGAGTGCTTTCAAACAATCGCGATTGATGATTGCCGCGATAAAGAATTGCAAAGTCTGAATATCGACAACGCTTTTGAAACTTGAAATGCAGAATTTCAGAAACAATCTGCTCCGCCTCGTTTTCCGGGTCGCTGCAGGGTAGTACGCGCACCGCATCGCCTACGCCCAGTTCTGACCAGAGTTTCTTTTCGAAATGGTGTGGATTGTGGCTAATCAAATGGTTGGCGCATTTCAGAATGCGGCCAGTACTGCGATAGTTTTGTTCCAGCTTAATCAACTGCAGATCCGGAAAATCTTCAGTCAGCCGATGCAGATTTTTTACCTGTGCGCCACGCCAGGCATAAATCGACTGATCATCGTCACCAACAGCTGTCAGTCGCCCATGTTGACCAAGTAGCAGTCGAACCAGCTCATACTGGCTGCTATTGGTGTCCTGATATTCATCCACCAGTAAATAACGCAGCCTGTCTGACCAGTACTCCTGAGTCTTCCTGTCTTCGCGCAGCAAGCGCACCGGTTGTAAGATCAGGTCATCAAAATCCACGGCATTATAGGCGAGCAATTGACGTTGATAGCGGGCATAAAGTTTTGCACAGGCTTCCTTTTGCTCGTCGCTAGCCAGTTTTAGCGCCTGATCAGGATCCAGTAGGGCGCTTTTCAGCTTTGATATTTCCCAGACTGCCTGGCGTTCATCACCGGCATAGGTTTCGGCCCTGTCACGCAATAGTTCTTGCAGCAGATTCTCGCTGTCCTGCGCATCAAAGATGCTGAAGCCGGCTTTATAACCAAGCGTGTGCGCCGCAAAGCGCAAGATGCCTAGTCCCAGAGTATGAAAGGTGGAAATGGATAATTCGCCTGCGGGCTGACTGCCAACCCGCGCAGCGATGCGTTTGCGCATTTCCTGCGCGGCCTTATTGGTAAAGGTGACCGCAACAATTTTTTCAGCCGCTACCTGATGCTGCATCAATAAAAAGGCGATTTTTTCGGTAATTACACGTGTCTTGCCACTACCCGCACCGGCCAGCACCAGCATATGGCTATCGATATTCTTTACAGCTGCTTTCTGCGGAGCGTTCAGCTGGCTTAGCTGAAAACCATCGGCCGCTCTTTTGGGCGAAGACGTTATTTTTGGCATTCAGCAGAACTCAGCAAGTTGTAGCTAATATTGAAGCCGTCTTGTTCATACCAGCAGGGCTCTGTTGAGAATAGATACTGTCTGTCCGTCATCAGCTTGGTTATACTTCGCGTGGTTACCTGAGAGCTTTGCTAAAAGCGCGGTATTGTACTCGTATGTTAAAAATTAACACTCTTGACATTTATAAATGCTTGATAAGCGTGAGCATTTGTCTGCATTGTCATTGCACACTGGGTATAAATAATTCCGATGCGGATTGATCCGAAGCTGGGGCTGATTGATATTGCACGGCAGGTGCATTCTCCAAATCAGGATGAAAGGCCGGATAATGTCGAACCGGATGTAATAGTGGTGCACGGTATAAGCCTGCCACCTGGCCAATTCGGTGGACCGGAAATTGATCAGTTTTTTACAAATTCTCTGGATGCAGCAGCGCATCCTTTTTTTGCCGAAATCGCGGATAGTCGTGTTTCGTCACATTTACTGGTTCGTCGCGACGGCGAGGTAGTACAATACGTGCCGCTTAACAAACGTGCCTGGCATGCGGGTGTGTCGAGTTTTGAAGACCGCACAGCCTGTAATGATTTTTCAATTGGCATTGAACTGGAAGGCTCGGACGATATTCCATATTCCGAATCCCAGTATGAACGGCTGGTAGAATTAATCGCAGCAATGCTTGAATGCTATCCTCGTCTGAGTGTGGATCGCATTGTCGGTCATTCTGATATTGCGCCGGGCCGCAAGACTGATCCGGGAGAGAGCTTTGACTGGCACAAGCTTAAGTCAATGCTGGATCATAATTAGTCGGCCCTGAAAAATAGAAAAGTGTTGTTATTACAAATACATGTTTGGATTCGGTTCACTGATTTCGACCGGAAAATCGATCAAGGCATCGTTTTTCCGGTCGAAAGAGGCCGACTAATATTTAGCGTAGGACGCGCTAACATGAGCGTAAGCGAATGCAAGCCCAGCGAAAACCGCGTTTATTGCTGGGCTTCCCTGAAAAAATGCCAGGCAGGGCTTTTTTCAGGTTCGACTAATTAATAGCCCTGACTGGGCCAGTTTTAGAGTAGGGCAGCTTCCTGCCCGCTTTGATTGAGGAGAGTTGGTCGATGACACTAATTGTTATCGTAGCAAGTTTATTACTGGAACATGTTTTTGGTCACTGGCAGCGCCTGCGGCGTCTTTCGTGGCTGAGTAGTTTGCGTAAGCATTTACTCCGTATTGTCACAGAGCCATGGCAAAGCAGTTATCAGGGAGTTTTAGTGTTGCTGCTGATTCCATGTATCGTAATATGGCTTACGCAGCTATTGCTTCAAGGCTATGCATGGTTCTTTCTGGAGCTAATATTTAGCATATTAGTTGTCAGCTACTGCCTTGGCCCTGAACCCTTTAATGAACGGGTAGAAGAATATATAGCTGCCTGCGAAGGTCACCATCGACTGGACGCAAAGCAAATGGCGGAAGCGCTGGTAGGTGATGAAGTATCCGATAATCAGTGGCAGCAAAGCTGTTCTGTTACCAAAGCCATTTTATACGAGGGCAATATCCGTATTTTTGCCGTGTTGTTCTGGTTTTTATTGTTAGGACCGGTAGGTGCCGTGTTATACCGCTGTTCGGCATTTTTGGCTCAGGGTAAAAGTATTCCAGAAAACGAATCGATTCAGTCGGCCGCAGAACGAATATTTTTTGTGCTGGACTGGTTGCCGGCGAATTTGTTAAGCCTGACATTTTTCTTAACAGGCAGTTTTGATGATGCCTGGCAGGCCTGGATAAAAGCCGTTAAAGCCGAGTTGGAACTTACTGAGCGTAATCGATCAATCGTGACTCACACCGGTTGCGGGGCCATTCGACATGAAGTGGATGATGTTTCCGATCAGGAAAAGCAGGAAGACGGATATGATCTTAACTGGGTACGGGCTGCACGCTCACTGGTTCTAAGATCGTTGGTGGTCTGGCTGGTCGCTGTTGCGATACTAACAATGTATGGACGTTTTGTTTAGAGTGTTGCCCGGGAACTAACCCATATCATATTAAGACTATTCAACTGAATCAGAATAGTAAGCCGTTTATGTATACGAAAGCCTACAGTGTATTGCGTGGCGAATTATTTTGTTTTTATTTTTTACAAAATTTTCAGTATTAGAGAGAAAGCATGCCGTTAATCAAACCATTTGCCGGATTGCGTCCGACACCAGATTGTGCAGCAGATGTAATTGCACCACCTTACGATGTATTGAATAGTGCCGAGGCACGAGAGCTGGTCAGGAACAAACCGCTAAGTTTTTTGCATATTTCAAAAGCAGAAATTGATTTACCGGTTGATATCAATCCTTACAATCAAGCGGTTTATGAAAAAGCGGCTGAGAACATGCAGAGCATGATTGAGCAAGGTGTTTTAATCCGTGAAGAAAAACCCTGCTACTACGTTTATCGTTTAACCATGGGTGAGCATCAACAAACGGGTCTGGTCGCCGCCGCGTCGGTAGCGGATTATGATAGCAATCGTGTGCGTAAACATGAATTTACACGCCCCGTTAAAGAAGATGATCGTGTTAATCAAATTAAGGCACTGAATGCCCAGACAGGACCGGTTTTGCTGGCGTACCGTTCTCAGAAAGAGATTGATGAGTTACTGAACCAGGTTACCAAAACAGCAGCGCTTTATAATTTACTGGCGGACGATGGTATACGGCATGAACTGTGGCAGGTCACAGATGACAAAATGATACAACGGTTCAGCGCGGGTTTTGATGCCATGCCTGCAATCTATATTGCTGACGGTCATCATCGCTCGGCTGCAGCGTCACGTGTTGCGAATGATTTAGGTAAAGCTGAAGATGATATGAGTCGTTATTTTCTGACAGTGATTTTCCCACACAATCAAATGAATATCTGGGATTACAATCGGCTGGTTAAAGACCTGAATGGATTAAGTGCGGAACAGTTGCTCGAAAAAATTGAGCAAAATTTTTCCTGCGCGAAAGAAGACGCTGCGGTTTCGCCCAATGCTGCTGGTGAATTTGGGTTGTATCTGGCAGGGCGGTGGTATCGGCTAACGATTCGGCCTGAGTTAGTGCCGGATGATCCGGTTGAGCGTCTTGATGTCAGTTTGCTGGGTAACTTTATATTGCAACCGTTGCTAGGCATTGATGATCCACGTACCGATTCAAGAATTGATTTTGTTGGTGGTATTCGTGGGTTAGGCGAATTGGAAAAACGGGTTAATAGCGGCGAAATGGCCGTTGCTTTTTCTATGTTTCCAACCAGCATGAATGATTTAATGGCTGTTGCCGATGCAAATGAAGTGATGCCGCCAAAGTCTACCTGGTTTGAACCAAAGTTGGTGGATGGATTGATTTCGCATGTTTTGGATTGATGAAGTGAATTAAAAAATACTTTGCCGCAGACTAGGCCACGGACGGCCGTAGGTAGAGCAACGCAGGAGCAGTTGCCGAGACGCGGAGGCGCAGAGCAAAGTACGGTAAATAAAAGATAAAGAGCTTTTGACGCCAAGCACGCAAAGCGCGCAAAGAACAGCAAATCAAATAAAAGGTCAATATATTTTGCCGCCGAGGCGCAAAGACGCGAAGAAGAGCGAATTGAATATGAGATCAAGAGCTTTTGACGCCAAGCACGCTGAGAAAAGCAAATCAAATAAAAGGTAAAGATATTTTGCCGCTGACTAGGCCATGGTCTAAATTCGCTCCTGCAATTTAGACATCCCCGCCATCCTTGGCGGTGAGATACGTAGGTAGAACAATGCACGACTCCAGGGATGGAGGAGGTAGGGCGAAGCAGGAAGCCAGAGCCGAGGAGACAGAGTCGAGAAGAGCAAATTGAATATAAGATCAAGAGCTTTTGACGCCAAGCACGCAAAGAAAAGCAAATCAAATAAAAGATAAAAATATTTTGCCGCCGAGACGCAAAGGCGCAGAGAGAAAGAAGATATAAAAAAATAAAAGCGTTTGACGCCGAGCACGCAAAGCGCGCGGAGAATAAATAAAGGAAAATTAAATAGCATGAAATTACACCATATTGCTTTTTGGACAGAGAATATTGAAATCATGGAAGAGTTTTATGTAAAGCATTTCAATGGCAAGACAATATTTTCACACCAGGATGGTGATTTTAGTAGTAAGTTTCTGCGTATATGCGATGGTATTAATTTGGAGCTTATGAATAGATCAGAAATTCCCGATTCAGAGAATAATGAACCTGTAGGGTATTCTCATTTATCTTTAGAGTGTGAAAGCAAAGAAGAAGTAGACAGGCTGACAGATTACTTCAAATTAAATGGTGTGCCTTTAGATAAAGACAAAGTGCAGTACGACGATGGGTTTTATGAAAGTTCAGTGCGTGATCCAGATGGGAACATTATTGAGCTGGCCTACATTGATCGTTCAGTTAGCCCATCAGTTTAGGGCTGGATTCGACGGGGTTATCGGGAAAAGTCTAATGTTGAAACATTGTGGAGCGAGCAACGCGAGCGATCACAATGATTTTTATGTTGTAAGCGTTATTCATCTAGATGTTTCGATGTGATTCTGAATCCTTCAATTCTAACATCACCTTTTTTCTCTACTAATTGCAACAGAACTTGAGCATCACCAGTATCAAATGTAACAGCCACTAAATACAAGGCTACGGTTCTGTTCGGTTTCAAAAAAGGATAAAATGTAGTAGCGTTTTGTAATTCAATTTTGTTCATTGAAACTAGCTTTCCAAGCTTGGAAAACTTTTTCAGATTTTTCAACGAATGCTGTCTATCAATTTCATTAAATATTTCCGTGACCATCAGCTCTTCGTAATCCTGTATATTCCATTCCGTCAACCTAGGAACAGCTATTTCAATAAAAGATTCAAATTGTTTTTCGTGGTTTGATGTCCCTATATAACCAGACAATACGCTACTCAAAATCAAACAAGCAAAAAGGGCCAGTACACCTAGGATTCCAAAACCAGTATATTTAACTACCTTATTCATCAACACTCAAAACATTTTTTAAAGATCATTTTCTCTCCATAGGAAAGAAAGTAAAACCATGATACTTATTTTCGTGATCAGGAGGCATTTCATACACATTTTTTGCATTCAGCGATGATTCAATACCTTGTACTGCGTTATTACTAATACCTAACTCTGGCTCTTTCACTATTCTTTCTAGCACGATATTTGCAGCTTCATCCTCTGTTTTCGCCTCAACCCTGCGAGTGGCAAAAAATCCCATTAGTTGAATTTTTCCATCTATCTCTAGATTGAAATTACTGCCCTCGACAAAAACAACAAAATTTCTCATATGGTCCTTAACGTTTTGTACGCGGGCCGGAGCAAGCGACGCTAGCGAAGGTCCGGCGTGGTTTTATCGCGCTTTCGTTGATTTTTTTGTTAGCTTTTTTTACAAATCTTCTCCATAACTATATTAACTCCAGAAAAACCATTGTGCGTGTAACTTATTTCTTCTCCTGTCTCCTCAAAACCAATATGATTCCAAAATTCACGAGCGTTAATATTGTTTTGATTCACAACTAATCTATATGCCTTATAATTTATAGATTCTTCTAACTTCAACAAAGCATTTCTCGCATAACCTTGTCCTTGGCAAGAAGCCGATACAACAAATTGACCAATAAATCCAGTTCCTTTTTTCGGATAATCGATTATTAAATCAATAACTCCGACCATGCTTTCTTGAAAATAAATGCCGTATATCACTTTATCTTTCTGGCTTTTCCCCTCAGGCGTTTCAGAATACAAATCTTCAACATCTTCTCTTACAGCTTTTCGGCCAAGCGACAACTCAAAATATTCCGGACACTCCTCATACACATTTTTAATTAGAGACTTGTTTTCCTCGTTTTCAGGCAATATTTTTAACTCTATATTATTCATCTATATAAGTTAACGTCTAATTAAAGCGGCGAGCATTTATGCGAGTCGCTTTGATTTTGTTGTTAAAAGGCATTATTTACAGCCTCTATAAGAAATGGAATGTATACAGCGATTGTGCATACTGTATACCAAGGACTTAGTGCTGATTTAACTTTATAGTGATATATCGGCAATAGCGGAAACCACATCAAAAACGTAGTCTTGCCAACTATCGTTATACCGTAACCCGTATACACATGCATCCAACTTAGGCATGCCATACCAAATATCACAAAATAACATATCTTAGCCCCATTCTTATGCTCTTTGTAAATCACTGAAAGGATTAGGCCATATATACAAATTGTCCCATACCCTGTAAACGCTGGAATTACAAATGAATCTACTTCAATTAGAAAGCTTGCAGCAATCCCTAAAACCGAGGTTATCAAACCAATACTAAGTACCCGTAAATATGGATATTCAAGTTGTGGATACAGCTTATCGCGAGCAATCGATTCAATTACCATCGCGCAAACTACTATAAAGCATACAAGTGCAGCCATATTCATTGTTCTTTTAACGCCGCAAGCAAAGGCACGCGTTAGCGCGTCCAGCCCGAAGGGCGATTTTGCCTTGCCTTGTTATACGCTGGGTAGGCAACATGGCTTAGTTAACCCCTTATCAAGAACAGGTTCAAAAAGTAACTTAATGTTTTTAGAGGCCCCTTTTTTACCACTATTACTGGTTAGCGAGTAGGAAAAACTTACATTGAGTTTCTCTTTGGAATTAAAATCTAAATTTATACCTGAGTGCTCAAACAGAGCAGATTTTACATAAGGCTTTACACCCTCGGCAAGGGAGCCAATTTCTAAAGGTATTTCAAGGCACTTATTCTGATTTCTAGTAATGGCCTTTGAGTTTGATGTGGTAACAATGAGATTGCAAATATTCAAATATTTATTAGCCATAGATTGGTCGATGTATTTTATCCATAGCCTGTAGGGTGCTTTGCGAACTTCTGGCTCTACTTCAGTTGAAATCACGGAAACCTTCATTAGGTGGTTATCTGATTTGTAGTACCCACTTTGGTACTCACCAGCTTCAACTGGATAATAATTCTCGTAGTGCCAGGGAACATAAGTGCAACTAGCAAGAAATATTATTAGCAGTAATGTGAATAGCTTCATAACGTATAACGTTTAAATGCGTGGCCGGCGGCTACGCCGGTCGCGCTTGATTTGATTGTTAAGCTTGTATTCCAGCTACGAGGACTAGAACTGAAGTTACAGCGAACAAAGCCATTACCAGCGTAAGACGACCACCT
>CAJHXT010000297.1_pt1 | contig 17322 bp, 12 predicted proteins | sample 9198451 | NCBI WGS metagenome assembly CAJHXT01 (sample SAMEA7708326, study PRJEB35096) | sediment metagenome | biome: marine neritic benthic zone biome [ENVO:01000025]; feature: sediment [ENVO:00002007]; material: shallow marine sediment [ENVO:03000034] sea grass bed [ENVO_01000059] ... | reverse complement strand
GTTCTTCTCCCGGTCCCAGCAGTTTTGTTTTGGCAAAAGCCTTAAGTTCCTTCTTAGGTTTATCAACTGTTTCGGAAGGTGCTGAAAGATAAAGTTGCACGATCTCTTTCCCGGCAACATCACCAGTGTTTTCAACAGTAACAGAAACGACAATATTGTCTTTAAACTCTTCGCTATTCAATGTCAGGTCCGAATAATCGAAAGTGGTGTAGGAAAGACCATAACCAAACTCATATGATGTTTCGATATCAAATGTGTCAAAGTAACGATATCCAACATAGACACCCTCTTCATAGGTGACATATTCAGGTTCGTCTGCCGGTACACCGGGAAAGTTTTTTGCGGACGGTGTATCGTCATACGTTACTGGAAAAGTCATTGTCAGTTTCCCGGAGGGATTGACCTGCCCTGAAAGGACATCAGCAACGGCATTTCCACCTTCCTGGCCTGGCTGCCATGCCAGTAATATGCCGTCTACCTTATCTTTCCAGCTACTGGTGTCAATAACACCACCAACATTCAGGATGGCAACAACTTTTTTGTCTTTTGCATGAAAGGCTTTGCTAACACGATTAATTAAATCGATTTCATCAGCGGCAAGATTAAAATCATTTTCAATTTTACGATCCGCGTGTTCGCCGGAATTCCTGCCAATCGTAATAATTGCAATTTCTGCAGCATCTGCTGTACGCGAAATCAGATCATCATTTAGAGCCATTTCAGGCAATCTAGCAGGAGTGATATGTCTGCCTGACTGATCGCGAAGTTTTTCTGATCGTTGTGCACCGCTGACATAAGGTGTGTACGTTTTCTGCAATACGTCGTCGATTTTATAGCCAGCCTTATTCAAGCCATCAACTAAAGAAATGGTATAAGCTTCATTGACGTCACCGCTTCCGGTACCACCCGAGATAAAGCTATATGAGGTGTTACCAAATGCCGCAATGGTTTTTGCCTGTTCAGTATAGGGAAGCACATTGTCTGCATTTTTAAGCAGCACCATGCCTTCCGCACCAGACTGTCTGACAATATCCGCGTGACTTCCCAGGTTGGGATTGTTGGAGTATTCATAGCCCTTGAAGATGGGCGATTTTAAAACCATTTCCAGAATGCGTTTGACATCCTGGTCGACTACATCCATCGATAATGTACCGTCTTTAGCATTCTTGATAATGCTGTCTCGCTGAGCATCATTGCCGGGCATAAGGAGATCATTGCCAGCTGACAGTTGACCGACGATATCGCTACTGAAATCGCGGCCGTCTCGTTTCCCGTAACCACCACCCCAGTCGGTCATGACAATTCCTTCATAACCCCATTCGTCGCGTAATACATCGGTCAAAATATCCTTTCTTGCTGAAGTATAAGTACCGTTGAGACGGTTATAAGAAGACATAACAGTCCAGGGCTGGGCTTTCTTTACAGCAATCTCAAATCCTCGAAGGTATATCTCACGCAATGCCCGCTCACTTACACGTGCATCAACGCCGCGACGATTGGCCTCCTGGTTATTGGCCACATAATGCTTAATAGAAGTGCCCACACCGTTCGATTCGACGCCATTAACCATGGCCGCTGCCATCTCACCGGAAATCAAAGGATCTTCTGAGTAATACTCAAAGTTGCGACCGCATAGCGGGTTGCGGTGGATGTTCATGCCCGGAGCCAGCAAAACATCAACGCCGTATTCTTTGACTTCATTACCCATAGCTTCACCAACGCTTTGCATCAGCGCGGTATCCCAGCTTGACGCCAATGCCGTCGCCACAGGAAAGGCTGTTGCATAGTAGGTGTTGCTATCGTTTTCCCGCAACGGTTTTATGCGCAGTCCGGCCGGACCGTCGGCGAGTACTGTGGTCGGTATTCCCAGCCTGGGTACAGCGAAGGTATTGCCCGCTGCCCCAGGAACACGTTGCGGATAGGCTTCGCCCCTTATTGGCTTCCCGGGCCTGCCGGTTCCAATAAGGATATTGGCTTTTTCTTCTAGCGTAAGAGCCGCGACAACCTCATCGAGCGGATCGACTCCCAATTGAGGTCCTTGCTGAGTGCAGGATAGCAGCACAGCAAAAGCAGCAAGGCTGATAATACAAATTCTGATTGATGAATATATGGTTTTCATAGTTTTCCCACCCATGATGGTTGATTATTGAGCTGAGCTTGCTGACTCCCCCGGTGGTCGAGAACAACTGTTCTACTTGGATCCACCTAGCCAATTACAAAATGCGGTAGGTCCGCAAAATGGCGTTGGTATGGGGTATAACACAGATTTTCTGATCGTAGGATAGCATTAGACAAAAAGATAGTTCGGTTGGAAACGTATCCACCAATAAATGCCACCTAAATCAGTACCTGATGCCGGTATATCCTTTCGCCAGGGTGACCGTATATTTCATCGCCACGATCAGCGATCAGGGCGCGCCGCCAGGTAACCCCAGGCGTAGGTGTTGGGCCCTAAAGTTTGCATGACCGTAAATTCTGTCGAAGCGGGAAAAAAGAAAACGTCAAAGTAGAACTCGGTAGTCGGCCACTCCTCAACAGCTGGGTAAATAAATGGTCTCAAAATCTCTATGACATCGTTACCCCCAAGTGGATCGATGGGGCCGTACACAGTGATTCCTGCAGGTGGCAGCTTGCCCTGAACACGTGCATCAAGCCACAGCGCATGCTGTGGCCAGGATTGCCCGACGCCAGTCGTAAAGCACATGTTTAGCGGGTTGGCCCCAGCCCCGTGTTGGCAACCTAATACTGCGGCTCGCAGATACTTGGTATCGTCAGTCAGGCTGTGGGCACGCAGAATTTCTGTGATTTGAGGCGCCGCCAGCACATTCCACATCGTCCGCCATGGTTCCATCTTGGTCCAGTTGAAGGCAGTCTGTTGGCCCAGTTCTACTGATCGATCAGCCCCGCGCAAGATTGCAGCGCGGGCGTTGCTCTTGACTTGTCCCTCGACTGCCGGCTGCTCTGTACGGGTGTAGACAAATGCCGCATCTCTTTGGTCGTGGCTCTGCCACTCAAGGCTATTTGCGAGTGCATCCTGAAAGGCTGTCGTTTGCAGAAACAGGGCATGCCATTGTGCATCACCGGTCAAACGAAAGAGTTCGGCTGCGGCAAGATTACGTGCGTCGACAACGAGGTGGGGTAGTGGGTCGTAATTGTGGTTGGCATACTCATCCTCGGCAAAGGCCATAGCAAGTAGCGCGCTCTCCCGGTACTGGTCCGTAAGGTCTGGCCGGGTGTTGGCTAGCACACCAGCTGCGCGAGCGGCGACACCTGCATAGATATAGCTGGACCACATATCGGGAGCGTAGGTAAAGACCTCCAACTGTTCCTGCCAACTGCCCTCACCATAACGGGGATGTTCTGCCGATTCGATCCCCCCACGAATGCCGCCCTCTGGCGTCTGCATACGCCGGTAGCAGTCCAGGTTCCAAAGTGCCTCGTTCACCAGATCAGGTAGCCCGTTACCCGATTCGGGAATGTTGAGTTGTACCTCAGTGGTAAAGGCAGGGAAGAGTTCGACCAACTCGAGAATAAGGCGGGTTGCTTCCAAATGCTGGATACGCCGGTCCCAATCTCCGGCATCACAATAACCACCCCAGGCATTGGATACGATCTCTGACGTCTTGCCGTCAACCAGTTGGGTAAAGGTGTTAGCGGTATCCAATCCACGAGCATTCAGCCCAGCGTCGGTATCTAGCAGAGCAGCAGTGGATCCATACACTAACATACCATCGTCCGGATGAAATCCACGTGGGCGGGTAAAGTCAGTATAAGGTGGTCCAAGCGCGATACCGTTTCGTTGGTGATAAAAACCCCTGGCGGCGGTACGAAACGCCTCGCCCCATACCGCTGGTCCGATTTCGAACGGGTAGGAGCAGCCGACACCCTCAACATACAAGTGGTACCTGCCTGGCCGTTCCAGGCTGGAGAAATCCAGACGAAAAACATCGGTCAGGTTGTAGTTTCGGTTGTAAGGGTCTTCGGTAGCGTCTGTGGCCAGCTTCGAGAGCTCAATACCCCCGGTGTACACTGACTCACCGCTCGTCTCGTCTATCACCTGGAAGCTCAAGCCTGTTGTGTAAGACAGACCGCCACCGTCACCCATCCAGCAGGACAAATATCCCAGCTTCGCCAATTCATCCGGGCGAAAGCCGATTTGCGAAATGTGTACCGCTTCACTAAGGGTATGGGACGGATCGTAACGAAAACTGAGGGCAGGGTAGCCTTTGCAGGGAAAGCTAAGTTCGTAGCTAGCACCGGATTGCAAAGGTTGTGGTAGTTGCAGGTAGATAGTATGGCTAGCCGGGCATACCCACTGCCATTCCATACTGACGTTTCCCATATCGCGGGGCTTACTCTTACGGTGGACGGCTAGTGGCGTAACCACTTGAGCGTAGGCGGGGTCGTCGGTGGAGCTAAGGGCATAGCTTGCTGGATTGCTCAGCCAGGCTGGATCGAGAGCGTCTTCAACTACCTGGTCAAATGTATAGAGGGTTTCGTCGTTGGGGCCCACCAGGGCACCAATGTATGCTCCGTCCCGATAAACCCAGCGCTGTTGGCCTCCGGTATTACTGTGGGGCATTTCGTGAATCTGGTCGCTGGGCTGGCTTTCATACGGCATCTGCTCGGCATAGATAATCCTGCCAGAGTCTATGCGAATGGCCATAACATCAGTTGCCACCATGCCATCGAATTGGATAAGGACATCCTCGAGTGTTTCATTCTGCGTAGCACCAGCACAGGCATTAGCACCCGGTGTAGGCTGTGTGTTTGTCGCAGGCGGTTGGGAAGAACCATTACCTCCGCGACATCCTGCGAGCAGACTGGTTGAGGCCGATAATAAGATTAGAAATTCTCGTCGCGAAATTTTATAGCCCATATCAAGACGACGAACTATCTTTGCTACATCTGTACCAAAAGTTTCTGACATTTGTTTCACTCGTTATTACGATCGCTTCGGTCGAATGTCCAATCAAAATGGAAAACAACAACTTCGACGCTATCGTATTCTGGAATTTGATCAATCATACCTTGATAATAATTTATATTCTGTAAGCGATTAACAACAATTAGCATGCTTGGCAGCACAAAGAATAATGATCAAACATTGAATATGATATAGATCAATTTAAGATGCTAAGGTTTGATTACAAGCAATAATGATAGCAATAAACGGGTTACTAAAGAGGAGGGAGCAGGGTTCAGGTTTACGGAAGAATATCGGGTATTAATTTATTATCTTATTCACATTCACTTATATCGTTGCTGTGCCTCTTTGAGCGCCGACACCTATCAAAGCATCACGAAATGAAATAGCTTTGTGTGTTTTAAATCGAAACTCAATTATACCCTGCCACCCTTCTCGAAAGTTGGACGACTCAAACGATAGACACAGCTGTTGTTGAGTTGGGGTATCGACATAGAGATTCGCGATCCTGGAGTCTTCAACAGAGATGTTGATCTGACGTCTCCAGTATGTGTAGCAGACCAGTCGAGCTTTCGTCACTGCAAGACAGGCAACAAATCCCTCCTTGCGGTAACGATAGCGCTTTCCTGGGCCTTTAACGTGCTTTGTTATAAATTGGCCGCCAATGCCTTCGTCAAGTACATCAATTCCTTCGCTTTCAAGTACTGGGCGCAGTCTCTTGGGAATGGAGCCAAATCCAAAGAGCCGATATAGAATTGTCTTATACATCGTATTTCCTTATTTTTTATCTTTAATATATTTCTATTTTTTCCTTCTTTAACTTTAATTTTAAGGGTAAGCGCTATTTTGAAATTAAAATACGTAACGTTTTAGAATAACCGTACAGTTTTAGACGATTAAACCGCCAATGAAAATCTTGAGCTGTCGGGTTTGATATATTGGTCGAAAGCTGAGCAAACGGTACGCACATAGGGGTGTCCGTTAGCTGTTATTTTAAGCTTGGAATTTTCTTGCTCAATTAGCCCGGCTTCTAAGAGTGGCGTCAATTTTTTAAGTTCCTGTTCAAAATCAACCGGTAACGAATATTGATTGGCAATACGTTGCAGATCAACATCGTAAAAGCACATTAGCTCTGAAATGATATCGCGTCGCATTTTATCCTGCTCACTAATAACCACACCACGATGTGCTATTGCGTTGCTTTCCGATAATGCAGTTTTATAATCCTGCAGTTTTAAAGTATTTTGTATATAACCCTGTGGTAGTGAACTGATAGACGATAAACCAAAACCAATTAAGGTTTCAGCCTGATCAGTGGTATAGCCCTGAAAATTTCTGCGCATGCTTCGTGATTCAAGTGATAGCGTTAACGCATCGTCTTTTTTGGCAAAATGATCGATACCAATAGCCCGATAACCATTATCAGTGAACACTTCTTTCATGGCACTAAACATTTGCAGTCTTTCTGCGGGATCTGCCATGGATAATTCATCCAGTACGCATTGGTGTTTACGCATCCACGGCACATGTGCATAACCAAACACTGCCAGTCTATCCGGAGAAAGTGTTAACGCCTGTTCCGCAGTTCTGCTCACGGTTTCAACTGTTTGTAGGGGCAGGCCGTACATTAAATCGTGATTGACTTTATTGATTCCATGTTCGCGCAGTGTGTTTGTTACTTCTTTAACCATTGAATAAGGTTGAATACGGTTTACTGCTTCCTGCACCTGCGTTGAAAAATCCTGTACACCTAAACTGGCTCGTGTAATCCCACTATCGGCATAGGTTTTAATTTTCTCTTTATCGACTGTGCGGGGATCGATTTCTACTGCAATTTCAGCGTCGGCGATAAAGGAGTAATGGCTATGAATGCGATTTAGTAATTCAGAAAAATCATTTGCGCTTAACGCGGTTGGTGAACCACCCCCCATATGTAAATGACTGACCTTAAGACTACCGGTAATGGCATGAACCCAGTCAATCTCCTGTAGCAGCAGCTTTAGATACCTTTCTATCGGTTCGTATTTGTGAGTAATGCTTGTAAAGCAACCACAAAACCAACAAAGCTGATCGCAGTACGGTATATGGATGTAGAGTGAAACAGGTTTGTCCGTATCAAGGCTGGATAACCACTTTTGCTGTGTTTCCGGTGGCAGGGTCGTAAATTCGGTTGCCGGAGGATAGCTGGTGTAGCGTGGCACACGTTGAGCTTGTAGAGATTTGCGCAGATCTTCAGTTTTTGTGGCTTGTTGATTCATTTAAGCTGCATAGCCTGATGTTCATAGTATGGGTCTAATGCTACCTATAATCGCGTAATCATTCGACTCTGTTTTTTAACGGTGAATAATTTATCACCGATTCGAGGTTTAAGCACTTGAACACGCTGAATTAATGCCAGCAGGGGTTTTGGTTCAGTGTTGTTGAAGAGATCGTGCTGTCGTATCTCTATTATGATTCACGGGAAGCGTATTGGTGCGACAAAAAGCTTAGTGCCGCAAATATTAGGCTATCAGGGTGCCAGCCTTTCTGTTTGCCAGTCACCGTGGGCATCCTGAACGTACTGAAACCGATCATGCAGACGGTTTTCCCGCCCCTGCCAGAACTCAACAGTGGAATGCTTAACACGATAGCCACCCCAGAAAGAGGGTAGCGGTACCTTACCTTCAGAAAAGCGGCGTTTCATTTGGTCAAACGCCTGTTCCAGCAATGCGCGAGAGCTTATTGGGTGACTCTGATGCGATGCCCATGCCGCCAGCTGACTACTGCGAGGACGGCTCGCAAAATACTTCAGTACCTCAGTATTGCTGAGTTTTTCAGCTGACCCGCTGAAAATAACCTGTCGGCTTAGGGGTAGCCAGGCAAATAAGAGACTAACCTGAGGATTGGATTCCATTTCCCGGGCTTTACGACTACCAAGATTGGTATAGAAGACCAGGCCCCTGTCATCAATGTGTTTTAGCAGTACCACACGTTGTGAAGGCTGGCCGTTAGAGTCGACGCTGGCTAAGGTCATCGCTGTAGCATCTACTAGTTCAGCATCGCAGGCCTGCTGCATCCAGTTTTCAAATTGCTGGATGGGGTCGGCTGCCAGATCTGATCGTGATAGTCCGTTGCTGATGTACTCGCGCCGGATGTCTTCAAGCTTCATTCAGTTTTCGAAATACCAGGGTTGCGTTGGTACCGCCAAAACCAAAACTATTCGACATAACGGTTGTTAAGCCGGCGTTTTCAATGGTTTCTTGAGGAATGCTAAGGCCTTCAGCTTCAGCATCCAGATTTTCAATATTTACCGAGCCGGCGATAAAATCGTTTTCGAGCATTAGCAGGCTATATATGGCCTCCTGAACGCCTGCTGCCCCCAGGGAATGTCCGGTAAGCGATTTGGTTGAAGTGATTTTTGGGCAATCTTTACCAAATACCGTTTTTACAGACTTCAGTTCTGCTGAATCACCGGCTGGTGTGCTGGTGCCGTGTGCGTTGATATAGTCGACCTTGCCGGAGAACTGCGACATAGCGAGCTGCATGCAACGCGCAGCGCCTTCACCGGAAGGAGCAACCATATCATGGCCGTCGGCAGTGGCACCGTAGCCGACAATTTCGGCGTATATTTTTGCGCCCCTGTTCAGCGCATGCTCCAGCTCTTCCAGTACCAGAATACCGCCACCACCAGCGATAACAAAGCCGTCGCGATCTGCATCAAAGGCGCGCGATGCATGGGTCGGATCGTCATTGCGTCCAGCCGAGAGCGCACCCATGGCGTCAAATAGCAGGGTCATGGTCCAGTGTTCTTCTTCACCGCCACCGGCAAACACCATATCCTGTTTATTTAACTGAATTTGCTCCATGGCATTGCCAATGCAGTGGGCGCTGGTAGCGCAGGCAGATGTTATGGAATAGTTGATGCCTTTGATTTTGTAAAACGTGGAAAGACAGGCTGATGTGGTGCTGCCCATTGTTCTCGGCACGCGAAACGGCCCCACTTTGCGGATGCCACGTGACCGCAGAATATCGGCTGCTTCAACATTGTTTTTGGGTGAACCGCCACCCGAACCGACCACCAGTCCCGTGCGGATATTGGAAATCTCGTCTTCGCTTAAACCTGCGTCTGCAATGGCATCTTGCATGGCGATGTAAGCATACGCGGCTGCATCCCCCATCATGCGCAATGGTCTACGATCGACGGCTTCTTCAATTTTCAGGTCTACTGAGCCGGATATCTGGCTACGCAGGCCCATATCAGCATATTCCTGATTAAAACAAATGCCTGATGCACCGTTTCGCAGGCTTTTTGTCACGCTTTCTTTATCATTGCCCAGGCAGGAAACAATGCCTAGTCCTGTGATTACCACTCTTCTCATCATTGTATCTGTGTTGTATTAAACGGGTTACGAAGGATCTGTGAATAGTCCGACCTTAAGGTCTTTAGCAATATAGATTAGTTCGCCATCGACCCAGGTTTCGGCATCTGCTGTGGCAAGTTTCAGTTTCTGCATGATTAATCGTTTAATATTAACCCGGTATTCAACTTTCTTCGCATCAGGCAAGACCTGGCCCTTAAATTTGATTTCGCCTGCACCCAACGCACGACCATAACCTTCGCCACCAATCCAGCCCAGGAAAAAGCCTATCAGTTGCCACATCGCATCCAGACCAAGGCATCCTGGCATAACCGGATCACTTTTAAAGTGGCATTGGAAAAACCACAAATCAGGATTGATATCGAGCTCCGCAACGATTTCACCCAGGCCATAGCTGCCGCCATCCTTATTGATTACAGGGATACGGTCAAACATTAGCATGTTGGGTGATGGAAGGCGTGGTCCATTGGGTCCGAATAACTGACCATCGCCACAGTTAAGTATGTCCTGGTAGTCAAAAGAGTTTTTTTGTAATGGTTTAATAATGGCGCTCATAGTAGTCCTTAAAAAGACAAAATTTGATCTGTGTTTTGTCAGTTTGCAAATCGTGTTGTCAGTGAACCGGTTATTAACCGGTCGACCCGCGGATTAATCGTTTCTGAAACACGTTGTATGTATCGGATCCCGGTAGCGACATTATCCACAGGATCTGCCAGTAGGCAAGTTGGATTATATTTGGGGAACCTCTGATTATTCATGGATGAATATATCAGAGCTTCCTTAGCATCCTAAACTCGCAAAAATCGTTATTTAAAAGTCAGTAAACCAGTGCCACTGGCATTCCATGTGTCCATTAATTATAGGTGGGTGGGTGAAAAAAACGAATCGGAGGTGCTATTTGGGGTAAATAGTTGTGATTACGCCTGGTGAAAAGTGATGGGGGTTGTGTAAGGAGGATCCAACGAGGTACGCGAACCGCCCCGGGACCGCAACCGGAGCGGTATCGCAAAGAGTGGCGTATCACCGAGAATCCCGCCTGAGAGGGAGTGTTGTCGGCTAAACAATTACGGATCCCGGATCTGCCGCTCAACTCTGGGGCAGAGCGTAGACAGCATTAGTCTATCCCGTCTTGATCTGTGTCAAATGCAGGCGGATTCGTTATAAGGTTTTTTACCTAAGCGTCTTTTGCTTTATTAAGAGATTGGTAATGTAATCAATGCTTTAGTGCTTCCTAATTAAATGGTTGCTGAATGCCGCAGCGCTGAACCGTATTTCGAACTGGACGCTATAGACTGTTGATTCAGCAGAAAAGCAGCAGTGGCGTATTGAAAAATACCTGTTACGTGCTTCGGCTGTTTCTGGGTTGCACGGTGTATTAATGAAGGTCCGACACTTCAGTAAAAATATCAGGTCACTGGTCTTAACTGGTGACTCAGCAATAAGGAAGCCGTAAACAGCACAACAGCACCGGCCTGATGCAGCGATGCCCATAAAACGGGAACGACTAGCAGCAATGTGGTTATTCCTAAAGCAAGTTGAAGCACAAGCGCCGCAAGTAAAGCACTAGCGATTATTCGAATGCTTCGATCTTTTGATGAGCGGAATACGCCGATGCAAAGCGAAACTACCAGTAATGCTACTGCATAGGCCAGCATACGGTGATTAAACTGAATGGTGATGATGTTTTCGAAAATATTCTGCCACCAGGGTGCCATGGCAAAAATGCCATCCGGTATAAATGTCCCAGCCATTAGTGGAAATGTATTATAAGCGAAGCCGGCTCGCGTTCCCGCCACCAGTCCGCCGGATAGCATAAGTACAAAAATCAATTCGGTTAGTAACGCTGAATAAAAATGAAGCTGACGGCTGTCTCCATTGTTTTTAAAAGCAGTTGGTTTAAACCAAAGATCAAAGGCAAGCCAAAGCATATAAGCATAAATAATTATCGCCAGACCCAGATGCGCCGTTAGTCTATATTGGCTAACACGTGGTTCGCTAATCAGGCCGCTCTTTACCATATACCAGCCCAGCAATCCCTGCAGACCACCCAGTACAAACATCAGCACTAATTTTGGCAGAAGTGATTTTGAAATTTGTTTTTTTAACAGGAAGTAGACGAAAGGAATAAAAAAAATGACGCCGATAAGACGACCAAGCAACCTGTGAAAGTACTCAAAATAAAAAATAAGCTTATATTCCGCCAGGCTCATTCCAAAATTCATTTTCTGGTATTCCGGGAATGCCTGGTATTTTTTGAAACTATGCAACCAGTCCGCTTCACTTAAAGGCGGAATAACACCCAATAATGGTTTCCATTCGACCATTGATAATCCTGAATGTGTTAGTCGAGTGATACCGCCCAGTAGAATCATCAGAAAAATGCTGGCTGCACAAAGGAAGAGCCAGATTGCAAGGCGTCGGTTTACGGTATTGTTTTGGTCCATATAATTTTCGGTTGCGTTGATAGCAAGCAATTAAGTGTTTCAATAATGCCAAATGGTTTGGCGTATATTACATGCCTGATATCGCGTCGCCAATGATGGGAACTGATAATCGCCGGATTGATGAATCTTTGTTAAGATTTGGCACAGCAATGAATATTATTAAAAGCGCCAAGCGGTTAACGGGATTCGCCATAGGACAGATCCCTTTTGGCGTGCAAAAACAAATTTTTGAACGGGTAGTGCAGCAGGTTTTCAAGGATGCACTGGCGCAGGGCGATCTGGAATTTCTTGAAGGGAAAAAACTGAAAATATCTTTACTGGATATGCAGGCAAGTTGGATTACTGGTTTGTATAGTGGCCGTATTGTTTTGCATCCAGCTGAGCTTGATTACGATGCACATATTTCGGGAAATCTGGATGAGTTTTTACTATTAGCAAGTGGTGAGGAAGATCCGGATACTCTGTTTTTTCAGCGCCGGTTAAATATTGAAGGCAGCACTGAAATTAGCCTGGCGGTTAAAAACGTAATGGACAGCATTGGTCCGCTTTCCTTGCCAGCACCGGTAAAATATATGTTATTGCGGTTAATAAAGATATCACAGCGTTATTCGGGCGATACAAGCTGATCCAGTCCGCTCTGACCATACCAGTAGCCATTGCAGGTTCCGCTTGATGCGACCTCAAGTTGCGTATTATGCTCGATAGCATTGTGCAGTTCAGTGATGAGTTTTGCGCTGGTATTTAAATCGGGGCTAATGCGGAAAACATCAACACCTATGGTTCTCATGTCCTGCCACTGCGGACGTAAATCGTAGCGCTCACCGGACTGCGTTTGTATGCCGTTAATGGTAAATAGCGTTTGCTTTTCCTGTGATTCGAGCAATAAACCGTCTGGGTACTGTAGACACTTAAGTTCACAGCGGTCTTTGGCCAAGTTATGTGCTCTGGCGGTAAAACAGCGTGCCGAGTAGGCTAAGGGCAGCTTGCCATAGGCCAGTACCTCAGTCTGAGGTTTTTTATCCGGGTCAAGTTCTTGCAGTATTTGTGTCAGGGTATCGCGACCCAGTTCAACGGGCATGATCCAGCGCTGCATTCCCAGCTTCTGAAAATACTGTAGGGTCTGGCTGTTATAAGTATTGATAGAGGGACCAATAACAAATGGAACTCCTGCTTTAGCAAGCAATTGAACGGCGCCTATATCATTTGCTTCAACCAGAAATTCATTATTTGTACAAACCTTTTTTACTGAATGCAACTCCGCAGCAGCTTCAAGCAAGGAGAGAGTGGATAGGACAACTTCCTTTCCGTTTGCTGCCAACTGACGGGCAATCTCCATCCAGTCCCTTAACCGAAGCTCATTTCGCTTATAACAGACAGTTTCACCCAGATAAAAAATATCTACCGGTGATTCTGCCATTTGCGCATAGAAATCCAGCACCTTCTTTTTTGGCCAGAAATATAAAATGGGTCCGAGTGATATTTTCATACTAGTTTGCAATTATTCTTGTTATTGCCAGGGCCGGTGATAGGCGCCAAAAGTGGTTTGGCTACCCTCGGATACCGTCGCCAGTTCCTGCATCCATTCATCACGCGGGCGAAACGCATCGCCTTCTTTCTCAAGAGCATCCAGGGCCTGACGCCAGATCTTAACAATTTGTTTGACATATACAGGGCTGCGTTGTCGGCCTTCAAGTTTAATGGCTTTGACGCCTGCAGACTGTAATTCAGTAAGCAGGGGCAGCGTGTTTAAGCTGGTTGGTTCTTCCAGCGCGTTATAGATTTTATTATTAACCTGAAAGCGCCCCTTGCAGAGAGTAGGGTAAGCAGCCGATTCGTTTGCATCGTAGCGATCAATTAAAACTTTACCCAGTCTCGTACTGCGCGAGTTGCCATTTTCTTCCCAGCGAACGGCCTTTGCCGGTGAACAGGCACCGCAGGTGTTGGGCGATTCAGCAGTGACATACGATGATAAGTAACAACGGCCCTCAGCCATAATGCATAAACTGCCAAACCCGAATACTTCAATATCTACCGGACTCTTCGCGGCAACCTGCTTGATCTGTGCCAGCGACAGTACACGAGGCAGCACAGCTCGGCGAATATTAAAATGTTTATGGTAAAAATTGAGTGCTTCGCAGTTGGTTGCAGAGCTTTGCACGGAAAGGTGAAGTGTTAGATCGGGATAGCGTTCTCTGGCGTACGACAATACGCCAATATCGGCCAGTATCAAGGCATCAACGCCCAAATCAGCTGCGCGATCAACGGCATCTGTCCAGCGCGACCAACCTTTGGGTTGCGGAAAAGTATTGATTGCAACAAACAGTTTGGCGCCAGCTCTGTGTGCATAAGTAGCGGCCGATCGGGCACGTTGCTCGTTAAAATTTAATCCCGGGAAATGCCTGGCATTGGTATCGTCACGGAAACCGATATAGACCGCGTCGGCACCTTCATCAACCGCTGATTGCAGAGCTGGCAGGCTGCCCGCCGGGCAAATCAGCTCGAGTTTCTGGCTCATGTACTACTCTTTTATCCTCACGTTTTCGTCGCAATGACTCGGTAATCGCATTCAGTACTATCCATTTAAAGCGGCACCAGTCTGGTGCCAGTAATAGGGGCGTTTGTGCAGTACCTGTCAAACGGTGAAATATTACCTCAGCAGGAGTGCGAGTGACTATCTCACTGACTACCTCCACATAGTCCTCCATGGCGAGTGGATGATAGTCGCCATCGCGCCACTGTTTAGCCAGTACCGTGTTTTTTACAACATGCAAGGGGTGAATTTTAAAGCCGGCAACGCCATGTTCCATAACACGGGCGTGACTTTCCAGGCTATGTTCAGGTTTTTCCCCGGGTAAACCCACAATCAGGTGACAGCAAATCTGCAGGTTTCTTGCTCTAGCGCGTTGCACAGCGTCGATATATTCAGTAAAACCGTGGCCACGGTTCACCTTTTTCAGACTTAAATCGAAGGCCGATTGCAGTCCCAGTTCCAGCCAGATTTCTTTACCCTGATCCTGATAATAGGCCAGCAAGTCCAGTACCGGATCAGGTACGCAATCGGGGCGAGTGCCAATCGATAGTCCAATGACCTCGGGATCAGACAAGGCTTCGTCATAAAGCTTTTTGAGATTATCTGCGTCCGCATAGGTGTTGGTATACGCCTGAAAATAAGCCAGGTAGCGATCAGCACCAGTTCGGCGCTTTATTACTGATTTACCGGCAGCCATCTGCTGACTGATTAAGGGTGGCCTTTTGGCGTTTGGGCTAAATGAGGCGTTATTACAGAATGTGCAGCCTCCAGTCCCTTTACTGCCATCACGGTTTGGGCAGGTAAAGTCGGCATTAACAGCCAGTTTATGCACACGATAGCCGTATTTGGCTTTTAAATGCTGGCCGAGAGTGTTGACGTAGTCAGATAGGCGCACAGTTTTCTGGTTTTTTGGGATAGTTAATGAAATTTATAGGCACTATAGCTTGTCACACTATACGACTCATTTGATCTAAATCAAATACAATAGCGTAAGCATGCAATAGTTCGAAATTAATTGGAAATATACGCTCAATGATAATCAATCTATCGATAAATTGCGCCGCTGGCGTCAGGACAAGGCCTTTCTTACTTGGTGTGCTGTTGTTGATGATACTGTTGGTAAATTCTGCTTGCAGTTCTGAAGCAAAGCAGATCGAGTTACCCGAATACAGTACTGAATACGACCCAAAACGAGATCCTTTTGCAGATGGTCGGGCTGCTATTGAGCTGGCAACCGCCACTAATCGGCGTATTCTAATCGAAGTCGGTGGTGACTGGTGTCGTTGGTGTCGAGCATTGGCACAGTTTAAAGACAATGACAGTGCTATTAAGCAGCAATTAGATAAAAATTTTGTGGTGCTTAAAGTGAATTTCAGTGATGAAAATCCGAATGAAGCCTTTTTATCGACATTCCCTGAGAACCAGGGATATCCTCATATTTATGTCAGTGACAAAGATGGTACGGTTCTACACTCTCAGGATACGGCTGAATTTTTAGTTCAAGGGAACTATTCACGTCAGCGCTTTGGTGATTTTTTAGACAAATGGAAAATTTAAAACACAATAGTCGGCAATTACCAGGGATTAGTCGTCGAGAATTTATTAGCCAGGCTGGATTGCTGGCTACGCTGGGTTCCATGTTTCCTGCTCGGATTCTGGCCGAAATGCGAAATAGTGATTCTGCTTTATTACCGAGCTGGATTCAGGATGAGCCATGGCAAACAATCAGTAATGTGCAGGAACATCTTTTTCCCGCTACCGATGATGCACCCGGAGCATCAGACTTTCACGCGGTTGTTTATCTTCGGAATACGATTGAAACCGAGCATGCAGATAATGAAGACAGGGACTTTATTGTTAAAGGAGCAGCGTGGTTAAACGATCTAGCTAAAACAGAACTTGGCGATGTGTTTAACAAGCTTGATGAAAAGAACAGGGAAATAATTCTTAGAAAAATTGAAGGTAGCCGGGACGGTCGTCGATGGCTTTCGTTATTGCTGACTTATTTAATTGAGGCGCTACTGGCCGATCCGGTTTACGGCGGCAATCCCAAGGGTGTTGGCTGGAAATGGTTACAACATCAGCCTGGTTTCCCACAGCCACCGAGTGACAAGTCCTGGTATAAACTTGCAGCGCCTGTACGTTTCCAGCGTAAGGCAGGTGAAGCTTGAATTACGATTGCGATGTCTGCGTTATTGGCAGTGGTGCTGGCGGTGGGCCGGTTGCATTGGAACTCGCCAGGGCAGGCAAATCGGTTATTGTCCTGGAGAAGGGACCGTGGTTTACCGAAAGCGATTTTTATAAAGATGAATTAGCCTGTTGTCGTCGCAGTGTTTATACGCCTGATCTAAAAGATGAACAGCATGTTATCGAATCACAAGATGGAGACGATGACTGGTATAGCGAAGCAACTTCAGAATCGGGTTGGGATTTCTGGAACGGCAACTGCGTGGGCGGATCAAGCAATTTTATGAGCGGTTTCTTTTACCGCCTGAAGCCAGAAGATTTTAGGCTGCGTTCTGAATTTGGCGCCATCAAAGGCGCGAATATTGTCGACTGGCCAATCAGTTATGAAGATTTGGAGCCTTACTATACAAAGGTTGAATCTGAGGTTGGTATTTCCGGACGCGTGGTTAAACATAAGCATCAGGAACCGCGTTCCACTAAAGATTTTCCGTATCCACCAATGATTGACCATCCGATGGCGCAGTATGTTGATAAATCCTGTGCCAACCTGGGCTATACATCACTGCCCATACCAAGAGCGATATTGACCATACCTAAAGACAAGCGTCGCAGCTGTGAGTATTCCGGCTACTGCGGAAGCTATGGTTGCAGCAGTGGTGCGAAAGGTAGTGCACGTGCAGCCTTATTGAATAATGCCGTGGCAACCGGGAATTGTAAAATTCAGGCGCATGCTAAAGTACATAAATTAATTAGTGACCAACAGGGCAGAGTAATTGCTGCAGAATATTTTGACGTCAAAGCACAGAAACAGAAAATTCAGGCCAGAATATTTGTTGTTGCCTGTCAGGCGATCGAAACCTCCAGGCTAATGCTCGC